>Ga0189291_100112_pt1 | contig 84395 bp, 81 predicted proteins | sample UW1redminimetaG_FD_130331 | JGI IMG/M metagenome (GOLD analysis project Ga0189291, IMG submission 130331) | Marine microbial communities from the Costa Rica Dome - UW179B-red mini metaG | ecosystem: Environmental > Aquatic > Marine > Oceanic > Photic zone | place: Costa Rica: the Eastern Pacific...
ACCGACCATACGCTGGAAGAAGTCGGCCAGCAGTTCTCGGTCACCCGCGAACGTATCCGCCAGATCGAGGCAAAGGCGCTGCGCAAGCTCAAGCACCCGAGCCGAAGCCGCAAGCTGCGGAGCTTCCTGGATAGCTGATCCTCGGACAGACGAAACTTATAAAGAACCCGGCCATTGCGCCGGGTTTTTTGTTGCATTTGGCCAGGCGCAATCCTCAACCATCCGTCATTCCGGACCTGATCCGGCATGACGGTGGAGTGGTCCTCTGTCGCTAATACTCATCGTATAGACGTTGCACTCTTCTCAGCTTTGACGTGTAATCTGGGTCGAGGGGAGGTTGCATGGTCACGCATACGATTCAGTTTGAAGATGCCGAACAGCTCGAAGCCTGGCTCCGGGGTAAACCGGTTGACTGGTCGCAGGCGATCGCCGTCAGAGCGGCCCTCCGGGTGTTTCCGCTGGTGTTTCCCGAAGGTGGTGAAACCCAAGAGAAACATAGCGTCTCCCTCCAGAAACAAGCTGTTCTGCAAGGCTTTCGAGCGTTGTTTGTCGCTTGGGTCAATCTCAAAGCCGGGCTCTCGGGGCAGGTGGTGACCGCCGACAAGACTTCCGACGCGACGGACAGTGCGGCCGAGAATATTCGAGCTCATGGTGGAAATATGGTACGGGCTCTTTTTGCGGCAGCCGATGCCATAACATCAATCGCGGCCGTTGCGGAGGAGGATGCTGATACTCAGTTGCCTGGTCTTGCACGTGATGTTGTCCGCAACAGCGCAGAAGTTGCGGATAAGCACGGAAGCTTGATTGAGGAGTCTGTCACTACCGACTGCCGTTGGCTGGACAAGCGTGGTACGAACGCACCTCTGATCAATCAACCGCTGTGGCTGGATGATGTTCGCGAGGATCCGAACTTCCAGGCGAATTTCCCTCCTTGGGTGCGCGAGCGGTTCGACCGGTTCACCAATCTCGATTGGGTCCAGTCCGGTCCCTGGAAGTTGATTATCGCCTGGTATCGCGCGATCCTGCCGAATGATCGAAATGCCAAACCGCGCAGCCTTTGGGGTAAAAGGGCCGACATCGAAATCGCCACGCAGCCGGACAAGTTCTGGGACCGTGAGCCAGAAGAGGTGTTGGCGGCGATCAAGGCGATTGTGGAGCGCGATCCCGCAGGAGGACAGTCTGCTGTTAAGAATCCACCTGCAGATAAATCCATCGAGGATGAAAAGCCTGTCGAGCCTGACCCAAACAAGCCGGTGGACAGCGAGAACCAGCGTGACACCGAGGCCGAGTTTCTTTCCGATCATCCCGACGCGATGGTGGACCATCTCGACCGGGCGGCGATCGCCCTGCAGCTTGCGGGGCGCATCAACCAGATCTGGGACACACAGAACCCGGTAAAAGAGGTAAGGCACGGGCCTGCCGGTTATGTTTCGGCTTTGTGGACGGGCCGCTGGAAGAGGCGGTGGAACGGTATTCTCGACACCGGTTTCGTCGTTCATCTCGATGCGCCATGGGGCGGCGGCAAGACCAATTTCGCCAGCTATGTCACGCGCATCCTAAATCCCTGGCGCGATGCCGAAATGCCGCAATGGCTCGACGATCTCGACCTTCCGGGCGATGCCGACTGGATGGCGCGCTACCGGCGTCCCTGGCTCGTCGTCAATTTCAATGCCTGGAAGCATCAGCACGTCGATCCGCCCTGGTGGACCTTCGCCGAAACGATCCGGCGGCAATGCATGCAAGCGCTGTGGAGTGAGACCAACCAGCGCGAGGTCGGCTCGTTTCCCGATCCGCTGCCGCAGTATGACTACAGCTTCGGACCTGTGCACTTTCTGAGCAATGTAGGTTTCTGGATCCGGGAGCGCGTGTGGCGCCTGCAACTCGGTTCCGCCATGGTGCCGGTGGTCGTTGCCGCGCTGACCTTCGGGTTGGTCTACGCTATGTACCGGATTGGCCTGGTTTCGCTCGATGAAAACGACAATCTGGTCTTCGGCGGCGGCCTCTCGGCGCTTGCGATTGCGGCACTTGGCTCACTTTTCGGCGGTGTGGCGACCATTCGCGGCATCGTCGATTATGTCGCGAAAAACCTGTTTTCCGGCACGCCGGAGGCCGCCAGGCAGTTCGAACTGGGATCCGCCGATCCGCTCGAGCGGTTCCGTCAGCATTTTGCCAGCACCGTCGAGGATTTCGGGCGTCCGATCGTGGTTGTCGTCGATGATCTCGATCGCTGCTCGCCCAAATATGTCGTCGATCTGGTGCGCGGCATGCAGACCGTGATGGTTTCACCGCGCATCGTCTACCTGTTGCTCGGCGACCGGGACTGGATCGAAAAGGCCTTTGCCGAAAGCCACAAGGCGATGGCAGCCATCGATGTCGGCCCCGAACATTCCTTCGGCGGGCGTTTCGTCGAAAAGGCCATCCAGATGTCTTTCGTGCTTCCGGACATGGATCCTGAGCGCCGTACCAGATTCACCGAAGCTATTCTCGGAAAGACCCCGGCGGACGCGGGCAGGGCAAAACAGGGTGTGGCTGAAACAGTGCTGTCGGACCTGGTGGCTCGCCAGGCGATAGATCTCGGGACGCTGAATCTCGGGCAGGTGCTTGGCACCGGCAACTTTCGTGACCGCGAGCAGGCGGCCGAAACCCTGATCAAGCAAGTGCGAGACACCGATCTTACAGCAGAGGTCAAGACCGCATTCGAGGCCGATTTTTCCACCCGTCTCGCCAGGAAAGCGGCAACGGACCGCTCCGTTGAAAAGGAAACCGGCCACATGCTGGTTGGGCTTGCGTCACTGCTTCCGGGCAACCCGCGCCAGATAAAACGCATCATCAACACGATCACCGTGATGCAACAGGTGGCGCGCCTGAACGTTGAGGATTTCCGGCCTCTTGCCGATGACGTGAAATGGCAGATGCTGGCGCGGTGGGTGGTCGTCATGATCGAGTGGCCGCAGACCTGGTACACGCTGACCAAATATCCCGGGATCATGGACTGGGTTTTGCCGCATCGTGGCAAGACGCCAAACTCGGAAGACGACAAGAAACTGGCTGCCTATGCGGCGCAGATTAACAACAATGAGCCGGTAAAAAAGCTTCTGCTGATGCCGGATCCGTCGGATGGTTGGGAAGCCAAGCCGATTACATCGGGTGATATCCGCTGGCTCGCCCGGATCATGCCGGCCACCAGCGGTGGGCTGCTGGTACTACCGCAAAAGAAGAAGAACGCCGCCGAATAGCAGGCTTACCCTGCATCCGGCGCCAACTTGCATGCTCGGTGTCCACACACCCAGGCAATCCGGGCAATGGTTTCCTCCACCTACCGCGACATATTCGCCCAATTGCATGCTTGGGTCTGGAACTCCCCGCTCGCGCGCATGATATGCGGTCCAACGCCGGCGGTGCGCGCCGGGGACCTTATCTGCCGGAGACGTGCCTGATGGAATTCCTCGCCAGCCTTCTCGACCAGTTTTCCTGGCCGATCCTGATCATCGCCTGCCTGACGCTGGGGCTGGCGCCGTTCTTTCCCGAGCCGCATATCTGGGAGAAACTGAAGATGCTGGCGGCCGGCACGCTGGTCAAACCAATCGACATCTTCGACCTCTTGATGCACGCCGCCCCCTTCCTGCTTGCCGCTATGAAGCTGGCGCTGATGGTGCTGCGGCCGGAATAAGGCAACCGGAGTACCGCTGAAAAGGACAACCCGGCGGGAACGCCGGGCTGTCTGGTTTCGGGCGCGGGGTTACAGCCGGGCAGGGCCACTCGCCTGCTTGCAGCCGGGTTTCAGAATCTCCGCGTAACCCGGAAGGATGTGATGACGCGGGACGCCGATTTCGACGAGAAGCCGGCATTGGTTTGTTCGCTGGGGTTTTGCGGCGCGGAAAAACTGGTCACTTTCGGCAGATAGGAAAACTCAACCTTGCTGCCCAACCGCCAGCCGGGTGAAAATTCATAGGATGTGGCCAGCGAAACCCCGGCGCCGAGGGCAAACCCGCTCCTGGAGTAGCTCTGCATCTGGTTCACCTGCATGCCGCCGCCAACGCCGGTGTATTGCGCGTACTGGCCATCGCCTCTGTGATAGCCGAGATAGAGATCGGCGCCGAAGCTGGTTCTCAACCTGCCATCCATGCATGGCGGCAGGCCGATATGGGTTCCGATGCGGGCACCGAAATACTCGTCTTTCGCAGTCAGGCTGTAATTCTGGTAGTAGCCGCCGAACGGGGTGCCATTGAAGGTCAGGTTGGCGTTGCCGGATGCGTCGGTATTCAGCGATTCATAGAACAGGCCGAGGCGGCCGCGGACCCGAAAGCCGTCGTCTTCACCGGCGTTGTCGTCCAGACCGGGAAGCGAAACCTTCAGCCCCAGGTTGACGCGGTGCCAGTCGTTGTCCAGCGCGCCGGTGCTGTCGATGCCGAAGCCGTTGGCGCCGGCGATCACTCCGGTGCCGTAGTTGAGGTCCTGTTGAAGGAAGGTGAAGCCGGCCTGGGTCACGCCATTGGTCCCGACGGCCGAGTTGCCCTGATAGCTTTCATCGCCCCAGGCGCCTTCGTAATCGATATAAGCGCCAACCAGCGGCAAGGTCGCGATCTTCAGGTCGCCGTACTCGCCGGATAAGCGAAGTCCGAGATCCACTCCGTTGCGCTGGATCCATTTGTCGAAAGTTCCGCCAAACCGCTCGTTTGCCGGACCGCCGCCGCCATGGACCACCGTGCCGCCGCCAAGGTTGTGGGTGTTTTTCAGCCAGGAGGACTGATAGCCCGCGCGTGCGTTGAGCCTCAGACAGGTCTCGGTTCCGGGGATGTAGAAAAATCCGCTGCCGTAGCTATCGCAGATGCGGACATATTCCACGGGTTCCGCCACCGCTTGGCCGGGAGAGCCAAAGGCAAGCGCCGTTAGCGACAGAATCGCTGCCAGGTCGGTTTTCTGCATGATTATCCCCCCTGTCTTGCCTGTTTCACACTCCACAGCTGCCGCACTCGGCGAATTTGATGGTCGAATCCGTATTCTCGATAAATCATAACAGCATTATCTAATATTCGCAAAAGCACGCCGGTCCCGCATCGTTCGGCCGGGCGCTTGATAGTTGGGAAACCCCGGGATTGATCGCGCCAGACGCGTTGTGAAACTGACAGGATGCTTCGCTCTACCGGCGCACGACACCGCGTTCCTGCTCGCCGCGATGAAGCTGGCGCTGATGGTGCTGTGGCCGGAGGAGGCGGGGGGCTTGAATGAAAACGGAACGTGCCCAAGCCGCGCTGACCCTTGATGGCCTCAGCCCTTCACCACCTTGCCGATCTCGGCAGCGAAGCGGTCGAGCCCTTCCAGCCATGTGCCGGATTTCAGTTCCCGCTCGGTGGCCGAGAGTTTTGCCAGCGCCGGTTTGCCGGCGGCCTGTTCCATCCGCGCAAGCGTCTTTTCCGCGCCGGAGCCGCCGAGTGTGACGAAGCAGGCAAGCGCCTTCAGCCCGGCCTTGTGGGCGGCGAGGAAGGCGCTCACCGGTGTCGAGGGATGCGAGGCCCAGACCGGCGAGCCGAGCACGACGATGTCGTAGCTTGCCGGGTCATGCTGCGGCGCCTTGATGTCGGCCAGCTTTCCGGTCAACGCCTCGCGGCCGGAGCGCATGTATTGCCAAAATCCGGTGCGGTTGCGCGCCTCGCGGATCGTCTCGAGATCGGCGCCGAGCTTTTTGGCCAGGGCTTTGGCCACAATCGCGGTGTGGCCGGTGCGGGAATAATAAACGACAAGAATATTCGGCATTTCCAATCTCCCGGTTTTGGGGGCGGCCGGGTGTCAGGCCAGGGCGACGAAGATGTCGGTGCGCAGCTTGTCCTGGGGCACCGAGTCGGGATCGTCGATATAGACCTCCCAGGTCGGGGCGCCGAGCTCGAGGCCGTGTTGCTGCAGCCAGCCCATCATCGCCTGGTAGCTTTCGCCGAGCCTGGTGTAGGGGCCGGTGTGAATGAAATTGACGACCCGGCCTGCGGGCGTCATCCCGGCCTTGATCCCGCCTTCGGCCTTTTTCGCGTCCTCGGCGGAGACGAAGAAGCCGGCGCGGAACTCAACCGTGTCGGGATCGAAGCTGTAATAGGCCGAGAGCGCCGGGCCGGTCAGCGCCATTCCGTGCGACTGGATGAAATCCATCACGTCTTCGAAGGCCTTGCCCATCGCCTTGCTGATCGCCTCGGGCTGCATGGCGCAACGGCACTCGGCATAGACATAGGGCTCTTCATGCGCCTCGATGATCTTGTACTCGGTCATGCTGCGGCTCCGTTCCCGTCAAGGTCCAACGAAGTCCAAATCTGACAGATGACACGGGCTTGTCGTTGACATGCATCATTGTGGTGCGGACGGCGGGGTTTTCGGCAAGCTGCCGGTTCAGGCGCCGAAGCCGTGATTGCGCCAGGCGGTGGTGACGGCGGGGTTTTCGAGCGCCCGCTTGGTCAGCGTGGCAATCTCGCCGATCTGTTGGGCCGGGGCGTACCAGTCGGCCATCATCGCCGCATAGACATCGGTGATCGTCATGGTCTGGCCGAGCAGGAACGGCCCCTTGATGATTGCGGCAAACTGGCCGAAATCGCGGGCCATGTCGGCTGCCGCCTGCTGCTTGATCGCATCGGCGGCTTGCGTCGAGGCATCGGTGGTGTGGCGCTCCGGATAGTAGTAGCGCAAGGCGGCGGGATAGATATTGGTGGCGAGGAAGATCAGCCATTGCGCGGCGGTGGTGTGCTCGGGCGTGCCGTGCTGGGGCAAAAGCCGCGCCTCGGGAAACATGTCGTCGAGCGCCAGCAGGATCGCCGCACTCTCTGCGATCACCGGGCCGGAGGCCAGTTGCAGAACCGGAACCTTGCCGGCCGGGTTGAGCGCCAGGAATCCCGGGCTTGCCCGCTCGGCGGTGTCGTCGACGCGGACGCTGTCGAAGCCGACGCCGATCAACCGCAACGCCGCCTCGACCACCATCGAGCCGGCACCGGGTTTCCAGTAGAGTGTGTATCCGCTCATTCCGACTGCTCCCTGATTTCCGTCAATTCATGGCAGCAAGCGAAGTGCGGGGCAAGGGTGGGGGGCAGGTGCTGAGACCCGCATTCCGGATTGAGCACCGGAGACCGGTCAATCGGAAACCCGCCGGCAAACGCACCGGCGGGGGATTTGGCATGCGGTCATGATCAGCTGCCATACGGATGTCAGCCGCGGCGATGCCACCAGCCGCCGCGACGTCCGTGCCGCTCGGCCATCAGTTCGGTGAGTTTTTGCCGCTGACCGGCATCGAGGCTTGCATGAAAGGTCTCAAGCGGCGCTTCGAGACCGGCCAGTGCGCTGTCGGCCTTCTGGGCGAGTGTGCGGATGGCGGCGAGTTGGTCGGGCAGGGCAAGGTCATGGATCCGCTCGCGGTCGAAAGCCGGGTCCGATGTGGCCTGCTCGTAAGTGGTTGTCGCGGTTTTGACGAGCGCGTCGAGATGGTCTTGCTGGACCCGGTCTAGATCCAGTTCGCGGACGAGGTGGCCGGTGGCAAAGTTGATCAGGCCGGCGTCGACCCCGCTGCGGGTGATCCAGACATGGCTTTGTCCGGCAAAGAAGCCGCGGCCGTAGGTCTGTTCGACGGCGTTTGCGTCGGCAACGATCCGTCCTTTGCCGTCAAGTGCCCAGCCAGCCGCCAGGCCGGCCAGAACCAGCCCGAGTGAAGCAATGAGTGTTCTGCGTTGCATGGTCGTTTCCTTTCAAGTTGACAATACACTTGTCAATATGCAAATTGACAACATGCTTGTCAATAGGAGAATATCATGACCGCATTCGAAATCGGCCTCCGGGCCAATATGGAACTCTTGACCTACGCCATCTTCTTCGGCGCGCTTCTGTTGCTTGCCGTGCTCGAAATGGTGATCGCCCTGCGCGCCGAGGGGGCGCTGAGGATGAAGCGCTGGCCCGCCAACTTCGGCCTCACCCTGATCAACATCATTGTCATGGGAGCGCTGCCGCTCGGCGCACTGGCCGCCGCCGATCTGGCGCGCGCGATGCCGTTCGGTCTGTTCAATCTGGTCGAACTACCGTTCATTGCCGCGTTGGCGCTGACCTTCCTGGTCCGCAGCCTGGCCTCGTGGGGCGTGCATTATGCCATGCACAATATTCCGCTCTTATGGCGCATTCACCGGGTGCACCACACCGACACCCACCTTGATGTGTCGACCACTGTGCGGTTTCACCCACTCGAATTCATCGTTTCGGCGCCGGTGGTGGTGGCAACGGTGATGATGTTCGGCCTGCCGCCTGCCGCGGTGATGCTGTTCGAGCTGTTTGACGCCGGCATCGCGGTGTTCAGCCACGCCAATATCAAGTTGCCTGGCCGGCTCGAGCGGCTGCTTGCCAGCCTGATCATAACCCCCAACATGCACCGGATCCATCACTCGACCCTTGAGCCCGAAACCAATTCCAACTACGGCGCGACACTGGTGGTCTGGGACCGGCTGTTCGGTACCTATCGCAGCAAGAGCATCAAAGCCCTGGCGGAACAACCATTGGGTCTTGAAGAGGTGGGGCCAAAAAGGGCATCTTCGCTGTGGTATTCGCTCGGCCTGCCATTTCGCGGTCTGCGGTTGAAGCCTGATCGCAACGCGCAGACGGGGCCCGTGCCCGGGGAGTAAACATGGACGACAAGGCGGCGGATCTCTACAGGCTGATCGTCGAGATCCGCCGCGCCTTCAATGCGCTGGCGACAGCAGGCGACAGTTTGCATTCGGATCTCGGCGTCACCAGCGCCATGCGGGCGCTGATGGAGCATCTGAGCGAGCACGGACAGGCCACGGTACCCGATATCGCCCGCGCCAAGAACGTTAGCCGCCAGCACATCCAGCAGATGGCCAATGCGCTGGAATCGGCGGGGCTTCTGGAATTTGTTGCCAATCCGCGCCACAAGCGCTCGCCTTTCGCTTCGCTGACTTCAAAAGGCGCAACCGTTTTCACCGAGATCCGGAGCCGTGAAGCGGCCGTTCTCGCCGATCTTGCCAAGCGGCTCAATGGCCCGGAAACTGGTGCCGCAGCTGATACCATCGCCAGATTACGCGCCGCGTTGGACGAATGAAAATGGCCTGTTGAAGATGAAATCGAGCCCCGGCCCGGTTCCACCCTTGCCTCATCCTCCCGGCCTGTGGCACCTGTGGGAAAAATCATTTCAAGACGGGAGCCATTGATGAGCCGAGACACCACCGCCGCCCTGATCCGCAACTACCTCGAGGCCTTCAACATGAAGGATTCGGAAGCCATGCTGGCCTGCCTGTCCGACGACGTGGCGCATGACATCAACCAGGGCGGACGCGAGATCGGCAAGGACAAGTTCCGCTGGTTCAACGCCATGATGACCAAGCATTACGACGAGGAACTCGGCGATATCGCCATCATGGTCGACGACACCGGCACCCGGGCGGCGGCGGAATTTACCGTGCGCGGCACTTATCTGGCGACCGCCGAGGGGCTGCCCGAGGCCAATGGCCAGCGCTACTCGCTGCCCGCCGGGATTTTCTTCGAGATCGACGACGACCTGATCAGCCGGGTGACGATGAGCTACAACCTCACCGACTGGATCGCCCAGGTCAACGCCGGCTGAGGCGGGCTGTTTGTGACTGCCGACACGCAGCTGACATTCTCCGTGCTGACGTCGGAGGAAGTGGGAGAGGCGCTTGACGATCTGGCGCGGCTGAGGATCGCGGTGTTTGCCGACTGGCCCTATCTCTATGATGGCGATGCCGCCTATGAGGCGCGCTACCTGAGCGCGTTTGCCGCCTCGCCGGGTGCCGTGGTGGTGGCTGCGCGCGATGCCGGCGGCTCCATGGTGGGGGCGGCGACAGCCGCGCCGCTGGCCGATCATGCCGATGAGTTCGCAGCGCCGTTTGCCCGCGCCGGGCTCGATCCGACGGATTTCTTCTATCTCGCCGAATCGGTGCTGCTCCCGGGCTATCGCGGGCAGGGGGCTGGCCGGGCGTTCTTTGACATGCGCGAGGCGGCGGGTCGCGCGCAAGGCTTCAAACGCGCCGTGTTCGCCTCGGTGATGCGGCCGCCCGATCATCCGGCGAGGCCCGGTGATTATCTTCCGCTGGACGCGTTCTGGCGGCGGCTCGGCTACCGGTCGCTCGAGGGGCTTCTGGTGGATTTCTCCTGGCGCGACCATGGCGAGCCGGGCGAAACCGTCAAGCAATTGCAGGTCTGGGGCCGCGAGCTTTAAGCCCCCACCATGTCCTGCAAAGCGGGGCGGATTTTCCTGAATGCCAGATGAATGGCGGGTTCCAATTCGGTTCAGGCGGGCCGGACTAGGGTGAGGTCAATCAATCGGATCGGCCGGTTGAGGCAAGGGATCATCACTCAAGGCGTGAAACGCCGCCTAATCTGGAGAACAGCCATGAACACCTTCTTCCGCAACACACTCGCCGCCCTTCTTGTCGCCTCTGCCGGCGTCGCAGCTTCCGCTCCCGCAGCAAACGCCGGCAGCATCGATTTCGGTGTGACCATCGGCGGTCACGGCGGCGGCATCGTCATCCGCGATCACCGCCGTCATGGCGGCTGGGACCGGTTTGAAGACCACCGCGGCGATCGTGGTTGGGAGCGTGGTTTCTGCAAGCCGCGCAAGGCCGTCCGCAAGGCACGCCGCATGGGCCTGCGCCACACCGAGATCGTCCGTGCCGGTCATCGCCGGGTCGTCGTTGAAGGCTTCCGCCATCGCCACCTGGTCCGGGTCGTCTTCGCCAATGAGCGTCATTGCCCGGTGATCAGGGTCCGCCGCTAGTCCGGACAATCATCCGGATACAACAAAACCCCGGGGGTGCCTCCCTCCCGGGGTTTTGTTATGTCTTGCAGCAGGTGTTGAAGCCGGCGCGGCCTTACTGGTCGAGTTCCCAGGTGACGCTGACGGTGACCCGGTATTCATTCTCGCCCGAGGCCATCGGCACCGAATCGGCCTTGGGAGCGGCCATTGCCATTTCGGCGCGGACCATCGGCATCGGCGGCGCCGAGTAGGAATTCTCCGAGATCTGGGTAATGCGGTCGAGGCGCACACCAAGTGCCCCGGTCATCGCCTCGGCCTTGGCCTTGGCTCTGGCAACCGCATCGAGGCGGGCAGCGTCGCGAACCGTGTCCTGGTCGTCATTGGTGAACATCACATCACCGCCCTGGTTGACGCCGAGCGTCACCGAGGTGTCGAGAATGGCGCCGAGCCGGCTGAGATCACGGATGCGCACGGTCAGCGTGTTGTTGACGGTGTAGCCGGTGATCCGCGGTTCCTCGTTCTGGCCGTCCTTGTTGGTTGGGTAAAACCAGCGCGGTTGCACCGAGAAGCTGCCGGTCTGCAGGTCGCGCTCGGCGATGCCTTCGGCCTTCATCGCGGCGAGAACCTTGCTCATTGCCTCGTTGTTGGCATCAAGCGCCTCACGCGCCGTCTCGGCTTCGCGCAGCACGGTGAGCGAGATCACCGCCATGTCGGGGGCGACAGTCGCCACGCCTTCGCTGGTCACCGAAATCACGCCGGGCTCGGGACGCTTGGCCTCATCGGCAAAGGCCGGCGCGGACGCCGACAGCATCAGGGCCGAGAGGGCGCCGGCAAGAAGCAATCGGCGGCGGGCGGGGAAAGCTGTGGTCATGAAAAATCTCCGATCTGGTGTCAAATGCATGTCGCGGTCGTATGTGTCCATATGAACGATAACGTACATGCATCCTTTCAAAGTGTTACAGCGTCCTTTGCACATCCAACTGGATGCGCGGCGCTGTAATGTCCCGTCGCCCCATGATTGGAATGCGATTGTGGACGCATTGCGGCGGCGGCCGGCCTATGGCCCGCATGCTTCGCCAACGGCTTGTGAAGGCATCGGATTTGAGCTAAACCGCCTGCATCCGGACGGCGCGTCCGGCGTCGATTCAGGGCATGTTGCCCGGAGCAACCGAAGCCACACCCCGCGCGCCGCACCCGCAAGGAAGGCCTGTAGCTCAACGGTTAGAGCCGGCGGCTCATAACCGCTTGGTTGGGGGTTCGAATCCCTCCAGGCCTACCAAATATAGCCATGCTGAACCGATCAGCTCTCCTTGATCCCGTTCGCCCACGCGACGTAATCCGCCAGATGCGGCAGGTAGTCCTCGGGGCCGTTGCCGCCGTTGGCGACGGCGCCGGCGAAGCAATTCTTCACCGCGCTGGTCATGTTGGTCGCAACGGTTGCGGCATTGGCCATGGATTCGACGTAGCGGATGTCCTTGTAGGCATTTGTCAGGGTGAACTTGTGGGATTCGCGGTTGCCCTCCAGCGCATAGCCCATGAAGGTCTGGTAGAAGCCGCAATCCATGCGGCCGCCGCGGATCACCTTGTCGAACTCGGCAATCGGAATGCCGACCTTGCGCGACATGGCCAGCGCTTCCGAATACAGTGCCGCGTAGCCGAGCGAGATGAAGTTGTTGAGCAGCTTCATCTTGTGACCATCACTGACACCGCCGAGATGGACGATCTTGCCGGCCCAGGTGGCGATCACCGGCTCTATGCGGGCAAACACCTCGTCCCTGGCGCCGATCATGCAATCAAGCGTGCCTTCCCAGGCCTCCTTCGGGGTGCGGCTCAGCGGAGCATCGGCGAAATCGACGCCGATTTCGGCGAGTTCGGCTGCCAGCCGTTCGGTCACGGTGGGGTCGCTGGTCGAGCAATCGACAATAACGCTGCCCTTGGCCAGGCCGGGCTTCAAAGCGGCAACGGCGGCTGCGACTTCCGGCGCGCCGGTGAGGCAGAGGAAGATGACGCTGCAGGCGCTTGCCATTTCCTCAATCGACTTGGCTTCGGTGGCGCCGCGGCCGACCAAATCCTCGACAGGTGCGCGGTTGCGGTGGGCGATGACGGTGAGCGGATAGCCCTTCTCGACGATGTTCTTGGCCATGCCATGCCCCATCAGACCGACGCCGATAAAGCCTACTTTTTCATTTGCCTTGGTCATGTCTGGTCTCCGTGGGGGGATTGTCGGGAAAGATTTGAACGGCTTTGCAGGACAATTTTGCAGCTTGCCGGAGATGTTGCAAGCCGTGAGGCCGGTCGGGCCGGCGCGGCTTATCCCCGCGCCTTGCCGCGGTGCTGTCATTGCCGGGACCTGCGCATTTCAGGCCGGGGTGCGACTGTGCTATGGGCACCGGATTGTTTTGAGGGCAGCGCCAGGTGCCCGGTCAGGAATTTTGAAGAGGAAACGCCGTGAGACGACAATTTGGCGAAACCCGTTCGGTGATTGCATCAAGATACGCGCTGATCTCAGCCGACAGCCACGAAGTCACGCCGATGCCGAGCTGGCCCGGCGCACGGATCGTGGTGGTGATCTCGCCGCATATGGGTGCGCGGTTCTCTCAGTTCTTTGCCGACATGCCGCAAGGCGCGGTTGGGCTTTCGCCGGCCGCGGGTGCCGAGCGGTTTGTGATGGTGCTTGAGGGCGCGGTGTCGCTTGAGGCTGACGGCGAGGTGCACCGGCTGGAGGCGGAGGGCTATGCGCTGGTTCCTGCAGGCCAGGCGCACGAGATCAGGGCGGAGGTTGCCACCAGGCTGGTGGTGCTCGAGAAGATGTTCATCCCGCTTGCGGGCGAGCCACATCCCGAGCTGGTGGTCGGCACGGTGGCCGCGCAGCCGAAACGTCCGATGTCGGAGGACGGCATGCTGGACGTGCGCAAGCTCATCCCGCTGGACAAGCGGTTTGATTGCGAAGTCAACGTGATGGAGTTCCAGCCGGGTGGTAGCCTGCCTTATGTCGAGACGCATTTTGTCGAACACGGGCTTTTGATGCTCGACGGCGGCGGCGTCTACCGGCTCGACGAGGACTGGTTCCCGGTGGCTCGGGGCGACGTGATCTGGATGGGGCCCTGGTGCGCGCAATGGTTCGGGGCGCTGGGCAATCAGACGTCACGCTATCTGATCTACAAGAACTGGAACCGCGATCCGCTGGCCGGGTAAGAAAACAGGAAGAGATCCTCATGAAATACACGCAACTTGGTCAGACCGGGATTCAGGTCTCGCAATTGTGCTTTGGCACCATGTCGTTTGGCGGGGACGCAGGCGTGGCGGAGTCGGGGCGGATGTTCGCAGCATGTCGCGACGCGGGGATCAATTTCTTCGATTGCGCCAACGTCTATTCGAATGGCGCCGCCGAAACGATCCTGGGACAGCTGATCAAGGGCACCCGGGATGAGCTGGTGATTACGTCAAAATGTTTCGGTGCGATGGGGGATGACATCAATGCGCGCGGCGCCAGCCGGCGCAACATCCTGCAATCGGTGGAGGCCAGCCTCAAGCGGCTTGGCACCGACCGGCTCGACGTGCTGTTCATGCACCACTGGGATCCGGTGGTGCCGCTTGAGGAAACATTGCGGGCGCTGGCGACGCTGGTGGCCGATGGCAAGGTGCTCCATCTCGGAGCCAGCAATTACGCCGCCTGGCAGATCGCCAAGGGACTCGGGATTTCCGAAAGGCGCGGCTGGCCGCGATTTGACGTGCTGCAGCCGATGTATTCGCTGGTCAAGCGGCAGGCCGAGGTCGAGATCTTTCCGCTGGCAATGGCCGAGAAACTCGGGGTGATCAGCTATTCGGCGGTTGCGGCCGGGCTCTTGAGCGGCAAATACGGCAAGGGCCGGCGGCCGGATGTGGGGCGCGTCGTCAGTAATGATAAATACGCGACCCGCTACAGCGAGGAGTGGTTTGCCGACACGGCGGAGCAGTTCACCAGCCTGGCCGAAGAGCTCGGCGTGCATCCGGTCTCGCTGGCGGTTGCCTGGGCGGGCGCCCATCCGGCGGTGACCAGCCCGATATTCGGCGCGCGCAATGTCGAGCAGCTTCAACCGTCGCTGGCCTCCGTCACTGTCGAAATGACGCCGGAGCTTCACGCCCGGATCGCCGCGCTGTCGCGGACGCCGCCGCCGGCGACGGATCGGCTGGAGGAGCAGGTGAGACTTTAGCGCTCAAGGGAAACGCCCGCGCCGGTGGATGCGGCGCAGGCGCTTTCATCATGCAGCAGATCAGGGGCGGATCAGGATCTTGCCGGAGCGGCCCGGCGTCAGCGATGCCTTGACCGCGTCGGTTAACTGATCAAGGCCGAACTCGCCGCCTGAGGGCAGATGCAGCTTGCCGTGGGCGGCAAGGGTGACCAGTTCGGTGATCAGCCGGGTCTTTTCCTCCGCCGCCATCTCGGAGATGATGCGCGAGCCCCAGAAGCCCTTGACCGTGAGATGATTGCTGATCATCGAGCCGGCATTGAGCTGAAGCGGCACGCCGGTGGCGGTGCCGAAGACCACCAGCAGGCCGTTGAGTGTGAGCAGATCGGCGATGTCGGCGACGATCGGGCCGCCGACGGAATCGATCGCGGCTTTCGCGCCGCTGTCGCCGAGGATTTCACGGGCGCGCTTCTTCCAGCCGTCCTGGCCGGTCGACAGCACGTTGTCGATGCCGAGAGCTTCAAGCTCGGCCACGGCCTCGGTGCGGCGAACCAGATTGATGGTCTTGATGCCGCGGGTGCGGGCCAGGTCGGCGAAGATCTTGCCGACGGCGCCGTTGGCGGCGGTCTGGATCACCCAGTCGCCTTCCTTGACGTCGAGGAACTCGAGCAGGGCGATGGCGCTGAACGGCATGGCGATCAGCTGCGCGCCGGCTTCATCGGTGATCACATCGGGAAGCGGCAGGACACCGGCGGCAGGTGCTGTGAAATACTCGGCCCAGGTGCCGATCTTGCCGGCGTTGACGACGCGCTTGCCGATCATCGTGGTATCTACGCCGTCGCCGACGGCCTCGATGATGCCGAGCGCCTCGCTGCCGCCCAGAGCGGGAAGCTCGGGCTTGTAGCCATAGGTGCCGCGAATGGTCCACAGATCGTGGTTGTGGATCGGCGATAGCACCGTGCGGATAAGAACTTCACCGGCTTTCGGCTGCGGGCGGGCGACGTCCTTGATTTCGAGCACGTCGGCAGGGTCGCCGAATTTTGTATAGGTTGCGGCTTTCATGTTGCATTCCTTGGTTGAGCCTGCGTTCGGGCAGGCTATTTCGGTCTCGGGAGGAGGCAATTCCTGGTGTCAGACGAAGAAGCGTTGCCGGGTGTCATCGAGCGCCTGTTCGAGAGGCTCGCTCTTGCGCGACAGCTTGGCGAGGATCGCAGCTCCCAGCCATTGGCAGTACAGCTGGGAGGCGGCGCTGCCGGGGTCTGGCTGCGGGGCGATGGAGCCGTCGTCAGCGCCTTCGCGCAGCAACCGCGCCAGCCGGGCGCGAACCGCTGCGACCCCGTCGTCGAGAATCTGCCGCATCTCGTCAGAGAGATCGGCGATCTCGGCGGCGAGCTTGACCACCAGGCAGCGGTCGGCCATCGAGCCGGCGTCGCTTTCAAGAGCTGCGGAGAAAAAGCTGTTCATTCGCACTGCCGCCGGTTCGGGGCGGGCGATGATCGCGTCGAGGGCCTTAAGGTAATCGGCAACATACTCCTCGAGCATGGCGCAGCCGAAGGCCTCCTTGGAGGCGAAGTAGTAGTAGAACGACCCCTTCGGCACGCCCGAGTTTAACAGCAATTCGGTTAATCCGAGGCCGCCAAATCCCTGGGCAAGCACCAGGGCACGGCCTTCGGAAAGGATGCGGGCACGGGTCTGTTCTGATTTTTTCGGTGATGTCATGGCGGTTGTTTAGAAAATAATAGACCGGTCGTCTAGTCACAGATCCGTGAGCGCTGCCGTGGGCGAATTCGGATGCGGGCCTGGCGTGCTGGTGGATGGCGTGCTGGAGCGTTGCGGCGATGCGGTGCACGGGACCGGAATCTGGGCTGGAAATCCATTTCCGGGTGGTGAGGCGCCATTTTCAAGCGATTTTGATCCGGATTTTCCATTTATTACCGATACTTGCCCCGAATATCACCAAAACGCCATCAAAATGGCAGGCGTAATTGCATCGCGCCAGTTGACACAAAACCGGTGGATCCATAAAAGCTGACATCGAAAGTCATGTTTACTCACCCGGATCTCATGGAGCGTCCAATGACCACTGTTTCCGCCCGCGTTCTCGCACTTCTGGCTTCTGTCTCGGCCTTTGCAGCCGTCGCCGCACCGGCTTATGCCGATGGCGAAGTCAACATCTATTCGTCGCGTCACTACGAGACCGACGAGCGGCTCTACAGCGACTTCACCGACGCCACCGGCATCAAGATCAACCTGATCGAGGGCAAGGAAGACGAGCTGATCGAACGGATGAAGGCCGAGGGCGCCAACAGCCCGGCCGACGTGTTCATCACCGCCGATGCCGGTCGCTTGTGGCGCGCCGATGAAGCCGGCCTGTTCCAGGCGGTTCAGTCGGACGTGCTCAACGCCCGGGTTCCCGAAAGTCTGCGCCATCCCGAGGGCCACTGGTTCGGCATCTCCAAGCGCGCCCGCGTGATCTTCTACAACAAGGACCGGGTGAGCGAGCCGCCGCAGACCTATGCGGCGCTGGCCGATCCGAAATACAAGGGCCTGCTGTGCGCCCGCTCAAGCTCCAACATCTACATGCTGTCGCTGCTGGGCGCCTATATCGCCCACAATGGCGACGAGGCGGCCAAGGTCTGGGCGAAGGGGCTCAAGGACAATCTGGCCCGTGACCCGCAGGGCGGCGACACCGACCAGCTCAAGGGCCTGGTCTCGGGCGAATGCGGCATCGCGATTTCCAACACCTACTACTTCGCCCGCGGCGTGGCCGGCCAGGTCGACGGCCTGAGCGAAGGCATCGACAAGATCGGCATCGTTTTCCCCGACCAGGGCGGCAACGGCACCCACGTCAACATTTCCGGCGCCGGTGTTACCGCGCATGCGCCCAACCGCGATAATGCGGTCAAGCTCATGGAATATTTCACCTCGGACTCGGCACAGGCCTATTTCGCCAACGGCAACAACGAGTATCCGGTTGTCGAAGGCATTGCCGCTTCTTCCGTGGTCGAGGGGCTCGGCAGCTTCACCGCCGACACGCTCAACCTCAACGAGCTCGGCAGGAACCAGGCCCGCGCCCAGGAAATCTACAACGAGGTCGGCTACAAGTAAGCCGCCAGCGCAACGGCTATACCCGCCGGGGGATACGTGACCTCTCCCCCGGCCTATGAAAAGGCCCGGACATTTGGCGTCCGGGTCTTTTTCGTTCTGGGGGCATTGAGTGTTGTCTTCGGGTCGGATCTGCCGGTGATCAAAAACGCTGCAAATGGCAGCTGCGAGCCCAAAGTCCAGACAAGAAGAAGGTTTGTGTAACAGTCACTGGGAACTATTCTTCTTCTGTGCAGGGACGCTCACCCAACTGTGCCTTGTTTCCTCAAACACCGAGAGAGTAGGAGGCGGAAACTTCGGGTCTGCAAATGTGCCGACCGCAATTGCGATGCGGTCCGGCAATCGGGTGGGGAACCAGTACACGGTCGAGCCGCACTTGCCACAGAAATGAAACCGGATTGAAAAGCCGCTGTCTGATGGGCGGGAATACGTAATGCTCTCACCTGAGGTCGAAACGGCATCTATTTCAAAAAATGCCGCGATACCGTATGGCGCTCCGGTTCGTTTCTGGCATGCGATACAATGGCATTGTGCAACATTGAGAGGATCCCCTTCGCAAGCAGCCTGGAGTTGGCCGCAGGAGCAGGTTGCCTTGCGCGCGATCATTGGCCGTACCTCGTATTTGATGTCATTTCACCAGCCATTTTCTGCGAAAATCAAACCGCTGACAACAACTGCGCAACAGATGGCAGATCTCCGTCCGAAGGGGAAATACAAGAGCCGTACCTCTCGCGTGTCGCGTCCCCGGCTCTCTCTTCAGCCGCTTTAGGCAACCCGCCAAAAAACTCACGCGCTCGGCAGCAGCGCATCGACCCTCGGGCGGACCAGCTGGCTCGGGCGGCCGGATTTGCCGATGGTGTGGCAGAGCAGGATGACCGGCAACAGCCCGAAGCCGACGATCATCAGCGAGGGCAGGGCGGCCTGGGTGAGACGTTCGTCGGACGCCAGCCGGTAGGCCTGCACGGCGAGCGTGTCGAAATTGAATGGCCGCATGATCAGCGTCGCCGGCAGCTCCTTCATCACGTCGACGAAGACGATCAGCAGCGCCGTAAGCAGGCTGGGGCGCAATAGCGGCAGATGGATCTCGAACAGCATGCGGCCGGAGGTGCGGCCGAGCGTCCGTGCGGCGGCGTCGATATTGGGCTTGATCGCCGAGATGCCGGTGTCGAAGGCGCCAAGGGCCGCGGCGATGAAGCGCACCATGTAGGCCACCACCAGCAGCCCGATCGAGCCGGTGAAGAACAGCCCGGTGGAGACGTCGAAATTGGCCCGCGCCCAGGCGTCGATGGCGTTGTCGAGCGCTGCAAACGGAACCAGCAGCCCGACAGCGATCACCCCGCCGGGCACGGCATAGCCGATGCCTGCTGCGGCAGCGGAAAAGCGTGCCGCCAGGCTCGGCGCGATGCGGGCGCAAAAGCCGATGATGATGGCGCCGGAAACGGTGATGACGGCGGTGATCGAGGCCAGCGTCAGCGAGTTCTGCACATAGCTCAGATAACGCGGTGAAAACGGCGATTTGCCGGCGCCGATCGCCATGTCGGCGAGGACGGCGAGCGGGATGGCAAAGCCGATGGCGACCGGAAGACTGCAGGCGGCAAACGCTGCGGCGGCATGCCAGCCGCGCAGGTGATGCCGCTCCATGGTCTCGATGCGCGAGCCTGCCGGAAAGCGTTTCGCAGCACCGCGCTGGGCGCGTTCAAGCAGCGCGAAGGTGAGGGCTACAACCAGCAGGCACATTGCCAGCTGCGAGGCGGCCATGCGGTCGCCCATCGAGAACCAGGCCGAGTAGATGCCGGTGGCAAAGGTCTGCACGCCGAAATGCGCCACCGTGCCGAAATCGGCGATGGTTTCCATCAGCGCCAGGATGACGCCGCCGGCAATGGCCGGACGCGCCATCGGCAGGCTGACCCGCCAGAACGACGACCAGGCGGTATGACCCAGCGTGCGGGCGGCGAAATAGGCGGTCGGCGACTGCTTCAGGAAAGCTGCGCGGGCGAGCAGGTAGACGTAGGGATAGAGCACGAAGATCAGCATCGCCGCCGCACCACCGAGCGAGCGGACTTCGGGGAACCAGTAATCGCGCGGGCCCCAGCCGGTGATGTTTCTCAGCGCTGTCTGCACCGCGCCGGGATGGTCGAGCAGGTCGGTGTAGGCATAGGCCAGCACATAGGCCGGGAAGGCGAGCGGCAGCGCCAGCACGATCTCGAAAGTGCGGCGGAAGGGGAAGGCACAGGTGGTCACCAGCCAGGCGGTGGCGGTGCCGACGAGCGCGGTGCCCACGCCGACCAGCAGCACCAGCTTGACGGTGGTCAGCGCATAGCGCGGCAGCACCGTGGCCATCAGGCTGTTCCAGGTGTCAAGCGTGCCCGACGCGGCTGCGATCCCGACCGCGACAATTGGCGCGAGGCAGAGCAGGGACACGATCCAGGCTAAAATCTTGAGTGCGCGTTCGCCCACTGGCTTGGCTCATCCTTTGGCTGCGGCCCCGCGCATGGGCCAGTTTCGAGGCTTGGCGCATCCTGGCCTCGCAGTCGGGGTTTGACAGCGCCGCCCGGCTCGGTCAAAGATTGTGGAGTAATTCATACAGGTTTTAGCGTCAACCGGCAGCTTGGCTTGCCTTGGGCGCGCGAGTGTCGAGACCCCCATGTTCGTTTGCCAATGCAACCTCCTGCCCAAAGGCGAGATCGAGGCTGCGGTTGAACGCCTGCTCACGGAAGACCCCTGGCAACTGATCGTGCCGTCGAAGGTTTACCATTCGATGCAGATTCGCGGCCGTTGCTGCGGCTGTTTTCCCGAGGTGGTGGAGATCATCGCCGAGGTGACCGCTCGGGTGCGTCCCGAAGACAGTGGCTAGGATGGGCAGGGTGCGGCATTATGTGCATCGGATTGACGCCATTGCGGCCAATGCCTAAATCAGAGCAGACATTTGAAACAGAGCGCCCCAGTGTGTGCGCCGCTCCTCAGCCAAAGGCAGACGATTTCATGGACCTTCGCCCCATCTCCGAGACCTATTCCGTTTCCGGCCAGATTTCCACTGACGACCTGGCAGCCATCAAGGCCGCCGGCTTCAAGTCGATCGTCTGCCATCGCCCCGACGGCGAGGCGCCCGACCAGCCGAGCTTCGACAGCATCAAGCAGGCGGCTGCCGGACTTGGCATCGAAGCGCGCCACATCCCGGTCGGTCCGATGGGCGTGACCGCCGACGCGGTGCGCGCCATGGTCGACGCCATCGAGGAAATGCCCGGCCCGATGCTCGGCTACTGCCGTTCGGGCGCTCGCTCGACAGCGGTCTTTCAGCACACCGCGCATCTGCGCAACTGAGCTGGGGCGGTGGCGGCGGTCATTTGTGGCTGATGCCGAATTTTAATCGTCGCCGGGGCTGCTCAACGCATTGATCTTGCTGGCTGGGCACAGCAAACTGCGGTGATGTTCGATCATCTGCAGGACGTCCCATGTCCCTCGACCATCTGACCAAAGCCCCCTTCAATCTCGACCCGGCCGCGCTTTCCTGGGTGGAAGAGACGTTCGGGCGGCTGAGCGCCGACGACAAGCTGAGACAATTGTTCAACCTGTTGTCGGCGGGCGATGACGCCGAGGCGATTGCCCGGCAGCAGGCGTTCCGGCCCGGCGCCGTGACCCGCATGCGGGGCACCGACACGGCGCGCGAATTGGCGATCATCGAAGGGTTCAACGCCCAGACTCCAACGCCGATGCTGGTATCTGCCGATCTCGAAGGCAGCCGGATGAGCCTGGCCAGCGGCGCCGAGTGGCCCAATCCGCTGGCGCTGGCGGCGATCGACGATCTCGAGGTAACGGCAACCGTCAGCCGGATGATGGCGGAGGAAGCCCGCGCCGTCGGCATCAACTGGAGTTTTACCCCGGTGCTCGACATCAACGCCGCGTTCCGCAGCCCGATCGTGGCAACCCGCGGATTTGGTTCGGACCCGGATGTGATCGCGCGGCATGCGCTGACCCAGATGCAGGTGTTCCAGAGCCATGGCATTGCCTCGGCGGTCAAGCATTGGCCCGGCGAGGGCTATGACGACCGCGACCAGCATCTTGTCACCACCATCAATCCGCTGTCGATGGAAGAGTGGGAGAAGACCTTCGGGCGGCTTTACCGGGCTGCGATCGAGGCCGGGGTGTTGTCGGTGATGTCGGCGCATATTGCGCTGCCGGCCTTTGTGCGCGCACGTCTGGGCGAAGACGCCGGGGTGGAGGCGTTCCGGCCGGCCTCGATCAGCCGGCTGCTCAACGAGGAGCTTTTGCGCAAGCAGCTCGGGTTCAACGGGCTGATCGTCTCGGACGCAACGCCGATGGCGGGGCTCGGGGCCTGGTCGAAGCGATCGGAACACCTGCCGGAGATCATCGCCTCGGGCTGTGACGTCATCCTGTTTTCGAACGATCCCGATCAGGACCTCAACTATCTCGAAGCAGCCCTTGCCGACGGGCGGCTGAGCTGGGCACGGGTCGATGACGCGGTGCTGCGGCAGCTTGCCATGAAAGCGGCGCTGGGGCTGCATCTGCCGACGAAGCCGCTGAACCAGACCGCTCCGGACGAGGCCCGGGCCTATGCCGACACGGTGGCACGGCGGTCGCCGACGCTGGTCAAGGACGTCCATCGGACGCTGCCGCTCGACCCGGAAAAACACCGGCGGGTGCTGGTGTTCTCGGGCGGCATCGTGTTTCCGTTCCTGCCCGATCCCTTGCCCTTCATCCTGCCGGAGCTGCTTGCCGAGAAAGGCTTCGAGGTGACGCTCCACTCGCCGGATGGCGAGGTGACGGCGGAGAATTTCGACCTGATCCTCTATCTGTTCGGCGACGAAACGCTGCTCACCCGCGGCCGGATCTTCCTCGACTGGCTGAAACTCACCGGCAATTTCGGCACCGCCATGGCGCGGCACTGGCACGAGATCCCCACCGTGCTGCTGTCCTTCGGCTATCCCTACCTGCTTTACGATGCGCCGCGGGTGCCGACCTACATCAATGCCTATTCGACGACGGAAACCATGCAGCGTGCCGTCGCCGACCTGCTGACCAGCGAGGGGGCATGGAACAGCAACAACCCGGTCGACCCGTTCTGCGGGCTCGGGGATGCGCGTTACTGATCTGCTGGGCGCGGGGAACCGGCCACTGCTGGCTGCTCCGCTGCTGCGGGGCCTGTTTCTCCACGCCGGTGCCGCGGATCTGCGACAGGATGCGGGGCGCCGTGACTGCCTCCTGCCCGAGCTTGCTCTCGATGATCGGAGGCTTGCCGGAGGCGCTCACCGGCTTGACGGCGGGCGCGATGATGGCGCTGCCATTTCAGGAAGCCGAGATAGGCGACCTGCGCCATTTGCCGGATGACGGGCAGCCGGAACAGGAAGCCGAAATACTTGAACACCGGCAGCCTGCGCCAAATCGCGGCGAAGGCATCGACGCCGATGTGCCATGACCCGTTACCCTGTCGCGCATGAAAGCGGCCGAGCAGGTCCTGACGGCTTTTCCCCGAGGGCAGATTGCTGTCGGCCAAGGCCGTAATATCGATCCACTCGATGTGATGGTCCTTGTCGATGCGGCGATAGAGCTTCACTTCCTGGCGGCAGACGGGGCAATCGCCGTCATACCAGACAGACAGCACCGGGCGGGTTTGTGCATGGGTCATAGCCGCAAACTGGCGCAGCCTGCGATGAAAACAAGGAGCCTGGTCTTCCGAACCTCAGCTTTTCGCCCCGGTACCGCGGATCTGCGACAGGGTGCGGGTCGGGGTGATGGCCTCCTGGTCGAGCTTGATCTCGATGATCGACGGCTTGCCGGTGGCGCGTGCGCGCTTGAAGGCGGGAGCGAAGTCCTCGGTCTTTTCCACCGTTTCTCCATGTCCGCCATAGGCGCGGGCAAGGGCCGCGAAATCCGGGTTGGTCAGCTCGGTGGCGCTGACCCGGCCGGGGTAATCGCGCTCCTGGTGCATGCGGATGGTGCCGTACATCGAGTTGTTGACCACGACGATGATGATCGGCAGCTTGTACTGCACGGCGGTGGCGAATTCCTGGCCGTGCATCATGAAGCAGCCGTCGCCGGCAAAGGAGACCACCAGCCGGTCGGGAAAGGCCTGCTGGGCGCCGACTGCGGCGGGCACGCCATAGCCCATCGAGCCCGATGCCGGGGCGGCCTGGGTGGCGAAGGTCCTGAACCGGACATAGCGGTGCACCCAGGTGGCGTAGTTGCCTGCGCCATTGGTCAGGATCGCGTCCTCAGGCAGCTCATCCCTGAGCCAGTCGATGATCGGACCCATCTGCACGTTGCCGGGACCGCTCTGGGGTGGCGTTGACCAGTCGAGATAGGCCTGATGCATCCGCGCTGCCCGCTCGCCGCGGGCCGGCGTGGTGTCGACATCGAGTTCCGACAGCGCTGTGGCAAAGGAGGCCGGGTCGGCATTGATGGCAAGCGAGGGGCGGTAAACCCGGCCGAGTTCGCCGGCATCGGCATGAACATGGACCAGCGGTTGCTTGGGGAAGGGGATGTCGAGCAGGGTGTAGCCCGACGACGGCATCTCGGAGAAGCGGCCACCAATCAGCATCACAAGATCGGAGGTCCTGATCTCGTCGGCAAGCGCCGGGTTGATGCCGATGCCGACATCACCGGCGTAGCAGGGGTGCGTGTGATCAAACAGCATCTGGCGGCGGAACGAGCAGCCCACCGGCACCTGCGCGCGCTCGGCGAAGCGCTCGACCTGGGTGACGGCTTCCTCGGTCCAGCGGGTGCCGCCCAGAATCATCACCGGCCGCTCGGCGCGCGACAGGCGTACGGCGAGGTCCTTCATTTCCGGCTGGCCGGGATGGATGGCGGGCACCGGGTTGGGCAGCAGGTTTGCCGGCGGATTGTCGACGACCTCGCGCAGCACGTCCTCGGGCAGTGCCAGCACCACGGGGCCGGGGCGGCCCGACATCGCCACCGAGAAGGCCCGGTTGACGAATTCGGGGATACGGGCCGGATCGTCGATCTCGCCGACCCATTTGGCGAATTCGGTAAAGGCGCGGCGGTATTCGACCTCCTGGAAGGCTTCGCGTTCGCGGGCGTCGCGCTGTACCTGGCCGATGAACAGGATCATCGGGATCGAATCCTGGCGGGCAATGTGCAGGCCGGCGGTGGCGTTGGTGGCGCCGGGGCCGCGGGTGACAAAGCAGATGCCGGGCTTGCCGGTCAATCGGCCCCAGGCGTCTGCCATCATCGCGGCTCCACCTTCCTGGCGGCAGACGGTGACGCCGACGCCGGAATCGACCAGTGCATCGAGAACGGCGAGGTAGCTTTCGCCGGGAACGCAGAACAGGCGCTCGACGCCGTTGGCCTTGAGCGAATCGACAATCAGCTGTCCGCCGGTTTTCATGTGCGTGTTCCTTTGGTCTTGATGGTTTCGAGCTCGGCCAGCACCTCTTCGGTGTGCTCGCCCAGGCGCGGGCTCGGCCGGTTGTAGTGCAGCGGTGAAGCCGGAAGCATGATCGGTGCGCGCACCGAGGGGATCTCTGTGCCGGCCCGGTCGGTCAGGTTCATTCTGAAACCGCGGGCAATGGCCTGCGGATCATCAAACATTTCGGCGATGGTGTTGATCGGCCCGGCTGGCACGGCGTTGGCCTCGCAGGCGGCCAGCATGTCGGCCTTGGTCCAGCTGCTCATCGCGGCGATGATTTCGGCGCGCAGCCGCTCGCGGTGGGCGACGCGCGACGGGTTGGTCTGGAACGCGGGGTCTGCGGCCATGCCGCCGGCGCCGAGCAGCTTGCAGAAGCGCTGGAACTGGCCGTCATTGCCGACCGCGATGATGACGTGGCCGTCTGCGAGCGGAAACACCTCGTAGGGCGCAATGTTCATGTGGGCGTTGCCCATCTGGCCCGGCGTCTGGCCCGACACCAGGTAATTGAGGTTCTGGTTGCCCAAAATTCCGGCCTGGGTGTCAAACAGCGCCATGTCGATCATCTGGCCTTCGCCGGCTTTCTCGGCGTGGCGCAATGCCGCCTGAATGGCGATGACGGAATAGAGCCCGGTGAAGATGTCGGAAATGGCGACGCCGGCCTTTTGCGGTTCGCCGCCCTTTTCGCCGGTGATCGACATCATCCCGGCCATCGCCTGGATGATGAAATCATAACCGGCGCGCGGCGCGTAAGGCCCGGTCTGGCCGAAGCCGGTGATCGAGCAGTAGACAAGCGCCGGGTTGGCGGCTTTCACGCTGTCGTAATCAAGGCCGTATTTCTTCAAGCCCCCGACCTTGAAGTTCTCGATCACCACATCGGCGGTGGCGATCAGGTCGCGGGCGGCCTTCGCACCTTCGGGGCTGGCGATATCGAGCGCAATCGAGCGCTTGCCGCGGTTGGCTGAGTGGTAATAGGCGGCCGACAGGTTCTCGCCGTCGGCGCCGGTGACGAAGGGCGGTCCCCAGCGGCGGGTGTCGTCGCCGCCATCGGGATGCTCGATCTTGATCACATCGGCGCCGAGATCGGCCAGCAACTGACCGGCCCAGGGGCCTGCCAGAATGCGCGCCAGTTCAATCACGCGGATGCCGGCAAGCGGTGCCGGTTTGGCCGTCGAAGGGGATGGAGTAGTGCTGTCAGACATGCGTTTTCCTGCTCGCGGCGGATTCGGCGAGGGCGAAAAAAGTGGTAAAATTGTTTCTTGTGAAAAGTTCGGCAAACATGCTCGGCCCTCCGCTCCGTACCTGTCTGTTAGCAGGTTTGTCCGGAGTGTGTCACGTCTGTAGCTGACGCGTTTGAGCGCACCTTGGGCAAGCCCGGGTCGCGGATTTGCGGGGCTGCTGATCCAGCTGTTTACACCTTGCCGGCAAGCACATTGTCGAGCCAGGCGATGAAGCCGGCCATCGACTGATCCCGATTGATCTCGTTCAGCGTTTCGTGGCGGGTGTCGGCCAGAATCTGCTTGGAGACATTGGTCAGACCGGTCTTGGCCATTTCTTCGGCCAGCCAATCGACCGCGGCCCCCTTGTCCGTGGCGGGATCCTGGGCACCACCGATCAGGTGGACCGGCAAGGTCTTCGGCAGTTTTGCCAGATTCTCAGCTGCGCCACCGGCGTAGATCAGCTCGAACACGTCCTGCCACATGCTCACGGTGGCGTCCCAGCCGCTCAACGGGTCGACGACGTAGAGGTCGACTTCGACAGTGTCGCGCGACAGCCAGTCGAACTCGGTGCGCCTGTCCGGCATGGCCTTGGCCCAGGCCTGAAACGTCAGTTTCGGCAGGATGGCGCTCGGGGTGTCGGAGCCCTTGAAGAAGGCTTCGAAGCGGAGCAGCATCTGGCCGACGCGGCCGAGCGCCCCGGCGTTGAAATTCGAGTTCCACACCGCCAGTGCCGCACTTGCCTCAGGGTGGGCTTCGGCAAAATTGAGCGCCGCCAGTCCGCCCATCGAATGGCCGAAGGTGATGACCGGCAGGCCGGGATGGCGTTCGGCGATCAGCGCATGGATGGCGGCGGTGTCGGCCACCACCTTCTGCGCGCCGTGCTTCGAGGCAAAGGCGCCGGGGATGGAATCGGGAGCGCGGGTTGCGCCATGGCCGCGATGATCATGGGCATAGGCATGATAGCCGTGCGCGGCCAGGAAGCGGGCAAAGCGCTGGTAGCGGGCCGCGTGTTCGGCCAAGCCGTGGTTGATCTGGACCACGGCGCGGGCCGCGCCGTCAGCCGGAATGTGCCGGACGGCGAGCTTGGCGCCGGTCGGGCTTTGATGGGGGAAAGGGGAAAAATCGCTCATCACCCATTGGCCATGGCCGGGGCGTGAAAATCAAGAGCAATTGCTTCGCATTGCCCGGGCCGGCTGGTTAGCCGGTATATTGATGCGCCTTCCGCTGTCGGTATTGCGGTGGATTTCGGCCTGAGCGAGAAAAATGACAGGACCCTGACATCGCTGGTCAGGCGACTGTCATGGGGAGGCTGGCATCTTCATCGGGCATTAACGCAGACCGATGAAGGAGACACATCATGACCAAATCAAAGATCTTTGCCGCCGCCGCAGCCCTGACGCTCGCCGCCGGTGCGCTTTTGTCCCATTCCGCATCCGCCGCATCGTTCTCGATCGCCGATATCCTGCGCGGCGACGCGCCCAGGGCTGAAGGCATTGAAATGGCATCAGCCAAGATGCTCGATGACAACGGCAAGGAAGCAAGCGATTCCGAAGCCGACGACCATGGCGCCGGTCATGATGGCGGCGAAAGCAGCGACCACGGCGGCAGTGATCACGACAGTGATCACGACAGCGACCATGGCGGTGAAGGTGGCGACAGCGATGGCGGTAGCGACGACTGATCCCATCGCGACACTGCAGCAGGAAAGGGCCTCATGGAGGCCCTTTCTTGTGTTTCCAAACGAAGCTGTGCTTGAACCGGTCTTGCCGAACGGTCTGTCCCTGACTGCACTTGGAATGGTCGCGCGTCGGATTGACTGCGGGCGTGACCGGGCGTAATTCCATCCGCTCCGCCAAGGAGTGCAGACAGTGAGCGATATGACCCTGACCCAAGCCATCGACAATATCTATGCGTCGATCAAGAACGACAACGAAGAGCTGGACATCCACATCGCCGCGCTCAAGGCCGCCATGGCGCGCGAAGGCGTCAAGGAGGCCGTGTTCGAGCCCGCCAAGCTGGCGCAGTCCAATCGCCAGGGGCGCAAGATCATGCAGTCCTACTTCAAGAAGAAGGGCGTGGCCGTCAGCTTCGCGGCCTAAGCCTGTTTCGGCCGCCGCAGTTGGCGTGCAAACCCAAGACCTGATCGGCTGGGGAGTGTGGCGCGGCATCATTGCCCTTGAGCGCCATTTCGAATAGACAGCGGTCAATCATCCAAATCATGTCTGGAGCGCATCGTGGCACGGCAGTTCATCTATCACATGGCGGGGCTCAACAAGTCCTATGGCGCCAAGAAGATCCTCGAAAACATCCATCTCTCGTTCTACCCGGATGCCAAGATCGGTATTCTCGGCCCCAACGGCGCGGGTAAATCGACGGTCCTGAAAATCATGGCCGGGCTCGATAGCGAGTTCACCGGCGAGGCCTGGCTGGCCGAGGGGGCGACGCTGGGTTACCTGCCGCAGGAGCCGCAGCTCGACGAGAGCCTCAACGTGCTCGGCAACGTCATGGTTGGCGTCGCCGACAAGCAGGCGGTGCTCGACCGTTACAACGAACTGATGATGAATTACTCCGACGAGACCGCCGACGAAGGCGCCAAGCTCCAGGACATCATCGACGCGCAGAACCTGTGGGATCTCGACAGCCAGGTCGAAATGGCGATGGAAGCCCTGCGCTGCCCGCCCGGCACAGCCAGCGTCGACGCCCTTTCGGGTGGTGAAAAACGCCGCGTCGCGCTGTGCGCGCTGCTGCTCAGACAGCCCGACCTGATCCTGCTCGACGAGCCGACCAACCACCTTGACGCGGAAAGCATCGCCTGGCTCGAAAAGCATCTGCGCGAATATCCCGGCGCCGTGATCATGATCACCCATGACCGCTACTTCCTCGACAATGTGACGGGCTGGATTCTCGAGCTCGACCGCGGCCGCGGCATTCCCTACGAGGGCAATTACACCGCCTATCTCGACGCCAAGGCCAAGCGGATGAAGCAGGAGGGCCGTGAAGAGGCGTCCCGGCAGAAATCGCTCTCGCGCGAACAGGAATGGATTGCCTCGTCGCCGAAAGCCCGGCAGGCCAAATCGAAAGCGCGTATCAGGGCCTATGACGAGCTGGTCAAGTCTGCCGCAGACCGGCGCCCGGGCGAAGCGCAGATCATCATCCCGACCGGCGAACGGCTCGGCAACCAGGTGATCGACGTCGAGGGGATTTCCAAGGCCTATGGCGACCGGCTGCTGATCGACGATCTTTCCTTCAAGCTGCCGCCCGGCGGCATTGTCGGCGTCATCGGCCCCAACGGCGCCGGCAAGACCACGCTGTTCCGGATGATCACCGGGCAGGAGCAGCCCGATTCCGGCACGGTCACCGTGGGCGAGACCGTGCAGCTCTCCTATGTCGACCAGAGCCGCGATTCGCTTGATGGCAACAAGACGGTCTGGGAAGAGATTTCCGGCGGCAACGACATCATCAAGCTCGGCAAGCACGAGATGAATTCGCGCGCCTATTGCTCGACCTTCAACTTCAAGGGCGGCGACCAGCAGCAGAAGGTGGGCACGCTTTCAGGCGGTCAGCGCAACCGGGTGCATCTGGCCAAGCTTTTGAAATCCGGCGGCAATCTGCTGCTGCTCGATGAGCCGACCAACGATCTCGACACCGAAACGCTCGGCGCGCTCGAAGATGCGCTGGAAAATTTCGCCGGTTGCGCCGTTATCATCTCGCATGACCGCATGTTCCTCGACCGGCTCGCCACCCACATTCTGGCGTTTGAAGGCGACAGCCATGTGGAATGGTTCGAAGGCAATTTCGAGGATTACGAGCAGGACAAGATCCGCCGCCTCGGTGCTGACAGCGTCAATCCGAAGCGGGTGACCTACAAGCCGCTGAAGCGGTAGGCCCAGTGCTCCCGGATCTTGGATGATCAGCGCACAATCAGGCCTTGAAAAGCCTGATTGTGGCCGAGTTGAATTGCATTGCCGCGCGCACTACAATCTGGTGCAAAGGAACGCTGCCATGATCAAACTTGATCTGCCCGATGAACTCGAGAAAACGCTGGCTCGCTTTGCCAAGGACCTTGGCATCAGCAAGGAAGAGCTAGCATTGCGTGCGATCAAGGACCAGATCGAGGATCTCGAGGACTTGGCAACCGCCGAGGTTGCGCTTGCCGCGGATGATGGCGAGCGCATTCCTCTCGCCGATATCATCGCGGAATTCGGTGATGGCTCGGATGAGAATGGAAATTCGCTGCACGCAGCAGAATGACCTGGGCGGTCTCGTTTACCAAACCGGCACGAAAGCAATTTTCCAAACTTGGTCCGGCGGACCGGAGCCGGGTCCTGAAGTTCCTCAATGAACGCGTTGTTGAACACCCCGATCCTCGCGAACTTGCCAAGCGGTTGCAGGGCAAGAGCGAAGAGCTTTGGAGGTTCCGGGTCGGAGATCTGCGGATCATCGTGCAAATTTCACAGGGTTTGATGACTGTTCTAATCATCGAAATCGGACACCGAAGGGAGATTTATCGTTGACCACCATCCTGATCACCGGAACCAATCGCGGCATCGGGCTGGAACTGGCCAAACAAGCCTTGGCCAAGGGCTGGACGGTTTATGGTTCGGCGCGAACCGTGGTGACCGACGCGGAGGCGCATATCTGTGAGCATCCGGGGTTTCATGATCTCAGGTTCGATGTCACCGATCATGAGGCGGTGCGGGCGGCTGCGGCGAGCATTTCGGACCCCATCGACATCCTGATCAACAATGCCGGCACGATTGGGCCGGAGCGGCAGTCGACGCTGGATATGGATTTCGGCGGCTTTGCGCAGACGTTTGCGATCAACACGCTGGCGCCGCTGGCGGTGAGCCAGGCCTTCCTGCCGCATCTCAGGCGCAGCGCCAATCCACGCATTCTCACCATCTCCTCGGCGATGGGCAGCCTGTCCCATGCCAAGTCCGACCGGATCGCCTACCGGGCCTCGAAGGCGGCGGTCAACAAGGTGATGCAGGGGCTTGCCACCGATCTCGCGCCGATGGGTGTGGCGGTGGCTGTCGTTCACCCCGGTTGGGTGCGGACCGACATGGGTGGGCCGGACGCCGATATCGACGTCGGCACCAGCGCCAGCGGCATTCTCGGCCTGGTGGACGGGCTGACACTTGCGCGCACCGGCGGGTTCTTCAACTGGGACGGCTCACCGGCGGAGTGGTAAGCCGCTCACCTGATCCGGCAGCAGAACGGGAAGAACGGACCGGGCAGCCCGGGCGCGCCGGTGGGGGTGAAGGTGAAGTCACGGACCGCGTCACTCTCGTCGGTGCAGCCGCCGGGCGTGTAGGCGATTGAACCCGTGACCGGATGGCTGGTTTCAAGCTGCCAGGGGTTTTCGGTCATGAAGCTGATGCTGCCCGATGTGGTCTGGATACCGTCGCCGGAAAAGGCGTCGAGGAAACTCGCGCTCATGCCGCCGTCGCAGGAAAGCTCAAGCGCCCAGTTCGGCTCGAACCCGGAGCAGATCATCGTCTGTCCGGTCTCGAGCAGGCCGTTGCAGGACAGGTCGGCTGAAAGCGCGGCCACCGGATGGCTGAACGCGAAGGCGAGGGTGAGGCAAAGCGGTTTTGCCAGCTTGTGGGCATACATCATCAATGATCTCCCTGATCAATGGTTGCAGCTCCCCGTGCGGCCATCCTAGCACACTCTTGCAGCAAGATGAATTGCGCGCGCCAGTCAGGGTTGCGGGGATCGGATTGGCAGGCGTTAGCGTGTCTTGGCAAAACGCGGTGAGTTCGAGGTGCCGGGATCGCCGGGAAGCATAAGGCAACAGGCGTTCACGTATTTTGATTGGTTCATCAACGACGCATCCTGTATGCCGGGACATCCTTTCGACGCGCCAAGGAGTGAGAGATGACCCTGCCGATGTTCCCCGACGATGCCCCCGTCAGGCCCGAGATCATTCCCGCGCGACGGATCAAGGGCGAGGTGTCGGCGGTGCTGGCCGCACTCGGCGGCGATTTCCTGACCGAGGCGGTGTCATCACTTGAGATGGGCTATGACGGCATCGGAGGTGATTTTCACGCCGGTCCGACGCGCAAGTCCGGCAGCCGCGAACCCTGGTACCCGCGCGGCACCGAGATGCGCAACGAGCGGCAATTGTCGGTCGTGGCAGCCGACGAGCTGGCGCTTGCGGCCGGCGAAATGGGCATCGACCGGATCGAGCCGGGCTGGATCGGTGCCAATCTGGTGATCGCGGGAATACCGCTGCTGTCGATGCTGCCGCCGCGCACGCAGCTGTTTTTCGAGGGTGGCGTGACGATCAGGATCGACGGCGACAACGGACCCTGCCGGATTGCCGGGGCGGCGATTGCGAAGAACTTTCCCGATAGGGACGAGACGACGCTGGCGCTGTCTTTCGTCAAGGCGGCCAAGCGACGCCGCGGCGTTGTCGGCTGGGTGGAAAAGCCCGGCGTGATCCAGAACGGCGAAGCGGTGACTGCGCATATCTGGGAACAATGGATCTACCCGGCGGGTTGAAAACCGGGATCGTTCCGGTATCGGGCCGCTGTGTCCTAATCACTTGCAACGGTATCTATCGGCCAGCAGACAATGCGACATCAAGTTGAATGGCAACGACATTGGGGTTGCCTTGCGCTCGAAAATGACATAAACATATCTTTATATCATTCTCGAGGTTTCCATGCTGTCACTTTCCCCCCTCACCCTAGAGGAATGCGTCGAGGTTCTCAAAGCCGCCGGCGAACCGACGCGCCTGCGGCTGATTGCGTTGTTGAGCCAGGGCGACCTGACGGTCAGCGAAATGACAGAGGTTCTCAGCCAGTCGCAGCCACGGATCTCACGGCATCTCAAACTGCTCGGCGAGGCGAGGCTGGTCGAGCGTTACCAGGAAGGCGCCTGGGCCTATTTCCGGCTGACGCGCGACGGCGTCCGCGCCAAGCTGATGCAGCAGGCGCTCGATGCCGCTTCACCGTCGGACGCGCATCTGGCGCGCGACGCCGAACGCCTGGCGACGGTCAAGCAGGCACGGGCCAGCCGCGCCGAGGCCTATTTCTCGGCCAATGCGGAAAGCTGGAACGATCTGAGACGCCTGCATGTGTCCGATGAAAAGGTCGAGGCGGAAATTCTCAAGCTGATCGGCCGCACTCCGTTTGACGGGCTGCTCGATCTGGGCACCGGCACCGGGCGGATGCTCGAGCTGCTGGCCGACCGCTATCGCCGCGCCATCGGGATCGATTCAAGCCGCAGCATGCTGGCCATTGCCCGCGCGCAGCTTGACGAGGCCGGGATCACCCACGCCTCGGTGCGGCAGGGCGACATCTTCAACCTGCCGCTCGAACGCGAAAGCTTCGATGTGGTGACCATTCACCAGGTCCTGCATTTCCTGCATGATCCCTTGCCGGCGATCACGGAAGCCGCGCGCATGCTCAGGCCGGGCGGCCGGGTCGTGGTGGTCGATTTCGCCAGCCACGATCATGAAGAGCTCCGGCTCGATCATGCCCATGCCCGGCTTGGCTTCAGCCAGGGGCAGGTGGCGGCGTGGCTCGAACAATGCGGGCTGACGGTCGAAAAGATCGTCGACCTGCCACCGGAGTCAGGAGACACGCGCGCGCTGACCGTCACCATCTGGCTGGCACGCGACCCGCGCCTGTTGATCGCTTCCGATACCCATTCTTCCAGCACAGGAACCGCGTAACATGACCAGCTCCTTCCGCTCCAGCGCAGAAGCACTTTCAGACCGGATCAAGGTATCCTTCGAGTTCTTCCCGCCCAAGAACGGCGACATGGAGAGCCAGCTCTGGGAGAGCATCACCCGGCTTGCGCCGTTTCAGCCCGACTTCGTCTCGGTGACCTATGGCGCGGGCGGCTCGACCAAGCAGCCGACGATGAACACGGTCAGCCGGATCTGCCGCGAGACCGCGCTTGCGCCGGCAGCGCACCTGACCTGCGTCGGCTCCGACAAGGCCACGGTTGACGCCGTGGCGCGCGAATTCCAGGCTCTCGGCGTCAATCATTTCGTGGCGCTGAGGGGCGATCCGCCGGAAGGCGTCGGTGCCGCCTACAAGCCGCATCCGCAGGGCTACGCCAACGGCGCGGAACTGGTGGCGGGCCTGCGCGCCATCTCGGATTTCGAGATTTCGGTCTCGGCCTATCCCGAGCGGCATCCGGAAAGCCCGGATTTCGCCACCGATATCGACATGCTCAAGCGCAAGGTCGATGCCGGGGCGACACGGGCGATCACCCAGTTCTTTTTCGACAACGACATCTATGAGCGTTATGTCGAGCGGGTGCGGCGCGCCGGGATCTATATCCCGATCGTGCCGGGCATTCTGCCAATCCACAATTTCGGCCAGGTCGCGCGGTTTTCCAAACTCTGCGGCGCATCGGTGCCGGACTGGCTGGCGCGGCGGTTTGACGGCCTGGAGCAGGATGCCGAGACCCGGGCGCTGGTCGCTGCGGCGATGGCCGCCGAGCAGGTCAACGACCTGGTCGAGCGCGGCATTGACGATTTCCATTTCTACACGATGAACCGCGCCCAGCTGGTCTATGCGATCTGCCACATGCTGGGGTTGCGCGGCGATGATGCGAGACCGGTTGGCGCCGCCGCCTGATCCGGCGCGCCGGCTTGTGCCGGGTTGCCTGTCATCGTGGAGCCGACAAAAGAAACGGGAGCGCCGAAACGCTCCCGTCCTCAAACTTTTGACTGTTATTCAATGCGCTTCAGGGTCAGATGAAGAGCATTGCTCCAACAAATATGAACGCTGCACAGATCACAAGGGCATTGAGCGACTGCGTAAATCCCATGGTGGTCCTCCATCGCGTTTACTGTCAAATGATAGCCATGGGTTTGGCTTCGTGGAAAGCAAAATCGTTGCTGCGGTGCAGCTAAAACGAGGCGAAATTGTCTAAGGTGCCCGTTTATCATTTTGAAAAAGCTGATTTATTAGTGATTTCATGATCTGTTAAGAAACCGTCAAATACATCCTATGGGTGCAAAATACGGCCGCACATCCGGATCACTGTCGCCGCATTCCTGCCGTAAAATCGGCACCTGATTTAGGCTTGGAAGGGCGGATTGGCGCCCGAAAATGCGCATCAACATTCTGGAATCATTACGGCAATTGTGCCGAGCAGACCGGGCAAGAATGATGATTCAGCGCCTGAACACCTGTTCCAGCACAGCAGCGACCGAAAGCAGCACCTTGTCCTGGCCAAAACGGGCGACAGCCTGGATGCCGAGCGGCAGGCCGGCGTCATCTCTAAAGCCAGGAATGTTGATGGCCGGCGTGCCCATCAGCGTCCAGAGCTTGTTGAAGCGCGGATCTCCGGTCGTGGTGAGGCCAAGCGGTGCTGCACCCGGTGCAGAGGGCGTGAGCAGAATATCGACCTCGCCGAACAGGGCGCGGACAGCGCCACGGCCACGCTTGGTGTGCTTGCGGGCATTGTCATATTCGGAGGGCGGGATTGCCTGGCCGCGTTCGATGGTCTGAACCAGAACCGGGCTCATCTGCTCCCGGAACCGGGCGAAATCCGGTCCGCAGGCGAGGCCGGCCTCATGGTCCTGGATGGTCGAGTGGGCGTCGCGGGCCTGTGCCATGGCTTCGGGTTCGCCGATCTCGCCGACATCAAATCCGGCATCGGCGGCCAGGTCCGCGGCTCTTGCCAGCGCCGCGCGCATTGCCGGGTCCGCCCCTTCGAGTTGCGCACAGCGGTAGATGGCGACACGGATCTTGGAGGGATCCACGGTTTGTTCATCCGGGCGGAGGGCGAGATCGCGGCCGGTCAGCAGTTCGGCCAGCATCGCCACATCCTCGACACCGGCGGCAAACAGACCGAGCGTATCGAGCGAGGGGGCGAAGTGCTTCATGCCGGTGGTCGGCAACAGGCGGAAGCTCGGCTTGTAGCCGGCGACACCGCAGAAAGCCGCCGGACGCACCACCGAGCCCCCGGTCTGGGTGCCGATGGCGGCGGGGATCATGCCGGCGGCCACGGCTGCGGCGGAGCCGGAGGACGAGCCGCCGGGCGTGTGGGCGAGATTGTGCGGATTTACGGTCTGCGCCGGTGTAAAGAAGGCAAACTCGGTCGTCGCGGTCTTGCCGATGATGGTGGCGCCCCGCCTGCGGGCGAGGTCGACAATCGCCGCATCGACGCGGGGGCGGTGACCTTCGTAGACGGGTGAGCCGTAGGTTGTCGGCTGATCGAAGGTGTCGATGATGTCCTTGACCCCGATCGCAACGCCGGCGAGGGGGCCATCGGTTTGAATGGTGGGGGCCTCGGCCACATGGGCGAAAGCCTTGATGCGGGCATCCTTGCGGGCGATGGCATCGCGGCAAAGCGCCACCATCAGCTCAGGTCCGGCCTTGCCCTCGTCGCGCGCCTTGACCAGCGCCGCCAGGCTCATCATGCGATTGGTGTCCATCTTGCCCCCACTTGCCCCCCATGCAACCGAAAGGCCCCCGGACCTATCTGTTGCGTTTTATGCCCAGCCGGTTGTCCAGTGACAAGAGCCCAAGTGCGATAAGCCCCAGCCCAAGTGCTTCGGTGAGCGACAGGGTTTCGCCGAGAAACAGAATGCCGAGCAGAATGGCGGCAGGTGGAACCAGCAGGGTGACCAGCGAGGCGGAGGTGGCGCCGGCGACGCTGAGGATGCGGAAAAACACGATATAGGCGAAGGCGGTGGAGACCAGCGCCAGGGCCAGGATGGCCGCGATCACGTCGACGGGGGGCAGCGGCAGTGTCCAGGGCCGGTCAACGATGAAGGCCAGCGGCAGCATGATCAGGCTTGAGGCGGTGAGCTGGCCGGTGGCGGTGATCCGTGGTGATATTCCCTTGAAGCGTTTGCCGAACGAGGCGGCGAAACCGTAGGAGATTGCCGCGCCGACAACAGCGAGCTTGGCCCAGAGCGGGCTGTCGGCAATGCCGAGCGCCGCCGGGCCAATGAGCATGACCATGCCGGCAAGCCCCAGCCCGCAGCCGATCAGCTTGGCGGGGGTGATCTTTTCGTCGGTCGTGACGACCTGGGCCACCAGCACGGCCCACAGTGGAGTGGTGGCATTGAGAATGGAGGCCAGGCCCGCCCCGATCTTGGTCTGGCCGAGAAAGATCAGGGTGAACGGAATGGCGTTGTTGATCAGGCCCATGACCAGCAGGTCGCGCCAGCGGCCGGAAAGCGTCTGGTAAAAGCCGGGCAGGCGGCCGAAGGCCAGATGCAGCGCGATGGCCGCCAGACCGACGCGGAAGAACACCAACGTCATCGGCGGCACGTGCTGCACGGCGATGCGGCCGAAAAAGAACGATCCGCCCCAGATCAAGCCAAGCAGGATAAGCAGGCCCCAGGTGGTTAGATCCATGGAGCGGTTGGCTGTGTGGGGCATTGTCAGGTTCCTTGATGCGTTGGCCGCTGCTTGCCACAGGCTGTCGAGGCGCGCCACCCGAAACCGGATGGGTGGCTGTCTTCATCGCATCTTCTGGAAGCTACCGGCGGAGGCGGTGCGGCGTGCGGGCCGCGCCTCCACCCGAATTTGTCATCCGGGCATTCGCTCGAATGCCGGTAATGCCGGATCGAGCGTATCCCAGGCATGGCCGCTGACCGAATAGGTGATTGCCTGCGGCCGGAACTGGCCGGGATCGTCAAGGCTGGCCGCGTTGACCGCGATGAAGTCGGGCATGGCGGAAAATGTCAGATAGACCGGCGTGCCGCAGGTCGGGCAGAAGGCATGGGACTTGGCGTTGCCGCTGTCGCCTGCAACAGCCCACGATTTCGCTTCTCCAGAAATCGTCATGGCCGCCCGTTGCGGGAAGGTCAGATAGGAGCCGTGCCCTGTACCGCTTCGCTTCTGGCAGTCGGTGCATTGGCAATGGTTCTGGAAAATGGGCTCGACGCTCGTTTCATAGCGGATGGCGCCGCAGGCGCATCCACCGGTAAAAACTCTGCTCATCGACACGTGTCCTCAATTCGGGATGCCGGATGGATAGGGCGCATCAGGCGGATTTCGGCTTGGCAAAGACGTCGATGCCGCTGCCGGTTTCCAGGAAGGATTTGAGGCTGGAGAGAACCGCCGGCCAGCCCTGGCTGACCCCGATCGCCATGCCACTGCCGACGACGAGGTCGTCATGGGTCACCGTCAGTCTCGCCATGTTGTCATATTCGACGATGTCGAAGGTCACCCGGCTATAGCTCTCCGCATCGTCGGCCTGCGAAGCGTTGGCCCAGGTGATGACCAGCCGGGTCGGCGGGCTCACCTCGACTACCTTGCCGACCAGTTCGACGCTGCGTTCGTCATTGGCGCGGATGTGCTCCCATCCCGATCCTGGCTGCCAGTCGGAGACGTTCTCGTGACCCCAGTAGCGCCGGGCAATCTCCGGCTTGATGATCGCCTCGAAGACCTTCTCGGGTGTCGAGCGGATATATGTCACATAGACAAAACTGGTTGTCTGACTGGGCATGCCTATTCTCCTTCGAGTTCTTTTTTCAGATCGTGCAGCAGGCTGAGCCGCTGCTGTTCGAATTTTCGCACCCAGCGTTCGTAGACTTCATGCAGCGGCACCGGGTTGATGAAATGCAGCTTTTCGCGGCCGCGCTTCACCGTACTCACCAGGTTCGCCGTCTCGAGGATTTCGAGGTGCTGCGTCACCGATTGACGGGCCATGTCCACGCCCTCGCAAAGCTGGCCCAGCGTCTGCCCGTTCCTTTCGCAAAGAAAATCGAGCAGCCTTCGTCGCGTCGGATCGCCCAGCGCTTTGAAAACCTTGTCAGAGTCCATCAATTTCACCTGTTTGCTGATTGCAATATGCAGGTATTTACCTGCATGTCAATGTCCATGTTGCGCCACGTGCGCCTGTGCGGGTTTCAAGTCCGGGGAACGGCCGCCCCGCGACGACAGGGTCACGATGTCCGGACTGAACGTTGATTGAGACACCATTCGGTGCTGTAAGAGCTTTGCACAATCCGGGAGACCGCAATGCAACGATTCGCCACCGGTACCGACGCCGCACTCAAGCTCAGGCCGGACCATCCGCTCTACTGTTTCCGGCCGGAGGTGCTGAAGCAGGATGCGGTTCAGTTCATGAAGCTGTTTCCGGGCGAAACCGCTTACGCGGTGAAGACCAATGGCGAGCCGATGGTGCTCAAGTCATTGGTGGAGGCTGGCGTCAAGATTTTCGATGTGGCGTCTCCGGGCGAGTTCGAGGCGGTGCGCGCGGCGTCGCCGGATGCGGAGATGCTCTACATGCACCCGGTCAAGGCGCAGTCGGACATAAGGCTGGCGCTTGAAACCTACGGCATCCGGGTGATGTCGCTCGATCATGAGGACGAGATCGCCAAGGTGCTCCGGATCGTGCGGGCGCTGGATCTCGACCCGGGCTCGATCAGCATTTTCGTGCGGCTGCAGACCAAGGGCCATGCGATGTACGAGCTGTCGAAGAAATTCGGCGCGGCACCCGGCCATGCGGTGGAGCTGGTGCAGCGGCTCGACAAGATCGGATTCAAGGTAGGGCTGTGCTTTCACGTCGGCAGCCAGGTCGAGGAGGCCGAATCCTACGAGCTGGCACTCAAATCGGCCGACTGGGTTCGCAACCGCGCCGGCGTGGATCTGGTCGGGCTGGATGTCGGCGGCGGATTTCCCGCAGTCTACGGTCATGACCCCAATCGCAAATCCAAGCCGATGCCGCCGCTCGAAGAGCTGATGGGCGAACTGAGGTCCAACATTACCGAGTGGGGCTTTGACGACACGCCGCTGGTGGCCGAGCCGGGCCGGGTGGTGGTGGCGCGAGCGTTCTCGCTGATCGTGCGGGTGCTGCTTCGCAAGGGCCGCAGGCTCTACATCAATGACGGCATCTGGGCCTCGCTGTCGGACAGCTGGACCGGCAAGATCACGTTGCCGGCGCGGTTCATCCCTGACCCGGCGCGGCGCATCCGCAAGGGCAAGGCGGACAATGTGGTGCCGTTCAAGGTCTGTGGCGCGACCTGCGATTCCGTCGACATCCTGTCGCGGCCGTTCTGGCTGCCGGAAACGGTTGATACCGGCGACTGGATCGAGATCGGCCACATCGGCGCCTATTCGCTGTCGCTGAGAACAAGGTTCAACGGATTTTATCCGGACGATTTCGTTGAAGTGACGACACCGTTCGGCGAAGAGGGCGCGCCGGACGGCTTTGCCAGTCTCGAGACGATGGCGGACTGAAACCGGGTGCCTGGCAGCACGCGTTGATCGGTCGCATGGTAAAAGCCGCAGGGCATGCTCAGATTCGAGGTGTCGAGCAACTGCGAGGACGGTTGCGACAGGCAAGCTGGCTGCCCGCGCGAAACTGCCAGCAAGGAGTTTCCGCCATGCCGAAACTGATCCGCTTCGTGCTTCTCAACTCGGCCCTCGGGGTGTTGATCGGTTGGGTCGTGGCCGCAGCCGTGGTCTATTTCAATATCAACGGGTTTGGTGACCTGATCTGGCGATCGTCGAGCCGGATCGCGGCGGTGTTCATTCTCATGGTGTCGTTCGGCACCACCTTCGGCTTCGCGGTCATGGCCACTGCGGTGATGCTGATGCCGTCCGACAAGGACGAGTTCGACAAGCTCTAGCGACGCCAGTCCCTATAGGCCGTGCCATCGAAGACAGCCGGCGATGACCCTGACCGGTATGCCCGGTGGTCCTGGCCCAAAAATGCGAAATCACGCACACCGTTGGAGTGTGCGTGATTTCATTTCGTCGTACTTGCAGCCCGTGTATCAGGCGGCCCGGCGTTGGTGGCTTGCCTGGCCCTTGGCCTTGCCGCTTATCTGAAACCGGGAGATGGCCTGGTTCAGGGTTTCGGTTTCCTCGAACACCGTATGCACGGCGGCCGTGGTTTCCTCGACCATGGCGGCGTTCTGCTGGGTCATCTGATCCATCTGGTTGACCGAGGTGTTGATCTCCTGGATGCCGACCGACTGCTCCTGCGAGGAGGTGACCATCGCCTTGACGTTGGTGTTGATCGCCTGGACGTGGCCGCCGATCTTCTGCAAGGCTTCGCCGGTCCGGGTCACAAGCGACACGCCCGATTGGACGTGGGCTTCGGATTTTTCCAGAAGCGTGTTGATTTCCTTGGCGGCACCTGCCGAACGCTGGGCCAGTTCACGGACTTCCTGGGCGACCACGGCAAAGCCCTTGCCGGCTTCACCGGCGCGGGCCGCCTCGACTCCGGCATTGAGCGCCAGAAGGTTGGTCTGGAAGGCGATGTCGTTGATCACCCCGATGATCTGCGCCACCTGGCGCGAGGAGGTCTCGATCTCGCTCATGGCGGTGACGGTGTCTTCGACAATCTTTTCGGACTCGCTTGCCACGCCGGTTGCCTCGCCGACCATCCGGCCGATGTCGCTGGCCCGCTGGTGGGCGGCCTGAACCGTCGAGGTGATCTGGTCGAGCGCTGCGGCGGTCTCTTCAAGCGAGGCGGCCTGCTGTTCGGTGCGGCGCGACAGATTGTCGGTCGAGCTGCGGATTTCCGCGGTGCCCTGGCCGATATTGCCGGAGCTTGCGGCGATCGTGGTGAAGGCCGTCTCGAGGCTTTCGATCGAAGAGTTGAAGTCCTGCCGCACGGCCTCAAGCGAACCCGGGAAGGTCTTGGTGATGCGGAAGGCGAGATTGCCCTCGGCCAGCTTGCCCAGACCTTCGGCCAGCGCGGCGACGGCTTCCTGCAACTGCTGGGCCTGGCGGGCCTTTTCCGCCTCGTTGGCAGCGCGTTCCTCTTCGGTGGCGAAGCGGCTCTGTTCTGCTTCGTTTTCCAGATCGATGTTGCGCAGCGCCGAGTTGCGGAAGACTTCAACGGCCTTGGCCATGGAGCCGAGTTCGTCAGACCGGGTGGCGAAGGGAACATCGGTTTTCAGATCACCCTTGGCGAGCAGCCCCATGTAGTCGGTCATGCGGGCCAGCGGGCGGTAGACCATCGGTCTGCTGATCAGGGAGATGGCTGTCGCAATCATGATCATCAACGCAAACACGGCTGCCGCCGCCCAGGTTCCGGCCGATGCAATGGTGTTGTAGCTGGTGCGGTCAACCGCGACGATGGCAAGACCGATGGTGGTGTTGGAGAAGTCCTTGATCGGAAAGATTATGTTGGCAAAGGTCCCGTCGGTGTCGGGCATCGCCTCGAAGGTCTCGCGCTTGTCGACGAGACTGGCAAGATCGAAAGCCTTGGTCAGCTCGATGCCGGACGTAAACGTGCTGCCGATCTGCTTGAGTTCCGTTTCGCCAATCGCAAAAATGGCGGCCGGGTAGCCGCTGTTCTTGGTGAACTTTTCGACGAAGCCGCTGTGAAGGCTAAGGCCGAATTCGACCGAACCGAGATGATTGCCGTCGAGGGAAATCGGCGCCAGGCCGCGAATGCCGATGCCTGCCTCACCGGCTTCAAGGCCGCTCAGCGTCTGCTTGTCGGTGTTGACCTGAACGACGGTCTTGCGGAAGCCTGAAAGGTCGTCGTCAAATTTCTCGGGCTTGTGAACGCGCAGGAAGGACGTGGCGGGTGGCACATGGAACTGGAACTGGCGAACATCGTACTGGTCCTTCAGGGCTTTGAAGGCGCCGAGATATTCCTTTGTCAGCGCATCCCGATCTCCAGCTGCCATTGCCTCCTTGGAGGTCTGCTGTTCCGCAGCGAAAAGAGCCAGCATGGTGGCTGCGCGCTGGGAACTGGCGAGTTCTGATTGAAACTCTCCTTCAACGCTGGTCAGCTTGTCCTGCATGGCCTGGGAGACAAAGCGCTCGCTCAGCGTAAACACCGTTCCGGCAACAGCAATGGCGGAAATGAGCGCGCCGCCAAATAGAAGCGTATTGAACTTGCTGCTGATATTCATCTTGATCATGGGAAATTCCTTGTTTCCGCCATCTGGCTGTCAGCGGATGCCCTTTGCCTGTCGCTGGGGGGTGTCTTTCGGGATAGAGCCGGGGGCACGTTTCCGGCCGGAGTGGAATGCTGTCTTTTAAGGTGGTCCGTCGCCGCGCTTCGCATCAAGCACGGGCGGCGGGTGTGTTTGATTCATTCAAACATTTCTAAAATTCAATGTTTGCATGAATATTGATCCAACCCGTTGCTTTTCGGTAAACGCTGGATCGTAAGTCGGCAAATATAAGACGTAAGTCTATCGTCGGCGGGTGCCGGCAGGATTGGCGACAGCCCAATGCACTCCGCGGACGGGCTCAGCCACGGGCGATGCCGGTTCTGTAGTTGATAAAGCGGTCGGTCAATCGGCCGAGCTGGTCAGTTCGCGGAATTCGCCATCTGGCCATTCAGATGATTGAAGAAGACCTCGGCGGCCATCGCCAGGTAGGAGATCAGCAGCACGCCGACATAGGTCGAGTGTTCCAGCAACTCGGCGCGATCCCCGACGATCACATCGAAGATGGCAAAGCCCATGAAGCACAGGATGGAAAGGGCCACGGCGAGATCGGCCAGCCGGACCGCACCGGGGATCTGTCTGAACAATTGTCTCAGCGCATAGACAAACAGGCCGGCCAGGGCCAGTTCCACAATTCCGGCGAACACCAGCGTCGGCCAGACCATGGGTTCGGGAAAGGCCAGGCGCTCGAAGTACATTCCGAATTTATCAATCCGGTCGTTGCCCCACCACTGGAAAAGACCCAGATGGGTGCGAGCAAGAAACTTGTCGAGACCGTTGAGCAACCAGAAAAACATCCAGTAGGCGCAGATCGTCAATGTAATCGGGCGCCTCAACAAAGCCTGCGCCGGTGCTGGGGTCTTGTTTGTCGGTGACAGCATGACATGCTCCGGATCGTCGTCTTGAATAATCACCAAGTCTACCATGCTGGTCGTTACGAGGCGTTGAACCGGTATGGTTGGCGAAAGGTGAATTCCCGGGTATTGCGAACTGGCGATCCGCATGGTCCGAGGTGTTTTTTGCTGAAAATATCAGTGATTTGGCACTGAACCGCTTTCCTTTTTACTCAGAAGCACACTAGGCTTGTTTAGCAAGGAGTGATTGATGGAAGACCAGATTGCCGAAGCTGTAGACGTCGTGGGCGGAGTTGTTGAGCAAGCCGTTGACCAGGCGGTTCACCATGGCGACCATTTGGTCGCGATTGCCGTTGCGGTGGCGATTGCGGCCCTGCTCGGTCTTGGGTTCATGCGGCTCAGACAGCCGCCGCTGGTCGGCTTCATTCTCGCCGGCCTGGCGCTTGGTCCCACCGGCCTCGGCGTAATCTCGACCTCGGACAATGTATCGCTTTTGGCCGAACTCGGCGTGGTGGTGCTGTTGTTCTTCATCGGCATGGAACTGTCGATCAAGGCCTTCGTGCTCAGTCTCAAGCAGGCAGTGATCGTCGCCGGCGGGCAATTGATCGCCTCGATGGCGCTGGCCGCGGCGCTGGCTCTGGCGCTCGACGCCAGCCCTTCGGAAACCCTGATCCTGGGCTTCATCATCGCGCTGTCGAGCACCGTCGTGGCAATGAAGATGCTCGACGAGATGGGCGAATTGCGCGCCGCGCCGGGCCGGGTCGCGGTCGGCGTGCTGATCGCCCAGGACCTTGCCGTGGTGCCGATGCTGATCCTGGTCTCGAGCCTGGGGGGCGAGGGGTTCGATCTCGGCGAAGTGGTGTTCAAGGTGGTGGTCGCGGTGGCGCTGCTGGCCGGGCTGTTGTGGTGGTTCGGCCGCAATCCGAAGCTCAAGCTGCCGTTTGCCGAAGCCATCGAGGACAATGTCGACCTGCTGGCGATCGGATCGCTGGCCCTGTGTTTTTCGGCCGCGGCGCTCTCGGGCCTTGCCGGCCTGTCTCCGGTCTATGGCGCGTTTCTGGCCGGTATCATTGTCGGCAACTCGACGCTCCGCAGCCGCATCATCCCGGTGATCGAGCCGATCCAGAGCATCCTGCTGGTGGTGTTCTTCCTGTCGATCGGGCTGCTGATCGACCTCGATTTCATCCTCGCCAATATCTGGCTGGTGGTGGCGGCGGCGTTCCTGGTGGTCGGGCTGAAGACGGCGCTGAATATCTTCCTGCTGCGGATGACCGGATCGGACCCGAAGACAGCGCTTTTGGCCGGGCTATCCATGGCGCAGATCGGCGAATTTTCCTTCGTGCTGGCGGCGGCAGGCTTTGCCTCGGGCGCGTTCGGCTCGGATATCTACCGCCTGGCGATCGCGGTGACGGCGATCTCGCTGCTGGTGTCACCGATCTGGTTCAACCTGATGGAGCGCGTCGAGGAACTCGCCAATGAGGGGCTCGGCTCCTACAAGGAAGCCCTGGCGCAGGCCTACGAGGATGAGCTCGACGGTGTCGAGAACGTGATGTGGGCGGCGCGGGCACGTTACCGGGCAGCCCGTTTCGCGCTTTATCAGCGCCGGGCACGGCGCTCCGAGGCGAAGGCGGAAACGCCGAATGCGGCGGATCCCGGGGATGGGGGCGGGCCAACCCAAGAGCAGGATGTGGCGGAAGCCGCCGATGCGGCAACCGCCGGGCCAGCGCAAACCGGTGATGGATCGCCGCCGCCTTCGATCAATCAGGCGGCCAGCGGTCCTCTGGACGAGGACGATCCGGAGAAGGCCAAAGCCTGAGGGCAATTGCCTGGGAGAAGGGCCACTCACCGGCGTTGAGCAATCTGCGCCAGGGGTGATCCATGTCAATGCGGCGGCAGCCGTCAGTGCCGAAACTGGTCAGGCAGAACCGCGCGGCGTGTTGGGCCGTGCTCCAATCCCGTTTGTTTTCACCGGAGCAAACAGATGAAGATGCCTGCAGTCATCCTAGCGCTTGTTGTCCTGCTGTCGCCAGCGGCGGTTTTCGCTGGTAGCGAACCACCGGAAACGCCTTTGCCGATGGCAGTGATTGCCGGAGACGTGGCTTTGGTCGAGCAGCATATTACGGCCGGGGCCGATCTCGACCAGCGCGACGAGTTCGGCTCGACGCCGCTGATCATCGCGGCGGTCTTCGGCAGGCCCGAGGTGGCGGCGGTGCTGCTGGCGGCGGGCGCCGATCCGGCATTGCGGGACGCACAAGGCTCCAATCCGCTGCATATCGCAGCCCTTCTGGGGCGGACCGGGGTGGTGCGCAGCCTGCTTGATGCCGGGGTGGACCGCTACGCACGAAGCGCCAGCGGCGCAATGGCGTTTGACTATGCCGCGGCGCCGGTGCCCGAAGAACAGGCGATCTTCGATGTGCTTCGCAGCCAGCTTGCGCCGCTCGGATTCCGGCTCGACGATGCCGAAATGGCAGCCGCCCGTCCGGTGATCGCGGGAATGCTACGGCCATTGGCCAAGGAGCTTGCGGGCGTGACCTACGCCCCTGCCGAGCGTGACGATTTCGTTGTTTCGACACTCGAAGCCGAGGGGCTGGACCCGGCGCTGGTGGCGGAGCTCTACCGCGACGCCAAGGCCCTGCCGCGGCTTTACAGCGTGCTCGTCGTCAAGAACGGCAAGCTGGTCGCGGAAAAATACTTCAATGACGGCGATATCGACACGCCGTCACTGATGCAGTCGGTGGTCAAATCCTATTTCTCGGCCTTCGCCGGTGTCGCCAACAAACGCGGTTGCCTGGCCGATCTCGACCAGCCGGTCGTCGATTTCTTCCCCGAATATGCCGCGCAGATCACCGATGATCGAAAGACGCAGATCACAATCCGTCAGCTGTTGCAGATGCGCAGCGGGCTGCCCTGGGAAGAGACCGATCCGGTTCTTTGGGAAAAGCTGATCGACGAGGACAATCTGAAACTGCTGGCCGAGTACCCGCTGGTCAACGACCCGGGCACTGCGTTCAACTATTCCAACCTGTCGACCCGGCTCATCGGGGTGATCATCGAGCGCGCCTGCGGCACCGATTTGCGCAGCCTGGCCGAAGAGGCCCTTATCGGGCCGATCGGCGGCGTGCTCGGCGAATGGCCGCGTGATCCGCAGGGCCACTCCCACCCGGTGCTCGAGGCCACCGCGCGGACCCATGCCAGCTTCGGCCAGCTCTATCTGAACGGCGGTGTCGCCGACGGCCGGCAGCTGCTTGCCAAAGACTGGGTCGATGCGTCGCTGACCAACTATTCCGGGGACGCGTGGGTGACACACCAGCGGCTGAACCGCGCCGGGCGCTATTTCCGCGATCTCGGCTATGGCTACCAGTGGTGGCAGGCGCGCGTCGGCGAGCGCCGGGTGGATTTTGCCTGGGGGCACGGCGGCCAGCTGATCGCCCTGGTGGGCGATCTCGACATGGTGCTGGTGCTCACCGCCTATCCGGCATGGCTGGAGCACGACGCCGAGAACTGGAGCCACGAGCGGGCGCATCTCAACCTCGCCGGCAAGTTCATCTCGCTCTTGCCGTAGGGCCTGATCCCGCCCGGGGCGGCAAGCTCAGAGCTTGTTAAGCAACGTCTGGTCCGGCCAGCCATCGGCGGGCAGGCCGAGGCGCAGTTGCTCGGCGCGGACGGCCGCGCGGGTGCCGCCACCGAGGATTCCGTCGATCTTGCCGACATCATGGCCGCGGGCGGCGAGCTTCTGCTGCAACTGCTTCATTGCACCGTCACCCAGCCCGTCGCCGGGCTTGCCCGCGTCATAGGGTTTGGCGCCGGCCAGCCGGGTGGCGAAGTAGGCGGCCGAGGTAGTGTAGATAAAACTCTGGTTCCATTCGAGATAGATCGAGAAATTCGGGAAGGCCAGGAAGGCCGGGCCGTTGCGGCCTTGCGGGAACAGCAGGTCGGCGGGCAGGTTCTTTGACGTCGGCTGGCCGTTGCGGAAGCTCACCCCGAGTGAGGTCCAATCGTTCAGCTTCATGCCCTGGCTAAGGCCGGATTTCTCGTAGGGGAAGTTGCCGGACGGCACCGAAACTTCCGCCAGCCACGGCTCGCCGGCGCGCCAGCCGAGCGCGCGGATGAATTTGGCGGCGGTCATGATCGCATCGGGCGAGGATGTCTTCAGATTGACGTGACCGTCGCCATCGCCGTCGACGCCATATTCAATGATGTCGCGTGGCAGCATCTGCACCTGACCGATTTCACCGGCCCAGGCGCCGGTGGTGCCGTTCGGATCGAGATCGCCATGGCCGACCATCTCGACGGCCGCAACAAGCTGCGGGCGGAACAGTTCGGGCCGGCGGCAATCATGCGCCAGCGTCGCCAGCGCGTTCATGGTGTTGAAATCGCCCTGCACCGCGCCGAAATCGGTTTCCAATCCCCAGAAGGCGGTGATCACCGCCGCCGGCACGCCGTATTCGGCCTCGGCGCGGGCGAAGGTGTCGGCATATTGCTTCATCTTCTTGGCGCCGATCTGCATCCGGTTGGCGCTGACCGAGCGGCGGGAGAATTCGAGGAAGGTCTGGCGGAAGACGCCCTGGGCGCGGTCGCGCGACAGCACCTTCTTGTCGATCGAGGCCCCGCGCAAGGCGGCTCGCGCCACGTCGGCACGCACCCCGCCGGCAATGGCTTCCGCTTTGACGCCCTCGAGGAACTGGGCGAAATTGCCGCCGCAGGCAGGCGCCTGGGCAAACGCCGGGGTGGCGGCAAGACTTGCGAGAAGGATGGCGGCGAGGGGAAGCTTCGATGTCATGATGGCGTGAACTCCTGGTGGGGCGAGGAAGGCAGCGCAGATTTGTGGCGATGATGAGGTGATTCCCCGTGAGCGGCAAACATAAGGGCGGGGTTTGTGGCAAACAACCGAAGGTGGGCAGGCGGATAGTCCCGAAGGCGAACAGTCGTGTTTGATCGAGCCGGAGCGTTGGTACCGGTCACCTGGTTTGGGCGCGCGGTACGGCCGCCGAGCAGAGCAACGGGCGTTCAGGCCTAAGTTGGACCGGTAAAGGAGCTCAGTTGATCGACGGCTTCTGTCACAGCCATGGAACCTGGGCTTTTTGTATGACCGTGGGGCCAAGGATTTGCGGTACCTGATCATACCGGAGTTCTTTGAGTTGCACTCTAGCGAGTTCGACAAGCTTCTCGAATGTAAGTTTCTTGCCCTTCTGTTTTTCCCGCTTCAGTATCGAGGTGAGGGCGTAGGTAAAAGCTCCATAACTGGTAACGCCATGCCTGTATTCATAGGCGAATTCATCCTCGTCGCAGGCTTCGATGATAAGTGGCAGATAGGGACCGATGATATCCCGGTTCAGCTTTTTCTTGGCATCGCGGTATTCGCTCACGGACATTTTGCGCAGCATGGTCGCACGGCCGAGCCGCTCGGTTGCGCCGTTTTCGCCGAAGAACGCTGCCTTGTCCCGCGAACTCAGCGAAAAGCCGGTATCAAGGCGTTTGAAATCGCGAGCTACCCACATTTGGGCTTCACGGTCCCATTTCAGCTCCCGGTGCCTGATGTCGTCGGGTGGTGTCAGCCCCTTGGCCTTGGCCGATCCGTGGCGGTGCATGCCGCCCGAGTTGCAGCAATCGAAGATAAGCGCCAAGCGCATGTCGTAGGGAAGCTGGCTGTAAAGGTGAAAGATCTGATCATCGGTTATCGCATTTTCGCGGGACCAGTCGAAATCCCATGGCACAAGCGTTTCAAGATGCCGGTCGGGCTCATATTCCTCGCCATATTCCGGGATTCGTGCGCCGTGGCCACTATAGTAGAACACGCGCTCTGCGTTCGAAGCGGGTTCATCGAGCAGCCACTCAAGCCGTTCTACGATCCCTTGCGCCGTTGCGCGGCTGTCGAGGCAGGTTCGGATTTCCTCGGGCTTGAAACCGCACTCTTGCAGAACTGCGCTCATCTCATAGACATCGTTGACGCAACCTTCCAGCCGGTCGCTTTCATTTGGATAAGCATTGATGCCAACCAGCAACGCGCGCCGAGAGGGGCCGGTGAGACGGGGCGGAGCCGCCCGCACCTTGCGGAGATCGGTGAAGGCCTTCTCGGTCTTTTTTTCCTGGCATAGCGGGCGCCAGATATTGTCTACCGCTGCCGAATGCGAGATATAACTGTCAGCCGCATGATCGGCCGCCCCCTCGATATCGAAAGGCGTGTCGGTCTGCATGAAGTTGTCGGCATTGGCCAGAGATATCGGTTTGGTAAACACGCGGTCATGCTTGTTGTAGCAATGATGCCAGAAAGCGATGGGCAGCACTTCCAAGCGGCCCATCGTCAGGTTTCCGATCACGAACTCGTTTCCGATCTGCGATCCGATCGTGACGAGAGTCGTCTTCTTGACGGCCGATTTCAACGCGGCACTGCCCTGCGCGTCGGGATGCGAAAGTGCATTGTAGGCAATGAGCGAACCCAGGCTGTGGGCGATAATGACATCTGGCTTGTGTTCCGCGATGGCATCGAGCAATCGCTTGCGGGTCTTTTCCTGGAATTCATCGTCCTCCACCCAAGCGACAACATAACCTGCCGACCAGCGGACCCACTTCGTCGCCTTGTCGAAAACGCCCCGATCCCGTCTGCCGAAGCTTCCGATTCCGCTTTTTGTCAGCTTCCACAATGCACCGGCGATCTCGAAACCGGACAGCTCAGTATCTTCGAAAATATCGTCATAGCTAACGTACTGGCATTCAACGGTATCATCGCCGACGATTGGGAACGAGGCATCAATCGCGCTTGTCCAGCGGGGGATCCAGGTTCCGTCGCGATGATCGCCCAGGCCGTGAATTCCAAGTACCTTGATGGTGCGTCCAGACATGGTCGTACCTAGCCTCCCGGTTGGACGGATGTATGGTCTCTAATGAAATGTAACAGTATTTTTGTTCATGTTATCATGCCAACGTAATTTGGCAAAATTGGAGGTATGTATTGATATTTTCTATTGTTTCGTGGTTTGGTTCTGTCGTGTTCTTTTATTGGGGGACATGAAAAATGTTCTCTGACGCGGACCATGTGGCGCAGAACAATTGGGGGGGCATCCATCTATTTATGCCGTTTCCGGGTCGCGATCTGAGAATACAGCAAGCTAGTCCTCGTTGATCCGGGATCCGGAAGACCTGATCACGGCCCCCACAGCGCCGGTTGCATCCAGACTTGCGGAAGCAGGAGCTTGCCTTGATCCGGCGGCGGGGCAGCATTCAGGCTGAGCGATTGCCAGGCGTCACGATACTTTTCTGGCAGCGGGTAGGGCGGCGGCACGCTCCTTTCCGGCCGGAAGCCCGAGCGCGCGTAATAGGCGGGATCGCCGAGCACGTAGACCTGATTGATCCCGGCGGCTTCGAGCCGTGTGAGGCCCTCGCGGATCAGCGCGGTGCCGATGCCCTGGCGTTGCCAGTCCGGATCGACGGCGAGCGGCGCCAGCAAGGCGGTCCGGTCGTCGCTGCCGGAAACACTGCATAGCGTGAACAGGATGTGTCCGGTCAGGTCATCACCGGCTTCGGCGACCAGCGACAGGATGTCCTCTTCTTCCGCGAGCAGGTGCCGGATCAGCGGCAACAGGTCCTCGTCTGGAAAGGCGTCGGGATAGAGCCGCTCGATAGCGGGCAGGTCTTCGGGCCGGCTTAAGCGGATTTCGGTGGTTTTCATCGGGTCCCGGGCTCACTGCGAATTTGTGTTCCGCATCCTAACCGAAGCGGCGATTTCGCCAAACGGCGGCGCCCTAGCGCGCGTATTTCTGCAGCCATTCCTTCCACTGCTGGCGGGTACCGGCAAACGCGTTGATGTCGGTATTGCCCTTGATGCCGGGCATCATGCCGGTGCCGGTGTATTGCCACAGCGTCCAGGGGTGGTCGGGATAGATGTCCTGCGGGTGGGCGGCGACCGATCTGAGCCAGAACTGGTAGCCTTCGAAATAGCCGTCGAGATTTTCGCGGTGGAAATCGACCGGGGTGTAGATGATCGGCCGCTTGCCGTAGTGGCGGGTGATCATGTCCATCCAGATCTTCATTTCCGAGCGCACGGTGGCAGGATCCGGCCGGTGTTTGCAGGTTTTCGACGCGTGGTTCCATTCGACATCGAGAACGGGGGGCATGTGCACCGACTGGCGCGAGACATTGGCGATGAACCATTCCGCCTGTTCGCGCGCCGGGCGGCAGAAATAGTAGAAATGGTAAGGCGCATGGGCGATGCCGGCGGCACGGGCGCCGCGCCAGTAGCTTTCATAGCGCTCGTCGGTGTGGTCGCCGCCCTCGGTGGCCTTCATGAAGGCAAAGGCGACGCCTGCCTTGCGGACCTCTTGCCAATCGATGTCGCCCTGCCATTTCGAGATGTCGATGCCGTGGACCGGGTAACGGTCGGGGTGGCGCTTGCCGAAATCGACCGGCGCGCTGTCGCCGTAACGGCCATTGCCCGGCGGCGGCAGCTTGGGAACATCGCGTTTTGCAGGGGCGGCGGCACGCTTGGCATTGCCGATCGGCTGAAGACTGTCTTCGAGACTGCCCGAGGTGCAGCCCGCAAGGTTCATTCCGGAGGCCACCAGCAGCACCGTCAGCGCCGATACAGCACCGCGCCCGGGTTTGGTCCGGGGGGCGCCAGGTTGTCCCGGCCGCCGATGCAGCGAAAAAAACCTTGCTGATGGCGTCAAAACTGTCTGGCGGAGGGGCATGAACCGGCCTTTTGGCGAATTTGTGAGTGGGATCAGCAGCTTGTCGGGTCCGAGCATTGGTCCCGATTCCGGTCCCATTGTGGCGGGAACGGTGCTTTCGACCGTTTTTAGCGGCAAATGCTTAAAATTTGAAAAACACGGTAAATCAGATGTTAACCACAACAAATTGGAAGTCACTTTTTGTTAATTCCTGGCGGTGCATCTAGGGGGCTGGAACAGGAGTATTTGGCATGATGCTGAATTCGTATGTGCCAAACGCATGCAAGCGATATGCAATCGCTGGTTTGGCAATCGCCATGGTCGCCCCTTTGGTCGCCATTGTCGGAGATCTTCTCGCCGGCGCCGATCTGGCGCGTGCGGGAATGAATGCTCTGGTCAGTCCGTTTGGCCTCGCAGCCATCGCCGCACCACTGGCGATTACCGGCTTCATCGCCGGTCTCGGCCATCGTCACGACCGGCTGGTGCGGCAGCTCAGGAGCGAGCGGGCCGCCACCGAACAATTGCGCAAGGCCGCCTACCACGACAGTCTGACCGGCCTGCGCAATCGCCATGCGCTCAGCGAAGACGTCGACCGCATTCTGGCGCGCAAGGCCGCTGGCTCGTCCTCGCTGGCCTTGCTGCTGTTTGATCTCGACCGTTTCAAGTTCATCAATGACACGCTGGGCCATGCCGCCGGCGACGCGGTGCTGAAGGCACTGGGGTCACGGCTGCAGGCCTATTGCCGCGCAGGCCAACGGGTCTACCGGCTCGGCGGCGACGAGTTCGTGGTGCTGTGGGAAGGATCGCCGGACCGGGAAACGGTTTCGGGCTTTTGCGATGGGCTGGGGCGCGCCGTGTTCCGTCCGGTCGACTGTCCCGGCGGTTCCGTTGATACAGCCGGCAGTGTCGGTGTCGCGCTGTCGAATGGTGGTGCGACCACGCTGTCGGACCTGCTCAAGCACGCCGATCTGGCGCTCTATGATGCCAAGGGCGATCCGGAAGTGAATTATCGCTATTTCACCAAGAACATGGATGCGGATTTCCGCCGCCGGCACCAGCTGGAGAACGACATGCGGGAAGGGATCGCCAATGGCGCCTTCCATGTCGATTACCATCCGGTGGTCAAGGCCGACACGCTGTCGCCGACCGGGTTTACCGCCCGGCTGCGCTGGAACCATCCCGAGCACGGGGCGATTGCGCAGGAAGGCTTCATGCCGCTGGCCGAAACCAGGGGGCTGATCGTGCCGATCGGCAACTGGATGCTGGAACGGGGGCTCAGCGATGCTGCCGGCTGGCAGCAGCAGCTGGAAATCACCGTGCCGGTTTCGGGCGTCCAGCTTCGCGATCCGGAATTCGCCGCGTTCGTCCTGCAGGCGCTCGAGGCGACCAGGATTTCGCCCAGGCGGCTGGTCTGCGACGTGCAGCCGAACGCCACCAGCACCGACTCGCAGATTGTTCTGGCCAATCTCGAACGCTTGCGGGAGAACGGCGTGCAAATCGTGGTCAGCGAGCTGGCCGCCAGCATTGCCGGATTGTCGATGACCCGGGCGTTTCCGGTCGACCGCGTCCGGCTTGACCTTCGCAGCATCAAGGCGCTAGCCGGCGAAAAGCGCCTGTCGCAGATGCTGACACTGTTCATGCAGCTGGCCTCGACGGTGGAGACACCGGTCACGCTGATCGGCGTCGACAGTGCCGAGGATCTGCAATGCGCCGCTGCGGCGGGCGCGGTCGAGGTGCAGGGCGGCTTTGCCGGTGCCTGGCACGGGGCCGGGAAAACCACCTCGTTCCTGACGTCGATGGACAGCCTGGCGCCGCTGGTCGCTGAAAAGAACGATCTGCTGAAGGTCGGCTGAGCAATACGGACGAGCAGTTATAAAAACGCCGCGCGGTTGACACACCGCGCGGCGTTTTTCGTGAGGCCGATGGTTGCAGCCATCAATGATGGTGTCAGGCTTTCCCTGCGCCGCCTGCTGTCGGCGTGGTCAGGATCACCGCTTCGCCGGCTTCCAGCACCGTCTGGTCGCAGGCTTTCAGCGTTTCGATGCGGCCGTCGCGGCGGCGCACCTCGGTCTTGCCGACCTGGCCTTCTCCACCGCCGTCGATGCCGAGCGGTGGACGGTTGCGGTGCGACGACAGGATCGCCAGGTCCATGCGCTCGAGAAAGCGGATGGTGCGTTTGGTGCCGTTGCCGGCGCTGAATTTGCCTGTCCCACCGGAGCCATCGCGGATGTGGAAGTCCTCGAGTTCGACCGGAAACCGCATTTCGAGGATTTCCGGATCGGTCAGCCGCGAATTGGTCATGTGGGTGTGCACGCCCGAGGTGCCGTCAAAGCCGCGACCTGAATTCTCGTAACCGGCCGGCGAGCCCGAACAGATGGTCTCGTAGTACTGGTGCCTGGCGTTGCCGAAGGTCAGGTTGTTCATCGTGCCCTGGCTGTTGGCCAGCGCCCCGAGCGCGCCGAAGATGGCGTTGGTGACGTGCTGCGAAGTCTCGACATTGCCGGCGACAACGGCGCGCGGATAGGCAGGTTTCAGCATCGATCCTTCGGGGATGACGATGCGGATGGGCCTGAGGCAACCGGCGTTCATCGGGATCGGTTTTTCGACCATCACCCGGAAGCAGTAAAGCACGGCTGCGCGGGCGACCGGCTCGGGCGCGTTGAAGTTGTTTTCCATCGCGTCCGAGGTGCCGGTGAAGTCAACCGTGGCTTCACGCTTGTCGCGGTCGACGGAGATCTTCACCTTGATTACCTGGCCGGTGTCGGTCGGGTATTCGTATTCGCAGTCCGACAGCGTCGAGACCACACGGGCGACGCTTTCGGCCGCATTGTCCTGGACATGGCCCATATAGGCCTCGACCACGTCGAGCCCGAAGTCGGTGACCATCTTTCTGAGGTCGGCGACGCCCTTCTCGTTGGCGGCGATCTGGGCTTTCAGGTCGGCGACGTTCTGGGTGACGTTGCGCACCGGGAAGGGGTGATCGGTGAGAATGTCGACCAGTTCGGCTTCCCGGAACCTGCCGCGCTCGACGATGCGGAAATTGTCGATCAGCACGCCTTCCTCGTCGACCGTGGTGGCGAGCGGCGTCATCGAGCCCGGCGCCGAGCCTCCGACATCGGCGTGGTGACCGCGCGAGGCCGACCAGAACAGGATTTCGCTGCCGTCATCGGAAAACACCGGGGTGACGACGGTGATGTCGGGCAGGTGGGTGCCTCCATTGTAGGGGGCGTTGAGCGCGAAGACATCGCCGGGATGAATGTCGCCCTGATTAAGCCGGATGATGGTTTCCACGGAGCGGTCCATCGAGCCCAGGTGCACCGGCATGTGCGGCGCATTGGCGACCAGCGCGCCGGTGCGGTCAAACACGGCACAGGAGAAATCCAGCCGTTCCTTGATGTTGACCGAATAGGCGGTGTTCTGCAGCGTCACGCCCATCTGCTCGGCGATCGACATGAACAGGTTGTTGAACACCTCGAGCATGATCGGGTCGGCCTGGTCGGCACCGATGGCAAGCGCGCGCTCGAGCTTCTCGTAGCGGGTCAGCACGACATGATCGAGCACGTTGATGCGGGCCTCCCAGCCCGGCTCGATGACGATGGTCTGGTTGGGCTCGATGATCAGCGCCGGACCTGCGACCTTGTGGCCGGGGCGGAGGCGGTCGCGGCGGAAGACGAGGGCGTCGCGCCACTCGCCGTTGGAATAGATCGGACGGGTCTCACCACCATCGGGCTCGGCGGTGGTCATCAGGTGTTCTGGCTCGCTGCGGCTGTCGTGGCGGTCATCGATGCCCTCGACCGAAATCGCCTCGATGATGACCGGCTTGTTGTCATAGACAAAGCCGAACTGGGCCTTGTGCGCGGTCTCGAACTCGGCGCGGGCGGCGTCGAAATCAAAATCCGAGAAGGCCACCGGGATGGTGGTGTCGGTGCCGTCGTAGCGCAGCTGCAGCAGCGGCCGCCAGCTGATCGCGGCATCGGGCACGCCCTGGCCTGCGAGTTCCTCGAAGACGCCCTTGCACAACAAATCAATGAGCAGTTTGACATCGGTGCGGCTGTCTTCCGACAACGGCTTGATCAGCGCCTGCTGGCGGCTGGCGAAGACGCTGGCGAGGCCGATGCCGTAGGCAGACAGAAGCCCGGAGAAGGGGTGGATCAGGATCGATTCCATGCCCAGCGCGTCGGCCACCAGGCAGGCATGCTGGCCGCCGGCGCCGCCGAAACAGTTGAGCAGGTAGCGGGTGACATCATAGCCGCGCTGCACCGAGATCTTCTTGATGGCGTTGGCCATGTTCTCGACCGCGATGGTGATGAAGCCTTCGGCGATTTCCTCGGCAGACTTGCCGGGTTCGTTGTGGGCGAGTTTTTCAAAGGCCTGCCGCACCGCGTCGGTGTCGAGCGGCTGGTCCTGGCCGGGGCCGAAGATGGCGGGGAAGAAATCCGGCTGCAACTTGCCGAGCATGACATTGGCGTCGGTCACGGTCAGCGGGCCGCCGCGGCGGTAGCAGGCGGGGCCGGGATTGGCGCCGGCGGAATCGGGACCGGCGCGGAAACGGCCTTCACCGGCATGCAGGACCGAGCCGCCACCGGCGGCGACGGTGTGGATGCGCATCATCGGTGCGCGGATGCGCACGCCGGCAACTTCGGTGTCGAAGGCGCGCTCATAGTCGCCATCATAATGGGCGACATCGGTGGAGGTGCCGCCCATGTCAAAGCCGATGACCTTGTCGAAGCCGGCGAGAGCCGCGGTCTCGACCATGCCGACAACACCGCCGGCGGGACCGGAGAGGATGGCGTCCTTGCCGCGGAACATGTCGGCGGCGGTGAGTCCGCCCGAGGACATCATGAATTGCAGCGTCGGGCCGGGCTCGCCCGACGGTGTGGCGCCGAGTTCGGCCGCGACGCGGTCGACATAGCGCCGCAGGATCGGCGAGAGATAGGCGTCGACCACTGTTGTGTCGCCGCGTCCAACCAGCTTGGCCAAGGGCGAGACCTGGCTGCTCACCGAGATCTGGGCGAAGCCGGCGCGCTTGCAGGCATCCTCGACGATGATCTCATGGATGGCGTTCTGCCAGGAATGCATCAGCACGATGGCGACCGAATCGATGCCGTCGGCGCGGGCCCTGTCCAGTTCGGGTTCAAGTGCTTCAAGCGCCGGGCCGCGGACCGCCTTGCCGTCGGCCATGGTGCGCTCGTCAACTTCGATGACGCGCTCGTAGAGCTGTTCGGGCAGGATGATTTCCTTGGCGAAGATGTCCGGCCGCGCCTGGTAGGCGATGCGCAGCGCGTCGCGGAATCCCCTGGTGATGACCAGCAGCGTGCGGTCGCCCTTGCGCTCGAGCAGCGCATTGGTGGCAACCGTGGTGCCCATCTTGACGTGGCCGACGCGCGAGGCCGGGATCGGGGTGGCCTGGTCGACACCAAGCAGATCGCGGATGCCCTGGATGGCGGCGTCGGGATAGGCCTCGGGATTTTCAGACAACAGCTTGCGCTGATGCAGCGTGCCATCGGGGGCGCGGCCGACCACATCGGTGAATGTGCCGCCACGATCGATCCAGAAATCCCAAGCGCCTGCCATCATCATTCCTCCGCTAGATACAAGTGTCCGGTGGTTGCCATGGACACGGATAATCGTCTGCGTATAATCACCATTGCTGGCATAACGTCAACAATTTATCGATAAAATGTGAGTGAAGCAATCATGGCTCAACAGAAATCAACGTCTGCGGCGGGTATCGGGCCGATCGTTTCGGCCTCGCATCTGGCCGATGGCGGCATGCCGGCGCTGTCGGAAATGGAGTTCGGGCTGGTTATCCTGAGCAATGCCTTTCAGCGCTGGATCACCCGCTGTACCGCTGCCGCGGGCGGCGAGGGGCTGTCGAGCATCGAGGTGCAGCTGTTGCATGCGGTCAATCACCGGGAACGCGACAAGAGCCAGGCCGAGCTCGGCATGATGTTCAACATCGAGGACACCCATGTGGTGGCCTATGCGCTGAAGAAACTCGAGGCGCTGGGGCTGGTGGAATCGGGCCGGCGCGGCAAGGAAAAGACTGCGCGGATCACCAAGCCGGGCGCCGAGTTGTGCCTGCGCTACCGGGATCTGCGGGAAAAACTGTTGATTGAGTCAGTCAAGTCACTTGGTCTGGACGAGGCACGGGTCAGCGAGATCGCGGCGCTGATGCGGGTGATGTCGGGCCAATACGACCAGGCCTCGCGGGCGGCTGCCAGCTATTGACCGTTCGGCCCACGCCTGCCTATCGTCGCTCAACTTTTTGAAACGGAACGGGAGCAGGCGCATGGACTATGTCCGGCTGGGAAAAACAGGTCTGAAGGTCTCGCGGCTTTGCCTCGGGTGCATGAGTTTCGGCACGCCGGGCGGGCCGACGCACCCTTGGGTGATCGACGAGGCGGCCGCACAGCCGTTCTTCCGCAAGGCGGTGGAAAGCGGCATCAATTTCTTCGACACCGCCAACCACTACAATTACGGCGATTCCGAAAGGATCACCGGCAAGGCGCTGAAGGCCTATGCGCGGCGCGACGAGGTGGTGGTGGCGACCAAGGTCGGCCTCAGGATGAGCGATGGCCAGCCCAATGACCGCGGGTTGTCGCGCAAGCACATCTTCGACCAGATCGACCAGTCGCTCGCCCGCCTCGACATGGATTACCTGGATCTGCTCTACATTCACCGGCTGGATCCGGACACCGAGTTCGAGGAGACGCTCGATGCGCTCGAGGCTGTCGTCCAGGCCGGCAAGGTGCGCTATGTCGCGGCGTCCTCGATGTGGAGCTGGCAGTTCGCCAAGCTCAGGGAAATGCAGAAGGCGCGGGGCTACCAGCAGTTCGCCGCCATGCAGAACTTCTACAATCTGGCCTACCGCGAGGAAGAGCGCGAGATGATGCCCTATTGTGAGGCCGAAGGTGTCGGGGTGGTGCCGTGGTCGCCGATCGCGCGCGGGTTCCTGGCCGGTAACCGGCCGAAGGACGGGCAGGCGACACACCGGGCAGTGACCGACAAGATGGCGCAGGGCTATTTCGGCTCGGCGCAGGATTACGCGATCCTGGCACGGGTGGAGAAGGTCGCCGCCAAGCTCGGGGTCAAGCCGGCGCAGGTGGCCTATGCCTGGGTGCTGTCGAAAGACTACGTGACCGCGCCAATCGTCGGCGCCACCAAGATCGGCCAGCTCGAGGAAGCCATCGGCGCGCTCGATGTCAAGCTCGACGCGGCGTCGATCCGGCTGCTCGAAGGCACCTACAAGCCGCGCGCGGTGGCCGGACACAGCTGATACGTTCAGGTGGTATCTTGGTACCTTGACACCAATTCTTCTTCGTGCGACAGATACCGCATGAAGAAGATAGAACGCGTGCAAACCGGTCTCAGGATCGAAAAGCGGTTGTTGAAGGTGCTCAAGGGCCTTGCCGAGCATCTCGATATTTCCGTCGCGGAGCTGATCGAGGCGATGGCGCTGCATGCGTTTGAGGGCAAGGCGCCTTTTGGTCCCGAGACGATCTCCAAGATCGAGCAGCTCAAGGCGGTCTACGATCTCGATCTGAGCGCCGCCGACAGTCACGGCCTGAGCGAGCAGGGCTGATGGCCGAGACCGATTACGAAGAGATGCTTGCGCGTTTTGAGCGCTGTGAGATCGATCCTGCCGGGTTCCGCCATGTCGACCATGTCGGTGTGGCGTTCGAAGCGCTGTCCCGGCATAGCTTCTTCAAGGCTTTGCAGATCTATGCGGATGGGCTGATGGGCCTGGTCGAGAAGGCCGGGGTGCCGGAGAAATTCAACGCCACGGTGACATTCGCCTATATGAGCGCGATCGCCGAGCGGATGGCGAGCGCGCCGGCGGAGTCCGCCGCGGATTTCATCGCCGCCAATCCGGCGCTTTTGTCGGGCGAGGTGCTGTCGCGCTATTCGCCGGAGCGTATAAAAAGCGACCTGGCGCGGCAGGTGGCATTGCTGCCCGACCTGTAACCCGACCGGGTTCGTTCAACCCACCTTGGCCTTGCGGCCGCACCAGACGACGACGCCGACGGCGATGGCAAAGCCGAGCATCACCGGGGTGACGGTTTCGCCGAGCAGCAGCGCCGAGAGGCCAAGCGTGACGAAGCTCTGCAACAACTGCACCTGGCCGACACGGGCAATGCCGCCGATTGCCATGCCCCAGTTCCAGAAGACGAAACCGGCAAACATCGAGCCGAGCGAAAGATAGCCAAGCGCCATCAGCGCGTGGCTGCCGGGCTGATGCACTCCCGTTTCCCAGGTCAGCGCGGTGCCTGCCAGGGACAGCGGCGCGGTGACGATCAGCGCCCAGCTGATTACCTCCCAGCCGGGCCGTGTGCGGGCAAGCTTGCCCGAAATGACGTAGCCGCAGGAGGCGGACAGCGCGGCGCAACCGAGCCACAGATCGCCGATCCCGGGCTCGATGTCGGCGCCCGACAGCGAGAAGGTGATCACCAGCGCGGCCCCGGCGATGCTCCAGGCCCAGAATGCCAGGCCGGGGCGCTCGCCACCGAACAGGGCGGCAAAGGTCGCCGTCATCAGCGGCAGCACGCCGAGCACGACGCCCCCATGCGAGGCCGGCACGGTCTGCATGGCGACGCTGGAAAAACCCGGAAAGCCGTAGACCAGCAGCACCCCGGCGAAAAACAGCGACAGGGCGTGCTTGCGGGGGAACGGTTTTCTGAGCAGGGACAGGGTGAGGCCTGCCACCAGCGCCGCAATTACCGCCCGGGCGAAGGTAATGAAGGCCGGCGAGAAACCTTCCAAGGCGACATGCGTTGCCGGAAGGGTGGCGCCGAAAATGACAACGCCGACGAACCCCAGCGCCATGCCTGCCAGCGGATGAGCAGGCGGGCGGGCCGGTGAAGGGGAGGCGGGGCTGTTTGATCGGTCGGGCGATGCCAGGCTGGTTGTATTTGTCATGGCAACGCCATAGCGGGGCAGGCCTGTTCCGGTCCAGCGAATTCCGGCGATGAATGGCATCGTTCCGGCTGATGGATCGTTCAACGATTGTGCAGTGCGCCATACTCGATTTCTGAGACTAAATCGGTTAAAGACAAATCATGTCCCTGTTCAATCGCCTGTTTGAAGTCATTGGAGAAACCGCGTCCACCGCCTTTTCAGGCGTGGTCGAGGCCGTGCGCACGGTGTTTGCCGGCGATCCGGAAACACGCCGCAAGGTTGCGTTCTCGGTCGCGGTGATCGCGCTGTCGGCGAAGATGGCCAAGGCCGACGGTATCGTTGCGCCGGAGGAAGTGCGCGCCTTCCAGGAGATATTCACCATTCCGCAGGCCGAGGCCGGCAATGTGGCGCGGCTCTACAATCTCGCCAAGCAGGACGTGGCGGGCTACGAGGCCTATGCCCAGCGGGTGGCCGGCATGTGCGGGTCGGGCCATGCCAATTGCGCCATGCTCGAGGATGTGCTCGACGGGCTGTTCCATATCGCCAAGGCGGATGGGGTGGTTCATCACAAGGAACTCGAATTCATCGCCAATGTGGCCGATATTTTCCGTGTCGACGAAAGCCATTTTGACCGGATCCTGGCGCGTCATGTCCATCCCGACGGGATCAATCCCTATGCGGTGCTGGGCCTGCCGGAGACGACGCCGTTCGATGAGGTGAAGAAGCGCTACCGGGTGCTTGCCGCCGAGAGCCATCCCGACAGCCTGCGCGCACGTGGCGTGCCCGAGGAATTCCTGACCATTGCCAATGACCGGATGGCGGCGCTCAACGACGCCTTCTCCGTGATCGAGAAAGCCCGTGCCGCCGCATGAGTGAATTCCAGCCCGATTTTGCTGCCGCCTGCGTGCGCCCATCGCCCAATTGTGGCGAGCGGAAAGACGGCCGCAAGCCCGACATGCTGATCCTGCATTATACCGGCATGCCGACGGCGCAAGGCGCGCTCGACTGGCTGTGCACCGAAGAGAGCCAGGTTTCGTCACATTACTTTGTCGATGAGGCGGGGCTGATCACCCAGCTGCTGCCCGAGAGCGCGCGGGCCTGGCATGCCGGGCAAAGCGTCTGGAAGGGTGAGACCGACATCAATTCGGCCTCCATCGGCATCGAGATCGCCAATCCGGGCCATGAGGCCGGATCGCCGCCGTTTCCCGATGCCCAGATCAAGGCCGTGATCGCGCTTTGCCGCGATATCGTCGACCGCCACGCCATCCCCGCCGAGCGGGTGCTGGCGCATTCCGACGTGGCGCCGATGCGCAAGCAGGATCCGGGCGAACGGTTTCCCTGGGGCCGGCTGCATGGCGAAGGCATCGGTCACTGGGTCGAGCCGCTGCCGGTCGGCGGCGGGCGGTTTTTCCAGGAAGGCGACAGGGGGCAACCGGTGGAGGCGCTGCAGACCATGTTGGCGCTGTACGGTTACGGCGTTCGCGTCGACGGCTCCTACGATGCCGAAACGGCGGCGGCGATCCGTGCTTTTCAGCGGCATTTCCGGCCCGAGCGGATCGACGGCATTGCCGACGCCTCGACCATCGGCACCCTGCACAAGCTGCTGACCGCCCTGCCGACGGTCGCCTGAGCGGCGGAGACCGCCCGCATTCTGTCCCAAAACGGGAATGTTACAGGCTGAAATGCAAGTTTATTGCAGCGCAGCATTATTTCCGGTATCTGGTCACAAATAAGCCGGGCTGAGCCTCAATTGAGACAGCTCCAACGCACGGATCCCAGCGTCGGCATTAAGCCAATTCGCGGATCCGGGTCAAAAATACAACGCGCCAGGGGCAAGGCCCCCGCCCTCGTCGATGAACGGGTGGGCAAGGCGGACTCGGAGTACACCTACATGCGTCGAATTTTCACCGCTACCGCGGCGGCATTGCTTTGCCTTGCGCTGACCGGATGTGAAACCACGGGAAATGCGAACGAGACGACCGGATCGATTTCCGACGGCAAGATCAAGAATTCCAGCCTGAGCTTCGGATACTCCGGACGCCCCTACGGCAAGCTGATCTCGAGCTATGCCAAGAGCAACGGTGTGCCCGAAGCGCTCGCCCATGCGGTGATTTCGGTGGAAAGCAACTACCGGCCAAAGGCGCGCGGTGCGGCCGGTGAAATCGGCCTCATGCAGATCAAGCCGGCGACGGCGCGGATGATGGGTTACAGCGGATCGGCAAAGGGGCTCTACAATCCCGAGACCAACATCAAGTACGGCATGATGTACCTGGCCAAGGCGCATCAGCTCGGCGGTGGCACCACCTGCGGCACGATCCTGAAATACAATGCCGGCCATGGCGCCAAGCGGATGAACCCGGTTTCCAAGCGCTATTGCGGCAAGGTCCAGCGGTTGATGAAATAAGGCTCCCTTTCTCCGTGTCCGTGGATGATAACGCCGCGGGTGGGAAAAGGTTCCGGAAAAATCTGAAAAAAGTTCACGGCCGCCAGTTTGGCGGCCGTTCTTGTTCCGGGAGGCTCGTGGCATGACTGGCATTTGTCTGGCCATCGCCGTCTTCATGGTCTAAGGAGAGCGCGCCAGTCGGCCGGGCAGCCGCGCCTTGCACCGTCGAAAGACAGCAGGGCGAGGAAAGTCCGGGCTCCACGGATAAACGGTGCCGGATAACATCCGGCGGGGGTGACCCTAGGGAAAGTGCCACAGAAAGCAAACCGCCCCGCCTTCTGATCGCCGCTGCCTGTTTTCAGGTTCCTACGGCGATGAGGTGGCGGGGTAAGGGTGAAAGGGTGGGGTAAGAGCCCACCGCGCGACCGGCAACGGAAGCGGCACGGTAAACCCCACCGGGAGCAAGACCGAATAGGGATGACGCAGGGCGCAAGCCCGGCCCTTTTTCCGGGGTTGATCATCCGGGTAGGTTGCTTGAGGCGCGCAGCAATGTGCGTCCCAGAGGAATGGCTGCCACGTTTCCGTCTCCGGACGGAGGCCATACAGAACCCGGCTTACAGGCCGACTGGCAAATTTTCCACGGGTGAGGCGGGCTGTCCCGTTACCCAAATGGGTCCGTCTAGCGGCTTCTTATCCGAGGACAGCGCGAAGCGAGGCTTCGATCTGGCCACCGCACCAGGCATCACCGAAGGCCGCGTCGCTGTTACGGCGAAGTTCGGCCTGGGAGGGAAGTGCGGCGATGCGGTCGCACAGACCGGCGATGGCGGGCGCGTGGGTGTCGAGCATCGGCCGGAGGGCTTTAAGCTTCGCGGTCATTGTGCCCCACAGGATCATTGTCACCAGATCGGCAAGGCAGGGCGCCTCGGTGCCCAGAATGTAACCCGACTTCGCCGTCAGGCCATGACGCCGGCCGGTCTCCTCGAAGATCTCCATCCAGCGGTGTAACCTGGGCAGGAATTCGGTCCAGGTCTCCGGCGTCCACATCTGCGCGCCATTGTGCCGGGTCATCTCGTAGAGCACGTCATTGGCATCGGAGACGATCTTGTGGGTCATCGCCCTGAGCACGGGATCATAGGTCAGAAGCCCGTGCTTCTCGCCCAGATAGGCCAGAATTGCCGGCATCTGGGAGAGATGGATGTTGCGCTCATGATCGGTCAGCACGGGCGGCCCCATGTGGGGCACCAGTTGCACGCCTGGAGTCGCCGCCCTTTGGGCAAGGACCTCGTCAAAGCCGGCTTCGGTCCAGGACGTCTCGACGTAAGCCAGAACAGAGCGGACGAATTCGCCGCGAAACTGGATCGGCCAGTAGTAAAGCGTGTAATCAGCCATGTCCGGTTTTCGACCTCGCTGCATTCCGGCACAGTTCCAGCATAGCACGAAGCTTCAGGCGTAAAACCACCGGCCTTGCGTGGCTACGATCGCGGCTTTTCCAGCTGCCATGTCAGGTTGGCCTTCACCGACGTCCACTCCGAAGCAATGATCGAGTAGACCGCGGTGTCGCGGATGGTGCCGTTGGCCATGATCATGTTGGAGCGCAGGATCCCGTCGAGCTTGGCGCCGAGCCGCTCGATGGCGCGGCGGCTCTGGGTGTTCATGAAATGGGTCCTGAATTCGACGCAGATGCAATCGAGCTTTTCAAAGGCGTGGCCCAGCAACAGCAATTTGCATTCGGTGTTGAGCGGCGATCGCTGCACCGAGTTGCGGTACCAGGTCGAGCCGATTTCCACCCGGCGGCTGGCCGCATCGATGTTCATGTAGGTGGTCATGCCGACAGCCTTGCCGCTTGGCTTGTCGATGACGGCAAAGGGCAGCATCGAGCCGGTCTTGCGCAGCCCCAGCCGCCGCTCGATCTCGGCTCCGACATTCTCCGGTGCGGGGATCATCGTGTACCAGAGCCGGTGAAGCTCGCCGTCGGCTGCGGCCTCGGCCAGATCGTCATGGTGCGCCATGGTCAGCGGCACCACCGAGACATGGTTGCCTTCGACTGAGAAAAGATCCGGCCAGACGGTCATGTGGGAACTCCGGGATAAGTGTTTCGCACGCTCAGCCATAGGCCAAGGCTGCCGCAATGGCGACCGGAATTGCGACATGCATCGGCTTTGAGGGACATCAATGTGCTGTTTCCCGCATGCGCCATGTATGCTGGACTGAAGCCAGGACAAGGAGCAGGCTGATGGCCACAAAAATCGATCTGAAAAAGCAGCTCAAGCATCTCTACGGCACCACGGCGGCGAAGGGGACCGTCGTCGTCGATGTGCCGGAGATGAATTTCCTGATGATTGACGGCGAGGGCAATCCGAACACGGCGAAATCGTTCGGGGATGCCGTCGAGGCGCTTTATTCGCTGTCCTACGGGTTGAAGTTCATGATCAGGAAGAGTGCCACTGCCATCGATTATGGCGTGATGCCGCTGGAAGCGCTGTGGTGGTCGGACGACATGACCGACTTTACCAGCGGCAACAAGGATGGCTGGAAATGGACTGCGATGATCATGCAGCCCGAATGGGTCACCGAGGCGCTTGTCGAAACCGCGCGGGCGGCAGCGGGGAAAAAGAAGCAGCTTGCATCTCTGAACGATGTCCGGTTCGAGGGGTTTGCCGAAGGCAAATCGGCGCAGTGCCTGTATTTCGGTCCGTTTGCAGACGAAGGGCCGACGATCGAGAGACTGCACCGGTTCGTCACGGAGAATGGCGGCCAGCTGCGTGGCAAGCACCATGAAATCTACCTCAGCGATATGCGGCGCACCGACCCGGCGAAACTGAAGACCATCATCCGCCAGCCGATGGGCTGAAGCCGTTGATCCACGTCAATGCGGCAGCGGGTTCGGGCGCGCAAATTCAAGGCTCAATGTGTGACCAAACATCCGGGGTGGAAATCATGACCAAATCTGCAAAACGCGCGCTTGTTGTCGCAGCGGCAATCGGGCTGGCCGTATCGGCGGCTGCACCGGCGCTGGCGGGCGATTGCACCGGCTATGTGGTGGGCGTCAAACCGCTCAGCCAGTACAATCACGCCCGAGGCAACGGCTTTCTGGCGGTGCGTACGGGGCCGGGAAGCAAATACCAGCAGACGGGCGAGGTTTACCGGGGAGACGAGGTTTCGGTCTATGACCGGCGCGGCAACTGGTACGCGATCACCTGCATGTCGGGGCAATGCATGCGGCCCTTGTGGGGACAGCCGATGCCGTCGGGCTGGGTGTCGCGCAAATATATCGATGCTGCAGGCGTCTGCCCGTAAACAGCCGTTCCGGTTCCGGATTGCCCTGGAAGCCGTTGTTTTTGGAAATTGCGATTCCGTTTCTTTCATGCGAAGACCGTTGTTCAGGATCATCATTCTGGACTGAAACGCTTGTTGGGAGAAAGCAATTGAAAAACAACACGGTAGTTCTGGCTCTTGGCCTCTGCGCCAGCCTCGTTGCGTCGAGCGCACTGGCTGAAACGCGCATCACCTACAAATCCGCGAAAACCGGCTCGTCCTACTACCAGATGGGCGTGCAGCTGGCCGAGGCGATGAAGGCCGGCACCAATGGCGACATCATCGTCACGGTGGAGGAAAGCCAGGGTTCCGTTCAGAACGTCATGGAAGCCAAGGCGCGCGGCGGCGATTACGTCTTCACCACGCCACCGGTGCTGGTCAAGCTGGCGCAGGGCGGCAAGGCGATGTTCGAAGGCAAGGGCGATCCGAAATTCGACGAGATCCGGGCGCTGTTCCCGATCCCGTCGCTGACCATGCATTTCGTCATGTCGAAAGACAGCGGCGTCACCGATTTCGCCGGCATGGAAGGCAAGACCATCCTGCTGGGCAAGGGCTCTTTCGGGGCGACCGAAGGCGAGAAATATCTCAAGCTGTTCGGTCTCGAGGGCAAGGTGAACCTGGCCGAAGTCGAATTGTCCAATGCGGTTCCGGCGCTCAAGAACGGCCAGATCGACGGCTTCGTGACCGCCGGATCATGGCCAGCGCCGAACGTCATTGAAGCGGCTGCCTCCGCCGATGTCGTGGTGCTGTCATTGACCGACGAGCAGATCGAGCAGTCAAAGCGCTCGAAGCTGGTTATCCCGGCCGGGACCTACAGCGGCCAGGCAAGCGACATCTCCACCACCTCGCTGCCGGTCGCAGCCTTCACCACCACGGCGATGAGCGATGACGCGGCCTACACGCTGACCAAGACCTTCTGGGAAGGCAAGGCGACGATGGGTGCCGATGCTCCATGGTGGAACGGTGTCGACAAGGACCTGATGGCCAACATCACCGGCAAGATCCATCCGGGCGCCATCCGCTACTACACCGAAGCCGGGTTCGAGCTGACCGCGGATCAGCAGTAAGTCGGTTTAGCGTTCCCCGGTCGTTCAGGCCGGGGAACGCGCCTGCCGGACCGCGGCAGGATTTCATTTTCAAACGAAACCGGGAGCCTGTCGGATGCGAATGGCCATGATCGCCAGCGCCGCCTGTCTGGTGGTATTTCATCTCGGCCTGATCTTCTGGGGCCTGGTTCCCAATCTGGTGAGCCGCCCGCTGCATCTGGCGCTGGCGCTGCCGTGGATCTTCCTGTTCATCGAAGGCGGCAGGTTCGCCCGCCTGAGTGGCGCGGTGTTGTGCGTGCTTGGCGTGGCTGCGAGCAGCTGGATCGCCTGGCAGCACAATGTGCTGGCTGACCAGTACGGCTTTCTCGAAGGAAACTTTCAGATCGGTGTCGCTGTCGTGCTGCTTGTGGTGGTGCTCGAGGCGGCGCGCCGGGCAATCAGCTGGCCGCTGCCGCTGGTGGCGTTGCTGGCCCTGCTTTACGGCCTGTTCGGCCAGCTTATCCCCGGCGAATTCGGTCATTCCGGCACCCCGCTCGCCAGCTTCCTCGGCACGCTGACGATTGCCGAGGGCGGCGTCTGGGGCAGCCTGGCCGGAGTCTCGGTCAGCGTCGTGGCGATCTTCGTGATCTTCGGCGCGGTTTTGAATGCCGGCGAGGCCGGGCAGGGTTTCATGAATATCGCCTCCGCTGCTGCGGGCCGGCTCAAGGGCGGAGCGGCGAAGGTGTCGGTGATTTCCTCGGCGCTGTTTGGGTCGATCTCCGGCTCTGCCTCGGCCAATGTGGCCTCGACCGGGGCGATCACGCTGCCGGCGATGACCAGGCTCGGGTATCCGAAGCGCTTGGCTGCGGCGGTGGAAGCGGTGGCCTCGTCGGGCGGGCAGATCATGCCTCCGCTGATGGGGGCAGGGGCCTTCGTGATGGTCGAACTTACCGGCGTTCCCTACACCGCCATCATGGCGGCGGCGGTGCTGCCGGCGCTGTTGTATTTCTTCGCCGTCTGGGTCGGCATCAATGCCTATGCGGGGCGCTATGATCTGGCCGGACTGGCGGCCGAAGACCGACCGTCCCCGCGCGCCGTGATCATCACCTCGGCGTTTTTCGCCATTCCCTTCGCGGTCTTGATGTGGGGCATGTTCGGAGCGGGCTACACCCCGCAATACGCCGCCTGCATGGCGATCCTGGTCGGCTTCGTGATGCTGTTTTTCCATGCCGACGGCAGCTTCGATCTCGGCCGCACATTGGGCAGGCTGGAAAACGCCGTGGTGGGAGCTGCGCGGCAGGTCTCGATGATCGCCGCCATCATCCTGTGCGCCTCGATCATCATCGGCGTATTGTCGATCACCGGGCTGGGGGTGAAGATCACCTCGCTGATCCTGTCGGCCTCGGGCGGCATGCTGTGGCCGTCGCTGATCCTGACCGCGGCTGCCTGCCTGGTGCTGGGCATGGAGGTGCCGACCACGGCGGCTTACGTGATCTGCGTGTCTGTCGCAGGACCGGCGCTGACAAAGCTCGGGCTGGAGCCGCTGCAGGCGCATCTGTTCGTGTTCTGGTTCGCGCTGCTGTCGACGATCACGCCGCCGGTCTGCGGGGCGGTGTTCATCGCCGCGGGCATGATCGGCGAGAACTGGCTGAAGGTGGCGGTGACCGCGATGAGCCTCGGGGTCGGGCTTTACATCATCCCGCTGACGATGATCGCCAATCCGTCGATCATCGAGATTGCCACCGCGCCAATCTCAGCCCTTGTCGCACTGGTGCAGATCGGCTTGGGGCTGGCGCTGATCTCCTATGCGCTGATTGGGGTCTTCACGCCCTTGCGCCGGGTCGGGCTCGGGGCCGCGGGGTTCGCAGTCTTGTTCGGGCCCGTGATCATCGGATAGGGTTGGCGCATGAATGAACCAGGTCTCACCATTGTCAATCTCTACACGCTCACCGGCAGCGCCGACGCGTTCAAGGCGGCGATCGAACGGCTAGTGGCGCGGGTGCGCGACGAGGGGCATCCGGGCGTTCTTTCCTACCGGTTTTTCGTCAACGAGGCGGAGAAGTCCGCGCGCGCCGTCATCGATTACGAGGATGCCGCTGCCTGGATCGGCCATCACGACATTGCCATGGGTTGGCCGGAAATGGCCGGCCTGCACGGCGTGGCGGCCCTGAGCGAGGTGACGTTCCTGGGGCCGCTGACGCCCGAGATCCAGGACTGGATCGACAATTCGAAGCTGACCGCCCGGATCCGCCACGGCAACAGCTTTGCCGCCGGGTTCCAGCGCTGAAGCCGGTCAAAATTCGCGGCGCATGATCTCGATCCATCAGGGAGGATTTGATGATGTCTAGAAGCATATGCGGTGTGGCGGGGCTGTTGCTGGCCTTGTCGGCGGTTCCGGCGATGCCGGCCGAGGATACACGGGTCCTGGTCGACATGCCCCCGATGATGCAGGAGCACATGCTGGCCAACATGCGCGATCACCTGAAAGCGCTGGACGAGATCCTGGGATATCTTGCGCAGGGGAATGTCGATGAGGCGGGAAAGGTCGCCGAAAGCAGGCTCGGAATGTCATCGCTTGACCTGCACGGCGCGTCCCATATCGCCAAATTCATGCCGGACGCGATGGCGGACGCCGGGACCGAGATGCACCGCGCCGCCAGCCGCTTTGTCATCGCCGCGCAGGACGCTGAACTGGCGCCCGGCAAGGACGCGCAGCACGCTGTCTACGGTGCCTTGCAGGAGGTGACCTCCGCCTGCAACGCCTGCCATCAGGCCTACAGGATCAGATAACCCAACGGGCCGAAAACCGAAGCCGGGTGTCCGGCCCGTTGCGCCAATCCTGCATCGGTCCTCGCTATCCTGTTGTGGCGTGACGCCGGACCTCGAGCAGCGAGATCAAGGCTCTTGCCTCTGCTGGCGGCGCCTGCTCCTTGCGACAATAATCCGATCCGTCCGGGTTGCGGGTCATCATCCCCAGACTGCACAGGCTGCGGCGCAGGATTGCCGGATCGTCGAAGAGATGCAGCTCGCGCAAGCGCGCGTTGATCTGATGCTCGGTGAGCAGGGTACGAGCCGGCAGCTGCGCCCAGACTACCCAGAGGCAAAGATCCTGGATCTTGCGGCGCGAGGGCCATTGCCGCAAGCGCCCGGCGGGGTCGAACTGGTTGAGCGTGCGTTCGACCAGCAGGTGGTCAAGGGTTTCAACCGGCTGGGGAGTTGCCAGCCGTTCGCCCGCCACATGGGCCGAGCGCATGTGCTGGAAATTGCGGAAACCGGCCGCGCGGGACACCATGTTCATCAGGCTCAGATGAGACGGTGTTTTCTCGGTGTCACTGATTTGCCGCGCCAGGGCGCGGACGAACGGGGAGAGATCCTCCACCACAAGCGGAATTGATTGTTTTGACATGTCACATCCAAAGCGTGCTCGCGGAATAATCGCTGGTCGCTGACTTGACGATGCGAGCACTGGACTGAGTTGCTGTGCATTGTCGATCAAATTGGCAGGTTTAGCTTCCCCATTGGGGACAGCGACGCCTCGGTGTCTGCCGACCGTGAAGGCTGACTAGCACGCCTCCCGGCGCTCGGCAATCTTTAGCCCCCAATTCCCCATTCACGTTTCGTCCACCTTTCCTAACTCTTCGTTAATCTTGACAGGATATTAATGGGTCAAACTCGTGCGCCTGATGGGGGCGGTTCCCATTGACGCCCATGGTGGCCCATGTTATCCCAAATGCCCAAGATCAGCAGGCGGGCATCCGCCGATTCATCCAAATCCGGACTGCGGTTTCCGCAAGGAACCGCGCGGGCGGGTCTCGCCGGCTTCGAAGTCCTGTGCGCGGATGAGCGGAGCCAAACCGGGGGATCGATGGAGTGGGGCCAACGGGCGGAAGCGGCGGTACAGAGTCATGAACCGGTTCCTGTCAAACGCGACAAACAGGATCGACGCGAAAGGGCGGGTTTCCGTGCCTTCGATGTTTCGTGCTGTGTTGGCGCGGACGGGGATCGAAGAGCTCTACGCCTGGCAGGATTTCGTGTTTCCGGCGGTCTCTATGGCCGGGCCGGAAGTGCTCGACCGCTTCGAGCGGATGATCGGGGCGGAGGACCCGTTCTCGGCGGAAGCCAACAAGATGTCGCTGCTTATTCATGGTGGCGGCGTGTTCATGAAGCTCGACGGCGAGGGGCGGCTTCTGGTGACGGATTTTATCCGCGACTTCACGGGCATCACCGACAGGGTGACGTTCGCGGGTCGCGGGGATCATTTTCAGCTCTGGGAACCGGCGGCATTCGAGGAAATGCAGTCACGGGCCCGGAAAGAACGGACGGCCATTTCCTGACCGTCCGCAACGGATGGAGAAACGGAATGGTGGCGGACATGGGCGATGGTGACACTGACGCCCAAGGCGGACCTGTTCGCCACATTCCGGTTCTTCTCCGCGAGGTTCTCGCAGCGCTTGCGCCGCAAGCCGGAGAAGTGATTGTCGACGGCACCTTCGGGGCGGGTGGCTACACCGCGGCCATTCTCGAGGCGGGTGCTGATGTCGTCGCTTTTGACCGCGATCCCGACGCGATTGCGGCCGGGGCGGCGATGGTCGAGGCATCGAACGGCAAGCTCAAGCTCATTCATGCCCGGTTCTCCGAATTGCTCGATCATGTCGAGGAAGCCAGCCTTGATGGCGTGGTGCTCGATATCGGCGTCTCCTCGATGCAGATCGACGAGGCGGAGCGGGGTTTCTCGTTCATGCGCGACGGACCGCTCGACATGCGCATGGCGCAATCGGGTGTCAGTGCGGCCGATGTGGTCAACCGCGCCAAGCCCTCCGACATGACCCGTATTTTCGGAATCCTCGGCGAGGAGCGTCATGCCGGACGTATCGCCCGGGCGATCGAGGCCGAGCGGCAGAAGGCGCCGTTTGCGACCACGCGGCAGCTGGCAGGGCTGATCGAAAAGGTTTCGCCACGGCGGCCGCAGGACAAGATCCATCCGGCCACACGGGTGTTCCAGGCGCTCAGGACCTATGTCAACGACGAGCTTGGCGAACTGGCGCGGACACTATTTGCCGCCGAGCGGGCGCTCAAGCCCGGCGGCCGGCTGGTGGTGGTCAGTTTCCATTCGCTGGAAGACCGGATCGTCAAACGCTTTTTCCAGGACCGGGCCGGCAAGGCGTCGGGGTCGCGGCATCTGCCGATGGTGGTCGAGCGCGACAGCACTTTCACGCTGATCGGCAAGCAGCCGGTGACGGCGGGCGACGCCGAGTGCGAGGCCAATCCGCGGGCGCGCTCGGCCAAGCTGCGGGCGGGCCTGCGCACAGCGGCGCCGGCGGGCAAGACCAGCACCGACATCCTTCCTGTTCCCAACCTCGCCGCGCTTGCGGCGCTAGGAGGCTGAGCCATGTTGCGAACTCTCGACCTGGTGCTGGTTGGCGCGATGATCGCGGCGGCAACCGTCACCTACCAGATCAAGCATGCCGCCGAGGAAAAGCTCGAGGAAGTGCGCGAACTGCAGGCGGAGATCAAGTTGCAGGAAGAAACAATCGATCTTCTCGAGGCCGACTGGAGCCTGCTCAACCAGCCGTCGCGGCTGCAGCGGCTGTCGACAGCCTTCGAGGCGGAGCTCGGCCTGAAAACGATCGAGCCTGACCAGATGGCCGGGCCGGGCGAATTGCCGGGCCGGGCCAGTGAATTCGAACCGCAACTGGCCGATGGCGCAACGGATGCGGAACTGACAACGGGGTCGGTGGAATGATGAGGAATCTGGGGACACTTATTTCCAGGCTCAGGCCGATAGCCAACCCAGCCAGCGGTCGTGGCCGGTCGCCGCTCGAATTCGAGGGCGTGCGCAAGGCGCAAGGGGCGCAGGCGAAAAACCGCATCATCATCGCGATTGCCTGTTTCGGGGTGTTCTATTCGGTGATCGGAGGCCGGCTGATCCAGTACGGCCTGCGCTCGCCTGAAACCGTGTCCTCGATTTCCCGTGCCGACCAGTTGCTGATCTCGCGCCCGGACCTGCTCGACCGCAACGGCGAGGTGCTGGCCACCGACATCCGCACCGTGTCGCTGTTTGCCGAGCCCAACAAGATTGTCGACGCCGACGAGGCGATCGAACTGCTGGCGACGGTCCTGCCGGATCTCGACATGCGCGGCATCCACCGCAAACTGTCGTCGAATTCCCGCTTTCAGTGGCTCAGGCGGCAGCTCACTCCCAAGCAGCAGAGCCAGATCCTGTCGCTGGGGATTCCCGGCATCGGCTTCCGGCCCGAAACGCGGCGGTTCTACCCGGGCGGGCCGACGGCCTCGCACGTGGTCGGTCACGTCAATATCGACAACAAGGGCATCGCCGGGATGGAGAAATATGTCGACGGGCAGGGGCTCGGCGACCTGGCGGCGGCCGGCATGACCGTCAACGAGGATCTCAAGCCGGTGCGGCTGTCGCTCGATCTGAGGGTTCAGCATGTGCTGCGCGACGAACTCGCCGCAGCCATGGACCGCTACAAGGCGATTGCCGCGGCGGGCGTTGTACTCAATGTTCACACCGGTGAAGTGATCGGCATGTCCTCGCTGCCGGATTACGATCCGAACAACCCGGTCGAGGCGCTGCAGAAGGACCGGCTCAACCGGATGTCGGCGGGTACCTACGAAATGGGCTCCACCTTCAAGGCCTTCACCACCGCGATGGCGCTGGATTCGGGCAAGGTGAAAGTGTCCGATTCCTTCGATGCCCGCGGGGCGATCCGCATCGGCGGTTTCACCATCAAGGATTTCCACGGCAAGAACCGCGTGCTCACCGTGCCGGAGATCTTCATCTATTCCTCCAACATCGGCACCGCCAAGATGGCCGATCTCGTCGGCATCGAGGGCCACAAGGAATTTCTCACCCGGCTGGGCCTGCTGACCCGGATGCACACCGAGTTGCCCGAGGTGGCGACACCGAACCAGCCGAACGAATGGAAGAAGATCAACTCGATCACCATTTCCTTCGGTCACGGCGCGTCGACGACCCCGTTGCAGACGGCGGTGGCGGCGGCCGCGCTGATGAATGGCGGCAAGCTGATCGAGCCGACCTTCCTGCCGCGCAGCGAAGAAGAGGCCGACAAGGTGGCGGTTCAGGTGATCCAGCCGTCGACCAGCGACAGCATGCGCGATCTGATGGAACTCAACGTCGCCAAGGGATCCGGCCGCCGCGCCGAGGTCGAAGGCTTCCATGTCGGCGGCAAGACCGGAACGGCGGAAAAGGTGGTCAATGGCCGCTATTCGTCAGCGGTCCGCTTCAACGCCTTCCTCTCGGCATTCCCGATCGACAATCCCGAGTACGTGGTACTGGTGGTCATTGACGAACCGAAACCGGAAGAGGGGACGTCCTCGGCCACCGCCGGCCTCAATGCAGCGCCGACGGTGGGTGCCATCGTTCGCCGGTCGGCTGGCTTCCTCGGCGTCAGGCCGCGTTTCGGAAATGACACGCAAGCGCTGTCCTTGTCATACTGAAAACACAAGTGGCGGGCAGGGCATCGCCAACAATGATAAAAACGCCAACCGCCATTGAAACGAAAGACCCGAGCATTTCATGAAGCTGTCCGCATTGATCGCCGCTTTACCGCCTGAGACTTTTTCAACGCCGCGAGCGGGTGAGCCTGACCTGTCGGTAACCGGACTGACAGCCGACAGCCGGGTGGTCGAACCCGGTTTTATCTTTTTTGCGCTTGCCGGGGTGAAGACCGACGGCGCGCGTTTTGTTGAGCAGGCTGTCGCCAAAGGTGCCGTGGCGATCGTGGCCGCACCCGGAGTGGAGCTTGCCGATAGCGCGGTTCCGGTGCTCCGGGCCGCTGATCCACGGATGGCGCTGGCGCGCTCGGCAGCAGCTTATTTCGGTGCGCAGCCACGGGTGATGGCGGCAGTCACGGGAACTGCGGGCAAGACCTCGGTCGCCTCCTTCCTGCGCCAGATCTGGGCGCATGCCGGCGAACAGGCGGCCATGCTCGGCACCACCGGGGTGATTGCGCCGGGGCGGACGGAGTACGGAACGCTGACCACGCCCGATCCGGTTGAGTTGCACCGGTTGCTGGCCGAACTCGCCGGCGAGGGCGTGACCCATGCGGCGATGGAAGCCTCGAGCCACGGGCTCGACCAGCGCAGGCTCGACGGGGTGGCGCTGAGTGTCGCCGGTTTCACCAATCTGGGCCGCGACCACATGGATTATCATCCGAGCATGGATGACTACATGGCCGCCAAGATGCGGCTGTTCGACACCTTGCTGCCGAAGGGCGCGCCGGCGGTGATCTTTGCCGATGATCCGTGGTCGCAGAAGGCCGTGGATGTGGCCGAACGCGCCGGAGCGCGGGTCCTGACGGTGGGGCGCAAAGGAAGCTTCCTGAGCCTCAAGCGGGTCGAGCATCTGCGCCACAAGCAGATCGCCGAAATTCACATGGGTGACGAGATTTTCGAAGTGCATCTGCCGCTGGCCGGAGACTTCCAGGTTTCCAACGCGCTGGTCGCAGCGGGCATGGCGATTGCCACCGGCACGCCGGCGGTCAAGGTAATGGCGGCGCTTGAGCACCTGACCGGAGCGTCGGGACGGCTTGAGCTGATCGGCTCGACCACCGACGGCGCGCCCGCCTATGTCGATTACGCCCACAAGCCCGAGGCGCTGGAAAACGTGCTCGAGGCGGTGCGGCCGTTTACCACCGGCCGGGTGGTGGTGGTGTTCGGCTGCGGCGGCGACCGGGATCGCGGCAAGCGCCCGATCATGGGCGAGATCGCCATGCGGCTGGCCGACGTGGTGATCGTCACCGATGACAATCCGCGCTCGGAAGATCCGGCCTCGATCCGGGCCGAGATCATGGCCGCGGCTACGGGCGCCACCGAGATCGGCGACCGGGCCGAGGCTATCAGCCAGGCGGTGGCGATGCTGAAAGCCGGCGACACCCTGATTGTCGCGGGCAAGGGGCATGAAGAGGGCCAGACGGTGGGCGACAAGGTGCTGCCGTTCTCCGACCACACTGAAATTCGCAAGGCGCTGGAGGAACTCAAAGCATGAGCCTGTTGTGGACCGCGCAAGAGATGATCGATGCCATGGACGGGCGACCGGTCGGGGCCATTCCCGAAGGCGTCAGCGGGATATCGATCGACAGCCGTTCGGTCGGCGCGGGCGACGCCTTCTTCGCGATCAAGGGCGACCGCTTCGATGGCCACGATTTTGCCAGTGCTGCGGTTGCCAACGGGGCGGGCCTGCTGGTGGTATCGGAAGCCAAGCTGCCGGCGCTGGGGCGGCTGACCGCGCCGATGATCGTGGTCAAGGACGTGCTTTCGGCACTCGAGGACCTGGCCCGCGCAGCGCGCGCCCGCTCGGAGGCGAAGATCATTGCGGTGACCGGCTCGGTGGGCAAGACCTCGAGCAAGGAAATGCTGCGCCACGCGCTTGAGCCGAGCGGCGAGGTGCATGCCTCGGCGGCGTCGTTCAACAATCACTGGGGTGTGCCGCTGACGCTTGCGCGGATGCCGGCCTCAGCTGCCTTTGGCGTGTTCGAGATCGGCATGAACCACCCGGATGAAATCCGGCCGCTGGTCAAGATGGTCGAGCCGCACGTGGCGATCATCACGACGATTGCCGCCGCCCATATGGGCAATTTCAAGAACCTGACCGAGATCGCCGCCGCCAAGGCCGAGATCATGGAGGGGCTGGCCAAGGACGGCCACCTTCTGCTCAACCGCGACAACGAGAAATTCAACTGGCTGAAAAAGCGCGCGGCCGAGCTGGGCGTCGCTCATGTCCATTCGTTCGGCGAAAACAGCAAGGCGAACTTCCGGCTGCTCAATTGCAAGCTGCTGCCTGATTGTTCGACCATTACCGCCAAGATCGACAGCGACGAGGTCATCGTCAAGATCGGTGCGCCGGGCCGTCATCATGTGCAGAATGCGCTGGCGGTGATTGGCGCGGTGCAGCTTGTCGGCGCGGATCTCGCCAAGGCGATCCATGCACTTGCGGGCTTTTCGGCCGAAAAGGGCCGTGGCGCCCGGCACAGCCTGAAAATCGACGGCGGACGGTTTGTGCTGATCGATGAAAGCTACAATGCCAACCCGGCCTCGATGCGCGCCGCGCTGGATCTGCTGCGCGACACGGTCGTGCGTCTGAGGGGCCGCCGTATCGCGGTGCTCGGCGACATGCTGGAAATGGGCCGCTTCTCAGAACAGGTTCATCGCGATCTGGCGGCGCCGATACGCGAAGCCGGCGTCGATCTGGTGTGTCTGGCGGGGCCGGAAATGCGCGCCCTGCAAGAGACCTTGGGGGCGGATGTCGAAACGGTCTATCGTGATGACGCCGAGGGGCTGGCCGAATATCTCAAGACGGTGCTCAGGGACGGGGACGTGGTCATGATCAAGTCCTCGCTGGGCATCGGTTTCGGACGCATCGTCAAGGCGTTGCTTGACAAGTATCCGGCGCTGTCTGACAGCAGCACTGAAGACTAAACGGATCGGGGAACGGAACTCATGCTTATCTGGTTGGTGGATCTGGCGGACAAGGTCCAGTTTTTCAATCTTTTCAGGTACATCACCTTCAGAACCGGCGCGGCTATGTTTACCGCGGCGCTGATCGTTTTTCTGTTTGGTCCTCGAATCATCGCGTCCTTGAAAGTGCGTCAGGGCAGGGGCCAGCCAATTCGCGCTGACGGTCCGCAAACCCATTTCCTGAAAGCCGGCACGCCGACCATGGGCGGATTGATGATCCTGGCGGGCATCGTCGGCTCGTCACTCCTGTGGGCCGATCTGTCGAGCGTCTACGTGGTCACGACACTGCTGGTCACGCTGGGCTTCGGCGCCATCGGGTTTTATGATGACTACCTCAAGGTGACCAAGCAGAGCCACAAGGGCTTTTCCGGCAAGGCCCGGCTGGGCGTCGAGTTTGTCATTGCCGGCATCGCGGTGTTTTTCATCATGCAGGCCTCGATGGCGGCGTCGACGGTCAACGGCACGGAGTTCGGCTCATCGATCGCGTTTCCGTTCTTCAAGGATCTGCTGCTTGATCTGGGATGGTTCTTCATCGCGTTCGGCGCCTTCGTGATCGTCTCGGCGGGCAACGCCGTCAATCTGACCGACGGTCTCGATGGCCTGGCCATCGTGCCGGTGATGATCGCCGCGGCCTCCTTTGGCGCGATCGCCTATCTCGCCGGCAACGCGGTGTTTGCCAATTACCTGCAGATCCATTTCGTGCCCGGAACCGGCGAACTGGCGGTGATCCTCGGCGCGGTGATCGGAGCCGGCATGGGATTCCTGTGGTTCAACGCGCCTCCGGCCGCGATCTTCATGGGGGACACCGGGTCGCTGGCCCTGGGCGGCCTGATCGGCACCGTAGCGGTTGCCACCAAGCATGAAATCGTCATGGCAATCATCGGTGGCCTGTTCGTCATCGAAGCGCTGTCGGTGATCATTCAGGTGACCTCGTTCAAGCTGACCGGCAAGCGGGTGTTCCTGATGGCGCCGATCCACCACCATTTCGAAAAGCTCGGCTGGACCGAGAGCCAGGTCGTGGTGCGGTTCTGGATCATCTCGGTCGGGCTCGCCATGATCGGTCTTGCGACGCTGAAGTTGAGGTAATTGATGATCGCAGCGTCAACATTTCGCGGCCGGCGCGTGGCGCTCTTCGGACTTGGCGGTTCGGGGCTTGCCACCGCAAAATCGCTGGCCGCAGGCGGCGCGATAGTTTCGGCCTGGGATGACAATCCGGCCCAGGTTGAAGCCGCGCGCGAAGCAGGCATTGCGGTCGCTGACCTGCACGGCATCGACTGGGCGTCGCAGCACACGCTGGTGCTGGCGCCGGGGGTGCCGCTGACCCATCCGAAGCCGCACTGGACGGTGGAACTGGCCAATCGCCATGGCATTGAAATCATCGGCGATGTCGAGATCTTCGTGCGTGAACGCCGGGCGCATGCGCCGGCAAGCCCGTTTATCGCCATTACCGGCACCAATGGAAAATCCACCACCACGGCTTTGATCGCCCATCTCATCGCCCATAGCGGCCGCGATGCGCAACTGGGCGGAAACATCGGCACGGCGGTTCTCACACTCTCGCCGCCGGCGCCGGAGCGGATCCATGTGGTCGAATGCTCGTCCTACCAGATCGACCTGGCACCGTCGCTCGACCCGATCGCCGGGTTGTTGCTCAATCTGACGCCGGATCATCTCGACCGTCACGGCTCGATGCAGCACTACGCTGACGTCAAGACCCGGCTGGTGGCGCAAAGCGATCTGGCGATCATCGGTGTTGATGATGACTGGTGCCGCGAAATTGCCGATCGGCTGCAAGCCCAGGGCCGGACTGTCGAGCGCGTCTCCAAGGATCATCCGGTCTCAGACGGTCTGTTTGCGCAAGGCGCGCTTATCAGGCAGGCAAGGGATGGCCGGGTTGATGATCTGGCCGATCTCGCAGGCATTGCCACCTTGCGCGGCGCGCACAATGCGCAGAATGCAGCCGCAGCCATTGCCGCCTGCCAGGCCGTGGGACTGAGCGACGACGAGATCCGTGCCGGGCTTGCCGCCTTTCCCGGGCTCAAGCACCGGATGCAGCCGGTGGCAAAACGTGGACGGGTTGTCTTCGTCAACGATTCAAAGGCCACCAATGCGGATGCGGCGGCACCTGCGCTGCAAAGTTTCGAGCATATCTACTGGATTGCCGGCGGCTTGCCGAAAGAAGGCGGGATTGCCTCGCTGGAGCCTTTTTTTCCACGCATTGCCAAGGCCTATCTGATTGGCGAGGCGGCGGCCGGTTTCGCGGCCACCATCGGCAATCATGCACCATTCGAGATTTCGGATACGCTCGACAATGCGGTGGCGGCGGCGGCGCGCGATGCGGCAGACGATGTGGCCGAGATGCCGGCGGTGCTGTTGTCGCCGGCCTGCGCCAGTTTCGACCAGTATCGCAATTTCGAGGTCCGGGGCGATGCCTTCGTCAGCCTGGTGTCAGGCCTGAATGATATCGACATGCTCATCGATGTTGAAAACAATGGAGAGAACCATGGTTAGTCGCGTCGAACGTGGACCGGTCGCTGACTGGTTCTGGACCATCGACCGCCTGTTCCTGGCGGCCTTTGTCGGCTTGATGGGCATCGGGCTGATGCTGTCATTTGCGGCCAGCCCGGCGGTGGCCGAGCGGTTGGGGCTCGACAGTTTTCATTTTGTCGAACGGCACGGGGTGTTCCTGCTGCCGGCACTGGCGGTGATGGTCGGGGTGTCATTCTTGAGCCCGCGGCAGGTGCGCCGTGTCGCTCTGCTGCTGTTGGTGGCGTCCATCGCGATGATGATCCTGGCGCTGTTTTTCGGGGTCGAGATCAAGGGCTCACGGCGCTGGGTCTCTGTCCTGGGGATCTCGGTGCAGCCGTCCGAATTCATGAAGCCGGCGTTCGTGGTGATCTGCGCCTGGCTGTTTTCCGAGCGCTCGCGGCATCCCGAAATTCCCGGCAACCTGTTTGCCATCATCCTGTTCGGCATTGTCGCGGCATTGCTGGTTGCCCAGCCCGACCTGGGGCAGACGATGCTGACCACGGCTATCTGGGGCGGCATGTTCTTCATGGCGGGGATGTCGTGGTTCTGGATCATGCTGCTCGGCGGACTGGCGGTCAGCGGTTTCATCTCGGCCTACTTCATGTTCCCGCACGTCGCCGAACGCATCAACGGCTTCCTGTTCGGCGAAGGCGACAGCTTCCAGGTCGATACCGCGCGCGAAGCGATCATCCGCGGCGACTGGCTGGGCCAGGGGCCGGGCGAGGGGACCATCAAGCGCATCCTGCCCGACAGCCATACCGATTTCGTCTTCTCCGTCGCCGCCGAAGAGTTCGGCATCGTGTTCTGCATGGTGCTGGTGGCGCTGTTCGGCTTCGTGGTCATCCGGGGGCTTATCCGCGCAGGCCGCGAACAGGATGATTTCACCCGGCTCGCGGTGGCCGGATTGTCGCTGCTGATCGGCTTCCAGTCGTTCATCAATATCGGCGTCAATCTCGAACTGCTGCCGGCCAAGGGCATGACGCTGCCGTTGATTTCCTATGGCGGCTCATCGATGATCGCAGTGTCGATCACCGCCGGATTCATGCTCGCACTGACCCGGCGCAGGCCCGAAACCCGGGCGCAACCACGGGCCATCTACCAGCCCGTTGCAAGCATGGCGGCGGAATAGCACGATGACACAAAGCAAGCTTTTTCTGCTGTCCGCGGGCGGCACCGGCGGACATTTGTTCCCGGCCGAGGCGCTGGCGCATGAACTGATCTCCCGTGGACACCGGGTGCATCTGGTCACCGACAGCCGCGCCGAACGGTTTTCGGGCAAGTTTCCGGCATCCGATATCCATCTCGTCCGGTCGGCGACGATCGGGTCGAAGAACCCGGTCAAGGTGATCAAATCGCTGTGGACGCTGTTCAAGGGCGTGCGCGAAGCAGGCAGGCTTCTGCGCAAGATCCGGCCTGACGCGGTGATCGGGTTTGGCGGCTATCCGACCATTCCACCGTTGCTTGCAGCGTCGAATGCGGGGCTGCCGACGATGCTGCACGAGCAGAACGCAGTGATGGGCCGGGCCAACAAGGCACTGGCCTCGCGGGTCAAGGCAATCGCCGGCGGATTCCTGCCCGAAGGCCAGGGTAAATACGCGGACAAGACGGTGATCACCGGCAATCCGGTTCGCCCGGAAGTAATCGCGGCGGCGGCCATCCCTTACGTGCCATCCCAGGAGGGCGAACCATTCCGGCTGGTGGTGTTCGGCGGCAGCCAGGGTGCACAGTTCTTTTCGGACGCGGTTCCTGCAGCCATCGCGCTTTTGCCGGATCCTTTGCGGGCTCGGCTGGAACTGGTCCAGCAGGCGCGGCCCGAGGATGAAGCCCATGTTCGGGCGCGGCTCGAGGAACTCGGGATCAAGGCCGAGGTCTCACCGTTTTTCACCGACATGGCGGCCCGCATCGGGGCGGCGCATCTGGTGATTTCGCGGTCCGGCGCCTCCACGGTATCGGAGATCGCGGTGATTGGCCGGTCGGCCATTCTGGTGCCATACCCTTACGCGCTCGATCACGACCAGGCGGCCAATGCCGCAGCACTGATGGCCAAGGGTGGAGCCAGCGTGGTCAAGCAGTCCGAGCTGTCACCACAGGTGCTGTCGGAGATGATTGCCGACCGCATGAATGACCCGGCCGGGCTGGCAGTCACCGCCGCTGCCGCCCAGGCCACGGGAAAACCTGATGCCGCGCGCTTGCTTGCCAATCTGGCAGAAGCTATTGCGGAGGGCGTCAATCTGGAACAATTCAGGAGTTCATCCGCATGAAGATGCCACAATCCATAGGCCTGGTGCATTTTATCGGCATTGGCGGCATCGGCATGAGCGGCATTGCCGAAGTTCTCAGCAATCTCGGCTACAAGGTGCAGGGCTCGGATCAATCCGAAAGCGCCAATGTGCAGCGGCTGCGCGACAAGGGCATCGAAGTCCATATCGGCCATTCGGCCGCCAATCTCGGTGAGGCCGAAGTGGTGGTGGTCTCGACCGCGATCAAGAAGAACAATCCCGAGCTGATGGCAGCGCGCGAACAGCTGCTGCCGGTGGTGCGCCGCGCCGAAATGCTGGCCGAGCTGATGCGCTTCCGCAACGCCATCGCCATCGGCGGCACCCACGGCAAGACCACGACCACCTCGATGGTGGCGACGCTGCTGGACGCCGGCGGGCTGGATCCGACCGTGATCAATGGCGGCATCATCAACGCCTATGGCACCAATGCCCGGATGGGCGAGGGCGAGTGGATGGTGGTGGAGGCCGACGAAAGCGACGG
>Ga0189291_100113_pt1 | contig 84242 bp, 84 predicted proteins | sample UW1redminimetaG_FD_130331 | JGI IMG/M metagenome (GOLD analysis project Ga0189291, IMG submission 130331) | Marine microbial communities from the Costa Rica Dome - UW179B-red mini metaG | ecosystem: Environmental > Aquatic > Marine > Oceanic > Photic zone | place: Costa Rica: the Eastern Pacific...
CCCTGCGCAAACGCGCGCAGCAGGTTGAGCGTCGCCGCAGACTGCCGGTAGGCCATGATCTGGCGTTCCGGATCGGGGATGCGCGACTTCTCGTTGAACTCGATGCCGTTGATGATGTCGCCGCGGTAGCTGGGAAGCTCGATGCCGTCCTTCTTCTCGATGTTGGACGAACGCGGCTTGGCGAACTGACCGGCGATACGGCCGATCTTGACCACCGGCTGCTGCGCGCCGAAGGTCAGCACCACTGCCATCTGCAGGAAGACGCGGAAGAAGTCGCGGATGTTGTCGGCTTCGTGCTCGGCGAAGCTCTCGGCGCAATCGCCGCCCTGAAGCAGAAAGCCCTTGCCTTCGGCAACCTGGCCAAGCGCGGTTTTCAGCCGGCGGGCCTCACCCGCAAAAACCAGCGGCGGAAACTTGGCCAGCCGCGCTTCGGTCGCAGCAAGCGCCGCGGCGTCGGGATAATCCGGTACCTGCTGGATCGGTTTGTTGCGCCAGCTCGAAGGGGTCCAGTTCTGTGCCATGTCGTTCACCGTGGTTGTCGGGCTCATGCCCGGCTGTTTTGCGGGATTTCGCCCGCGGATCGATCATTTCCAAGGGGCGCTTATAGCGATAGTTGCACGGCCTGCAAACCCGGCAATTCGAATCAGTTGCCGGCTGGCCGAAGGCGCCGGCCCAGGGCTGCATCAAACAGCTCGATTTCGGCTGGCGACAGGCTGACCGCGCGCGGATAGAGCGCTTCGTGCCGGTCCTCGTGGATCGGCGTGTGAAACGCGTCGGTTTCAGTGACGAAACGGTGGACCCCCTCCTCGCCGAATTCCCTGAGGAAGCCCTGCATCACCGCGTCGAGATAGGATCTTAGGATCGGCGAGTGGCCGGTCTCATGCGGATGCTCGGTCCGCGCCTCGTAGACATGTAGGCTGATGCCGGAATAAGGAGCGATATCGGCCCCCTCCATCGACACGCTCGAGGAGAACTCGAGATCGCCGAGGCTGATGTCGCGCCGGTGATAGCGGAATTCGCGGGCATCGATGTGCGGCAGATTGTCGACGAGATCGATCACCAGCAATCCGTCGATCCCGGCCTGAGGCCGGTCCTTCGGCGCCGGGTGCGCGCTCAGGAGCGACGGGGTCAGCCCGGCGGCCGCCAGCGCCGGGGCAGCGGCCGCTGCAACAGCCGCGTCATGATCCATCACCGGGCGTGCCCGCCAGGTCCGGTGCCAGCCCTTGAGCCGCGCCGGAATGGCCGCAACCACCTCGGTCCTCAGCGTGGCGCGATTGACCAGCGAGCCATAGCCGAAATAGCCGACAAGCTGTTTCGATGTCTGCAAGCGCTCGAGCTCTTTGATGGAGGGCATAGGCGGCATTCGATTTCCCGGGTGGCGGCGAGGCATGGAGAATGATGGGTTCAACCTAGAAATGGGGTGTCGCGTCCCCGATGTCAAAGCGGTCGCAATCCTGGCCGGTTGACCCGCCACCGACCGGCGTCCCTTGCCAGTCAAACGACAGGCCTCGTCATCGGACGGAAATTCTGGCAAAAATCCTGTCCGCAAGACTTCAGCCTCGCTACACAAGCCGTTTCCGGTATGATCGCATCTCCAAGAACCCCGGACAGATCCACATGAGCCAAACGCCACAAATCCTTGCCGGTCTCCGCGAAACATTCGCCCTGGGCAAGACCCGTTCCTTCGAGTGGCGGCACCATCAGCTGCTTCGCCTCAAGGCGATGATCGAGGAAAACGAAAGCGAGTTCTTCGCTGCACTGGAGGCCGATCTGGGCAAGTCCGCCTTTGAAAGCCGGATGACCGAAACCGGTTCGGTTCTCAACGAACTCCGCCACACCCTGAAACACCTGAAAAAGTGGATGCGGCCGCGCAGGGTCAGCACCCCGCTTTCGCACCAGCCCGGACGCAGCGCAATCGTCGCCGAGCCCTTGGGCGTGGTATTGATCATGGCGCCATGGAACTACCCGTTCTATCTCACCGCAACGCCGCTGATCGGGGCGATCGCTGCGGGCAATTGCGCGGTTCTCAAGCCGTCCGAGATTTCGTCCAACACCACCAGCCTGCTCGCAAGGCTGGTCCCCGCCTATCTCGACGAGCAGGCAATCCGGGTTGTCGAGGGCGGCGTCGAGGCCTCGACCGAGCTGCTGGCCGAGCGTTTCGACCATGTCTTCTTCACCGGCAGCGAGGGTGTCGGCAAGATCGTCATGGCAGCGGCTGCCAAGCACCTCACCCCGGTCACCCTGGAACTGGGCGGCAAGAGCCCCTGCATCATCGATACCGACTGCAATCTCCAGATTGCTGCCAGACGGGTGGTCTGGGGCAAGTTCCTCAATGCCGGGCAGACCTGCATCGCCCCGGATTATGTCCTGGTGCCTGACAAGATTGCCGACGAATTCGTGGCCCGGCTGAAAGCATCGATCGCAGATGCCTTCGGGCCTGATCCGAAAACCAGCCCGGATTACCCGCGGCTCGTCAACGAGAAGCATTTCGGCCGCGTCAGGGAGATGATCTCGGGCGGCACGATTGCCGCTGGCGGAGAAACCGACCGGTCGACGAGATACATCGCGCCGACCGTGCTGACCGGGGTCGATCTGGGTGCCGCCGTGATGCAGGAAGAGATTTTCGGGCCGGTGCTGCCGGTCATCCCCTACGGATCGATCGAGGAAGCGATCGGCTTCATCAACGGTCGGCCCAAACCGCTGTCGCTGTACCTGTTTTCCAATTCCGCGCACCGGCGCGCGCAGGTGCTGACAAGGACAAGCTCGGGCAGCGTCTGCATCAACGACACCGTGATGCAGGTGGCCGTGCCCGACCTGCCGTTCGGCGGCGTCGGCGCCAGCGGCATGGGCGCCTATCACGGCCGCACCACCTTCGACACCTTCAGCCACAACAAGAGCGTGCTGACCAAATCGGAATGGTTCGACCTGCCCTTGCGCTATCCGCCTTTCTCCAAAGCCAAGCTCAAATTGCTCAAGCTGCTGCAGTAGACCGGCTCCAAGTCCGGCTCCTGCTCCTGCACGCATCAATTCCGGCTCGCCTTGACACCCGTCAAGGCAGCGTCGCGTGGCTGCGCTATGAATGGTTGCACGAACCCGTAAAAGGAGCGCAAGACATGTCCGGACAATCAGCCTATTCCAACACCACCGAAGCCGTTGGCGTTTTTCACACCGCCAAGGATCTGCAGGCAGCCGTTGACGATCTGCTGACCCAGGGCTTCGACCGGATGGATCTGAGCATTCTGGCGTCCGAAAAGGCCATCGAAGACAAGCTTCATGAATCCTATGTCCCGGCCAAGGATCTCGAGGATCGGGTTGAAGTGCCGACCACCGCTTTCGTGTCGACCGAATCCGTCGGCGATGCCATGGGCGCCGTCATCGGCACCCTGGTCTACGTGCCGGCGATGATCGGCGCCGCCGCGGCTGTCGCATCCGGCGGCGCGCTGGCGGCTGCGGTCACCGCGACGCTGATCGCCGGCGGCATCGGCGGATCGATTGGCATGGTGATGGCCGGCCTGATCGGCGCCACCCAGTCCGCCGAGATCGAAAAACACCTGCTGGCCGGCGGGCTGCTGCTCTGGGTCCGCACCCGCGACGAGAGCCACGAAAAACGCGCTCTTGCCATTCTTGCCGGTCACAAGGCGGAAGGCGTTCATCTGCACACCCTGCCCTCGCTTGTCGGCTCAGGCTTCAGCAAGCCGACGGATGACGTTGTCGATGTGAACGTTGCCAAGTCCCGGTGAGCCGACCATGAGCGATCTGATCCATGTCGTCTGCCCTTCCTGCCAGGCGAAGAACCGCATCCCGGCAGCCAAGCTCGCAGCCAGGCCCACTTGCGGCGCCTGCAAGGCACCGCTGTTCCCCGAAGCCCCGTTCGAGCTCGACGAGGCGAAGCTGAACAAGCACCTCAAGGGCGACGAGGTTCCGTTGCTCGTTGACTTCTGGGCGCCTTGGTGCGGGCCCTGCCGGATGATGGCGCCGATGTTTGCCGAAGCCTCGGCTCAGATGTCGCCGCAGGTTCGCTTTGCCAAGCTCGACACCGAGCAGCACCAGGCCATCGGCAACCGCTTCCAGATCAGGGGCATTCCGCTGATCATCCTGTTCGACAAGGGCCGCGAAATAGCCCGCCAGCCCGGCGCCATGGATGCCCGGGGCATTGTCAGTTGGGTGCGCCAGAACATGAAGAGCTAGGCGCGCAGCGCGCCGGATCTGCCAACTGCGCGACGGGCGGGCCATGCTTGTCAGGGACCGCCGGGTGCCGCCGGCCGCCGATGACTCAACTTCTCAAACACCTGATTCAACTTATTAGAAATTACTCATAACACTTTGAAATAAAGCATTTATACGAGACTTGATCGTCACCCGTGCCGGCGCAGGCCAAACCGGATCCGTCTCCGCCGCGCCGAAGCCGCGATCGGCGCCGGCGGCGACCAGGGCTGCCTCGAAGATCTGGCAATTGCGGGCGATCTCGTCGCCGATCAGCTTTGCGTCGCCATTGACGATGTCGCGTGCCGCGGCATAATCGAGACCGTCATCGGTGCAGAAATCTTCCAGTTTGCAGGGCCGGAACCAGCCCTCGATCATGCCCGAAAACGCCACATGGGCGGAGACCACCGAATCGAGAATGAGGTCGTAGTTCTGCGCAAGACCGATGCTCACGCCGAACCGCTGTTTCAGCCGGTCTTCGGCACCGACGTAATTGCGCCGGTGGGTGAGCTGGATATCGCCGCCGCCGACCGGGTGCCGCCCGGTCTCGTCCGCCAGCCAGTAAGGCGTCTTCACCCATTTGAGCCGGCCGGCGTCATAGGCCTTCTGCAATCGCTCGGCCGAGGTTTTCCGGTCGGGCGCAAAGGCTTCCAGCACCGGCTCCATGCGCCCGCCGGTCTCGCGGTAGATCTGCCCCAGCGCGGCAGCAAGATAGGTCGCCGGGTACTGGCCGGCATACCATTTCGCCCAGACATCGAGCTTGATTTCGATACCTGCGCGCTGCGCAGCCGTCATCTCCTCGGGAAACAGCCGCGGATCGGTTTCGGTGAGATGGGCAAAGAAGGCCGCGCGGTTCATCGGGACTCAGCCAACGGCGGTCAGACCCGTTCGCCGCCCTTGATCCGGTAGCTCGGGCTGTACATCGTCACCAGCTCCTCGGACGCCGACGGGTGCAGCGCCATGGTGCGGTCGAAATCGTCCTTGGTGCAGCCGGCTTTCAGCACGATGCCGAGGATCTGCGCCATTTCGCCGGCCTCGTGGCCGAGAATATGCACGCCGAGCACCTTGCGGTCCTGCGCATTGACGACGATCTTCATGATCATCTTCTCGGACCGGCCCGACAGCGTCGCCTTCATCGGACGGAACTCGGCGCGGTAGATTTCCAGCTCGTCGTATTTTTTCGATGCCTCGTCCTCGGAAAGCCCAACGGTGCCGATTTCGGGCTGCGAGAACACCGCCGTGGCGATCAGGTCGTGGTCAGGCGAGGTCGGCCGGCCATGGTAGAGCGTGTCGATCAGGCACATCGCCTCGTGGATCGCCACCGGCGTCAGCTGCACCCGATCGGTGACATCGCCGACCGCATAGATGCTTTCGACGTTGGTGCGGGAGTATTCGTTGATCAGGATCTCGCCCTTGTGGCCGGTTTTCACGCCGGCCTTGTCGAGACCGAGCCCGTCGGTGTGGGGATCACGGCCAAGCGCCAGCATCACCTGGTCCGCAACCAGCGCCTTGCCCGCCGATGTGTGCGCCAGCAGCCGGCCATCGGGGCCGCGTTCGATCTTCTCGAACACCTCGTGACAGAGGATGCGGATGCCCTTTTCCTCCATCGCCGCGTGCAGCCCGCGCCGCATGTCCAGGTCGAACCGCGACAGGATTTCCTTGCCGCGGTAGATCAGCGTCGTCTCGACGCCGAGGCCGTGGAAGATGTTGGCGAATTCGACCGCGATGTAGCCGCCGCCGGCAATCAGGATCGCCTTGGGCAGCTGCTTGAGGTCAAACGCCTCGTTGGAGCTGATGCACAGATCATGGCCCGGCAGCGAGACATGCGGATTGGGCTTTCCGCCCACCGCGATGAGGATCCGCTCGGCGGTCACGGTCTGCCCGGTCGCCTTGATCAGCACCGAGTTGGGGCCGGTCAGTTCGGCCCGCGATGCGATGATTTCGGCACCGGCATTTTCGAGCCCGCGCCGGTAGAGCCCTTCCAGCCGGTCGATCTCGCGGTCCTTGTTGGCAATCAGCGTCGGCCAGTCGAACGAGGTCTCGCCGACCCTCCAGCCGAACCCGTGGCTATCCTCGAAATGCTCGGAGAACTGGGAGGCATAGACGAACAGTTTCTTCGGCACACAGCCGCGGATCACGCAGGTGCCGCCAAACCGGTATTCCTCGGCGATTGCCACCCGCTTGCCCAGGCCCGCCGCAAGCCGCGCCGCCCGGACCCCGCCGGAGCCGCCGCCAATGACAAACAGGTCAAAGTCAAAATCGGTCATGTGCGGATATCCTTTATGCATCTTTCCCGGAGCCAGATCGCCGGGAGTAATTTTCCGGGGCAACGCATGTCTTTGTAGTCATGCGCGGACAAAATAAAAGCCCGGGGGCAGCCCCGGGCTCTCAAATCATGGCGCCAACACGACAACGTGATGGCAGTTGACCCAACTCAGCTCTTCATCTCCGCTGCGGCGAGAGCCGCGCGGAAAAGCCGGTTGATCGCCAATTACTGCTTGGGCTCTTCAGCCACCTTCGGGCGTTCGCCGATCTTTTCCTGCAACGCCTTGTTGACGTTCTGCGCCAGATCGCGGCCAACGCCGGCCGACCAGATCTCGGCCGACTTGATCAGTTCGCGGGTCACCAGCGGACCGTTTTCGATCAGCTTCTTGCCGGGACCGGAATTGTAGAAGTCCGCAATCGCGGTCAGCTCTTCCTTGGTGAAGGCCTTGGCGTAGATCTGCCCGGCTTCCTTTTCGAGATCGCCGCGGCGCGGGACAATCTTCAGTGCTTCCTCATCGATGGTGGCGCTGATGATTTCCTGAAGGTCGGCGTTGGAGCGGATCAGGTCGATTTTCAGCTGCTCGGCAGCTGCCGGAATGATCTGGTCGAACTGGTCGGTTGATTTGAGCGCGGTGATCGCGGCACGGGCGGCGGCGATATGCTCCTCGCTCAGTTCCTGAGCCACGGCCGAGTGGCTCGTCATGGCCAGGCTCGAAGCCACAATCATGCCAGCGCCGAAACGCTTGAGACCGGTGAGGATAGTCATGTTCGGTTTCACTCCTGTTTAATCCTTCGCGAGCAAGGTCCGCGCGCCACTCTGCGAGGCGATAATCGCGGCATTTGCCATATTGAGAAACAATCCGTGTTCGACCACGCCGGGGATCGCGACGAGTCCGCTTGCCAGCGCTTCTGCATCCGGAATGCGGCCAAAAGATGCATCGAGAATGAAATGCCCACCATCGGTGAGGTAAGGCGCGTCCTTGTCGGGCCGCTGGGTGATTTCACCGCTCAGACCGAGCTTCGACGCCAGCCGCTCGACCGCGATCCGGGTCGCAGCCATGCCGAACGGCGCAACCTCGATCGGCAGCGGAAACCGTCCCAGTGTCTCCACCAGTTTGCTTTCGTCGGCGATCACAATCATCTTTGCCGAGGCCGCGGCGACGATCTTCTCGCGCAGCAGCGCGCCGCCGCCGCCCTTGATCAGACCAAGCGCGCCATCAACCTCGTCGGCACCGTCAATCGTCAGATCGAGTTCCGGCAGGTCGTCGAGCGAGTAAAGCGGCACCCCGAGTTCGACACACAGCCGCGCGGTGCGCTCGGATGTCGGAACACCCCGGACATTGAAGCCCTCGGCGACCTTTTCCGCCAGGAGCCGGACAAATTCATCTGCGGTGGAACCGGTTCCGATGCCGAGCCGCATCCCGTCCTCGACGTGTTCGAGGGCTGCCTGCGCTGCTGCGATCTTGAGTTGCCGGGCGTCCATGCCTGTCTGCCATTGTTGTTGATACTGGCCCGCCTGTTAGCATGTAAGGCAGGCAAGGCAAAGCCCGAGATGACACGACATGTGTCATTGCTTCACAGCCTTGCGCCATCTTGCGCACCGATTTGCCCCCCAACCGGACAAATCCGGGCATTTGGAGAGCGAATTGCGCCGCTGCGGCTTCCCTGCTAAGTCAGCGCCGCGCCGCCCGGCTGCGCCGCCTGTCCCATCACCCGGAGCTCCCATGACATCTTCCCTGGTTATATTCGACCTCGACGGCACGCTGATCGACACCGCTCCGGACCTGATGATGAGCCTCAACCACGTGATGGATCAGCACGGTCTCGGCCATGTCGCCTTTGAGGACATGACCTGGCTCGTCGGCCAGGGCGCCAAGGTGATGATCGAACGGGCCTGGGCCCATCACGGCCACCCCTCTTCACCCGAGCAGCTGGAAACCGCCTTCGACGCCTTCCTGGTCCACTACGCCGCCCAGATGCCGGGCAAATCGCTGCCCTATCCCGGTCTGCTGAGCGCCCTCGACCGGCTGGAGGCGGCAGGCATGGACCTGGCGGTCTGCACCAACAAGACCGAAAAGCTGGCGCGGCGGCTGCTCGACAGCCTGAAGCTGACCGGCCGTTTCGCCGCGATCACCGGCGGCGACACCTTTGCGGTGCGAAAGCCGCATGGCGACCATATTCTCGGCACCATCGACATGGCTGGCGGCCGCCCCGATAACGCGGTGATGATCGGCGACAGCATCAACGACATCCTGGCGGCGCAGAATGCTTCCGTGCCCACCATCGCCGTCCCCTTTGGCTATTCCGACAAGCCGGTGGCCGATTTCAACCCGGACATCGTCATCAATCATTTCGATGAACTCGACGCCGACATGGTGGCCAGACTGATCGAAAGCCGCAACCGGGCAGGCTGAGAAGGAACAGCGGCAGCAAGATCGTCAATCAGCGGCTTGACGTTTGCCCGGCGCACCGCTTATACCGCCGCTCATCCGTTCGCTCCGCCACAGCCGAGCCAGCGACGGGCGCGTAGCTCAGCGGGAGAGCACTGCCTTCACACGGCAGGGGTCACAGGTTCAATCCCTGTCGCGCCCACCATTCTTTCAAGACCTTGGCGAAAAACCAGCTTCCCTCTGCGGGCGGCCGGATGGTGATTATTGTCAGCTGCGGGCCTCATATTACGTTTCGGCCCGGCGCCGCCGGTTTCGGCGCAAAAACCTCTGCGACTCCCTTCGCGCGAGGCGGGTTGATCAAGCTCAATGCGAATCCCGCAGCGGCGGTGGTAGAAAAAGGCCAACGACGCGGCAGCTCAACCCGCCTGTCATGACTGGTGCTTGAAAATCAACAGCCGAGACCGCAGCTATGACAGCAACGGGCACACCAATCTGCCAAACACTGCTGGAGCGAACCGAATGAAAAATCCCTACGAGGTCCTCGGGCTCAAGAAGGGTGCGACGGATCAGGAGATCAAGGCGGCCTTCAAAAAGCTTGCGAAAAAATACCATCCCGACCTGCATCCCGACGACAAACAGGCGGAAGCCAGGTTCAAGGAGATTTCCGGCGCCCACGAGTTCCTCAAGGACAAGGAGCGCCGCAAGCGCTTCGATGCCGGCGAGATCGACGCATCGGGCACCGAAACCCAGCAGCAGTATTACCGCGACTACGCCGGTCGCGGCGCCGGTGGATTCCACGCCGGACAGGAAGGCTTTGCCAGCAATGAAGACCTCGAGGATTTTCTCTCCCGCGCCTTTGGCGGCATGGGCGGCGGCATGGGAGCTGGCATGGGTGGAATGGGCGGCGGACGCGGCCGGTCAGGCATGAAGGCGCGCGGCCAGGACGTCAACTATACGCTGCGGGTGCCGTTCCGGGTGGCCGCAAAAGGTGGTGTGCAGAAGCTGCAGCTGCCCGACGGCAAGATGCTCAACGTCACCATCCCCGAAGGCGCCGAGGACCGGCAGACATTGCGTCTGAAGGGTCAGGGCATGCCCGGATATGGCGGCGGCCCGGCCGGCGATGCCTTCATCGAACTGCATATCGAACCCGATGCGCATTTTGTCCGCAAGGATGACAACATCCATCTCGACGTGCCGGTGACGCTGAAGGAAGCCGTACTCGGCGCCAAGATCGAGGTTCCGACGCTGACCGGCCATGTCAGCCTGACCGTGCCGAAAGGCTCCAACACCGGGGCCAAGCTGCGGCTGAAGGACCGCGGCATCAAGAACGCCAAGACCGGCCAGCGCGGCCATCTCTATGTCACCCTCAAGGTGGTGCTGCCGGACGGCGAAGAACCGGAGCTCGCCGCGTTCCTTGAAGGCTGGACACCGCGCCACGTACAAAATCCGCGCAAGGAGATCCTGTCATGAGACATCTCGAAGAGGTCATCTCGCTGCTGCCCGAACTCACCCGCGCCGATCTCGAGCGCTGGATCCGCGATGCGCTGATCGAAGCGCAGGACGACGGAGGAAGCCCGCATCTCAGCGACGTCCAGTTCGCCCGGGTGCGGCTGATCTGCACCCTGCACTATGACATGGATGTCGAGCAGGAAACGCTACCGGTGGTACTCGATCTGCTCGATCAGCTTCACGACACCCGCGAGCGCCTGCATACGCTGAGCCAGGCCGTGCTGGCCCAGGATGAAGAGGTCAAGGCCGCGGTCCTGCAGGCCTTGTCGCAAGCCAGACGCGCGGGCGGGAACTGACGCCGCGGACGGCGTCTCCGCTCAGTGGCAGATCTCGAACAGGCCGGCAGCCCCCATGCCGCCGCCGACGCACATGCTGACGACCGCCAGTTTCGCGCCGCGGCGCTGGCCTTCGATGAGCGCGTGTCCGGCCATCCGCGCGCCGCTCATGCCGTAGGGATGGCCGATCGAGATCGCGCCGCCATTGACATTGAGCTTGTCCGGATCGATGCCGAGCTTGTCGCGGCAGTAAAGCAGCTGCGAGGCAAAGGCCTCGTTGATTTCCCACAGATCGATGTCGTCGACCTTCAGCCCGTGGCGCTCGAGCAGGCGCGGAATGGCAAAGACCGGGCCGATGCCCATTTCCTCGGGCGCGCAACCGGCAACGGCCATGCCGCGGAAAACCCCGAGCGGCGTGAGCCCGCGCCAGGCGGCCTCGGTGCCGGACATGACGATCAGCGCCGAGGCGCCGTCCGACAACTGGCTGGCGTTTCCGGCGGTGACCACCTTGCCCTCGCCCATCACAGGTGCCAAACCCTGCAGACCTTCCAGCGTGGTGCCGGGGCGGTTGCATTCGTCCTTGGTCAGCGTGACTTCCTGTTCGCTGACCTCGCCGGTAGCCTTGTCGGTCACCGACTTGACGGCGTCTACAGAGACGATTTCAGCATCAAACCGTCCTTCGGCTTGGGCTGCAGCGGTGCGGTTCTGGCTCTCAAAAGCATAGGCATCCTGCGCCTCGCGGCTGATGCCGTAGCGCTCGGCCACCAGCTCGGCGGTATCGAGCATGCTCATGTAGTAATTGTCAGCAACCGAGCTGATCCGGTAGCGGTGCTTGTTCCAGGTCTCGTTCTGCACCAGCGAGATCGAATCCATGCCGCCGGCCATGGCGACATCGACGCCTTCATGCATGATCTGGTGGGCGGCCATCGCGATGGCCGAAAGCCCCGACGCGCATTGCCGGTCGACCGTGATCCCGGCGACGCTGTCAGGCAGGCCGGCGGCGATTGCGGCATGCCGCGCGGCATTGACGCCGGACGTGCCCTGGGTCAGCGCGCAGCCCATGACGAAATCCTCGATCTCGTCGCCCTCCAGCCCGGCACGCGACACCGCCGCCTTGATGGCATGTGCCATCATCACCGGACCCTGGGTGGCGTTGAAGGCGCCGCGATAGGCCTTGCCGATCGGCGTGCGGGCGGTTGAAACAATGACGGCGTCACGCATGAGGAAGTCCTTTTAGATTTTTTCCAGCCCGCACCAGCTGGCAATGAAGAGCGCGGTGGCCTGTGTCACCCGGCGGACCGATTCAAGCTCGACCCGCTCGTTGAAGCCGTGGATGGCTTCGGCGCGCGGGCCGTAGACCAACGCCGGGGTGTCGGCGTAAAGCCCGAAGAAGCGGGCGTCGGTGGTGGCGGTAATGGCAATCTTGTCGAGCGCCGATCCGGTCACCGTCAGGTGCGCACCCTCCAGATCGGCAATTGCCTTTGCTGCGCCGGCGGATTTGTCCTGCGACAGCGCATACCCCTCGGCGTGAAAGCCATGATACACCACTTCCGGCGCATTCTTGCGCAGGAACGGATGCGAACCGACGGCTTCGGCCAGCACCGCCTCGATCTCGCGCTTGGCCTCGTCGATGCTCTGGCCCGGAAACAGTCCCATCCGCACGTCGAACACGCACCAGGCCGGCACCGAACTGGCCCAGTCGCCGCCCTCGATCTTGCCGATGTTGAGATTGAGCGCGTGGTTGTGCCCGGCATAATCGCCATGACGGCGGTCGGCCTGGTTCCAGCGGTGCTCCATCTCGTGCAATGCCGAAATCAGCGGGATCGCCGCTTCGATGGCGTTCGAGCCGCTGCCGGCATAGGCGACATGGACGGGAATGCCCTTCAGGTGAACCTGGAACCACAGCACGCCGAGCTGCGCGGTAACCAGCTTTTCCTCGAACGGTTCGGGGATCAGCGCCGCATCGGCGTGATAGCCGCGCTGCAGGCAGGCCAGCGCGCCATTGCCGGTGCACTCTTCCTCGACCACCGACTGGATGAACACGTCGCCCGCCGGCGCCAACCCGATGTGGCGAAGCGCATCGAGCGCGAACAGGTTGGAGGCAAGACCTGCCTTCATGTCGCCGGCGCCGCGGCCATACATCCAGCCATCCGCGACGCGGGGCTGGTAAGGCGGCGTGTCCCACATGTCGAGCGGCCCCTCGGGCACCACGTCGATATGGCCGTTGAGGATCAGGCTCTTGCCATTGCCGCCCCTGGTACGGTGGGTGCCGACCACATTGACCGCATCCTCGTAATTGCCGATCACCGGCGAAAAGCCCGGCAGATGCGCAATATCGGCAACATCGATGGTCCAGCGATCGACCTCATAGCCTCGCTCGCCGAGTTCGCCGGCCATGAAGTCCTGCGCCGACTGCTCGTTGCCGCGGGTCGACGGATGCGAGGTGAGCTCGGCGAGGAACTCGATCTCGCGGTTAAACACCGCGTCCACTGCCTTCAGGATCGCTGTTTCATCTTCCGGGGGCATCATTCGTATCCGTTTCTCAAAACGTCGGGACCGGTCCGTCGGCCACGATCAGCGGTGCGCCGGTCGCGTCCCGCACTTCGGCCAGTGTCACGCCCTCGGCGAGTTCCATCAGGTGAAGACCGTCGGGCATCACGTCGCAGACGGCCATGTCGGTGTAGATCCGGTGGACGCAGCCCATGGCCGTCAGCGGCAGCGTGCAGCGCTCGAGGATCTTCGGGTTGCCGTGCTTGTCGGTGTGGGTGGTCAACACACCCACCCGCTTGGCCTTTTGCGCAAGCTCGATGGCGCCGCCGACACCGGCGGCGAACTTGCCCGGAATGATCCAGTTGGCCAGATCGCCATTGGCGGCGACCTCGAAGGCGCCGAGCAGGGTCAGATCAAGCCGCCCTCCCCGCACAAGCGCAAACGACACCGCGCTGTCAAAGAACGACCCGCCCGGCGCGCAGGTGACGTAGCCGCCGCCCGCGTCGATCAGGTTGCGGTTGGCCTGACCGGCAGCTGCCAGTCCGCCGACCCCGGCAATGCCGTTTTCCGAATGCAGGCAGACCGGGCGATCGGACGGCACGAAGTTCATCACCTGGGTCGGCAGCCCGATCCCCAGATTGACGGTCATGCCAGGCTCGATATCGCGCGCCGCGCGGGCGAGCATCCTGTCTTTAGCGCTTAACGACACCGTACACCTCCGGCAGTTCTGGCATGGCGACAAGATGATCGATAAACGGCGCCGGCGTGTGCACCTCATCCGGCCCGATGCCGCCGATCGGCACGATGGTCTCGGCCTCGGCGATGGTGCACTCGGCCGCCATTGCCATCAGCGGATTGAAATTGCGCGCGGTCGCCTCGTAGGTGAGGTTTCCGAACGTGTCGGCACGGGCGGCATGAACAAGCGCGAAATCAGCCTCGATCGCCGGTTCGAACAGAAAGGTTTCCCCATCCACCTCGACCCGCTGCTTGCCTTCGGCCAACAGCGTGCCCATGCCGATGTCGCTGACAAAGCCTCTCAGCCCGGCGCCGGCCACCCGGATCCGCTCGGCCAGCATGCCCTGGGCGACGAATTCAACCTCGATCTCGCCGGCGTTCATCATCCGCACCGCATTGCCATTGAGCCCGACATGGCTGGTGATCAGACGCTTGACCATTCCCGCCTGCAACAGCCAGTCGATCCCCATTCCCGGCTCGTTGGCATCATTCTTGATGATGGTCAGGCCTTTCGGACCGTGACGGACCAGCTCCCTGATCAGCAGGAACGGCGTGCCGGGCACGCCGAAGCCGCCGATCATGACGCGGGCGCCGTCCGGGATCTGCGCGATGGCATCGGCCATCGCGGTTGTCTTGTTCAAGACGGACATTACCGGTTCACCGGCAGGTTCATTTCCTGGGCCATCGCATCAAGACACTCGATCAGGGTCCCGGTGATTTCGCCAACCTGCGCAGCCGTAATGATCAACGGCGGACAGACCAGGAAGTGATCGCCCTCATGCCCGCCCCGGGTACGGCGCGAGTAGATGATCAGGCCACGCTCATAGGCAAGGTCGACAAGCCGGTTGTAGGCGTTGAGCGCCTTGGGCAGCGGCGTCATGGTTTCGCGGTCGGAGACCAGTTCAAAGGCCAGCAGCAATCCCTTGCCGCGGACATCGCCGATGAACGGATACCGGTCCATCAGCTTGGTCAGCTCCGCCTTCAGCAGATCGCCCATATCCCTGGCGTTGTCGACCAGCTTGAGCCGGTCCATTTCCTCCAGCACCGCGCAACCGGCAGCGCAGGCAAGCGGATTGCCGGCATAGGTGAAGCCGTGCATGAAACCGCCCGCATCGAGCACCTTTTCAACAATGCTGCTTTGCGCGACCATGGCGCCCAACGGCGCGTAACCTGCCGCAAAACCCTTCGACAGCGCCACGATATCGGGAATGACGCCCCAATGCTCGGAAGCGACAAAAGCTCCGGTGCGCCCGGCGCCGGTCATCACCTCGTCGTAGATCAGCAGGATGCCGAACTCTTCGCAGATCTTGCGGATGCGGCCGTAATAGCTGTCGGGCGCGACCAGCGCGCCGGTAGAGGCTCCGCCGACCGGCTCCATGATGAAGGCCAGCACGGTTTCCGGTCCCTGGGCGATGATCTCGTCGCGCAGCATGTCGGCATATTTCAGCCCGCGCGCCTCGTCGCTGAGGTTGTCGCGGTCAAGATAGCACAGCGGCGCCGGGATCTTCGGCATCTCGCGGAACATCGGCTGGAACGGCTTGGTCAGCGGATCGTAGCCGGTCAGCGCCACGGCACCGAGCGTGCCGCCGTGGTAGGACGGAAACCGCGAGATCACCTTCCAGCGGGTGTCCTGGCCGACCGCCAGCGTGTATTGCCGGGCCAGCTTGATCGCGCTTTCCACCGCTTCGGAACCACCGGAGACGAAAAACACCCGGTCGAGCCCCGCAGGCATCCGCTCGGCGGTCATCCGCGCCAGCTTTTCGGCGGCCTCGTTCTGAAAATGCAGCCGGTAGCCGAAGGTGGCCTTGTCCATCTGCGCCTTCATGGCGGCAAGCACATTGGCGTTGGAATGGCCGATGTTGGACACCATGGCGCCGCTCGATCCGTCGAGATAGCGCTTGCCGGTGGTGTCATAGAGATAGATCCCCTCCGACCGGTCGAGCATCGGCCGGGTCAGGCGGGACTGGTAGAACAGGTTGGACTTGGTTTGAGTGCCCATGGTCTTCACGTTAATTCTGCCCTTTAAGGTGTTTGCGAAGGAAATTCTGAGTGCGTTCGTTGACCGGATTCCTGAAGATCACCTCCGGTGGACCTTCCTCGACGACGACGCCCTGGTCCATGAACAGCACCCGGTCACAGACATCCTGGGCAAAGCCCATCTCGTGGGTGACGATGATCATGGTCATGTGACCTTCGGCGAGTTGTTTCATCACAAGGTTGACCTCTTCGACCAGCTCCGGATCGAGCGCCGAGGTGGCTTCGTCAAACAGCATCACCTTGGGCTTCATCGCCAGCGCCCGGGCGATTGCCACGCGCTGTTTCTGGCCGCCGGACAACTGCGACGGGTAGTAATCGATGCGGTCGATCAGCCCGACCTTGTTGAGCTGCTCCTCGGCCAGCGCTTCGGCGTCGGCCTTGGAGATGCCCTTGAGCATCTTCGGCGCCAATGTGATGTTTTCGCGCACTGTCAAATGCGGGAACAGGTTGAAGTGCTGGAACACCATGCCGATGTTCTGCCGCACCGCGTTGATGTGGGTTTCGTACTGGCGCGGCGGCAGCGCCTTGTTAACCTGCATGTCATCGAGCCAGACCTCGCCCGAGGTCAGCGGATCGAGATCGTTGATGGCGCGCAGCAGCGTCGACTTGCCCGACCCGCTGGGGCCGATGATCGCCACGATCTGGCCTTTCTGGACCTGAAGGCTGATGTCCTTCAGGACTTCCAGGGATCCGTAGCTTTTGGCCGCGTGCCTGATGTCGATGATCGGTTTGTCGGTCATGAATGCCTCCCTTTGAGCCTCAGCGGGCAATCTGGATGCGTCGCTCGATGCGGCGCAGTCCGGCCTCGAGGCCAAGGTTGATGACGTAGTAGCAGACAGCCGCTGCGACATAGAATTCGAACGGCCGGAAGGTTCTCGAGATCGCCAGTTGCGACGTCAGCGTCAGTTCGGCGACACCGATCACCGACACCAGCGCGGAATCCTTCAACAGCGCGATCATGTTGTTGCCGATCGGCGGCACCACGGTGCGCACGGCCTGCGGCACGATGATCTTGCGCAAGGTCTGCATCCGGCTCAGCCCCAGCGTGCGCGCGCCTTCATACTGGCCCTTGTCGACGGCCAGGATGCCGGCCTGGATGATGTCGGAATTGTAGACGGCGAAATGCAGGCCCAGGCCGATGACCCCGGCGACAAAGGCCGGCAGGTCGACGCCGATCTGGATCAGGCCGAAGTAGATCAGGAACAGCTGCAAGAGCAGCGGCGTCCCCATGAACAGCCAGGCAAACAGCCGGAACGGGTAGCGGATGACAGCCGGCGCATAAAGCGCGATCACCGCAAAGACGATGCCGCCGAAGAAGCTCAGCACGGCCGAGACCAGCGTGATCGCGATGGTCCACAGCGCGCCGGTGAGCAGCGCCCCGGCAAAACCGGGAACAACCGAGAAATCAAGACCCATGACGGCCTCCCGCGATGAACAATAGCCGGGTCATTTGAGTGCCGCCCTCCGGTCGAGCCACTTGATGCCCAACCCGGTCACGTAGATGATCACCATGTAGATGGAGCCGGCCAGGAAGAACATTTCGAACGGCTTGTAGGTGGAGCCGATATAGCGCTGCGCGGTGTAGGTCAGCTCCACCACCGAGATCGCAGCGACCAGCGCGGTGCCCTTGATCTGGGCATTGATGTTGACCCCCAGCGGCCGGATCATCAGCCGCATCGCCTGCGGCAGGATCACCGAGCGGAAGGTTTCGAACCGGCTCAGCCCCAGCGTCCGCGCGGCCTCGTTCTGGCCCCGGTCGACCGAGATGATGGCGCCGCGCATGGTCTCGGTCATGTAGGCGCCGATGTTGAAGCCCAGCGCCAGCACGCCGGCTTCGAAGGCGTCGAGCTGAATGCCGATCTGCGGCCCGCCGAAATAGAGAATGAAGATCTGGATCAGCGCCGGGGTGCCGCGGATGACGCTGACATAGGCCCCGCCGATGAAACGCAGGGCCATGCTGCGCGACAGCCGCGCCGCAGCCCCCAGCGAGCCACAGACCAGCCCCAGCGCAATCGAAAGCACCGATAGCTGGATGGTGACCCAGGCCGCCTCCAGAAAGAAGGGGAAAACGCGAATGATCAGGCCGGTATCCAAAGCATTCCCCTTCCGGTCTCAGTGGTGATCTTTGCGCTCGAGCAGCGGCAAGGCGCGCATTTCCCGAACCAGGTCGACAGTTGCGGCAACCGCCGCATCAAGGAAGCGCTTGCCGTTCTCCGCCGTTGCGACGGTCGGATCGCCCATCGTGCCGTCGGCAGAAACCGAGGACCACCAGCGCATCAGCATCGCCGACCCGCCGCCACCGGCCAGATCGAGATTGAAGAACCTGGAGTTCGGATTGTGGGCAATCTGCTTGGTCGCCTTGGACAGATCGACCAGATCGGGGTGCAGATGCATGTACATCGCCGCCTCGAATTCGCCGGCGTGCGCGATGCCGCCGATTTCGGACTTGCGGATGGCGTTGATTTCCTTGGAACACAGGTTCCAGTAGGACGCCGAGACGCACAGCACTTCGGACTGAATGACGGTCTTGCGCGCCGCCAGATCGAGAACCGGATGGTTCGAGCCGTGCGAATTGAGCAGCAGGATCCGCCGGAAGCCGTGATGGGCGAGCGACTTGGTGATGTCGGTGATGAAAGAAATCAGTGTCTCCGGTTCGATCCAGATGACGCCCGGGAAATCCTTGTGGTGTTCGTTGAAGCCGTACGGGATCGGCGGCATGACCAGAATGTCTTCCGGCGCCAGCGCGGCAGCCCCCTCGGCCACGGCCATGCCCAGCACGGTGTCGGTATCGAGCGGCATGTGATTGCCGTGATCCTCGGTCGCCGAAACAGAGAGAATGACCACACGGTCCTTGTCCGCGTCGCGAACCTCCTCGACAGTGAGCTGGCCGTACTTGGTCTTCATCGAAATTCGTCCTCGTTTGAAAAATCCGGCACGGACCACTGTCCGGGCGGACAAAGGCCCTGCGCCCGCCAATCGGGGCGCAGGGATAGTCTTCCGGTTTAGCGAATGTCGCCGCCAACCCACTTGTTGGCAATCTCGACATAGGTGCCGTCAGCCTGCAGCGCGTCGAGAGCGGCCTGCATTTCGGCCTTGAGCTGCGGATTGCCCTGGCGGATGGCGATGCCGGCGCCGACGGAGTCGGTTTCCAGATCGTTGATCGCCACCAGGTCGCGGCCGCTTTCCTTGGCGGCCAGGATGACGGCGACGGAGTCCGCGATGATCACGTCGACACGGCCGTTTTCGAGCTCCAGCAGCAACTCGGGCAAACCCTTGTAGGTCTTGACGTTGTAGCCCTGCTCACGCGCCCACTGCTCGTGGGTTTCACCCAGCGTCACACCGACGGTGACGTCGCCGAGCTGGCTGACGCTGGTGATCGGCGAGCCGGCCATGGTGAAGATCGCCCGCTTGGTGGTGTAGTAGGGACCGACGAAATCGACCACTTTCGAGCGTTCCTCGGTGATCGACATCGAACCGACGATGGCATCATACTTGTTGGCAAGCAGGCCGCCGATGATGCCGTCCCATGCGGTGGTGACGATTTCGACTTCCAGGCCCATGCGCTTGGCGATCTCGGTCCCGATTGCCGGGTCGAAGCCAACCACTTCATTCTGCTCGTTGACGAAGTTGAAGGGAGGATAGGCGCCACTCATGGCAATGCGCATGACGCCCTTTTCGCGGATGGTGTCCAGCTCTTCGGCCGCAACGGTGCCGCTGGACATGATGGCAATGGATCCGGCTGCGAGAACGGATCCGATGATCTTGGTAAAAGCGTTCATATCACGCCCCTTTTCGGTTCAATGGATTGCCGGACTGTCGTGCCGCCCAAAAAATGCGTGTGCTGCATCAGCCCTGACCCGATTTGTTGCAGGTGATTTACTATGGATCAAACAAATAATATCAATCTCAAGCATAGACAGGATTTATGATGAAACCCTACGAACAGCGATTTCCCTGGAACCTCGACTGGAACCTGCTCAGGACCTTCATGATCGTCGTCGACCAGAAGGGCCTGACCCGCGCGGCGGATTATCTCGGGGTCACCCAACCCACCATCTCCAGTGCGCTCAAGCGCCTCGAGGAAACAGTCGGGGTGAGACTGGTGGACCGCCGCCCGGGCAATTTCGCGGTGACGGAATCCGGCCAGATCCTCTACCAGGAATGCAACCTGCTGTTTGGCGCGGTGTCACAAATCCCCGGCCTCCTGAACAGGGTCCAGCAGCATGTCAGCGGCCATATCAACATTGTCATGACCAGCCATGTCGTGTCCGCGCATCTCGACCACGTGCTCTACGAATTCAATTCCCAAAACCCGGACGTGACCTATTCGATCTCCGTGGCCGAGAGCTCCGAGGTGCTCAACCGGTTGCGACAGAACCGGGCAACTATCGGCATATGCCTGATGCGCGACCCCGACCCGCTGCTTTCGGCAAGGCCACTCTACCGGGAGCGGTTCGCGCTCTACTGCGGCCCGCGCCACCGGCTCTTTGGCAAAGACCAGATCAAGCTGGCCGAACTGCAGGGCGAAAGCTCGGTCTCGTTCCAGACCGAGGTCGAAAGCGGCCCGCTGTTCCAGCTCGCCCAGCTTCGCGAGCGCGCCCTGCTCAATCCGCAGATCAAGGGCGTATCCGCAAACCTTCCGGAAGTACGCCGCATGATCGTCGCCGGCATCGGCGTCGGCGCGCTGCCGGTGCATGTCGCCAATCGCGATGTCGAGGCCGGTCTGCTGTGGCCCCTGCCACCCTATTCGGGCCTGCCGGTTGCCGACATCTATTTCGTGACCAATCCGCGCCGCAGCCTGAACCCGGCCGAACACGTTCTGGTCAGTGCCATCACGAACCTGATCGAGACAACGCCGATTGCCGAACGAACCTATCCGTAGCCAGGCCCGGAGCCGGCAGGCGATTCGGTTCGACACCAGCCGACCGCGCAGGTAGACACCAAATCATGCGCAAAAACCGCATAAAATAGTATGTGTCCAAAATTCAGCAATAACACGCACTTGCAGCCAAGCCTGAACGTTACACGGCAAAGCCGCGGCAAACGGTCGCCTTTACGCAGCCGCTTTCAAGGTCAGTATCGACACTTGCTTAAAAGCTCGGAAAATCAATTGACAGGCCCCTTGCAGCGCAAGGATAATGGACCGTACAATTTTAAGGGTTGCCATGCCCGTGCGCATGGCCTGCTCCGAGCAGTGTAAGGCATTCGTCCCATCAGGTTGGCAAATGAGCGTGCAGGAAACAGCAGTATTCGAATTCATCGAGCGGGTCGACAGGCACATACTGGTTGACGACCTGCTGGACGACTTGTTGAAAGTCGTGGGTGACTTCGGATTCGAACACATGATCTATACCGGGCTTCCGGTCGGCAACAACCCGATCGATCCGCTGGTCAAGACCAACCGGTTCCCGCAAGCCTGGTGGAACCGCTACACCGAACAGGATTTCTCCAAGACCGACGCTGTTTGCCAGCAGGTCTTCACCACCATGTCACCGTTTGCGTGGCATGAGGTGGACGCTAGGTTTACCTCCATCGAAGGCGCCAGTCAGGTTGCGGGCGAAGCGGCCGAGCACGGCCTCACTGATGGCTACATCGTGCCGGTCTTCTCGCGCGACGAATGGTTGTCGGCCATTTCCTTCGGAGGATCGGCAAGCCTGCAGCTCAGCCCGCGCGACCGCGGCGCACTCAACCTGATGGGCATCTACGCCTCGTCTGCCATCGAGCGTCGTCAGCAAAAACAGCCGCAGCGGGGAAAATTGAGCCCACGCGAACGCGAAGTGCTGTTGTGGACCTCGGCCGGAAAATCCTGCTGGGATGTCTCGATGATCCTGGGCATCAGCGAGCAGACCGTGCGCTACCACACCGCCCAGATCCGCACCAAGCTGAACGCCAGCAACACCACCCACGCGGTGACCCGGGCATTGCAGGAAGGCGAGATCACGCTTGGTCAACTGGCCGAATCGCTAGGCGACACCCGCTAGCCTGGACGCCTATCTTTTCCCCTTAAAATGAAGGGGAAGAGACATGATCAAAGCTCACGTCGTCAACACTCAAAACAAGCATCTCTACGAACGCGAGTTCGAAGAGTTTCTCAGACGCCGCCATGACTATTACGCTGTCGCCAATCGCTGGGTGCCACTCAGCGATGACGGGCTCGAACTCGATCCGTTCGACACGCCCGAGGCGACCTATCTGCTCGGCATGCTGGAGGATCGGGTCGTCACCTCGGCGCGGTTGATGCCGACCACCATTCCAAATCTGGTTTCCGAAGAATTCCCGCACATGTGCGAGAACATCGGCCTGCCCTGCCGGGCTGACTGGGCCGACTGGACACGGACCTATGTGCTTCCCGAATACCGCGGCGTCGGCGCCACCGGAATTCTGGGACAGATGTTCTGCGCGGTGATGGAGTATTGCCTCGATGAGGGGATCACCCACACCGGCGGCGTGCTGCAGCAGTTCCTGCTCAAGCGCTGGCTTGATCTGGGCTGGAAGGTAATCCCTGCCGGAATGCCGCGCATCCTGTCGGGCGACTGGTGCCTTGTGGCTTATGTCGAAGTCACCGAACAGGCGCTTAGGACTGGTCGCGCCCACGCCTCGATCGACCGGCCCTTGCTGGTGCGCAAGGGTACCCAGCTGCCCTTCATCGAACCTTCACAACGTCCGTCTATCGGGGGTGCTGCATGAGTGACAACCCGTCAAACATCGATCAGACCATAACCCTGCTGAAGATCCAGGGGCTGTTGGCGAGTGCCTATGAACTGTCGCTGCACACGGACGGTGTAACGCCGCACACGGACTCGAAGTTCCTGTCCTATCTGATCAAGATGGCGCGGATGGAAGTGCGCACCTGTTTTGACAAAATCGACATGACCCAGAACGACGCGAAAAAACGCGACAATCTCGACCGCATGTAACCCGGCCGCCGAACCGCGCACTCAAATCGGCGCGCGGTTCGGCATGGCCTTCACCCGAAAAAAGCCCGAGGATTGCGCGCATGGCGGCGTTTCAGGGCACGGATGTGGAACCGGGCGCAACCCCTGCTGACCGGATCAGGATAGCGCGCGCGGCCAGGTGCGGATTTCACCGACTGACCCAACCTTGGATCAAGGGTTGCTGTAACAGCGATCCCTAACCTGCGATCCACTTGAAAAAACTGTACCTTGCCGGATCGACCGGTCGCACGGTTTTCACTTTTCCTTAAACCCATCCTGCTAGCCTGAGCGTGCGAGTTTCCTGACCGGAAAAGCATGATGCGCTCTCGCCCGCCATTTCGATCAGATACGATCCAGGCATGTCTGAAGGACCGGTGCAGACCGGGCCCGCGGGAAGCCGCTCGCCTTTGTGCGACGAGCCGTTCCGCCGCCAGTCTGCATCAGCAATCTGTTGGTTATCGCTCAAGGAGTTCATCGTGGCTGGCCAGAAAGAAGACAAAAGCAAGACCAAAAGCAGCAAGGGCGGCATGATGGGCTTGGTTTCGAAAATTCTCGGCACGGGTGCCGTCGTTCTTGGCGCGTTGTTTTTCGCCGCCATGTTCGACGTGGCGCATCTGGGCCTGCTGCACACCTTCGCCAGCTCGGCAATCGTGCTGGTTCCGCTCTATGCGGTCTTTGCCCTTGCGGCGCTGTTCCTGTCGCCGAAAGCCAGTGCCGATGTCGAAGAGCTTCAGGCCCAGATCGCCTCGCTTTCCGAGTTCCAGTCCAAGGCCACCTCGCAGATCCTCAAGCTGCAGAACCTGATCGACGGCTTCAGCGGCCAGGACGTGGAAACCCTGAAGGCCAAGAACCAGGAATTGCAGGAACAGCTTGACGCGATCCATCAGGCCGAGCGCGAAAAGATGGACGGCGAAGTCGATAGCCTGCGTCAGCGCAATATCGAACTCGAAGAGCAGATCAAGAAATGGGCCTTCGAGACCGTCGGCAAGACCATGGGCGGTGAGCAGTCCGCGGAAGCAGCCTGACAATCGCCCGGATCCCGCCGGGCTCTCTATAAAATCCAGTTCAAAGGTGTTTTCAGCGCCTCCCGCCTCCGGCAAGTACCCCTTGCCGGAGGCGGTTTTGTTTTATCCGCCCGCGAGGACGCGCTCTATCAATAGAACAGGCTCGGCAGCCAAAGCGCGAGATCCGGGACTGCGATCAGGATCGCCACCATGGCAAACATCGCGACCACGAACGGCAAGGCTCCCACCATCACGTCGTTCATCGACCCACGTCCGCGAATACCCTGCACGACGTAGAGGTTGAGCCCCACCGGCGGGGTGATCAGCGCGGTCTCGAGCAGCACCATCAACAAGACCCCGAACCAGACCGGATCATAGCCGAGCGCCACGACGATCGGCGTGGTCAGAGGTGCCGTGGTCAGCAGCATCGACAATGTCTCCATGAAGCAACCGAGAATGACATAAAAGACGATGATCATCAGCAGCGTCGACAGCGGCGTGAGCCCGAGCCCGGTGATGCCTTCGACCAGCGCCTGGGTCACGCCAAGCGTCGACAGCACGAAATTCAAAAACACCGCCGCCAGAATGATCAGCATGATCATCGCCGTGGTCCGCATCGTGCCCTCCACCGCGTCACGCAACATCGCAAGCGACAGCCTTCCATACCAGGCCGCAAGCCCGATGGAGGCAACCACGCCCAACGCCGCGGCCTCCGTCGGCGTGGCGATCCCCGCATAGATCGATCCGACCACGACCAGGAAGATCAGCATCGGCGGCAAAAGGCCCGGCAACGCCTGGATGCGTTCGCGCCAGGAGTAGCCGACCGGCTCACCACCCCATGCCGGGCGCAACAGGCAGAACAAGGCGATTGTCGCCATGAACACCCCGGCCAGGACCAACCCCGGGATAAATCCGGCCAGATAGAGTTCGGGCACGCTGGTGTCGGTGAGAAGCCCGTAGAGGATCAGGTTGATCGACGGCGGAATGAGGATGCCAAGCGTCCCGCCGGCCGCGATCGAGCCCAGGAACAGCCGCTCATTGTAGGCCCGCTTCTCGATTTGCGGCAGCGCCACGGTGCCGATCGTGGCGGAGGTGGCGACACTCGACCCGGAGGTCGCGGCAAACAGCGCCGAGGAACCGATATTGGCGTGCATCAGCCCGCCCGGCAGCCGGTTGAGCCATTTGGCCATCCCGTCATACATCTGGGTGGCGATCCCGGCGCGCAGCAGGATTTCGCCGAGCAGCACAAACAGCGGGATGGCCACCAGCAGAAAATCCGATCCGTTCTGCCAGACCATGTCGCCCAGCGCCCGGTGCAACGGCATCGGCGAATAGAGCCAGTTGGCCGTCAGGCCGAGCACCCCGAGTGCGGCGGCGACGGGCACCGACAGCAACACCAGAACCAGCAGCAGCGCTCCGATGACCGCCATCATGTCCGTATTCCAGTTTCGTCTTCGATTGTTTCCCTGGTCGACTTGATGCCGATCAGCTGACTGGCGGCCGGCGCATCCTGGCGTTTCAGCCGGGCAACCGCACCGAGCAGCAGCAAAAGGCCGCTGAACACGGCAAACACCCAGCCGATCAGCCAGGGAATTTGCGGTATCGCCAGCGGCACCTTGAGCGGGGTGATCGAGCGGGAATTGTACTGGAGCGTATCGGCGACGAGATCCCACGCCATCATCGCGACCAGAGCGGTGAAGCCGGTCAGCAGGATCAGCCCGACAAGGTCGGCGGCCGCACGCAACCGCGGCCCGGCAAAGCCGTAAAGCGCATCGATACGGATATGCACCCGCTCGAACAGCGCGAAAGACAGCGACAGGCTGGTGCCAACGGCGAAACAATAGCCGGTGAACTCATCGGCCCCACCAAGCGTGATGTTGAACAGCCGGCGGCATATCACATCGATGGTAACGATCAGCGAGGCGCCGATCAGCAACGCACCACCCAGCCAGGCCAGCCGCCGGGCGATGCCATGCGAGAAATGAATGACGGTGTCGATCATGATCCCCAAATCCCCTGGTCTTCAAAAATGGCGCGGACGAGCATCAAGCCTCGCCCGCGCCATTGCCTGAAAGGCTGTGTGCCGTCAGTTGGCCGCAGCCGTCAGGCCAAGCACCTTGCCAACCGATGCGTTCCAGTTGTCAACGCAATCCTTGCCGCAACGACCCGCCCACTTGTCAAGCACGGTCTGGCCGATCGGCTTGAGCGCGGCGAGATCGGCCTCCGAAGGCGTGACCAGCGTCATCGCGCCCTTCTCGCCGATGGCGCACTCGCCGCCGGTGATGCAGGAGATGGCAACATCATCCTCGGTCGCCGTTTCCGCCCACATCCGTTCGTTGAGTGCGGTAATCTCCGTCATCATCAGCTCGCGCTGGGCGTCGCTCATCGCGTTCCACTTGTCCATGTTCATGGCACCAAAGGCCAGTCCCCAGCCAACCCGCAAGGTGTAGGCGTGGGTCGCGACCTGGTTCCATTTCGCCGTATAGGCGGACATGGTTCCGGTGATGCCGCAATCGACAACGCCCTTTTCCAGTGCCGGAATGACTTCGGCAAAGGCCACGGTCACGCTGGTGCCGCCGACGGCCTCGACGAAATCGCCGAGAGTGGCCGAATAGGTCCGGATCTTCTTGCCCTTGAGATCGGCCAGGCCGTTGACCTCACCCTTGCACCAGAGGGTCTGGCTGGGGAAAGGGTAGAGCATCAGGAGCTTGGCGTTGTAGACATCCTTGAACAGGGTCTCCAGCGTCGGGAAATAGGCCTCCGCCACCTTGCGCTGGGTGCCGATGTCCTGGGTCAGTGTCGACAGATCGGCTCCGTCGAACGCGGCAGTTTCCTGCGCCACGTAGCCGGGCAGCCCAAAGGCGAAATCAAACACGCCGTTCTTGACCAGCCGCATGATCTCGAACCCCTTCAGGCCGAGCTCGGTCTGCGGTTTGATTTCGCCGATGATCGAGCCGCCGGAGGCTTCGCTCAGGTGCTCGTTGAAGAACGGCCCCTCGTGTTTGAAATAGTTCGACAAATTCCCCCAGGTTCCGACGGCGCGGATGGTCACGGGCTTGTCGGCGGCCATGGCAGGAGCCAGGAAGGCAGTCGCAGCAAGCGCTGCGGCGGCAAGTGTGCGGATCATTGTGAAGTCCTTTCTAGTGTTGAAAATCAGTTGATTGAAATGAACCGGCCGGCGCGAACTCGTCGGTGTCGGCGATGAGCATGTGGCCGGGCGCATGGGTGATGCACAGCGACGGACGCGCCTGGCGGATGGCGTTCTGCGGGGTCACGCCGCAGGCCCAGAAAACCGGAATCTCGCCCGGCCTGACCTCGACCGCCTCGCCCCAGTCGGGCGCATCGAGATCCTCGATGCCAAGGACGGCCGGATCACCGGCGTGAACCGGGCCGCCATGGGCTTGCGGGTACCGCCCGGTGATTTCCGTGACCCGCTCGACAAGCTCGCGCCGGACCGGCCGCATCGACACCACGAGGCCTCCGCCGAAGGGTCCGGCACTGCGGGTGGCGATTGAGGTTCGGAACATCGGAACGGTCTTGTTTTCCTCGATATGGCGCATGCCGATGCCATCCATCAGCAAGGCCCGCTCGAAGGTGAAGGAACAGCCGATCGCGAAAATCACCAGATCGTCGCGCCACAGCCCATTGAGATCATGCACCACCGAGCTCAGCTCGCCGTCCCTGTAGACATTGTAGGCGGGAACATCGGTGCGGATATCGATATCGCCCAGCGTCTCGAGCCGCGGGTTGCCCACCTCGCCTTGCGCGACAAGCGGGCAAGACCGCGGGTTGAGGCGACAATACTCGGAAAAGTCCGCGGCATCGGCGGCCGGCAGGATCACCAGATTGGTCTGCAGCTTGCCCAGCGCCAGCCCGGCGGTATGGCCACGATAGCGCCCGTCGCGGATGGCAGCCCGGACGCTGTCGACCGGCAGGCGCTGCAAATCCCCATACGCGATGCTGCCCGTCATGTTTTGCGCTCCCCTTTGTTGAGGGCACCTTGCGGACAGAAATAGATTGCGTCAAATTATGCTTTTCGATTGAATGTGATAAATATTTTTGATCGGAATTCACATGTCCACCTTCACATTGCGGCAGATGGAAGCCTTTGTCTGGGTCTCGGCGCTCGGTTCGTTCCGCAAGGCGGCAACAAAGCTCAACACCACCCAACCGGCCATATCCACACGCATCGCAACCCTCGAGCAGCAGCTTGGCCAGCGGCTGTTCGTGCGCGATGCCGGACAGGTGCAATTGACATCGGCGGGACAGATGCTGCTGCCCAAGGCCCGGCGGCTGATCAGCCTTGCCGACGACATTTCGGCAGGCGAGGGCTCGGAGAAGCAGCGCGGCATCCTGAGGCTTGGCGTCGCCGAAACCATCGTCCACTCCTGGCTGCCGGACTTTCTCAAGGCTTTGAGCCGCCGGTTTCCACTGGTTGATGTCGATGTGCTGGTCGATGTGACGGTCAATCTGCGCAACGAGCTGATCGACCACCGCCTTGACCTGGCCTTTCTGATGGGGCCGGTTTCCGAGTACCGCATCGGCAATATCGATCTGCCGTCCTTCCCGCTGGCCTGGGTCGCAGCGCCTAACATCGCGCTGCCCGATGATTCGGCGGTTCCGCTGACCGCCCTGCTTGAGCATCCGGTCATCACCTATGCCCGCTCGACCCGGCCCTATGCCGAATTGCGGCAGAAGCTCAGCGACCTTGATGGCCCGCTGCCCCGGATCTTTCCGGTCTCCTCGCTGGCCGCATCGCTGAGAATGGCGCTCGACGGGGTGGGAATTGCGGTGCTGCCGCAATCCATGGTGCGCGAGCATCTGGCGTCCGGGGCACTCAAGCCGGTGCTGTGCGAATGGACGCCGCCGGAGCTGGTCTTCACCGCTTCTTTCGCCTCCGAACCGATGAATGCGCTTGCCAGCCGCGCCGCCACACTGGCCCGCGAGGTGGCCGTCGACTGGCGGGGCCGGACAGAAAACCGGCCGCAGCCGGACAGTTAGGCTCAGGCCGGCACCGGCCAACCGGTCCTAAGCTTCAGGTCAGCAGCAGGTCTTCGACGATCAGCGACAGCAATTGCGCCCGGCCGGTGACCCCAACCTTGCGGTAGATAGCATTGCACTGGGACTTGATGGTGCCTTCCGAGGTGCCACGCAGCTCGGCGGTCTCGCGCGTGGAAAAGCCCTTGATCACCAGCCAGGCCACGTCGGATTCGGCCTTGGTCAGCGCCCAGCGGTCGAATTTTTCATCAACCACCGAGGCGAAAGCACCCGATGCCGAGCGCAGTGCCTCTTCGGCCTGACGCTGGTTGCGGCGCGCCAGCATGACCGAGCGCACCCCGAGGATGGAGCCGATCACCAGCCCGACGCTGGCCGAAATCTCCAGCGCCTCGCGCAACTGCCAGCTGGTGCCGTCGCGTTGCAGGCCAAGGATCGACATCGCCAGGCTGACGACAAACGCACCGGCGCAAAGCACCTGAATCCCGACGAAAACCCAAAGCAGGATGTTGGACCGTTTCAAATCTTCATTCTCATCAGGCTCATCAGACAGTGTGATCGGAATAAAAAATCAGTTTTTCGAGCTAAGGCCGGCCGCCCGAACCATTACCGGAACCTCCCGCTCCGCCCTGGCCACCCGGGCCACCGGTTCCGGCGCCCGGACCGGCGCTTGTGGTTTCAGGCTGGGCGGAGGTGCGGTTTGCCGGGTTTGCAGACCCGGCTTCGATCAGGCTCCAGTTGTCCTGCAGGATCTGGTTCGAACCGCGGGCGATCAGAATTTCACGCTCGTAGACGCCGTTGGAAACGTAGACCACCACCCGGCCGAGCCAGGTGTAGCGCTTCGACAGCACCACGAAGCCCTGTTGCTCGAGCAGGTTGGAAAAGCCGGGAGTGAGGGTCTGCGCCTGCACGGGTGCCGAAAGCAGCAGGACCAGCAGAAGGCCGAATAAAGATGACTGTTTCATTTCAGATCTCTCATCCGTGGTTCGGTACAGGACGCCATGACGCGCTGCAGGCCGGAACCAGTCTGTTTTCAACACGATCCCGGACAGGAGCGATAGCCCTGTCCCGGACCCCGTTCCCGGCCAACTGCTGCCAGTCTGCAGATCCGGACTATCGGTCCGAATCTGAGCTATAAAATGGCAGGACAGCAAAGCCGGGCACAAGGCCCCCTTTCAAGACATCATGGCTCGCAAGGGGGCCTCTTGCCAAGGCAAGTGACGTTAGACCCGACGGGGGAGGCAGGTCACGGCACTTGCCGGCTAGGCGGGAGCGTTGGCGCGGATCAGGCGCGGCCGCCGCGACCTTCACCACCGCGACCTTCACCACCGCGGCCTTCGGATTCACCCGAACCTTCGCCGCCTTCATGACCGTCACTGTCATGGCCTTCGGCTTCGCCGGATTCGTGACCATCATGGCCGTCTTCCGCGCCGTGCTCGCTTTCGCCCTTCTCACCGTACTGGTGCATTTCCATCTCGCGCACCTGGTGCATTTCACGGGCGGTGACGCGAACCGTCTCGCCGTTTTCTTCGTCGGATTGTGCGAAGTCCTGCCCATCGGTGCCGGTCAGACCGTCAAAGGCGGATTCGATGCCGGACTGGATCGCCGCACCGGTATCCATGAACACTTGAAACGAAGCCTGCAGTGCATTCTTGAAGGCAAAGCCGTTGCCGGTTTCCTCGGCCGAAGCGGCACCGGGTGCGGACAGGACGAACAGGCCGGCAACTGCGGCGGCAAGGGTGGTGGTCTTGATCATTGAAAGAGTTTCCTTCTCGGTTGGCCGGCGGGCAAATATTTGTGTGTTCGCCGGTCCGGTGAGACCGAGATGCCGCGATGCCGCCGCAAAAACCATCTGCCAAAGGATGATCTGCTCTATATCCAACCTGGGTTCCAAGCCCATGAACCAAAGTTATAGGCCGGCTCCAGGCCGGATTACCCATGCATGCTGCCAGGGTCCCTAGCCTGTCAGCCCAGATCCACCGGTACGCCGGTTTCCAGCGATCTGGCTGCGGCGTCGGCGATCATCTGGGCTGCCAGCCCGTCGCGGATGTCCGGGCTGGGGCGCGTGCCCTTGGACAGGCAGTCGACGAAATGCATCATTTCCGCCAGATAGGCCCCGGCATAGCGTTCGAGAAAGAAGTGCTGCGCCGGGGCGGTGCGGAATCCGCGCTCAGTGGCGATTTCGACATTGTGCTCGGCCACATTGTTGGCCTTCAACAGCCCGCGCGCGCCATGCACCTCGACCCGCTGGTCGTAGCCATAGGTGGCGCGCCGCGAATTGGAGATCTGGCAGATCCGGCCCGAAGCCGTGGTCAGCACGGCAACGGCGGTGTCGACGTCTCCGGCCTCGCCGATCGCCGGATCGACCAGCGCCGAACCGGTGGCATAGACCCGAATCACCTCTTCGCCGAGCAGGAAGCGCGCCATGTCGAAATCATGGATCATCATGTCGCGGAACAGCCCGCCCGAGCTCTTGATGTAGGAGACCGGCGGCGGCGACGGATCGCGCGACAGGATAGTGATCAGTTCGACATTGCCGATGTCGCCGGCCCGGATGCGCTTGCCGATGGTCGCAAATCCGGCATCGAAGCGGCGGTTGAAGCCGGTCATGAAGGCAACGCCCGCGGCCTCCACGGTGGTGATGCAGTCGCGGATCCGGTCGGCCGACATGTCGACCGGTTTTTCGCAGAAGATCGCCTTGCCGGCTTTGGCGCTGGCCTGGATGAGATCGAAATGGGTGTCGGTCGGCGTGCCGATGACCACCGCATCGATGTCGCGGCTGGCGATGATTTCCTCAGCCGTCATCACCGCGGCGCCGGTGCGCGCGGCCAGCGCCTGGGCGGCTTCGGGAAACGGATCGGCAGCCGCCGCAACCCGCGCCCCGTCGACCATCTGCAGGCTGCGGGCATGAACCTGACCGATGCGGCCGCAGCCTAAAATACCGATATTGACCATGTCTCAGACTTTCTTTTGCGATGCGCCAAGCGCGCGGATGACCAGGCGGGCTGCCTGCATCACCGGATCATGAGTTTCCTTCAGGATCGTCACCCGGTCAAACCGGTTCGGATCGCGATTGACCGCCTCGCGAAGTGCTGCGCCAAAGGCCATGCGCAACTCGGTGCCGATGTTGAACTTGCAGATGCGCGATCCCGTCGCCAACGCCGTGCGCTGCGCCATTGGAACCCCCGAGCCGCCATGAATGACCAGCGGCACCTCGGTCAGCGCCTCGATCAGACGAATCCGCGGCTCGTCGAGGCCGCCTTCCCTGTCCTGTTGCAGATGCACGTTGCCGACCGAGATCGCCATCGCGTCGACGCGCGTTTCGCGGGCAAAGCGCGCGGCTTCTTCCGGATCGGTGCCGCTCGACCCCTCGCCGCCGGAATAACCGACAAAACCGATCTCGCCCTCGCAGGAGATCCCCGCCTTATGCGCCAACTCGGCGATCGCCGCGGTCTCCTCGATGTTCTGGCTGAACGGCTTGCGCGAGCCGTCGAACATCAGCGAGGTAAAACCGCTGTCGAGCGCTTCCCTGCACTCATCAAAGGTGTAGCCGTGATCGAGATGGGCAACCACCGGCACGCTGGCGGCTTCGGCCAGGTGGCGGAACATCTTGCCCAACACCGGCAGCGGCGTATGCGCCCGGCACGACGGTCCGGCCTGCAGGATCACCGGCGCGCCCTCGGCTTCCGCGGCGGCCACATAGGCGCGCATGTCCTCCCAGCCGAGCGTCACCAGTCCTGCGACCGCGTAGCCGTGCTTCAGCGCCGGCTGCAGAACCTCGGCAAGCGTTGCCAGACTCATTTGAACTTGGCCACCATGTCCTTGATGCCGGGGATGGTTTCGATCTGGTAGGCGTGAGTGGGCTGGAAATACTGCACCAGCGAGCGCTGGCTCAGGCCGCCCAGGATGGTGAAATAATACATCTCGTAGCCCGGCAGAACGGCGCAGGGATGGTAGCCCTTGTCGAGACAGATCGTCGAGCCATCGACGATGTGGTAGGCGTCGCCGGGCTTGTTGTCCTCGCGCTGCAGCATCTGCACGCCCGAGCCGTGGTTGGGCCGGAAGCGGAAATTGTAGGTCTCGTCGTGGCGGGTCTCGTCCGGCAGCCGGTCGGTGTCGTGCTTGTGGCTCGGAAAGCCCGACCAGCCGCCCTGCCCGACGGTGAACAGTTCGCTGACCAGCAGCCGGCCGACCTTGCCGTGATGTTTCTGCCCCAGAATATGCTTGATCTTGCGGTGGGTCTTGGTGTCGTCGGAACCGTACTGCACCAGGTCGAGCCCGTCGGCGCGCACATCGAACGGCTCCAGCACCTTGTCGTATCTGGCGCCGGCGACGAAGACCTCGGTCTCCTCGGACACGCAGATCATCGTTGCCTTGGCGCCGACCGGCACATAGACGCCTTCGGGTTCGCCGTCCCAGACGTCAACACCGCGATTGCCCAGCGCCGGGTAGGCAATGCCATCGACCTCGACATCGACCGTGCCGGTGGCAGGCACGATGCAGGTCTCGTAGCCGGGCACCTGGTAGGCAAAGGCCTGGCCCTTCTTCAGCTTGACGATGTTGAAGTAATTGAGCGGAACGCAGGCATCATCGACATCGACGATCGGTCTGTTTTCGTTGTTGTAGGGCGCGATATGCATGGTTCTGGTCCTTTCAGATGATGCGGGCTCAAACGTGCGTCGGGCCGGGATGAGATTTGAGGAACGCCTCGAGCTCTGCGGCATCGGGCATGGCCGGCGCGCAGCCGGGTTTCGACACCACGATCGACGCGCAGGCCGAGCCGCGCAGCACCGCCTGCTCCATGTCGCGGCCTTCCGACAGCGCCGACAGCAGGCCCGCCATGAAACTGTCGCCCGCCCCCGTCGGCTTCAGCGCTTCGACCGGATAGATGCCGGTGCGGAATTCCGTGCCATCTGCAAAGGTGACAGCGCCTTCCGGCCCCATCTTGTAGACAACAATGGCAGCACTCGAGCCGGCGAGCTGACGCGCCTTGTCGAGCCCCTTGTCGATGCCGCCGGCCATAAAGCCGAATTCCTCGTCATTGCCGACAATGACATCGGCCATCGCACCGGCGCGCGACAGCACATCAGCCGCCACTTGAGCCGACGGCCAGGAATAGGGCCGGTAATCGACATCGAAGATGATCGGCAACCCGGCGGCGCGGGCTTTCTCGAACGCCCGGAACGTCGCCGTCCGCGACGGCTCGGCGGCAAACACGGTGCCGGCGGTGATCAAGGCGCCATATTTGCCGTAATCCACCGCCTCGACATCGGCGACGCTCATCTGGAAATCAGCCGCATGGTTGCGGTAGATGACACTTTGATGCTCGTCGACGCGGCTCTCATAGACCGCCAGCGAGGTGCGGCATTCGCCGCTGATCGTCTGCACGTGGGTCCGGTCGATGCCGTAATGGTCGAGCTGGTTCAGGCAATACCAGCCCACCGCATCGTCCGACACCTTGGTCACCAGCGCCGCCTTGCAACCAAACTTGACCAGGCCCGCGGCAATATTGGCGCTCGAGCCGCCCATCGCCACCATCATCGACTGAGCATCACGGGTGCGGGTGCCGGCGGGTTCGGGCGACAGGTCCATGCCGACACGCCCGATAACCAGAAAATTCCGCGCCTTGATGCCGTCGAGAACACTCATGCCCGACCTTCCGCGTTACCGGCCCGCGCCGCATCCAGCACCTCCGGATAAGGGTAATTCAGCCCCAGAAGCTGGCGCATGTCCGGGCTCGCGGCATCGATGAAGGATTGCGGCAGGGCGGCCGGCATGTCTTCCATCGGCTTGACCCATTTGGGCAGGTACTGAATGAGGATGGCGCTGCGGTCATGATCGGCCCGGTTGGGCATGGCGCAATGCCAGGTCACCCCGTAAAACAGCGCCACATCGCCGGGCTCGCCCAACATCCGTTCGCACCGCTCGTAGAACTTGTCCTCCGGCCCGGGATAACGCAGCTGTTTCTGGCTGCCCGGCACATAGGCGGTGGCGCCGCTTTGTTCGGTGAACGGATCGAGGATCACCGAGACCTGGGCATTCATCGGAAACGAGCCGTTGAAGCCAATCGGGTGGGTTTCGGGCTTGTGGAAGTCCCAATAGGGGTAATCGACATGCGGCTCCTGCCCCGGCCCGCCCGGAAGGATCCGGTTGGCGGCAATCGAGCCCATGATGAACTCGGTTCCCAGAAACCGGCGCAAGATGTCCATCAGCACCGGATGCGCCGCCATCTTTGAGAACACCTCGCCCTTGGCAAGCAGATTCCAGACCCGGCGCTGCAGATTGATCTTGCCCTCTTCCGCCGCGGCACCCTGGAAATGCGTGACCTTCTCGCTGTCGTTCTCCGAATGCGCCATCACGATGGCGCGGGCCTCGGCAACTTCCTCGGGGGTGAACAGGTCCGAAATCGCCACCGCGCCGCCACCATGAAGCAGCTCCTCGACGATAGAGTCCGGATCAGCGGTCTGAGCGGTGAAACGCTTCATCTCACACGCCCTTGCGTTGTCTGGACCGGGTCGATTCCCAATCCTCATGCGCCGCCTTCACCTTGGGATTATCGCTGACATGCGGCGTGCCGACTTCCCACCAGGCATGCCCGCCTGTCGTCCAGCCCTCATAGGCGTCGACCTTCATGACGATCACATGGGTCTTCTGGCTCGCCTTGGCGCGCTTGAAGGCTTCGCCCAGTTCCCCCGGGTTGGAGACAGTTTCGGCAATCGCCCCCATCGCCGACGCGTGCGCCTCGAAATCCACCGCGAACGGCTCGGCCACCGTCGGGCAATCGGCGATCAGGTTGTTGAAGCTCTCGTTGCCGGTGTTGTTCTGCAGCTTGTTGATGACGGCGAAACCGCCATTGTCGAGCACCAGGATGATCAGTTTCTTGCCCGTCAACACCGAGGAATAGATGTCGGAATTCATCAACAGGTAAGCCCCGTCGCCGACAAACACGATGGTGTCCTTGTCCGGCTCGCGCTCACTTTGGGCGATGCGCGCGCCCCAGCCGCCGGCGATCTCGTAGCCCATGCAGGAAAAGCCGAACTCGACATCGACGCTGCCAAGCGACAGCGTTCGCCAGTTGGCGGTGACTTCCGCCGGCAGCCCGCCCGAGGCGGTGACCACCCGGTCGCGCGGATCGCACAGCGCATTGACCACGCCGATCGCCTGCGCATAGGAATTTGGCCGGTTGCCATGCGCCACGGTCTCGGCGACGGTGGCCGTCCAGGCCTTGCGTTGATCTTGGGCATACCCAGTCCACTCGCCCGCTGCCGTGTAGCCTGCAAGGGCTGCGCCGAGTGCTTCGATGCCGAGCCTGGCATCGCCCACCACCGGCAATGACAGATGCTTGGCGGCGTCATGCCGGGCGGCGTTGATCGCAACAATCCGCGCGGACCTGTCGAATGCCGTCCAGGACCCGGTGGTGAAATCCTGCAGCCGCGTGCCGATGGCGAGGATCACATCGGCCTTTTCGGCAATCGCATTGGCGCTGTCCGATCCGGTCACCCCGACCGGCCCGATATTGAGCGGATGAACATCAAGCAAATTTGCGCGCCCGGCGATGGTTTCGATCACCGGGATCCGGTGTGCTTCGGCAAAGGCAGTGAGTTCTGCCGTGGCGCGGGAATACTGCACCCCGCCGCCGGCGATGATCACCGGGCGTTTTGCAGTCTTGAGGAGTGCTGCGGCGTCGCTGATCTCATCCGCATCGGGTGCCTGGCGGCGGATGCGGTGAACTTTCCTGGCAAACATCTCCACCGGGTAATCATAGGCCCAGCCCTGCACATCCTGTGGAAGCCCGAGAAATGCCGGGCCGCAATCGGCCGGATCGAGCATGGTGGCGATTGCCGCGGGCAGCGACGGGATGATCTGCGCCGGATGGGTGATGCGATCCCAGAACCGGGTGACCGCCTTGAAGGCGTCGTTCACCCCGAGCGTCGGGTCGCCGTAATGCTCGAGCTGCTGCAGCACCGGATCGGGCAGCCGGGTAAGGAAGATATCGCCGCACAGCATCAGCATCGGCAACCGGTTGGCATGCGCCAGCGCCGCGGCGGTGAGCAGGTTGGCCGTCCCCGGCCCGGCCGACGCGGTGCAGAACATGAACCGCTGTCTCAACCACTGCTTGGCGTAACCGGCGGCGGCGAACCCCATGCTCTGCTCGTTCTGGCCACGATAGAGCGGCAGCACGTCACGATGATCATACAGCGCCTCGCCCAGGCAGGTGACGTTGCCGTGGCCGAAAATGCCGAAACCGCCGCCGCAGAGCCGGATTTCCTCACCATCGATCTCGATGAACTGGTTGGCCAGATACCGGATAATGGCCTGCGCCGTTGTCAGCCGAACGGTCTCATCACTCATCAGCGCCTTAACCTCCCAATACCAGCGGCCCGAAATTCCGGATTTCCCCGGACGGCCAAAAAGCCGCTTGCGAAACTCCGATTCCGAGGATACTTATTTTGCAACCGGTTGCAAACTGAATTTCAAGGCAGGGGCTGGTATGGGAGAGATCGGCGTTGGAATCGTCGGCGGAGGATATATGGGCAAGGCCCACGCGGTGGCGATGGCTAGCGTCGGCGCTGTGTTTGACACTCGCCTGAGGCCACGGCTCGAAATGGTCTCGGCCGCGTCCCCCGCGTCCGCTGAACGCTACCGCGCGGCTTACGGTTTCCGCCGTGCCGCCTCCGACTGGCGCGAACTGGTCACGGATCCGAAGGTCGAGGCCATCATCATCGCCTCGCCGCAATCCACCCATCGCGCCATTGCCGAAGCTGCCTTTGCGCTCGGCAAGCCGGTGCTCTGCGAAAAGCCGATGGGCGCATCGCTCGATGACAGCCGCGCCATGGTGGCAGCGGCGGAGAAAAGCGGGGCCGCCAACATGGTCGGCTTCAACTATATCCGCACGCCGGCCAGCCAGTTCGCCAGGCAGCTGATCGCTGACGGCGAGATCGGCGACATCACCTGGTTCCGTGGCGAACACACCGAGGACTTCCTCGCCGACCCCGAAACGCCTGCAAGCTGGCGCACCGGCGGCCAGGCCAACGGCACCATGGGCGATCTCGCCCCGCACATGATCAATGCGGCGCTGGCGCTGGTCGGGCCGATCCGCTCGCTGGTGGCCGAAGTCGAGACCGTTCATGCCACCCGCCCCGGCGGCGATGTCACCAATGACGACCACGGCCAGATGATGTGCCGGTTTGAAAACGGCGCCATGGGAGCCATGTATTTCAGCCGCATCGCGACCGGCCGCAAGATGGGCTACGCCTACGAGATCACCGGCACCAGGGGCGCGATCCGTTTTGACCAGGAAGACCAGAACGCGCTGTGGCTCTACCGGATGGACGAGCCGGAGGCGACGCGCGGGTTTACCAAGGTCCTGACCGGCCCGGCACATCCCGATTACCTGCCGTTCTGCCAGGGCCCGGGCCACGGCACCGGCTATCAGGACCAGATCATCATCGAAGCGCGGGATTTCCTGACCGCCATCGAGACCGGCAAGCCGGTGTGGCCGACATTCCGCGACGGGCTCGCGGTCAACAAGATCGTGGCGGCGGCATTTGCCTCGTCGCGGAGCAAGACATGGCAGACACTCGACGGAGACGAGGTAGCGGAGGGGAAAGACACATGACGATCCAGATTGGCAACGCGCCCTGCTCATGGGGCGTGGAGTTCCCGGACGATCCGCGCAACCCGGCCTGGCGGACGGTGCTGAAACAATGCGCCGAAGCTGGTTACAAGGGCATCGAACTCGGCCCGGTCGGCTTCATGCCGGAAGATCCGGCAATCCTTGCCGAGGCGCTTGAAGAAAACGGCCTGGAGCTGATCGGCGGCGTGGTGTTCCGCGCCTTCCACGACGCCAGCCAGTGGGACAATGTGATGGACGGCGCGGTCAGGACCTGCAAGGCGCTTGCAGCCCATGGCGCGCAGCACCTGGTGCTGATCGATTCGATCTCGCCGCGCCGCGCCCCGACCGCCGGCCGGGCCAGCGAGGCCGAGCAGATGGACCAGGCCGAGTGGTCTGCCTTCCGCGACCGCATCGCCACCGTAGCCAGGCTCGGTGCGGAAAAATACGGGCTGACAGTCGGCATCCACGCCCATGCGGCGGGCTTCATCGATTTCGAGCCGGAACTCGAACGCCTGCTCGACGAGGTGGATGACAAGATCCTGAAAATCTGCTTCGACACCGGCCATCATTCCTATGCAGGCTTTGATCCCGTGGCCTTCATGAAGCGCCACATGGATCGCATTTCCTACATGCATTTCAAGGATATCGATCCGAAAGTGAAAGCAGAGGCAATTGCCAACCGCACCGGCTTCTACGATGCGTGTGGGAAAGGCATCTTCTGCAATCTCGGCGATGGCGATGTCGATTTCCCGGCGGTGCGGCAGATCCTGCTCGATCATGGCTTCGAGGGCTGGTGCACGGTGGAGCAGGATTGCGATCCTCTGCTCGACCCCGATCCGGTAGGTGACGCGAAAGCCAACCGCGCCTATCTCCACTCCATCGGCTTCAATTGAGGACCCCGACCATGGCAAAGCTCAAATGGGGCATGATCGGCGGCGGCGAAGGCAGCCAGATCGGCCCGGCACACCGGCTCGGCGCCGGTCTTGACGGCGAGTTCGAATTTGCAGCCGGCGCGCTTGATCATCGCCCTGAGGCGGGACGCGATTACGGCCAACGGCTGGGGCTGGACGAGACCCGCGCCTATGGCGACTGGCGCGAATTGCTCGAAGGCGAGAAGGCCCGCGACGACCGCATCGACCTGGTCACGGTAGCAACGCCCAACGCCACCCATTACGAGATCACCAAGGCCTATCTCGAGGCAGGCTTTCACGTGCTGTGCGAAAAGCCGATGACCATGACGGTCGAACAAGGCGAGGACATTGTCCGCACCGCTCAGGCCACCGGGCGGATCTGCGCCGTCAACTACGGCTACACCGGCTATTCGCTGGTGCGTCACATGAAGGCGATGGTGGCGCGCGGCGATCTGGGCAAGATCCGGCTGGTCAAGGCCGAGTTTGCCCATGGCCATCATGCCGATGCGGCCGACGCCGACAATCCGCGGGTGCGCTGGCGCTATGACCCGGCCCAGGCCGGTGTCTCGGCGCAATTTGCCGATTGCGGCATTCACGCGCTGCACATGGCAAGCTTCGTCACCGGCCAGGAAGTGACAAAACTCTCGGCCGACACTGTCTCCTGCATCGATAGCCGCGAGCTTGAAGACGACGCCATGGTCAATTTCCGCATGGACGGCGGCACCGTCGGCCGGCTCTGGACCTCGTCCATCGCCATTGGCCGCCAGCACGGGCTGTCCCTGCAGGTGTTTGGTGAAAAAGGCGGGCTCAGATGGGCCCAGGAGCAGCCTAACCAGCTCTACTGGATGCCGCTCGGCGAACGCTTGCAGACCATCGAGCGCGGCGAAGCGGGCCTGTCGCCCGAAGCCGACCGCACATCCCGCGTCACGATTGGCCATGCGGAAGGCATGCCGTTAGCATTCGCCAATATCTACCGCGATCTGGCCGAGGCCATTCGCGCCGATAAACAGGGCCGCGCCATCGACCCCGCCGCCGACCTCTACCCCCGCGCCGAGGACGGATTGCGCTCGATGGCCGCTGTCTTCGCCGTGGCGCAATCAGGCAAGGCGGACGGCGAATGGGTCGACGCACGGCCGCCGATGTTCAGGTAGGCGGGTCACGGCAGGGTGTCCCATCGAAAGTGCCGCCACCCGTCCCGATTGCATGTGACATGCCTTTCGGTCAAAGTCGCAGCATGGCTTTGGAAATCGAACGCAAATTCCTTGTCGACGGCGACGCCTGGCGTGCGGCTGTCGTCAAGACCCATTCCATCATTCAGGCCTATGTGGCGCTTGAGGGCACGACATCGGTGCGGGTGCGGATCTACGATGACAGGCAGGCGCGCCTGACGGTCAAGTTCGGCGTCTCGGAACTGACCCGTCACGAATTCGAATACCCGGTTCCGCTGGCCGACGCCCGCGACATGGTCGAGGCCAACCGCGAGCGGACGGTGGAAAAAACCCGCCACCTCATCCCCCTAGAAGGTTTCGTCTGGGAAGTCGACGTCTTCGATGGCCCGCTTGCTGGCCTTGTGATCGCCGAGGTCGAAATGAGCTCAGAGGATGACGATCCGGTGCTGCCGCCCTGGCTCGGCCGCGAGGTTTCCGACGACCCGGCCTTTTCCAACGCCATGCTGGCGACTGAAGGCTGGCCCGCGGATGCCCGCCCATGACCTATCGGCTCCGGCCCGGCAGGCCGCTGAGCGGAGAGGTCGTCCGCATCGCTGAAATCCAGTACCAGCGGGCGATCGAGATCTTGCGCGATCAACCTGAAGGGCCTTTTGAAGCCATCCACGGCGCCCGCAAGCGGTTCAAGCGGCTGCGCGGCCTCTTCCGCCTGGTGCGCGCCGCCGACCCGAAATTCTGCGCCCGTGAAAATGCCCGGGTGCGCGACATCGCCCGCACGCTCTCGACGGTGCGCGATGCCACCGCGCTGGCCGAGACACTCGACCATCTGCTGGCATCCCGCGCAGCACCGGGAAACGAGACGACATTGCGCGCCATTCGCGACCGCCTGGCCCACCGCCGCGACCGCATCGCCACCGAACAGACCGACCTTCAGGCCAGGCTGGTGGCGGCAATCGCCGGCTGCGAGGACGGCATCAAGGCGCTCGGCAAAATGCGCCTGCCAGACAAGCAGGGAAAAGCCGCCCGCCTGATCGCCGACGGCCTCGCCAAAACCTACGGTCGCGCCGTCAAGGCGCTCGAAACCGCCAACGCCAGCGGTGATGCGGCGGATTGGCACGATCTGCGCAAGCGTATCAAGTACCACCGGATGCACGTGCAACTGCTCGCCCGCGCCTGGCCCGGCGAAATGGCCATCCGCGCCGACATCGCCGATGTCGCCGGCGAGGCGTTGGGCCAGGACCACGATCTCGCTTCACTGGCCGATCTGATCGAGACCGAACCGCTCACCATCGGCTCGCAAGAGGAGATCGCCGTCCTGCGCACCTGCATCGTGACGTGCTCGGCACGGCTGCACGACCAGGTCCGCGACATCGTCAAGAACCTGCTCAGGGACGATCCAATCCTCATCCATGGCCGTGTGCTGGCGCTCTGGCGCGACGCGGGGCGCTGAGAAAATCCGCGGGATGACAGCCTCTCCGTTGCCATTCGATCCGACTGGAGGATGCCACGGCAAGCCCACGGTCGGGCCCATCGGCCCCGCACCCCTAAGATTTGACAGAAATCAAGATCTCATATTATATTTATAATGTAATACAATCTAGATTTCGTTATTGTAAGCTCTAAGGTCCAAAATGTTAGAGAATGACAAGCGATTTATATTGATTAATACGATAACAAACATTGTTATCGAGATGATCAAGAACGGACACTCTCGGGATGAAGTGTCAAAGATCCTGAAAACACTTGACATTTCCGAACATCAAGCACGGGATTTACTCGACAGGATTGTGGAAATCCATGATTTGGAAGCATCCCGGACCCATGGCAGCAGGTTTCCACTGATCAGAGCGGCAATTGCCGGAGCAGGCCTGTTTGCAGCCGCTGCGGGGCTCACATTCGCGGCCGCGGCCGTTATTTCAATCATTCTGGGAGCAATTGGCCAATTGCTCGACGTCATTGGCCTTGGCGCCATTTCCGATGCCCTGGTGAAAATGGGGGAAATGCTGTCTGGAGCAGGATTGGGAGCCCTGGCTTCAGGCCTGGCCTCTGAAAGCAATTCGATTGGCGTGATCGCCGGAATATGGGTCGGTGTTATTGTTTACTACTGCTGGATCCTGGAGCTTTTCGAAGGCTGGGTCTGACAAGGCCTGATTTTCTGGATATCCGCCGCCATTCCTGCTTGGTACATTTGAACGCCCCGGCCCCGTCCGACGCCCGGTAAATTGCGCCCGGGGCCATCGCGGTCAGCTCATCGTGTCCTTGAGTGGTCGCGATATGCTCATTGCCATCTTCGTTGTGCCAAACAGGTGCAGCCCGCTCAATGGTGGTGGTGATGCCCGGCCGCGTGAGGGGCAGGTCTCTCGTCGCCGATCGCCTCGGCACCGACACAGGCATGGATCGAGCATTCCATCTCCAGCGTCGTGTGGTTGAGGTCGAAGCCCTTTTTCAGCGTAACTTTCACCGCCTGCTTGATGGCGTCGGCGTCGCCCCAGCGTCCGGCCGCGATGACCAGGTGCGCGTCCAGCGCGGCCTGGTGCTCCTGCATCTGCCACAGATGCAGATGATGCACGCCGGCGACGCCCTCGACGCCCTGCATTGCGCCAAGCACCTTTTCGGCTTCCAATTCCGGCGGCGTGCCGAGCATCAGGATGCGGATGACCCCGCCGATCTCGCCAAACGACATCCACAGGATGTAGCCGGCGATCAGCAGCGTCACCAGCGGATCGATCCAGCGCCAGTCATACAGAATGATCAGGGTACCGGCGAAAATCACCGCGACCGACCCCAGTGCATCGGCGACATTGTGCAGGAACGCCGCGCGGATGTTCACACTTTCCTTCGACAACGAAAAGGTCAGCAGTGCTGTCACCGCATCGACCACCAGCGCCACGCCGGCAATGATCACCACCAGCCAGCCATCGACGCCCTGGGGCTCGATGAACCGCATCACCGCCTCGTAGATCAGGTAAAGCCCGATCACGATCAGCGTGGTGTAGTTGATCAGCGCGGCGACCACTTCGGCCCGGCCATAGCCGAAGGTCATGGAGCCATCGGCCGGCCGCCGGGCAACCTTGCGGGCAAAGAACGCGATGATCAGCGACAGCGCGTCGGACAGGTTGTGAATAGCGTCGGCGATCATCGCCAGGCTGCCCGACAAGATGCCGCCGATGATCTGCGCCACCGTCAGCCCGAGATTGACGATGACGGCCCAGAACACCCGGGCATCGCCGGCGTCGGGATCCATGTGATGGTGATGATGATGGCCTGCCATGGTGGTGTTCTGCCTGCGCGCTGAATTCCGGTTGAGAGAAGCTTTAATGCTTCTAGCGGCTGGAAGCACAAGCGAAAAGTCCGGCCTGCAACTCCATCACCAGAGAACGGTGTGTCACATCGAAATTGATTTGCTCTGGCCCAAACCTCACATAAGACGGCGAAACCAACCGAAATTCCAAGTGGCTACGGGGCGCAACGGGTGAGCAAATTCAACTATCCAAGCTATTCGGCACAGCATGGCTACATGTCCGAACAGACCCAACGCGACTACATCGCCCATGCGGTCGAGCGGAAAATCCTGCCCGCCGATGCCCACCGGATGGCGCAGATCATCACGCTGACCGCTCCCGACGAGGTCAACCGGCCAATCCAGTTCTGGCAATTGTATTCGGTTCTCGGTCCCGAACGCATCGTCGCCATTGTCCGCAATTTCTACGAGCGCGTGTTTGACGACGAGGACTGGTTCACCTCGGTGTTTGCCCGTGTCGGCGGCGTTGAACACCATATCATGACGCAATCGGCGATGTGGATTGACGTCATGGGCGGCGGGCCCGCCTACCATGGCGCCGACTTCCGGCTGCATTTTCACCACACCCACAACGCCATCCAGCTGATGAACGAGAAAGGCGCTACGCGCTGGACCGAGCTGATGGTCAGGACCCTGGATGCGTGTGCAAGCCACATGGCCGATGACCCGAGGGTCAGGCCCGCCATCAACACGTTTCTGGATTTTTTCATGGGCAAGTACGCCCGCGACTTTGCCTTCGAAAACAAGAGCGTCTTCGGCGACACCAATCCACCGGTCAGACGCAAGATCAATTTCATGAACATGACCACCGAGGCGATCGAAGCGCTGAGCGAGGAGGAGCTGCGCCAGGCGCTTGAAGAGCGTGGCGTTGACGTATCAGCCTATCCCGGCAAGCAGGACCTGGTCAACAAGGCGCTGATGCTGTGACCTGAAGCCGGATTGCCCGGCGGCAAGCTGCCACCTGCCCTCGCTCACACAACCGGCTTCAGTGTCCCGCGTTCGATCACCTGGCACGGAAACAGCCGGGCCTCGGGATAGCGATCGGGGTTTTCCAGCATCGACACGATCAGCTCGATCGAGGACGCGATGATCTGGCTGATCGGCTGGCGGATGGTGGTCAGGTTGATGTTTTGCCAACCGGCCATTTCCATGTCGTTCAATCCGATCAACCCGATATTGTCAGGCACGCTCAGGCCGGAATCGGTCACCGCGCTGAGCGCGCCGATCGACAGCACGTCATCGCCGCAGAAATAGGCCTCGGCCGGATTGTCCTTCAGCCGCTTGAGCATCTCGGCGCGGCCGGCATTGAAGGAATAGGCGTCGGCGAAGGTGTAGCGCACCGAAACATCGGGATGCAGCCGAAGCTCCTCGAGAAACCCTTTGAGCCGGTCTTGCGTCGAGGTGGCGGTCTCCGGTCCGCCCAGAAACGCCACGTCATGATAGCCGCGCCGGAGCAGCTCGCGCGCCGCCATGCGCCCGCATTCGACATTGTCGATGCCGACCACGTGCACCTCCGGCGCGCTGGCATAGCGGCCGAAACTGTGGACCACCGGCACGCCCGCATCGCGAAACGCCTTGGCAAATCCAGGCAGCAGTGTCGATGACGCCACCACGACACCGTCGACGGAGTATTGCCTGAGCATCCGAACCGAATTTGCGGGATCGGTTTCATCGGACAAATTGACCAGCAGCGGTCTGAGGCCCCGGTCCTGAAGTCCGCGGGTGAACAGGTCGAACACCTCGAGAAAGATCGGATTGTGGAAGTTGTTCGACACCAGCCCGATCAGCTTGGTGCGGCCGGTGGTCAGGCTGGAAGCCAGCGCATTGGGGCTGTAACCCAGCTCATCGGCGGCTTTTTCGACCTTCCGGCGCATTTTCGGTGACACCGACGCGCCATCGGTAAAGGTGCGCGACACGGCTGCGCGCGACACCCCGGCCCTTTCGGCGACATCCTTCAGTGTAGGCGGCATTGATTAGCATCTCCTGTCTGGATCACCTTCTTTACTGCCCAGAAAAACATAGGAAAGCAAGAATTTCAAAATCATTTTGCAACCGGTTGCAAAATAGCTTGATTCGTGGTTTCCTGACCATCGAGAGACGGCAGGACCGGACTTTCCATAGATTTTATGCATAAACTCTGGGAGGAGATCATGATGTCATTGACCAAGAAACTCGCATTGGCTGTTGCGGTATTTGCAGCACCTGTATTGAGCGCTTCGACAGCATCCGCCGAAGGCGAACGCTATGTTCTCGTCAGCCATGCGCCCGACAGCGACAGCTGGTGGAACACCATCAAGAACGGCATCGCGCTGGCCGGCAAGCAGATGGACGTTGAAGTCGAATACCGCAATCCGCCGACCGGCGATCTCGCCGACATGGCCCGCATCATCGAGCAGGCCGCAGCCTCCGGCCCCAACGGCATCATCACCACGCTGGCAGACTATGACGTGCTCTCCGGCCCGATCAAGGCCGCCGTCGGCGCGGGCGTGGATGTCATCATCATGAATTCCGGCACCCCGGCCCAGGCCCGCGAAGTCGGTGCGCTGATGTATGTCGGTCAGCCTGAATATGACGCCGGTTACGCCGCCGGCCTGCGCGCCAAGGGCGATGGCATCGGCAGCTTCCTGTGCGTCAACCACTACATCTCGTCGCCGTCCTCGACCGAGCGCTGCCAGGGCTTCGCCGACGGTCTCGGTGTCGAACTCGGCAACCAGATGATCGATTCGGGTCAGGACCCGGCTGAAATCAAGAACCGTGTTCTCGCCTACCTCAACTCCAATCCGGAGACCGACGCGATCCTGACACTTGGGCCGACCAGCGCCGACCCGACGCTGCTGGCACTCGATGAAAACGGCATGGCCGGCGACATCTATTTCGGCACCTTCGATCTCGGCGCCAACATCGTCGAGGGCATCAAGGCCGGCACCATCAAGTGGGGCATCGACCAGCAGCCGTTCCTGCAGGCCTACCTGCCTGTCGTGGTGATGACCAACTACCACCGTTACGGCGTGCTGCCGGGCAACAACATCAACTCCGGCCCCGGCTTCGTCACTGCCTCAGGCCTCGAAATGGTTGAGAAGTTCGCCGGCGAATACCGCTAAGGTTCCTCCCCCTGGCAGTGGCGCGTCCGCGCGCCGCTGCCTTTTTTATCCAAGCCTGCCAATTTGCGTGAGGTCTCATGTCCGATACGGCTGATATCCCCGTCAGTGATGAGCGGATCAAGCAGACGCCTGCCTGGCGCAAGGCGCTGATCCGGCCTGAACTGGGCGGCATCTGCGGCACCATCATCGTGTTCGTACTGTTCGCGATATTCGCCGGCGACAGCGGCATGTTCAATTCGCAAGGCATCATGAACTGGTCGGTCGTCTCCGCCCAGTTCATGATCATCGCGGTGGGCGCCTGCCTGCTGATGATCGCCGGCGAATTCGACCTCTCCGTCGGTTCGATGATCGGTTTTGCCGGCATGATGATCGCGATCTTCACCGTCACGCTGGGCTGGCCGGTCTGGCAGGCAATCCTTCTCACCTTCGCGCTCTGCACCGCCATCGGCGCCTTGAACGGCATCATCGTGGTCCGCACCGGGCTGCCGAGCTTCATCGTCACGCTGGCCTTCCTGTTCATCCTGCGCGGCTTCACCATCTATCTGCCGCAGCTGATCGAGCGCAAAACCATCATCGGCGGCATCGACAAGGCAGCCGAAGGCGACTGGCTGGCAGCCCTGTTCGGCGGCAAGATCCTCAAGGGTCTGTTTGCCTGGCTCGGCGACGCCGGCGTCATTGCCGTGTTCGAGCGCGGCAACCGCGCCGGTGAGCCGGTGGTCGACGGCATCCCGATGCTGATCATCTGGGCACTGGCCCTGGTGGTTTTCGGGCATTTCGTGCTGACCCGGACCAAGTTCGGCAACTGGATCTTCGCCGCCGGCGGCGACGCCCAGGCCGCGCGCTATGTCGGCGTGCCGGTCAACCGGGTCAAGATCCTGATGTTCATGTTCACCGCCTTCTGTGCCTGCGTGTTCGCCACCTGCCAGGTCATGGAGTTCGGCTCCGCCGGCGCCGACCGCGGCCTGCTCAAGGAATTCGAGGCCATCATCGCCGTGGTCATCGGCGGCGCGCTCTTGACCGGCGGCTACGGCTCGGTGATCGGCGCGGCCCTTGGCGCGCTGATCTTCGGCGTGGTCCAGCAGGGGCTGTTCTTCGCCAATGTCGAGAGCTCGCTGTTCCGGGTGTTCCTCGGCGTCATCCTGCTGTTCGCCGTGGTGCTCAACACCTATATCCGGCGCATGATCACGGGGGAGAGATAAGATGAGTTCCGGACACGCTCCCCTGATTGAAATGAAGAACATCGAGAAGCATTTCGGCTCGGTGATCGCGCTCGCCGGTGTGTCGCTGGAAATCTATCCCGGCGAATGCCATTGCCTGCTCGGCGACAATGGCGCCGGCAAATCCACCTTCATCAAGACCATGTCCGGCGTTCACAAGCCGACCAAGGGCGAGATCCTGTTTGAAGGCAAGCCGATGCATTTTGCCGATCCGCGCGACGCGATCTCGGCCGGCATCGCCACCGTCTATCAGGATCTGGCGATGATCCCGCTGATGTCGGTCAGCCGCAATTTCTTCATGGGCAACGAGCCCCAAAAACGGCTTGGCCCCTTCAAGCTGTTTGATCATGCCTACGCCAACCGCGTGACCATGGAGGAAATGCGCAGCATGGGCATCAGTCTTCGCGGTCCCGAACAGGCCGTCGGCACCCTCTCAGGCGGCGAACGCCAGACCGTGGCGATTGCCCGCGCGGTGCATTTCGGCGCCAAGGTGCTCATTCTCGACGAGCCGACCTCGGCGCTCGGCGTGCGCCAGACCGCCAATGTACTGGCCACCATCGACAAGGTGCGCAAACAGGGCATCGCCGTGGTCTTCATCACCCACAATGTCCGCCATGCGCTGGCGGTCGGCGACCGCTTCACCGTGCTCAACCGCGGCCAGACCCTCGGCACCGCCCAGCGCGGCCAGATCACCCCCGACGAATTGCAGGACCTGATGGCCGGCGGTCAGGAAATGGTGGCGCTGGAAGGCTCGCTCGGCGGCACGGTCTGATCCTGCGGCTTTTAATTGTCTTGCAGACAATGGCGCGGCCGCACCCCGCGCCATTTCGTTATGGGCCCGTTTTTCTTTCGAAATTTTCGATTGGTGTTCACAAAACTGTCACATTGAAAGCCGGATCTATCGCCGCCAACCCCGATCCACGCTTGTGAATTCAAGCAGATAACCTGTCATAAAGGCTTGCCATTTTGGTTTTCACCCCGAATAGTCGCAGCGGGAAAACGAAAACACAATCGGGAGGAAGTCCATGACTTTGAAATCAATTCTGTTGAGCACCATTGCAGGTGTCGCCATGACGATCGCCGCTCCGCTGGCGGCATCCGCAGCCGACTGCGAACGCGGCACGCTGGATGAGCGCTATTGCGATGTCGATGGCGACCTGATCGCCGACATCCCCACCGATGCGGCCGAACTGCTCGACCCGGACACGCTGATCTTCGCCTACACGCCTGTCGAAGACCCTGCCGTCTACAAGGAAGCATGGGCTGATTTCCTGACCCATCTCGACAAGATCACCGGCAAGAAATCCGTATTCTTCCCGGTCCAGTCAAACGCAGCGCAGATTGAAGCCATGCGTTCGGGCCGCCTGCACATTGCCGGCTTCAACACCGGCTCCAACCCGCTTGCAGTCAACTGCGCCGGGTTCCGCCCGTTCACCATCATGGCCTCGGAAGATGGCGGCTTCGGTTACGAGATGGAAATCATCACCTATCCCGGTTCCGGCATCGAAAAAGTCGAGGACATCAAGGGCAAGGACCTGGCGTTTACCTCGGAAACCTCGAACTCCGGCTTCAAGGCGCCTTCGGCGATCCTCAAGGCCGATTACGGCATGATTGCCGGCACCGACTTCACGCCGGTGTTCTCGGGCAAGCATGACAACTCGATCCTCGGCGTCGCCAACAAGGATTACCCGGCTGCGGCGATCGCCAACTCGGTGATGAGCCGCATGATCGAGCGTGAGGTGATCAAGGCGGACCAGGTCAAGTCGATCTACAAGTCGCAGACTTTCCCGACCACCGGCTTCGGCGTTGTCTACAACCTCAAGCCGGAACTGCAGGAGAAGATCAAGGAAGCCTTCTTCACCTTCCCCTGGGAGGGCTCGTCGCTGAAGAAGGAATTCGAAAAGTCCAATGAAGGCCAGTTCCTGGAAATGAACTACAAGGAATTCTGGGACGTCATCCGCAAGATCGACGCGGCCAATGACGTGAAATACACCTGCGGGTAACCCCTGCCCTTTTTGGCGTCGCGCATTGGCGCGGCGCCTTTTCCCTTATGATTATGGGGCACCATGCTCGAGCTCAAGAAACTGACCAAGACCTATCGCACCGGCGACAAGGCACTCCAGGACGTTGACCTGATCATTCCGAAGGGCCAGGTGCTGGCCCTGATCGGACCGTCCGGTGCGGGCAAGTCCACCCTGATCCGCTGCATCAACCGCCTGGTCGAACCGACGTCAGGCAACGTCGTGCTCGACGGCACCGACATCACCGCGCTCAGCTCCAGCGGCCTGCGCAAGATGCGCCGCCAGATGGGCATGATCTTCCAGGAATACGCGCTGGTCGAGCGGCTCACCGTGATGGAAAACGTGCTCTCCGGGCGGCTTGGCTATGTCGGCTTCTGGCGCTCGTTCCTGCGCAAATACCCGCAGAAAGACGTCGACGAGGCATTCCGGCTGCTCGACCGGGTCGGCCTGCTGGCAATGGCCGACAAGCGCGCCGATGAACTTTCCGGCGGCCAGCGCCAGCGTGTCGGCATTGCCCGTGCACTGATCCAGAATCCGCGGCTGCTGCTGGTCGACGAACCGACCGCCTCGCTCGATCCCAAGACCTCGCGCCAGATCATGCGGCTGATCTGCGAGTTGTGCGCCGAGCGCGATCTCGCCGCCGTCATCAACATCCACGACGTGGCGCTGGCGCAGATGTTCGTCGAGCGCATCGTCGGGCTGAAAGCCGGTCAGCTGGCCTTTGACGGCAGGCCGGGCGATATGACCGACGAGGTTCTCACCACAATTTACGGCGAGGAAGACTGGCACGCCACCATCCGCAAGGTCGACGATGAAGACCCCGAAGCCGGAGCGCCGGCGCAATGACCGCCGCCACACTGGATGACCGGCTCGGCAGCACCTGGAAGAAACCGCCGCTGATCACCAATCCAGCGCTGCGTTGGGGCCTTTTCATCTGTGCCGCAGTCTACCTGGTTGTGGCGATCACCTCTATCGACGTCAACTGGTCGCGCGTGGCCGAAGGCATGAGCCGCGGCTGGGCCTTCGTCACGTCCTTTTTCAATCCCGATTTCGTCTCTCGCGGTACCGACATCCGCGACGGCATCATCGAAAGCATCATCATCACCGTTGCCTCGACCGTGGTCGGCATTGCCATTTCGATCCCCATCGGTCTCGGCGCCGCGCGAAACATCGCGCCGCTGCCGGTCTACCTGGTCTGTCGGGCCATCGTGGCGCTGTCGCGCGCCCTCAACGAGATCATTGTCGCCATCCTGCTGGTGGCGATCTTCGGCTTCGGCCCGCTGGCCGGCTTCCTCACCCTGTCGTTTGCCACCATCGGCTTCCTGTCGAAGCTGCTGGCCGAGGACATCGAGGAGATGGACCGGGTCCAGGCTGAAGCCATCCGCGCCACCGGCTCGTCCTGGCTGCAGTGGATCAATTACGGCGTCCAGCCACAGGTGATGCCGCGGCTGATCGGGCTGTCGATGTACCGTCTCGACATCAATTTCCGTGAATCGGCGGTGCTTGGACTGGTGGGCGCCGGCGGTATCGGGGCGACGCTCAACACCGCGTTCGACCGTTATGAATTCGACACCGCAGCGGCAATCCTGCTGATCATCATCGTCACCGTGATGGTGCTGGAATACCTGTCGGGCGTCATCAGGGCAAAGGTGCAATAATGCCGGTATCAACTGACGCAAACGGCGCCAAGGTCTGGCAACTGCGCGATCGCAACCAGACGCTCTCGCGTTGGGCTACCTATCTCGCAGGCGTTGCCATCTTCATGTGGTGCTGGCAGCGCATTTCCGAAGCCACCACCTGGTTCTTCGTCTGGGATGCGCCACGCATCGCCGCCGACATCGGCTCGCGCGCCATGCCGCCGCGCTGGTCCTACATGGACAAATTGTGGGGTCCGTTGTGGGATACCTTCAACATGGCGACGCTCGGAACCGTGCTGGCGCTGTTCATGGCCGTGCCGGTGGCCTTTCTGGCGGCGCGCAACACCACCCCGAGCACCATGTTCATCAGGCCCGTGGCGCTGTTCATCATCGTCGCCACCCGCTCGATCAACTCGCTGATCTGGGCGCTGCTGCTGGTCGCCGTCATCGGACCGGGCGTGTTTGCCGGGCTGCTGGCGATTGCCTTCCGCTCCATCGGCTTCTGCGCCAAGCTGCTTTACGAGGCGATCGAGGAGATCGACCAGACCCAGGTCGAGGCGATCACCGCCACTGGCGCCAGCCGCTGGCAGGTGATGGCCTACGGCATCGTGCCGCAGATCATGCCCGCCTTTGCCGGCATCAGCGTCTTCCGCTGGGACATCAATATCCGTGAATCCACCGTGCTCGGCCTTGTCGGCGCCGGCGGCATCGGTCTACAACTGCAATCCTCGCTCAACACCCTGGCCTGGCCGCAGGTGACGCTGATCCTGATCGTCATCCTTTGCGCCGTGGTTCTGGGCGAATGGGTATCAGCAAAGGTTCGGGGCGCCATCATTTGAGTACAGGTTCATCGATCATCACCGACCAGGGTGCCGAATGGGCCTTTGGCGAATACCAGTCCGTGCGTCACCGCCTGCCGGAAATCAGCAGGCAGGCCGACTTTGTCCGCGCTGACAACCTCGACGCCATAGCTGACCAGTTCGACGTCTTCCTGCTCGACGCGTTCGGTGTGCTCAACATCGGCGAGACCGCCATTCCCGGCGTGGTCGACCGCGTCAACTCATTGCGCCAGCGCGGCAAGCAGGTGCTCGTCGTCACCAATGCTGCGGGCTACCCCTCCTCGGTGCTACATGCCCGCTACAAGCGGCTGGGCTACAGTTTTCAGACCGAAGACGTGGTCTCGAGCCGCATGGCGCTGCTCAAGGGATTGTCCGAATATCCGCACCGCAAATGGGGCCTGGTGGCAGCGCCGAAATTCGGCCGCGAGGAACTGCCCGACGGCGCCATCTTCCTTGAGGATGACCCTGCCGCCTATACGCAAGCCGATGATTTCCTGATGTTCGGCGCCTCGGCCTGGAGCGAGGCCCGGCAGGCGCTGCTCGAACAGGCGCTGAAAGACAAGCCACGCCAGTTGCTTGTCGGCAATCCCGATCTGGTCGCCCCGGTCGAGGCCGGGCTGTCGCGCGAACCGGGCCATTACGCCCACCGGCTGGCCAACGCCACCGGGATCGAGCCGGTATTCTTCGGCAAGCCGTTCCCGGCGATCTTCGACATGGCCCGCGAGCGGATCCGCCCCGGCGTGCCCGACGAACGGGTGCTGATGGTCGGCGACACCCTGCACACCGATATTCTCGGCGGCAATGCCGCCGGATTCCGCACCGCGCTGATCAGCGGCTACGGATTTTTCGATGGTGAGGACCCCGCGGAGGCAATCGCCAGCTCGCAGATCGTGCCGGATTTCATCCTCGAGCGCCCCTGATCGATCCCGGCGCTCGGTTTGCGGTCAAGTTCCGCTTCAAACATAGCGAAATACGAATTCAATCGTTTTGTACTGCAGCTTGACGCATATCAAAGCGCCCCGGAAACTGCCTCCTATAGTGGCAATTCTACTTGATTCATCTCAATCAGTCGCCGGGAGCGCCTCATGTCCGCAGCCAACAAGAATGTCATCTGGTTCGAAGATCTGTCGCGCGGCGATGTCGGCCTCGTCGGCGGCAAGAATTCGTCGCTGGGCGAGATGGTGCAGCAGCTGGGGCAAAAAGGCATCGACGTGCCGCCCGGTTTCGCCACCACGTCTGACGCGTTCCGCGCCTTCATCAAGGCCAACAACCTCAACCAGGTGATCGCCGACGCGATGGTGATGCTCGATGCGGGCAAGCGCACCCTGGCCGAAACCGGCAAGGCGGTGCGCGCCGCCATTGCCGACGGCGACTGGCCCGCCGACATCCGCGAGGCGATCCTGTCGGCCTACCGCGAACTCTCCGAACGCACCGGCAACACCGAACTCTCCGTTGCCGTGCGCTCTTCGGCCACTGCCGAGGACCTGCCCGACGCCAGCTTTGCCGGCCAGCAGGAAACCTTCCTCAACGTCCGCGGCGAGGCAGCGCTGCTGTCGACCTGCCGCCGCTGCTACGCCTCGCTGTTTACCGACCGGGCCATCACCTACCGCAAGATCCAGGGCTTCGATCACAACCAGGTGGCGCTGTCGATCGGCGTGCAGTTGATGGTCCGCTCCGACATCGGCGGCTCCGGCGTGATGTTCTCGATCGACACCGAATCCGGCTTCGACAAGGTGGTGCTGATCAACGCTGCCTGGGGTCTGGGTGAAAACGTCGTGCAGGGCGCGGTGACACCCGACGAATACGAGGTCTACAAGCCGCTTCTCGACAAGCCCGGCCTCAAGCCGATTGTCGAAAAGACCTGCGGCGCCAAGGAGATCAAGATGATCTACGCCGGTTCGGCCGGCGGCGAGACCAAGAACGTGCCGACCTCGAAGGCCGAGCGCGGCGCCTATGTGCTCTCCGACGACGAGATCCTCAACCTCGCCCGCCAGGCCGCCACCATCGAGAAGCATTACGGCCAGCCGATGGACATGGAATGGGCCAAGGACGGCGAGACCGGCAAGCTCTACATCGTCCAGGCCCGGCCCGAAACCGTGCAGTCGCGCGCCGATGTCACCGCGCTGAAGAACTACACCATCAAGAAGACCGGCAAGACCCTGCTGACGGGCCTGAGCGTTGGTGCTGCGGTCAAGGCCGGCCGCGTCTGCCTGATCGAGAACGTCAAGGACATCGACAGTTTCATCGACGGCTCGATCCTGGTCACCTCGACCACCGACCCCGACTGGGTGCCGATCATGAAGCGCGCCGCAGCCATTGTCACCGATCATGGCGGACGCACCTCGCATGCAGCCATCGTCAGCCGCGAACTCGGCCTGCCGGCCATCGTCGGCACCGGCAACGCCACCCATCTGCTGCACGATGAACAGGAAGTCACCATTTCCTGCGCCGGCGGCGAGGAAGGCTACGTCTACGAGGGCATCGCCGAATACGAGGTCGAGGATGTGCGGCTCGATCATGTGCCCGAGACCAGGACCCGCATCATGCTCAATCTCGCCGATCCGTCGGCCGCCTTCCGCTGGTGGCGGCTGCCCGCCGATGGTGTCGGCCTGGCGCGGATGGAATTCGTGGTCAATTCCGCCGTCCAGGTCCACCCGATGGCGCTGGTGCATTTCGATACACTCAAGGACGAGGCCGCCAAGGCCGAGATCGCCGAGCTGACCAAGCGCTACAAAAACAAGAGCGATTATTTCGTCGAGACCCTGGCGCGCGGGCTGTCACGCATCGCCGCCGTCGCCTACCCCAAGCCGGTGATCGTGCGGATGAGCGATTTCAAGACCAACGAGTATGCCGAACTGCTGGGTGGCCATGCCTTCGAGCCGAAGGAAGAAAACCCGATGATCGGCTTCCGTGGCGCCTCGCGCTACTATTCCGACAATTACCGCGAGGGTTTTGCGCTCGAATGCAAGGCGATCAAGATGCTGCGCGAGGAGATGGGCTTTGACAATGTCGTCGTCATGATCCCGTTCTGCCGCTCCCCCGACGAGGCCGACAAGGTGCTGGCGGTAATGGCCGACAATGGCCTCAAGCGCGGCGAGAACGGGCTGCAGGTCTATGTGATGGGCGAGATCCCGTCCAACGTCATTCGCGCCGCCGAATTCGCCGAACGCTTCGACGGCTTCTCCATTGGCTCCAACGACCTGACCCAGCTGACACTCGGCGTCGACCGCGATTCGGGAGATCTCGCCAGCCTGTTCAGCGAGGCCGACCCGGCGGTGATCTGGATGATCGAGACGCTGATCGAGCGGGCCCATGCCGCCCATGCCAAGGTCGGGCTCTGCGGCCAGGCGCCGTCGAACAACCCGGCCTTTGCCAAGCTGCTGGTACAGGCCGGCATCGACACCATCTCGGTGACGCCCGACAGCTTCGTGGCGGTCAAGGAAAACGTGGCGGAAGCGGAGAAATCCGGGCAATAATCGCCCCGCCTTTCCAACGGGCGGGGTTGCACCCGCCCTGCACCATGAGCGATGGTCCGAGCCATGTCCGACATTCTGACAATCACGCTCAACCCGGCCTTTGACGTGTCGACCTCGGTCGGCACTGTCAAGCCCGGCCCCAAACTCCGCTGCGAGGAACCGCGCTACGATCCCGGCGGCGGCGGCGTCAACGTCTCGCGCGCCATCTCGCGGCTAGGCGGCGTCTCCACCGCCTTCGTGGCGCTCGGCGGCCAGACCGGCGCGGTGTTTCATGCACTGCTCGATGCCGAGGACTTCGAGGTGGCGCAGTTCGATGTCGCCGGCAACACCCGCCAGTCGCTGGCCATCATCGAGACCTCGACGAAGAAGCAGTATCGCTTTCAGCTGCCCGGCCCGCCCTGGCCGCCGGAGCAGACCGAAAGCATGCTCGAACATCTGCGCCAGCATCTCAGTCCGGGCCGGATCGTGGTGATGTCGGGCAGCCTGCCGCCCGGCGTGCCCGCCGACATCGCCTCGACCGTCAACCGGCTGGCGGTGGAGCGCGGCTCGAAGCTGATGCTCGACACCTCCGGTGCGGCGCTGACCGCGGCGGCGGAAAACCCAGGGCCACCCTTCACCCTGCTCAGGATGGATGGGGAGGAAGCCGGCCAGGTTTCAGGCCGCACCTTTGCCACGCCGGCGGAGCTTGCCGATTACGGGCTTGAACTGGTCCGCGCCGGTGCTGCCGAACAACTGGTGATGTCGATGGGCGCCACCGGCACGGTCGGGGTGTCGGCCACCGAGCGGTTCTTCTGCCGTCCGCCGAAGCTCGAGACCTTGAGCGCCATCGGCGCCGGCGACAGCATGGTCGCGGCCATCGCACTGCAACTGTCGCGCGGATCATCGCTGAAGGACGCCGTCCGCCACGGCGTCGCCGCCGCCGGATCAGCCGTGCTGACGCCTGCCACCGAACTCTGCTCGAAGGCGATGGCGGACGAAATTCTGGGACAGGTGGTGACGGAAGAGATTTGAGCCGCGCGTTCAATCGGCAAGATCGGTAATCACGCCTGCATCAAGCAGCTCCTCGGCGTCCGGATACCACATGCTTCCGGGTGCGGCTGAATGCATACGGGCGACGAAGTCCTCCTTCACCCCGGCGGCCAGGTAGAGCGTCTTGTCCCTGCTCTCCTCTTCCTTCGGGTTGGTACCGAGCACATCGTAATCGGCCTCGATGCGGTACTGGTGGAACCCAAGCTTGCCGCCGGGTCTGAGATTTCGCGTCCGCCCTCCGATAAAGGCCGTCGTGCAGGCCGACGAGCACTCTTCGGCAACAATGGTGGTAAGCCCCCTGTCGCGAAACAGCCGGGCCAGCCCGCGGGCTTCGTAGATATTGCCACCCGCGCTCGACAGCACGATCTCACGGACGCCAGGATCCTCGGCAAGCAGGGCCGCCAGCCGCTTGGTAACGCCAAGCTCAAGTGTACCGTCGATCAGCAGAGCGCCACCGGGCTCCCGGGATATCCGGTATCTGCCCGCGCGCTCCCGATCCATTTTCTCGGCAAAGTTCTCGTAGTCCGGCACGTCGAGTGTCATCTGCCAGGCATTGAGCGCGTAGCTGGCAGTCAGCCAGAAGGCAATGATGACACCGAGTTGCGCGCCCCAGTGCAGCGCGATCGCGCCATGCTGCCTGATATGGGTCTCTCCCGCCCGGAACACGCCGACGGCCTGCCAGACGAACACCACACCGTGCAACAACAACGCCGCCACAAGCACGGCTGGCGCAAAATCATGATAGTCTTGGTATTTCGCCGGCCGCGCCATGTCTTGCAGCACGAAGATCGCGGTACGCAGGGCGACCAGATTGACCGCCAGCGACCACACCAGCCCCTGCTCCCCGCGCCAGTGGGTGACGATGTAGCGTGTAACGGCCTTGAGCGACATGAGGCCAAGCTAACACAAGCTCGGGGTCTCAGAACTTCAATTTCGACGTATATTCCGAAATCACCTCAGCGCTGTGTTTGAGCGCCGCGCGTTCGCCGGCATCGAGTTCGGGCATCAGCGTGGCGACGATGCCGTCGCGGCCGATGACGCGGGGCAGCGACAGGGCGATGTCGGGCACGCCCTCGATCTCGCCGCTCACCTGCGAGACGCTGAACACGGTGCGTTCGTCATCGGTGATCGACTGGACGATGCGGGCCAGGCCTGCGCCGATGCCATACCAGGTAGCCCCCTTGCCCTCGATGATGGTGTAGGCGGCGCCGCGCACCTGGTCTGCGATGCGGGTACGGGTGTCGGCATCGAGCGGACGGCCGATCTGGTCTGCAAACGAGACGATCGGCACGCTGCCGGCCATGGCGCTCGACCACACAGCCACCTCGCTGTCGCCATGCTCCCCGAGCACATAGGCATGCACCGAATTGGGCGCGATGCCCAGATGATCGCCGAGCAGGCTCCTGAGCCGCGCGGTGTCCAGAATGGTGCCCGAGCCGATCACCCGCTCGGGCGGCAGGCCCGAGAGTTTCTGGGCAGCGAAGTTCATCACGTCGAGCGGGTTGGTGGCGATCAGCAGGATCGCCTCGGGGGCCGCCTTCATGATGCCGCCGATAACAGTGCGGAACACCTCGACATTGCGCTCGAGCAGCGCCAGCCGGCTTTCGCCGGGCTTCTGGCTGACGCCGGCGGCGATGATCACCACCGCGGCGCCATCGAGATCGGGATACTCGCCGGCGCGGACCGCCACCGTGGTGGCAAACGGCGTCGCGTGGGCGATGTCCTGGGCCTGGGCGCGGGCCAGCGCCGGATTGGCATCAACCAGCACGATTTCGGTGCCGACGCCCAACAGCGCCATGGCGTAGCCCGCCGCACTTCCGACCATCCCGGTTCCGACAATTCCGATTTTCATGTGATCCGTGCTCCGAGGTTCCGGCGACCGGGATCGGCCGCGCCACAACTCCTCCTAGCAGGGATCATCACCCGGCAGTGTGACAAAGGTCAAACCTGACGTGGTGAAAACGCCGCCCTGCCCTGACAACAGGACGGGACGGCAGCTATTGATCAGGACGCGGTACGTTCCGCCTCGGTGGCGTCGATCGCCTTGCGCAGATAGGCGTCGCGGCCATAGACATCGGCGAAGTACTCGACCTTGCCGGTCTCATCCGGCCAGGCGGTGAAATAGGCAACGTGGACGGGGATCTGCTGCGCCAGGTTGACCTGCTTGTTCTGCCCGCCGGCAATGTGGCTGCCGATATCGGCAACCGTCGTGCCGAGAACCTTGGCCGCCATGCCGCGCGGATCCTGCAAGCGGATGCAGCCGTGGCTGTAGGCGCGGGTGTCACGCTCAAACAGCGATTTAGACGGCGTGTCGTGCATGTAGATGGCGTGGCTGTTGGGGAACAGGATCTTCAGCTCTCCCAGCGCGTTGCCGTCGCTCGGCGGCTGGCGCACGCCGATGTTGCTGCCCTTGCCGACCGTGTTCCAGTTGATCGCGCTGGAGGACACCGCGCGGCCGCCCGCCGTCACCTCGTAGCCGAGCCGGTCGAGATAGGAGGGATCGGCCCTCAGCTTCGGTACCATCTCGTTGAAGATGATCGACTGCGGCACGCCCCAATAGGGATTGAACTCGACCAGTTCGATCTTGTCATCGAAGAAATAGGTCTGGTTGGCCTTGGTGCCAACCACCACCCGCATCGCAAGCTCGGGCTTGCCCTCGTTGAAATAGGTCGCGGTAAAGGCCGGCTGGTTGATGAACACGCGGCGCGGCGCCAGCACGCCGGGCAGCCAGCGCGCCTGTTCCATGGCGAGTTCGACCTTCTCGATCTTGTCGGCATTGGTGATGCCGACAAGCGCCCGCCTTGTGGCAGGCCCGACAACACCATCAGGCTTGAGCCCGGCTTCCTTCTGGAAGCCCTTCACCAGATCGACGAGTTCGTCATCATACCCCGGCTTGCCGGCATAGCTTGCAAACAGCAGCGCATTGTCGGTCTTCAGCGCGTCCGAGGCCTTCATCTCGATGGCAGCGATCACGTTGGCGAGCTCGGGGTCGGACTGACCCGGCTTGAGCAGGATGGTTTCGGCGATTTCGATCCGCTTGCCGTCATCGAGATCGTGCAGCCGCTTGAGTTCGGCCTTGAGCGCCTCGAAATGCGCCCCTTGCGGATTGTGCGCCAGCAGCGCTGCGGCGGGATCGGCAGCCTTGGCCAGTGCTTCGATCTGTTTGATCAGATCCGGGCTCTTGCGCTTGAAATCGTGATAGCCGGAGATCCGGTTGGGATCGACCCGGCCGCGCGTGGCGTCGAGCATGTAATTGGTAACAGCCGTCGACAGCTTCATCTCGAACGCCATCAGCTCCTGCTGGCGCTCGGTGCCGCGGGTGACATCGAAGGCATCCGCCGGCACATCGACGTGATAATCGGCCGCCGACAATCCGACGGAATCGGCAGCCCCGAGCACGTCAAGCACGGCACGGGCGCGGTCGGTGATCGCGGTTCCCGCAACCCAGATGTAATCCGGATGGGCGGAATAATAGTCGACCACGGCACTTGCGGTTTCCGGCAGTGCCCGCACAGACAGGCCGGCCAGCGCCGGACGGCCTTCAGCGAAAGCATCGATCCCCAGCGGCGCAAGCCCCATGTCATCGATGCCGCCAGTGACCACCGGGTCGGCAATCTTGCCGAAATCGACCTTGACCAGCGTGTCGGGCTTGTAGGTACGGTAACGTGGCCCGCTGATCCGGACGACGGGTTTGGGCGCCTCGGCTTCCTGTCTGGCGCGCTCGCGGGCAGCCTTCTCCCGCTGCCGCTGGCCCGGGCTCTTGAACAGCGCCTCAAGCAGGCCCTGGGCCTGCACCGGAGGGGGAGCGGCAACGACGCCGGTAAAAGTAACCGCAATGGCGATCAACGCCACACCTGTACGCATCTTGATGCTCATGCCCAACCCAGATTGTTATGCGAAGCCTTTAGCCCCGCGCGTTTTCGACAAATCGCCCAGTGAGCCCCGACCCTAACAAATGATGGTTACGAATGAAAGAATGCGCGCCGATAACAATCTGTTGAATTGCTGCCACCAATGACCGGCAGAAAGAAGCCGCAGAAGCCCACGGCCGTGGCGGCGGGTGACACAGCTCAGGGTTTTGCGGCCGTCCGCCGCGACAGGGCCGGCGCCATGTCGTACCAGCCTTTCGACCGGTTGACGATCCACACCAGCGACAGCATCACAGGCACCTCGATCAGCACGCCGACCACGGTGGCCAGCGCCGCACCGGAATTGAACCCGAACAGGCTGATCGCCACGGCAACGGCGAGCTCGAAGAAGTTGCTGGCCCCGATCAGCGCCGATGGCCCGGCGATCACATGGGTCTCGCCCACCACCCGGTTGGCAATGTAGCCAATGCCGAAGATCAGGTAGGTCTGGATGGTGATCGGCACCGACAAGAGCACGATGATCATTGGCTGGGCCAGGATCGCCTGTCCCTGGAAGGCAAACAGGATGACCAGCGTTGCCAGCAACGCCAGGATCGACAGCGGCTGGAGTTTCGCAAGCAGGGCCGCAAGACCCGTCTCTCCCCTGCCCACCAGAACCCGGTTGCGCAGCACCTGGGCGATGATGACCGGCACCACGATATAAAGTGTCACCGACAGCAGCAGGGTCTGCCACGGCACCGTGATCGCCGAAATGCCGAGCAGCAACGCAACGATCGGCGCAAAAGCAAACACCATCACCAGATCATTGACCGTGACCTGGCTCAGCGTGAACAGCGGGTCGCCCTTGGTCAGGTTGCTCCAGACAAACACCATGGCCGTGCACGGCGCCGCCCCGAGCAGGATCAGCCCGGCGATGTAGCTGTTGATCTGGTCACCCGGCAGCATCGGCAGGAAAAGCCAGCCGATGAAGAACCAGGCCATCACCGCCATGGTGAACGGCTTGATCGCCCAGTTGACAATCAATGTCACCGAAATGCCGCGCCAGTGCCGGCTGACCTGCCCCAGCGACGCGAAGTCGATCTTGACCAGCATCGGAATGATCATAAGCCAGATCAGCACCGCGACAGGCAGATTGACATTGGCGATCTCGGCAGAGCCTATCGCCTGGAAGAAGGACGGGAAAACGTAGCCAAGACCGATGCCCGCAGCAATGCACAGCGCGACCCAGAGTGTTAGGTACCGTTCAAATGTCGACATGTCCTACTCCTGTTCAACGATACCGGCAGCCTGGCGCGCAAAAGCGGTGCGCCTTAATGCTTCTGTAAATCATGATATATAGAAACATTCAAGAGTACCCTCACCCCTGCAACCCATGCCGCAATTGCAATTGACCGGCCTTCATCCTAAGACCTCAAACATACGCAAGCGACTAACTGGCGACCCGAAAGGTATCCCGTGGCAAACGATCTCTTTCCCCTTGGACCCGACACCACACCCTGGAAAAAACTGACCGACAAGCATGTCGGCGTCGAGAAGTTCCGCGGCCAGGAAATCCTGACGGTCGAACCCGAGGGTCTGCGGCTTCTCTCGGAGGCTGCGTTCGGCGACATCAACCACCTATTGCGCCCCGGACACCTCAAGCAGCTCGCCGCGATCCTCGATGATCCCGAAGCCACCGAGAACGACCGCTTTGTCGCCTTCGACCTGCTCAAGAACGCCAACATCGCCGCCGGCGGCGTACTGCCGATGTGCCAGGATACCGGCACCGCCATCATCATGGCCAAGAAAGGCCGCAAGGTCTGGACCGAGGGCGGCGACTACGAAGCGCTGGCGGGCGGCGTGCTCGACGCCTATGAGCGCCGCAACCTGCGCTATTCGCAGCTCGCACCGCTCTCCATGTTCGAGGAGAAGAACACAAAGACCAACCTGCCCGCCCAGATCGACATCTATGAAGAAGGCAGCGACAGCTATGATTTCCTGTTCGTCGCCAAGGGCGGCGGATCGGCCAACAAGACCTTCCTGTTCCAGGGCACGCCGTCACTGCTGACCCATGACCGGATGGTCGAGTTCCTGCGCGAAAAGATCCTTACCCTCGGCACCGCCGCCTGCCCGCCCTACCACCTGGCGATCGTCATCGGCGGCACCTCGGCGGAAATGAACCTCAAGACCGTCAAGCTGGCCTCGACCAAGTATCTCGACGAGCTGCCGACCAAGGGCTCTGAATCCGGCCACGCGTTCCGCGACCTGGAAATGGAAGCCGAAGTTCACAAGCTGACCCAGCAGATGGGTGTCGGCGCGCAGTTCGGCGGCAAGTATTTCTGCCACGACGTCCGCGTCATCCGCCTGCCGCGCCATGGCGCGTCGCTGCCGATCGGGCTTGGCGTATCCTGCTCGGCTGACCGTCAGGCCAAGGGAAAGATCACCAAGGATGGCATTTTCCTGGAGAAGCTGGAGACCGATCCGTCAAAATACCTGCCGGAGATCGATGAGGAAAAACTCTCCGAACACGTGGTCAAGATCGACCTCAACCGGCCGATGAGCGAGATCCTTGCCGAGCTCTCCAAGCACCCGATCAAGACCCAGCTATCGCTCAGCGGGCCGATTATCGTCGCCCGCGATCTGGCGCATTCGAAGATTCGCGCCAGACTGGAAGCCGGCGAAGCCATGCCTGACTATCTCAAGGATCACCCGGTCTATTACGCCGGCCCGGCCAAGACCCCGGAAGGCTACGCCTCCGGCTCCTTCGGCCCGACCACTGCCGGCCGCATGGATTCCTATGTCGACCAGTTCCAGTCCTTCGGCGGCTCGATGGTGATGCTCGCCAAGGGCAACCGCTCCCGCTCGGTGCGTGAAGCATGCGCCCGTCATGGCGGTTTCTACCTCGGCTCGATCGGCGGACCGGCGGCCCGGCTGGCGCAGGACTGCATCAAGAAAGTAGAAGTCGTCGAGTACTCCGAATTGGGCATGGAAGCGATCTGGCGGATCGAAGTCGAAAACTTCCCCGCCTTCATCGTCATCGATGACAAGGGCAACGACTTCTTCAAGGAACTGAACCTGGGATAGGAATTTCCAATAGTATCCTAGTAAGTTCTCATGTGGGGCAAGTTCACCGCTGAACGGTGAACTCCGCTGCTATTAACAATTCCCCAACATTTTGCCCGTAATAATACAGGTCGAAAGTGCTATTACGGCATGCTTGGGGATTGAAAATGACGGTAGCCGCTGCGAACAAGGTCCAAACGATGGACACAGCAACCTTGGTGCTCGCCACCATGCGGCGGCGTGGCATCTCCGGCTTGCCGCGCAACTATGAACTCGTTTACGAAGCCCTCAACGCATCCAACCCAGCCCTGACGAAGCGCTTCGAAGCCCTGGGACGCAATCCCACGCAAGACGAACTCGATGCCTTGGGAAAGAAGGTATTTCCCCATCACCATCGCACCAACATCGTCGAAGGGGCCCACGACAAGATCTCCAGCGAACTCGAAGGAATGTTGCGCCTGCTCAAGCAGGAGCAATCGTCGATGGAGAGCTATTCCAAATTGCTCGGCGAAGCTTACCACCGCATTTCGACCAAGAACTCCGCGAGTTCGGAAATTCTCAACAACGTGATCGGCGTCCTGACCAATGCCACCGGCGACAGCATGGAAAAAGGCAAGGTCGTGGTCGAGCACATGGTCGAGCGCGCCCGCGAGATGGAACAGGTCAAGCTCGAACTCGACGAGTACAAACGCATCGCCAATACCGATCCGTTGACCCGCCTGGCCAACCGCCGCGCGTTCGACGAAGTGCTGTCCAACATCTACAACGAACAGCGCAATGCCATGTACTATGCGTTGATCGTCGCAGACATCGATCACTTCAAGAAATTCAACGACACCTATGGACATCCGGTCGGCGACCGGGTTCTCGGCGTTGTCGCTGCAGTGATGAAGAGCGCGCTGCGCAAGGATGTTTTCATTTCCCGCACCGGCGGCGAGGAATTCGCCGTGGTGTTGCAGGGCACAAGCCTCGAAATCACCATTGAAATTGCCGAACGGCTGCGCAAATCAGTCGAAGCAACGCCGCTGAGAAACCAGAAAACCGGCGTGAACTACGGTCCGATCACGCTGTCGCTTGGCATTTGCATGGCCAGCGATGCTGAGAGCGCCGAAGAACTCTACAACAAGGCCGACGTGGCACTCTACACAGCCAAGCACAAGGGCCGGAACAGATCACAGCTTTACAAGCCGGAACTCAACGATGAGTTCGAAAAGAACTGGGCAATATACAAGAGCTGATTGCCCGCTCATGCAAACCGGGCCCTTCCGGCGTCTTTTGCATGCAATCCGGCAACGACATCTGGCGTAATCCTGCATCAAGCTGGACACATGGTGGCGAAGCAGTTACCGGTAATTACTGAGGGTCAGGGTCCGGTCCACCGACCGGCGCAGGCCTCAATGCATCGAATCGCCCCGCCAAATTTCAACGACAGCCCTGGATCGTGACATGAAACGCCTGATTTCTTCCGCTTTTCTCGCACTGTGCCTGATGGCACCTGCCGCAACCGTGCAAGCCCAACCGGCCGGACAGACCTCAACAGAATCAAAATCGCTGCTTCAGATCCTGTTTCCACCATCCAAGAACTACAACAAGTATCGCCGCTCGGACAAATCGCCGATCAAGCGCAAGGTAATCTCGTTCAAGGAGAATTATTCCGAGGGTACGATCATCATCGATACATCCGACCGCAGGCTTTATCATGTGGTTGGCCGGAACAAGGCAATGGCATACGGCATCGGTGTCGGCCGCGACGGCTTTACCTGGCAGGGCAAGAACCGCATCACCCGCAAGGCCGAATGGCCGGGCTGGACCCCGCCGCAGGTCATGCGTGACCGCGTCAAGCGCCAGGAAGGCCGCGTTCTTCCCGCCTACATGAAGGGTGGTCCGGACAACCCGCTGGGCGCCCGGGCGATGTATATCGGATCGACCATCTACCGTATTCACGGCACCAACCAACCCTGGACCATCGGCAAGGCAATGTCATCGGGATGCATTCGCATGGCCAACGAGGACGTCGAGCACCTTTACGATCAGGTCAAGATCGGCACCACGGTGGTTGTCCGCAACTGATCGCGCAGCATTGGACACAAATACAAAAACCGGCCTTCTGGCCGGTTTTTTGTCACCACATGCTCGACTTCGCCCGCTCCGGCCATTCCCTGTCATAGGTCTGGCTGTCGAAATCCTGCTTGATTTCCTGCATCAGCCGGCCCGGTGTGGGAAGCGCACTCACGTCAGGCCAGACTTCCCGGTCCCACAGCCTGGCCCGCATCAACGCCCGGGCGCACTGGAAATAGATTTCTCCAATGGTGATGACGATGGCCGAGCGCGGCAGCTTGCCATCCATGACCAGGCTGGCCAGCAATTCCTCATCGACCGATATCACCGCCCGGCCATTCACCCTCAGCGTTGTGTTGGATCCAGGGATGAGAAACAGCAACGCAACCCGCCCGTCACGAACGATGTTGCGCAGCGAATCAATGCGGTTGTTGCCGCGCCTGTCGGCCAGGACCAGCGTGCGCTCGTCCTTGATGGTGATCACCTGTCCGGGATCGCCGCGCGGCGAGCAGTCGAGCCCCTCCGGACCGCAGGTCGCAAGCGCCATGATCGGCGAGGCTTCGATCAATTGCCGGTAGCCTTCGGTCAGCCGGTCGCTGACCTTGATCATCGAGGCTTCCGATGTCGCCCCGTAGATCTCTTCAAGTTCGCCAACCGATGTGATGATGGTCATGCAAGCCTCCGGGGTCTCCCGTTGTCGGTGGCTGTCAACTTATTGGGTTCATTCGAACATGGAAGGGGCAACTCCAAAATTTCCGCTCCATCGGCCTCACCGCCGATGAAATCCGCCACCGCCGTGGTCACCGGTTCGGCAGAGACGATGCGGCGGTGGCCAAAACCGTTGGCCTTCATCAGCCTGACATGAGGTCCCATGCGCGAGATCGCCTCTGCGTTCCAGAAAGCCACCTCCTTGTCGTCCTCGGCGTGAATGACAAGCATCGGAATATGGATGTCATGCATCATCCGGTCGACACGGAATTCCGACAACGGCCTTCCGGCAAACCGCAACACCTGGCGCTCGAAGGAGCTTTGAGCCGCTGAACCGAGCCCCATGAGCTTGCCCACCCAGCGGAACACATCGGCCATGTCGGACGGAGCCGCTATGGTGACAATACGCCCGGGCCGCCGCTCTGGCACATGCAGGATCGATCCGGCTGCCGCAGCCATCACCGAGGGGCCTCCGAAGGAATGCCCGACAAACGTGTCGAAGGGGCCGTGTTGCCGCCAGGCCGCATCGATCGCCTCGACCGCCTTGCCCAGATGCAGGGTCCGTCCGGTTGAAGCGCCGTGGCCAGGAAGATCCAGGCAGACAACGGTGTGCCCCGCCGCGACAAGCGCATCGGCCATTGCCACCATGTGATCGCTGCGCGAGCGGTAACCGTGGACCACCAGAACCTGTTGGCCGCTGGCGGCCCTGCCCGGCTCCGGTCGAAACACGTGGGTGGCGACAACACTGCCGGGAATCACCAGCCGCACGGTTTCACTTGCGGCCATGCGGGCTTCGGCTTGCGCCAGCGCCTTGCGCTCCTTGTCACTCTGCGGCCTGGTCGAGCGGGTTCGCGTAAACAGCCGGAACGCCAATTCGCCGGCCTTCTCGGGCGATTGCGCGGCGACCAGCCGAAGCCCTGCACGGGTGACCTTTTCAACGAGAGATGCCATAGTGGTTTTCCAGATTGGTTCAACTGTGAACAGAATTGTACAACTATGAACAAAATGCAAGCCCTGCCTTGGGACAACCCCCGTTTTCACAACTGGATTGCCGTCGCCCGCGCCTGTCAGGTGATGGGATTGACCCTGGCCCGGGCGCTTCAGCCGCTCGACATCAAGCCGCCGCATCTTGATATTCTCGTCAATCTGTTCCGAACCCCGGGGATTTCCCAGCAGGATCTCGCCGACAAACTGCTGGTCGGCCGCTCCAACCTGTCCATGCTGTTGCCGCAGCTGGAAAAACGCGGCCTTCTGGTCAGGCGCAGCGATCCGCAGGACCGCCGGGTGTTGCGGCTGGAACTGACGCCTGAAGGCACCGGGCTGACAAAAAAAGCCATCGCCATTCAATCGGACCTGATCGAGCGAACCATGAAAACGGCAAGCCTCGAGGAGTGCAATCTGGTCGGCGAGGTGATGACACGCATCATCGGTGAGCTGACGGCGTCGACAGATCCTGAAGCGGACAAGACGGCACTTGCCGGACAGGACGTGCTCTGATCCCTAGCGGGTCCGCGACATGCCCTTGTCGGCCAGTTCCGCGAGATACCCGGCCCAGCTCTCGTCCTTGCCGGCGCCGATTTCGGAGAGGAACTTCCAGGTGAAGATGCCGGTGTCATGACCATCGTCAAAGGCCAGCCGCACCGCGTAATTGCCGACCGGCAGCACCTTGGAGATGGTCACATCCGCCTTGCCGCCCACCGTCACACGCTGCGCCGGCGAATGGCCCTGCACTTCCGCGGAAGGCGAGCGCACCCTGAGCAACTCGGCCTCGATCGCGTAGGACCGGCCGTCGGTGAAGCTGACCGTCAGAACCTTGCGATCGGGAGACACCCGCAACTCTTTCGGCCAAGCCGCCTCATGATCGCCCATCTCTAGCACTCCTCGATCTCATCGCGTTTGAAGGCTGATCTAGAACCGATCCGGCGGCTTCACAAGCCTCGGACCTCAAAACAAAACCTGCGTCACGCCCCGCCTTTGGCGCGGCCCGCTGACGCGCCCCCTTGACGCGACTACGGTGTATGACGACATTGAGCCGAACGAAATGAAGGATCATCCGCGATGGAAGACACCCCTGCCCCGACCATGATCGACCCTTTCGGCCGGGCGGTGACCTATCTCAGGGTTTCGGTGACGGACCGCTGCGACTTCCGCTGCACCTATTGCATGGCGGAAAACATGACCTTTCTGCCCAAAAAGGATCTGCTTTCGCTCGAGGAACTCGACCGGGTCTGCACGGTCTTTGTCGAAAAGGGCGTGCGCAAGATCCGCCTCACCGGCGGCGAACCGCTGGTGCGCAAGAACATCATGGCGTTTGTCCGGCAGGTCGGGCGTCATATCGATGCAGGCCGGATGGAGGAGCTGACACTGACCACCAACGGCTCGCAGCTCGCCCGCTTTTCTTCCGAGCTGTATGATTGCGGCGTCCGCCGCATCAATGTCTCGATCGATACGCTCGATCCGGACAAGTTCCGCAAGATCACCCGCTGGGGCGAGTTGAGCAAGGTGCTCGAAGGCGTGCGCGCAGCACAGGCCGCGGGCCTGAAGATCAAGATCAATGCGGTGGCGCTGAAGGGCTTCAACGACGCCGAAATCCCGGACATGCTCAAATGGGCGCACGGGCAGGGCATGGACATGACGGTGATCGAGACCATGCCGATGGGCGAGATCGACGAGGACCGGACCGACCAGTACATGCCGCTGTCGCTGTTGCGGAGCAATCTGGCCAAGCAGTTCACGCTCGAGGACATCCCGTTCCGCACCGGCGGCCCTGCCCGCTATGTGACGGTGAAGGAAACCGGCGGCAAGCTCGGCTTCATCACCCCGATGACCCACAATTTCTGCGAAAGCTGCAACCGGGTGCGGCTGACCTGCACCGGCACGCTCTACATGTGCCTGGGCCAGAACGATGCCGCCGACCTGCGTTTGCCGCTGCGTGCGTCCGAAGGCAACGAGCTGCTGTCCACCGCAATCGATGAAGCCATCACCCGCAAGCCCAAGGGTCACGATTTCATCATCGACCGGACCACCAAGCAGCCCGCCGTCGCCCGCCACATGAGCGTCACCGGCGGCTGAATTCCCGATAGGACATCTCACAATGCGCGTTGCAGTCATCGGCGGCGGGATCGCCGGATTATCGACGGCCTGGTCGCTGACCAAATCCGGCATCGAGACAACCCTGTTCGAGCGCGGCCCTATCCCCAACCCGCTTGGTGCGTCCGGCGATCATCACCGCATCATCCGCCGCGCCTATGGCAGCCAGGGCGGCTACCAGCGCCGCATCACCGAAGCCTATGAAGCCTGGGCCGAGATGTGGGACGACATCGGCCAGAATCATCTTGTCGCCAGCGGTTTCCTGCTCGTCTCGCTCTATCCCGGTGACATGGGCGACCAGATGCGCCAGGGCTTGGCCGATCAGGGCGATCCGCACGAGACCCTGCCGCTTGAGGAAGCGCTCAGACGATATCCCTATCTCGACGCAGCACACATTTCCGCAGTCACCTTCAGCCCCGAGGGCGGCGCCTTGATGTGCCGCCACATCGCCACCGATCTGGCGACCTGGCTTAAGACCAACGGCTGCACGGTGCGCGACCACACGCAGATCAGCGCCCTGGACCACGAAACAGGCGAAATCGTCACCGCAGACGGGGAACGGTTCGGCTTCGACAGGATCGTCATCGCCGCAGGCGCCTGGGCTCCCGGCCTGGTTCCCGAGTTGCAGGCGGACCTGACCCCGTGGCGCACCGCCGTGGCCTATCTCGAACCGCCCGCCGATCTCGCAGAAGCCTGGGCCAACTCGCCCGTCATTCTCGAAACCGGCGGAACCTCCGACGGCTACATCCTGCCGCCGGTGCGTGGCACGGGCCTCAAATTCGGCACCGGCATGCACAAGGTGGTCAACCCTGATCCGGACGAAAACCGCGAGGTTCGCCCGGAGGAAGGCCGACAGATCCTGTCGCACTTCACCCAGAGCTTTGCCCGGCTTGATGAGTACCGCGTCAGCGATGTGGTCTCCTGCGCCTACACCTTTACCCGCGACGAGCACTTCATTGCCCGGCGAATCGGCAGATCGACGGTGGTCTCGGCCTGTTCGGGACACGGCTACAAGTTCGGCGCGGCTGTCGGACGGCGAACCGCCAGCAGCATCATCGACGGCGACGATGCTGCGCTTGTCCGCTGGATCGAAGCCCGCGACTGATCAATTTCCGTGATGCACCGGCAATGGCTGGCGGCTGTGTCCGCACCTGTATCGGTGCTAGGATGAAGCGCGAGCCAGCGATTCCATGCCGGCCAGTTCCGGATACATCATGGCTCTCACCTCCAATATGCGCGGCGCGCTGTTCATGTCCCTGTCCATGGCGGGGTTCACCTTCAACGACAGCATCGTCAAGTCGCTGACCAACGATCTCAGCGTCGCACAGGTGATGTTCATCCGAGGCGTTGTCGCCACGCTGCTGATCTTTCTGCTGGCCAGGCACCGGCGGGCTCTTCGCCCGATCCACCTGCTGCTCGATCCGTGGGTCGCCCTCAGGGTAGTCGGCGAACTCGGCGGAACGCTGACCTTCCTGATCGGCCTGTCCCATATCCCGCTCGCCAATGCCTCTGCGATTCTGCAAGCCTTGCCGCTGGCGGTCACCATGGCGGCAGCGCTGTTCCTGTCCGAACCGGTGGGCTGGAGACGCTGGGGGGCTATTCTGACAGGCTTCGTCGGCGTGCTGATCATTGTCCGGCCGGGGCTGGAGGGGTTTTCCCCCTATGCACTGATGATTGTCGGCACCGTCGTTTTCGCAGCCGCACGCGACATCGCCACAAGGAAAGTCAATCCGGCTATCCCGTCACTGTACCTTTCCACCGTCACCGCCGCGTCGGTCGCGCTGGCAGGTCTCGTGCTGATCTGGCCGATGGGCGGCTGGAAACCGGTCAGCGCCTCGGAATTGGGCCTCATCAGCCTTGCCGGCTGCCTGTTGCTGGTCGGATATCAGTTCATCATCATGTCGATGCGCGAAGGCGAAATCTCGTTCATCGCGCCGTTCCGCTACACGAGCTTCATCTGGGCCTTGCTGCTGGGAATGCTGGTGTTTGGTGAATATCCGGATGTCTACATGGTCACCGGTGGCGCCATCGTCATCGGATCAGGCCTCTACACGCTGTATCGCGAACGCATCAAGAGCGCCGCCAAACCTGCAAGCCGTGCAGCAGCCCGCCATTCACCGTGACCCGCGAACCCTTCTTTGAGATACGAACTCGTGCTCTCGCCTGAGCACCACTCCGCGCTCTTCGGGCGGGACGCTGAAGCCCGGAACACGCGTGCTGTCCTCGGCCTTCGGCGTTGACCAAGGCATTACCTCATCCTCCAATTCCTTCAGCAATCGCACATGGGAGCATTCACCCCATGGCGCATTGCAAAACGGACATTGGTCGACTTCACCGGCGCCGGACATTAGCCTCCACCCTATTCAAGCGTCAAAATCGGACAGTAGATCCAAACACAAAATACCCTAATATTTTACTATTTCAAAGCTTTGCACTCAGATTCATAAAGTAAATCCTATTCACTTAATACGCAACCGCGCAGTTCTGCTTTACCCACGATCCGTGCATGTGTCTGCAGTTTATGCCTGATTTCGATTGCATCGCCGCGCCCGAGACCCCAAAACAGCAGCAATGAACAAGACCATTTTCCTCAACCGCGCGACACCGCCGCACATCCTCACCCTTGTGATTGTCGCCGGGCTCAGCGCGATGACCATGAATCTGATTCTGCCGTCGATGCCCAGCATCGCCCGCTATTATCAGGCCGATTATGCCTTGGTTCAGCTGGCAATCTCCGGCTACCTGGCCTGCACCGGGCTGCTGCAGCTGGTGATCGGACCGCTGTCGGACCGGTATGGCCGGCGGCCGATCATGATTGCCGGCCTAGTGATCTTTCTGGTTGCCACGGCGCTGGCGCCGTTTGCCCCGACCATCGAGACATTCCTGGCAATCCGCATGCTTCAGGCAACCGTCGCCTCCGGCATGGTGCTGTCGCGCGCCATCGTCCGCGACGTCGTCGACACCGACAAGGCCGCCTCGATGATCGGCTACGTCACCATGGGCATGACGCTTGCGCCGATGATCGGTCCGGCGCTTGGCGGCATCATGGACGAGGTATTCGGCTGGCAATCGAGTTTCGCGCTGCTGCTCGCCTTCGGCGCCGCAGCCTTGCTGCTGACCCTGGTTGACCTCGGCGAAACCAATCTCAACCGCTCGCCCAGCATGCTCAGGCAATTCGGCGCCTATCCGGAGCTCTTCCGCTCGCGCCGGTTCTGGGGCTACACCCTGACCGCGACCTTCGCCTCCGGCGCATTCTTCTCGTTTCTCGGCGGCGGACCGTTCGTGGCCACCGAAATCCTCGGCATGAAACCGTCCGAACTCGGGTTCTATTTCGTCTTCATCGCGCTGGGATACATGACCGGCAACTTCCTCTCGGGCCGCTTTGCCCAGCAAATCGGCATCAACCGCATGATGGCCGCCGGCTGCGTCATCTCGGGCCTCGGCATGGCGCTGTCATTGGTCCTGTTTCTGCTCGGACTGGATCATCCGCTGTCGTTCTTCGGCCCGATCTTCTTCCTCGGCCTCGGCAACGGCATCACCCTGCCGAGCGCCAATGCCGGGATCGTCAGCGTACGCCCGCATCTGGCCGGTTCCGCCTCGGGCCTGGGCGGGGCGATGACCATCGGCGGCGGCGCTGCACTCTCCTCCCTGGCGGGCGCCATCCTGTCCGCCGAAACTGGCCCCTATCCGCTGATCCTGATCATGCTCTTCTCCTCCCTTCTGGGCATGGTGGCGACGCTCTACGTGATCCGGGTCGAACAAAGCCTCGCCGCGGCGGCCGGGCAGGCATCATGAAGATCATCGGCGGCATTCTGGCAGGCGGGCTCGGACGCCGCATGACCGGGTTCGACAAGCCTTTCGCGCCCTTGGCCGGCAGGCCGCTGATCGCCCATGTGATCGACCGCCTTTCGCCGCAAACCGGCACCATCCTGCTCAACGCCAATGCCGACCCGGCCCGGTTCACGCAATTCGGGTTCGATGTCGTCGCAGACCGGATCAGCGGCCACAAGGGACCACTTGCCGGCATCCATACGCTGATGCAGGCAGCCGGCGAACGTGGCGCAAGCCATGTGCTGGTGGTGCCCGCCGATACCCCCTTCCTCCCGCAGGACCTCGCCGGCCGGCTGGCATCATCGTGCTCCGACGCCGAAACGGTGCGGATTGCCTGCTCCCATGGCCGGCGCCATCCGGTTGCGGCACTCTGGCCGGTTTCGCTGGCCCCGGCTCTGGCTGCGCATCTGGCGTCGACCGATGACCTGAGCCTGGCCGCCTATCTCAGGCAGCTTTCGACCGTCGAGACCGATTTCTCCGAAGCCGGCCAACCGGATCCGTTTTTCAACATCAACGAGCCCGCCGACCTGGTTGAGGCGGAAACTCTGTTGGCCCAGATCCGCGCCTGAGCGCCGATCTGATCAGGCTTCCGCGCATTGGCTTTGGGTAAGCTGGCTTTTCCTGTTGCAATCGCTGATGAAACAGTGGGAATATTCGTTCCAGCGCGGTGAGTATCACCAGCGAGCAAGCGGAATGCGGCGGCAACAAGCCGCAATCCGGCCAACAGAGAGGACACTATGCGTATTTCCAAACGGATCACCCTGGCAGTGACGGCTGCCGCCCTTGCCCTGTCGATGGGAGCAGCCGCCCAGGCCGCCAGCCATGGCGGCATGAAGAAGATCGTCATCGGAACGGAAGGCGCCTACCCGCCCTTCAACAACCTTGAATCCGACGGCAGCCTTGTCGGCTTCGACATCGATATCGCCAAGGCGCTTTGCGAAGAAATGAAGGTCGAGTGCGAATTCGTCACCCAGGATTGGGACGGCATCATTCCAGCCCTTCTCGCTGGCAAGTTCGACGCCATCGTCGCTTCGATGTCGATCACCGACGAGCGCAAGGAAAAGGTCGACTTCACCAACAAGTACTACAACACCGGACCGGCCATTGCCGTGCCGAATGACAGCACCATCACCGAGGCAACCGATGCCGGCCTCGCAGGCAAGGCACTGGGTGCGCAGTCTTCGACCACCCACTCCAACTACGCCGAAGCCAAGTTCCCGTCTGCCGATCTCAAGCTTTACCCGACACCTGACGAATACAAGCTCGACATCGCCTCGGGCCGTGTCGATGCCGTCATCGACGACGTGATCGTGCTGTCGGACTGGCTCAAGACCGACGACGGCAAGGCATGCTGCAAGCTGCTGGGCACCCTTACTCCTGACCCGGTGATCAACGGCGAAGGCGCAGGCATTGCCGTCCGCAAGGGCGAAACCGAACTGCGTGACATGTTCAACACGGCAATCGCCGCGATCCGCGCCAACGGCACCTACAAGACCATCAACGACAAATATTTTGACGTTGATGTCTATGGCGACTAATCCGGTCATGCACCGATAGACAACGCTGAGAGACGGCGGGCGAGATATCGTCCGCCGTTTTGACACCAAGACCGTGAACAAGACGGCAAGCCACAGGGGACAGCATGGAACCGACAGCATCGCTGGGAGAGCAGCTTTATTTGCTCGTCTCCCTGTTTGACCCGTTTTGCGGGCCGGTCGGCGTTCTCAACCTGCTTCCGGACGGCTCCCTGCTGTCTTGCGGCGACACCGGCTGGGGCGACGAAGTAGCCAGGGGGTTCTTTGTCACCATCACGCTGGCCCTGTGCACCTTGCCCATCGGTTTGCTGATCGGCCTTTTCCTGGCCCTGGCAAAACAGACCGAGGTGCGCACGCTCAGGATGGCGGCGAATATCTACACCACCATCTTTCGCGGCCTGCCCGAACTCCTGACGATTTTCATGATCTATTTCGGTCTCCAGATCGCGGTGCGGGAGACTGCAATGGCGCTCGGCTTCGAGCGCGGTTTTGAGATCAATTCCTTTGTCGCCGGCACCATCGCGCTGTCGCTGGTGTTTTCGGCCTATGCCTCCGAGGTGCTGTCATCGGCGTTCAAGGCGATCCCCAAGGGGCAGTATGAGGCCGGCTACGCGCTGGGCCTGCGCCCGGGCAAGACCATGCGGCTGATCATCCTGCCGCAGCTTGTCCGCATCGCCCTGCCCGGCCTGGGCAATCTCTGGATGATCCTGATCAAGGATACCGCGCTGATCTCGGTCATCGGACTGGGTGACACGCTGCGCCAGACCGGCATTGCCGCCAAGGTGACCAAGGAAGCATTCTTCTTCTACGGCACCGCGTGCCTGTTGTTCCTGGCTCTGGCAATGGCATCTTCAATTGTGTTTTCCAGGATCGAACTGCGCGTGCGCCGCTCGGGGGTCAACCGATGAGCGCCGTTCAGGAAATCATCCCGCCGCAGCCGGCGCCGCCGCCCGAGCCGTTCCGCTGGACGCCAATGCGCATCCTCGGCGCGTCGCTGCTCGGCATCTGGATCATCGCCGGCATTGCTCTGGTCCTTTGGCTTGTCGGCGCCTGGGACATCGACAAGGTCAAGACCTACGGACCGAAGTTCCTTTCGGGGCTGGCCACCACGCTGACCCTGGTGGGGATCTCCATCGTTCTGGGCGCCATTGTCTCCATTCCGCTGGCCTTCGGCCGGATGTCATCCAACAAGATCATTTCGTCGCTTGCCTATGGTTACGTCTACTTCTTCCGCGGCACACCGCTGCTCGCCCAGCTGTTTCTGATCTATTACGGCTTCGGCACCTTTCGAACCGAACTCGAGGCCATCGGGTTGTGGGTGTTTTTCCGCGACGCCTGGAATTGTGCGCTGTTTGCCTTCACGCTCAACACCGCCGCCTACCAGGCCGAAATCCTGCGCGGAGCCATCGAGAGCGTACCGCGCGGCCAGCATGAGGGGGCAGCAGCCCTCGGCCTCACCCCGTTCCAGACCTTTCACCAGATCGTCCTGCCGCAGGCGATGATCGTCGCACTCAGACCCTATGGCAACGAGATCATCCTGATGATCAAGGGTTCGGCGATCGTCGCCATCGTCACGGTATTCGACCTGATGGGCGAAACTCGCCGGGCCTATTCGCGCACCTTCGATTTCCAGACCTACATCTGGGCAGCGGTGTTTTATCTCCTCATCGTCGAGACATTGCGCAACATCTGGGAAAAGCTCGAACAGCGGCTGACCCGCCACCTCAAGCGCTAGAGCGTTTCATGGCTTGCTGCGCTCGCGCCTTTCTGTAAAAGGGGCGCGAAACCAGATTTGGAGCCCGTGATGGCCAAGACCGACGATGACGCTTTGGCGGAAGCCTACAACCGTGCGCTCAAGCTGGAGAAATCCGGCGATTTCGATCTCGCCGCAGCGGCCTATGCCGAAGTCCTGGCGCTCGATCCCGACGATCACGGCGGGGCTGCGGTGCGGTTGGCCTCGATGAAGCGCGGCGATGTGCCGGTACGCGCCCCCGAAGCCTATGTCACCACCCTGTTCGACCAGCACGCCGAAGTGTTCGACAAGGTGCTGGTCGAGGATCTCGGCTACCACGTTCCGCTGCTGCTCAGGCAACGGCTGATCGAGCTTGACGAAACCAGTTTCGAGCGCATGCTCGACCTTGGCTGCGGCACCGGGCTGACCGGCGGCGCGCTGGAAGACATGGTCGATGACGCCACCGGCCTCGACCTGGCCGAGAACATGGTCGAGATCGCCCATGAAAAAGGCCTCTACGACACGCTCTACGTTGCCGACGCCGTCGATTATCTCGAGGACAATGACGACGACCCGTTCGATCTCATCGCCGCCACCGATGTGCTGCCCTATCTTGGCGCCCTCGAGCCGTTGTTCGAGGCTGCCGCGAAGAACGCCCTGCCCGGCGCGCTGTTCTGCTTTTCAAGCGAAACCCTGCCGGAAGCCGAGTTCGAAGGCCGCCCCTACACGGTCGGCGGTTTCCAGCGCTTTGCCCATCAGTTGAGCTATGTCGAATCCGCTCTCAAGGCGGCAGGTTTCGAGATGATCGAGGCCGGTGACATCATCGTCCGCCACGAGCAAGGCGCGCCGATTGCCGGACACCTGTTCATCGCCCGCAAGGGCTGATGAACGGGTTTGTCTCGGTCGAATTCCGCTTGAGGCAAGTCGCACGAATGCGGGCGCCGCACTGCACGCCCAATTGCGCTCAGACTTCGCGAGCCGCCAGAGCAGCGATATCGGCAAGTCCGGATTTCCCGCCGGGGCCGATGACAACGTAATTGACTCCATCCGATTTCCACGACACGAAGTCGAAACCCTTGATGGTCTGCTGCTTGAAGCCGGGAGCCGGCATCGTGCCGCCGTTCATGCCGCTTTGCAGGCACAGGGCTATGACCACGCCGTCCGGCTGCCGATACATCAGCTGGGCAACAGGCTTGCCATTGGCAACCAGAAGCCGGCCGCCCTCGAAGGTTAGCCCGAATTCCGAAAGATCAGGGATCGAGAATTGAACCCCGACGGTTGATCCGAGCCATTTGACCAGATGAGCAGACTCCGCAGCCGGCACCTCGACCAGGTGACGCTGCTGGCTTGCATAGATTGCATGGTAGTCGGCGATGTCGGCCAGCCAGCCGGCATTTGCCACCACCGTGGCGCCAGGCGAAGTCTGATCCTTCAGAAAAAACCCGCCCATCCCGCCGACGATGAAAAGTGCAAGACCGGCCGCCACTGCGCCCCAGATCGGGCGCGAGGCAGGACGTGCGGGAGCAATACCGACGGGTGTTGACTTGATCTTCTGCGCCAGCGAAAGCGGGACCGGATCCCTCAAAAGCGCATCGAACTGCTCCTGTGCCAGCGCGTCGGCTGCCATCAGCGCATCCAGTTCGGCTTGCACGGCAGGATCTGATTCCAGCAAGGATTCGATCATCTGAGCATCGGCGGCGTCCAGTTCGCCATCCAGATAGGCGCTTAACTTGGTCGAGAGGTCTGTCATGTAGCGATGCCCTCCTCGTGGCCAAGCGCAGATGCAAGCAGCTTTCTTGCCCTGTGAATGCGGCTCATGACGGTTCCGACCGGTATATCCAAAAACTCCGAAACTTCACGGTAGCTGTACCCCTCCGCACAAACCAGCATCAAGGGTTGAGCCAAGTCGGGCGGCAGGGCGCTTACCCTGGCCTGCACCTGCTTCGCGTTCAGCGTGTCATCAGCATCCGCGGTCTGCAGCTCCGTCGCCTCCTCGGCAGGAACCTGCCCCTGCCCTTCGCGAACCTTACGTTTACGGATCTCGCTGATCCAGAGGTTTCGGATGATGCGGAACATCCAGCGGTCAAGCGGCTGGGCCGGGTCGTACTGATGCCATCTCTGCAGCGCCGTCGTGCACGCATCCTGCAACAAATCATCGGCATCAGGAACCGAGCGGGTCAGACTCAACGCAAACCGGCGCAGCCTCGGTAAAAGCCCGATCATCTCGATCTTGAACTTTTCAGCTGTCGTCACCCTGGCCTCGTCCCTGTCAGCCGCTGTGCAGTCCCGGTATTTCCGGGAAAATTGACCTTGAAGGCCGGCGCGTATCGGTAGCGTGCGTATAATGACTATTTCTGCTGTGGTTGCAATCGGCGTTGCCCAACACGAGGGCCGACCAGGGAGGGCCACAAGGTGTAATCCCCACGGCCCCCGAAACTGGATCAGGGGTGCGCGACGTGCCAAACGCCGCCGACGCCGTCGCCATTGGTCTCGCCGGCTGCAGTGTCACCAACCCAGAAGTAGAGCGGCTTGCCGTCCTTTGCCCACTGCTTGCTGCCGTCCTTGCGCTCAACGGTGGACAATCCCGGCATATCGGCACCGCTCTCGGCGATGTAGGGCGGCCAGTTGACGGCACAATCGTCATAGCAGACCGACGCGCCCGCCGGGTCCTTGTCAAAGGTGTAAAGTGTCATGCCGTTCGTTGCGGTCAGGTTCGCGTGAGCGGCTGCATAGGCTCCGGTGCATCCGGCGGCCAGAATTGCGAGGGTGGCGATGGTTGTAAACTTCATGGGAATCTCCTGTTGAATAGTATCGGAACGACAACGAACGGCGCTCTCAAATGGGTTACGCCTGTGCTGCTCAATTTATTCTCGAGAACGGAAACTTTCTAACAAGCATATGAATAATATAGGATATTTTTCACTAAACCTGACGTCGCCAGGGTGATGATCACAAAATAGTTCACCTGGCAGAGATCGAGGTCAGCGACATCATCGTACCCCACGAGCAAGCGGCGGCGCTGCAGGTGGCAACGCGGCCTGCTCTGCGCGTCCTATACTTGCACGGCCATGCCTCCTATGCTGAGGTTTCAATAAAGGATGCCCGCAAGTTTCCTTGGCCCTGAATTGCCGCGGGCGCTGGAGAGATCAAATGCGTCTGTTTCGTGCTCTATTCTCAGCCTTGCGCAACCATCCCTATCAGACGGCAATCCTGTTCGTCATTGTCGCCTGGATACTGGGGGTCAGAACCTACAACGTCATCACGCTTGAAAAGGGCTACGCCAGGATTGCCGGGCTTCTGGAATCGGTTGAGGAGCTCAAGAACGGAACCACCGCGACCGATCTCTATGACGCCAAGTATTTCGCGGCGATGAGCGCCGAGGTCTATCGCCTGCCTCATGTCCCGGGCGCAAAGACCGAACTTCCGTCGTGCGATCTGGGAGTAATTCTCGGCGACTGGAAACTCCTGGGCTCATCAGACGGCTTTCCGCTCAAACCCGACGGTTTTGATGGCGACCAGGCCGGCTGGGATGGCGATCTGGTCTACGGCGTCTGGTACCGCAAGCTCGATCCGCAAAACCTGCAGATCGCGCTGGTGTTCCGCGGCACCCACACGTTCGGCGACTGGTGGAGCAATGTTCGCTGGTTCACCAAGTATTTTGGCGCCGGCTGGGATCAGTACGACCTCGCTCAAACGGTTGCCGATTACGTGGCCGACGGCCTGACTGCCGATCACCCCGAGCTTCAGGGTTTCGCAAACGTTGAATACATTGCCGCCGGGCATTCGCTGGGCGGCGGCCAGGCGCAGCAGGCGGGCTACGCAAACACGAAGTTCAAGCGCGTCTATTCGTTCAACGGCTCCTCGGTAACCGGGTTCTACGACCTCGCCCAATCCGAGCGTGACGAAAACAAGCAGGGTCTGCGGATCTACCGGATCAGCGAACGCGGCGAGGTCCTCGCCCTGCTGCGCGGCTTCATGAAGGTGATCTACCCGGTGGTCGAGAAGAACCCCAAGATCGTCGAAGCAACTTACAATTACGGCGAGCGCGGCCTAATCAGCCAGCACTCGATCGACGATCTCGCCTGCTCGCTCAACGGCGAGGGTTGAACGACCGGAGCGATCGCGCTCCGCTGCCGCTCAGCCCGGGCTCAGCCTCCACACGCCTGCCGGATCGGCGACATCGGTGGCCGGGATCACGATCGAGTTCACGTCGGCCCACAACGGCGCAAAATCGCTGTAGTGCCCCGAAAACAGGTTTCCCGACTGGCCGGTGGTGTGGATGTAGGTCGACCGGTCGAGATCGGCCATGTCGAAGATGCCGCGATAGCTGGTGGCAAAGGTGTTGGCGTAGGGATCGTCTTCATCGCGCAATCTCGACACGCCGCGATCCAGCGTGAAGGGACCGCCAGCGCTCTCGATCTCGACATTGAAGAACCGGCGCAGCGCCGCCACCTCGCCGAAGGGGCTGTGCTGACCCTTGGCGTAATGCGCCTGCCCCCAGCGCCATTTGGAGGAATCCTCTCCATACAGGGTTGAAAGCTCGGCGATGGCCGCACCGAAGGCTTCGATAACGATTTGGTCACAGCTTTCTTCCGTCTCGGTGGTTTTGACATCATCGCACCAGTTGCGCGCCGTGTTGCCGTCGAGCAGTCCTGTGAGCACCCTGGCGCGCGCCTTGAACCAGTCGTGGAATGTGATCCCGAGATCATCCTTGAAGGTCCTGATCATGGTGTGCCGCACCCAGGCGACGAACAGCAGCGGCTCCATGCTGTCGCGCGCCATCTGCGCATCCCAGGAGGCGATCCGGTCGGCCAGTGCCCGCTCGGCCTCTGTCAGCGGTTTGCCTTCGAGCTGCTTGAGCATCCTCGGTTTCAGATCCGAGAATGCCTGTGAGAAGATGTCCGCCTGCATCTGCCGTGAGGTCGCCGCGGTATGTTTCTCGTTCGATCCGTTGATCAGCGTCTCGATGCGGTTCTGCCGGTACGGCTCGTCCCAGTCGAATGTCAGGTGCACCGGGTAATCCGGTCCGACGATTTTGGTGTTGGCGGTGGCGATATACCCGCTCTCCGGGTTGTTCTGACGTGGGGCGTCCTTGTAGGGCGCAAATCCGCGCCAGTCGTAGATCGCATTCCAGCCCGGCGCCGGCGCCCGGCCCATCAACCGGTTGGCCGGGTCGCGCAGCGGCACCCGCCCCGCCGCGACAAAGCCGATATTGCCCGACCGGTCGGCAATCACCATCGATTGCATCGGGGTGACGAAGGATTGAAATACAGTCTGAAAGTCCTCGACCGTGCGCATGCCGTAGAGTTTCGGCGCGACCATCATCGTGGTGTCATCATGCGCCAGCGCCACCCACTGCAGGGCTGCGACGGTATTGTCAGGCAGCAGCTTGTCGAAATTCCGGTAGCTTGCCGGAAACACCGGCCCGTGCCGGGTCCAGCGCCGGGTGAAGCTTTGCGCCTCGCCGCCGCGAACCTTGATGGTCTCCTGCTTCTGCCCGAAGGCCGTCCAGCCGGTCGGCGTCAGGTACTCGTCCGGATTGTCGGGATTGACCCGTTCGACAAACACATCCTGGGCATCGGTGGCGGTGTTGGTGAAGCCCCAGGCCAGATCATCGCCGCGCCCCAGCAGCACCGACGGCGTGCCCGGCAGCGAAACGCCGATCAGATGACGCGGAGTTTCGTATTCCCCGGTCACTTCCAGATGCGCCAGATACCAGACCGACGGCGCCGACAGCCCCAGGTGCGGATCATTGGCCAGCACCGGCAGGCCAGACGCGGTGCGGTCACCGGAAATCACCCAGTTGTTGGAGGCGCCGGTCGAAAGAATGCCATCGATTGCAGCAAAGGCCGAGGATGCGTCCGCCGTCGTGACATCTTCGCCCAGAGGCGTGCGATCAAGCCCCAACAGAGCCGTCAGATCCGGCATCGGCGGCGGATTGTCCGCCTCCAGATAGGGCAGCAGGTCCTGAACTTCGGTTTCGCTGAACCCGAGGCGGGCAAACCCGAGCCGCATTGCTTCCTCGCCGAGGTTTTCCGCAAGCGTGATCGACATCATCTTGACCGACACCAGCGTGTGCGCCGCCGTCCAGGGTTCCGGCTTGACGCCGAGGATCAGATACTCGGGCGGCAGCCGCGAGGAGAACATCTGCGGGTCGCGCTCGATCCAGGCGTTGACACCACGCGCATAGCCTTCAAGCATGGCGATGGTCTCGGCATCCATGACACTCAAGGAAGCTTCGGCGGCCTCGTAAACTCCCATGGTGCGAAGCCAGGTATCGGACCCGACAGTGGCTTTGCCGAACAGTTCCGACAGACGTCCCTGGCCTGCCATGCGGCTGACTTCCATCTGCCACAGGCGGTCCTGGGCATGCGCGAAACCGAGACCGGCGGCAACGTCGGCGCGGGTCCTGGCCTTGATGTGCGGCACCCCGTTCGCATCCCGGGTGATCGTCACATCCGCGCCCAGTCCGGCAATCTGCATCGCCCCGTCAGCCGGTGCCTGCGAGCGCGACACCCACAGCATTCCGACGCCCGCGGCCATTGCCGCCAGGGGAACAAGAAGAAGAATGAGCTTGATAAGGCCTTTGACGATGCGCATCATTGGTCTATGTCCCTCCCATGAACCGGCGGCTTGCTTTACGTAACGTGCAATCAGGTCAGCGGTAAAGCGCATTTGTGACAAAAGGATAAGCGAAATGGCAACAGTAGCATTCATTGGTCTGGGCGTTATGGGTTACCCGATGGCAGGTCACCTCAAAGCCAAGGGCGGCCATGATCTCAGGGTCTACAACCGCACGGCAGAAAAAGCCCGCAAGTGGGCCGAGGAGTTTGGCGGCACTGCATGCGACACCCCGGCCGATGCTGCCAAGGGCGCCGATTTCGTCTTCACCTGCGTCGGCAATGACGACGATCTTCGCGCCGTCACCATCGCCCCGGGCGGCGTCCTGCACGGCATGGGCAAGGGTGCGATCCTGATCGACAACACCACCGCCTCGGCCGAAGTGGCCCGCGAGCTTGCCAAGGCCTGCACCGACAAGGGCTGCGGCTTCCTCGACGCGCCGGTGTCCGGCGGCCAGGCCGGTGCGGAAAACGGCGTTCTCACCGTCATGACCGGCGGCGACGAGGCGACCTTCGAAAAGGCCCGCCCGGTGATCGATGCCTATGCCCGCATGGTCGGTCTGATGGGCCCGGTCGGCAGCGGCCAGCTCACCAAGATGATCAAC
>Ga0189291_100114_pt1 | contig 84152 bp, 66 predicted proteins | sample UW1redminimetaG_FD_130331 | JGI IMG/M metagenome (GOLD analysis project Ga0189291, IMG submission 130331) | Marine microbial communities from the Costa Rica Dome - UW179B-red mini metaG | ecosystem: Environmental > Aquatic > Marine > Oceanic > Photic zone | place: Costa Rica: the Eastern Pacific...
CCCGAACCCAGCCGTTAAGTGCCTTAGCGCCGATGGTACTGCGTCTTAAGGCGTGGGAGAGTAGGTCATCGCCAAACCTAATAATCACTCCAAATAACAAACATATCTCTCTAACGATAAAATCATAACTACACTCAATCTTAAAATAGCCGGTAATCCCGGACAAATACATGACGCGACTATGTTCGCGTCGTAATGAAAAAATCCGCTTGACCGGAAACCCGTGATTGCAGATGCCTTGTACACCCCTGGCCTCAATCCAAGCGAGATATTTCATGACTTCCAAGGTAAAAATCGGCGCTGTGGTCATCGGCCGTAACGAAGGTGAGCGTTTGATCAACTGTCTGACCTCCCTGAAAGATGAGGTTGCGCTGGTGGTTTATGTTGACAGCGGATCCACCGATGCCTCCCTTGAAAATGCCACCCGTCTGGGTGCTGAATGTATCCTGTTGGACAAGAGCATTCCCTTTACGGCGGCCCGGGCCAGAAATGCGGGGTTTGAACGGATCATGGACCGGGTTGATCCACCACAGCTGGTTCAGTTTCTGGATGGGGATTGCCGGTTGGAACCGGGATATCTCTCTAAAGCGGTGGCAGAGTTTGAAGGGCAGGACAGGCTTGCGGTTGTAACGGGTTGGCGTGCGGAGATTGACCCGGATGCCAGTGTTTACAATCAGATGTGTGATCATGAATGGCATGGACCTATTGGCGAAATTGCGGCTTGCGGTGGGGATATGATGGTCAGAACGGCTGCATTTCAACAGGTTAGCGGGTTCAACCCGCAGGTGATTGCCGCTGAAGACGACGAATTTTGCACCCGTTTGCGCAAAGCCGGTTGGAGATTGCGCCGCCTGCCTGAGGCGATGACCCATCATGATGCGCATATGATGCGGTTCAGCCAATGGTGGAGCAGGGCCGTGCGCACCGGGCACGGATTTGAACAGGTGAATGATCTGCATCCCGAATATTTTCAAAGGGAGCGCAAGAGAATGTGGGTTTATGGCGCTGTTCTGCCTGTTCTGGCTCTGATCGGTGCGCTGTTTTTCTGGCCGCTGCTGGCGCTTGTGCTGCTGCTTTTTACGGTTTCCTATCTGCGCACGGTGCTGGGGCTGATCCGGTCGGGCCTGCCCAGATTACGGGCCATCCACCATGGTTTCTACTTATTTCTGTCGAAGTTCCCCAATATTGTCGGCGCAGCAACCTATCATAAGCGCAAGCGTAAGGGCGCTGATATGGTGATTATCGAATATAAGTGAGCCTGAAATGAGCAAGAGAACACGTGTTGGCATCATCGGGGCTGGCTATATTTCCGACTGGCATGCGGATGCGATCCAAGCGACGGATCAGGCAGAGCTGACAGCTGTGGTGGATAACAATCTGGCAGCGGCGCAGGAATTCGCAGCACAGCGCGGGATTGCCGCCTTTGGTTCTGTTCAGGAGCTTCTTTCAGCCGGGGCCGTGGATGCGGTGCATGTGCTGACCCCGCCAGAGTATCACCGCGCGGTGAGCGAGGAATGTATTGCCGGGGGGCTTCATGTTTTAGTCGAAAAGCCTGTCGCCCTATCCGCCTCAGATGTTGAAGCGATGGTTTCAGCGGCAGAGGGCGCAGGTGTGCAGTTTGCGGCGGGGCATAACTTCCTTGCGCTTCCGTCTTATCAACGTCTCAAGGCATTGAAAGAAAGTGGAAAACTGGGGCGGGTCTCCACTGCGGAGATTAACTGGTGTTTCCCGCTCGGGCCGTTGCGTTCGGGTCCGTATGGTATTTGGATGATGCGCGAAACCCGCAATCTGTTGCTGGAACTTGGTCCGCATCTCTATGCATTTATGCAGGATCTGTTTGGCGAGATTGAAATCCTGCACCTGCAAACCTCCAATGAAATTGTATTGCCGGGCGGCGGGACGCGCCCGCAGGGCTGGCGGATTCTGGCGCGGGCAGGGGGCGTTGATGTGACGTTGAACCTTGCTTTGGTGGAAACCTATGATGATCGTTCGGTGGTACTGCGGGGATCCTCTGCCATGGCGCGGCTGGATTATGCCAAAGACAGTCTGGTTGTTGCTGGTGTGAATACCTCTGATCTGGTGCTGAATCCGCTGCGCGATGCCCTGGGGCAAAGTGTCGGGTACCTGCGGGAGGGTGTGGTGAATGCGGCGCGGCAGCTGACCTCGCTTAATCAGAAATCCCCATATGGGCTGAGCTTTCGCGGGATCTGTGATGAGGTATATGGTGCCTTGGGTGCCGCGCGTCCGGTTGATGCGCGGTTCAGCGGTGCCAGTGCCATCAAGGTGATGCGTGCGATCGAGGATACTCTGGCGCTTTTGCCCAAGCCGGTGGTGCATGCGAAACCAATAGGAACGCCAAATCCGACGGCGCTTGTCATTGGTGGCACCGGGTTTATCGGGCGGGCGCTGACCCGGCGTTTGGCCGAAAATGGCACCCATGTGCGGGTGCTGTCGCGCGGCAAGACCGGCCCGTTTGATGATATCGCCGATAAGGTCGAAACCGTTGCGGTTTCGCTGCGCGATGCCGAAGGGCTTGAGGCAGCGATGCAGGGGATCACCCATGTGTATCACCTAGCCAAATCCGAGGATAAAACATGGGCGGCGGCCCTGGAAAACGACGTGGCTGTGACCGAACGGATTGCGCAGGCCGCCCTGAATGCCGGTGTGAAACGTCTGATCTATACCGGGACAATCGCCTCTTACGATCTGTCAGACCCGCAGGTCACCATCACCGAAGCTACTGGTTTCGGTGAGGATATGGAAACCCGCAATATCTATGCCCGCTCCAAGGCGGAATGCGAGGCGCGGTTGATGAAGATGCACCGCGATAATGGGTTGCCGGTGACGATTGCACGGCCCGGCATTGTTGTCGGGGCCGGTGGGCCGCTGCAACATTGGGGCATTGGGCGTTGGCATGGTGCGGGTGCTGTCAAAATCTGGGGTGATGGGCGCAACACCTTACCGTTTGTGCTGATTGACGATGTGGCTGACGGGCTGATCCTGATGGCAGAGCATGACGCAGCCCTAGGCGAGAGTTTTAATCTGATCGGTGAACCCATGTTGTCGGCGCGTGGGTATTTTGATGCAATCCATCAGAAACTGGGTGCGCGGATCAAGGTTTCATCCGGGCCGCTTGGTCTGTTGTATGGCGCGGATGCGGTTAAGTTTTTCCTTAAAACCAAAGTGTTGCGTCGCGGCGGTTTGTCAAAGCCCAGCTTACGTGATTGGAAAAGCCGCGCGCATTATTCACCGTTTGATAACAGCAAACCCAAAGAGATTCTTGGCTGGGCGCCAGAGGATCAAAGGGAGAGTTTCATCAAGGCCGCGATCAGTGATGCTGGGTTGCTGGGGTTCTAATACATCCCGGAAGATATGTTACATAATGCGGATTACGAGGATCATAGCTTGCCCTCGGCCAGCCACTGATCCAGCTGTTTGCGGCTGATTTCAAAATGCATGCTGTCCTCGCGGCGCCATGAGGCCCCCCAGACCCAGCCTTCTGTGCGAAAGAAATCGGCCAGAATGGTCAGGCCCAGCTGCGTTTTGCCATCCCCAAGGGTATCCAGCTTGCCATCAATGTTCAGATCCACCGCCAGGCCAAAGGAATGGGTAGAAATCCTGTCCCTTGTGCCGCGAATGCGCCGCACACAAAGGGCACCTGCGGTATTGATTCTTGCATAGAGATCGGGATCGGTGACGCGCACGTTTTCAAATACACGGGCGAGTGAATCCAGTGCCGGTTGCAGCATGGTTACCCGAATGGGGCCGACACGCTGGGTTTTCAGCTTGGGCTTTAACCTGGGGTTTGTCATCGCCTCACATTTATCGCTTAATACCTCGCGTGGCCTGCCCAGTTTTTGGGCAAGATAGGTGGGCCCGGCGGTTTTCAGGCCTTTGTTCACATTCCTGCGATCCCCGATCACAACAACCTGCGCATAGGCGTCGATGATGTCATTGGTACCGTTGCGCTCAAAAACCTCTGCACCGTCATTCTGCGGCACCTGCCCGCCCAATCCGGTAGTTGGCATCTGGCGTTGGAAGGCGGGACGGTTGCGGACCTCTTGACCTAGGGCGGACATGCCTTCGCGGATGTCTTCCAGACGCAGGCGAATATCCTCAACCTGTTGGTTCAAAACCTCAATTTCAATTCGGGCCTGACTGTCGATGGCCGGGCCCCGGCCGACGTCATTGGTGCCAAGTATCATGGGAATGGTGAACCATAAAATGGGAGCCAGAATAATGGCGACGGCGATGATGATGGCTGGAATGAACCGCATGAATAAGAACTTTCAGAAAATAAATGTCGTAGGCCTGCTAAAGTCTAGGCCAGGCAGGCCGCCGGCGTCAAAACCGTTGTGACCGGTGCCCGTGTCGTATACCTTGACCCTACTATATTTAATGAACCACTTTTTGAAAGGAGGAGATATGTTTTTCCTACGTACCCTCACTGCGGGCTCTATGGCCGCACTGCTGACTTTGGTTGGTCAATCCGCAATGGCCCAGTCCGATCTGACTGCGGATGAAATCAAAGACGCCTTCAATAAGCAAAAGACGCGGGGCCTTGTGATTGTGCCCGCGGGCGAGGCGGCGCAGACGTCTGATGCGCAAGCGGAAGTGGCTAAAACAGAAGAATATGTCGCGGTCGAAAAGGCGGATCAGGTCAATGTGAAGATCAGCTTTGACTTTGACAGCGCAGCATTGCGTGATGATGAAAAACCAAAACTGGCCAGCCTTTGTGAAGCGATGAAAGCGGTCGATGTTGCGGTTTTTCAAATCATCGGCCACACGGATAGTTCCGGTGCAGCCAGCTATAATGAAAACCTGTCGCTGCTGCGCGCCCAGGAGGTCAAACGCCATATGGTGGCAAGCTGTGGCATCGACGAGAACCGGTTGCAGGCCATCGGCATGGGGGAAAGTGCACCCTTTGACACCGCTGACCCGCGCAGCGATGCAAACCGCAGGGTTGAGTTTCAGGCGCTTGGATAAGCGCGTAATGCGCCATGTTGTGCTGACTGGATTGACCTATGAGTGACCCCCGCCCCGGCGATGCGTTTCAAATCGGTGATGTGCTGAACAACACCTACCGGATCGAAGCACTTTTGGGGCGCGGCGGCACCTCTGATGTGTACCGTGCGCGCAATGAAATTTCTGGCCGGCTGATTGCTATTAAGGTGCTGAAGGCCGAATTTTCCGGCAATGAGGATTTCCTTGTGCTGATGACTCGCGAAGAGGAAATTCGCGAGATCCGGCATGATGCGATTGTGCGCTATTCCGAAAACCACCGAACCTCTGAAGGTCTGGTCTATCTGGTGATGGACTATATCGATGGGCCCGGCCTTGACGCCAAGCTGCGGGAAGGACCGATGTCTGCGGAGGATCTGTTGGTCCTGTGCAAACGGGTTGGTGAGGGTCTGCGGGTGGCGCATAACCGGTCGATTGTGCACCGCGATCTGTCGCCTGATAACATCATCCTGCGTGACGGTGATCCGGCCAAGGCGGTGGTTATTGATTTTGGTATCGCCAAGGATACCAACCCTGGCGCGGAAACTATTGTCGGGAATGAGTTTGCCGGAAAATACGCCTATGCGGCGCCTGAACAGCTGAGCGGGAATACAGACGCACGGTCTGATATCTATTCGCTGGGTGCGTTGTTGCTGGCCAACTTCCGGGGGAAGAAACCGCAAATCGGGGATAACCCGATGGAGGTTGTGAAAAACAAATCCCTGCCGCTTGATACCTCGGGTGTGCCTGAGCCGCTAAAGGGCCTGTTGGATCGGATGACTGCCCCGTTGCCCGATGCACGGTTCCAATCCATGGATGAAGTTCTGGCGTTTATCGCCAGTGGCGGTGTCGAGGATACGCTGTCGGATAAGACAGTGATTGTTGTCCCGACAAAGACGGCAGAGGAAAAAGCGCCAGAGACGAAACCGACACCCCCCGCCGCACCACCGCCAAAAGCCAAGAAACCGGAAGCGGTCAAACGGACACCGACCAAAAGCGGTGGCGGGTCTGCGGGTGTAATAGCGGCAGTGGCAGCGGTTGTACTTATTGGCGGCGGTGCGGCGGCATGGTTTGGCGGGTTGTTTGGAACGGGCGAACCCGAGCTTCCAGTGGTCGTACCTTTTGCGTTGGTCATTGCGGATCCTGAAAATGCCCCGGCCACGGCCAGCGGATTTGTTCCCAGTGCCCAGATGCAGGAAACCCTTTCCGCGCGGATCCGTGATCTAGGGGGGGAACCCAGTTTGACGCTGGCCTCAGGTGACATCGCTGAAAGCTGGGCGGCGGATGTTATAGCCGTGCTTGACGATGTTGCGGCGCTTGATGACTGGCAGCTGTTGCTGGATGGGAATGAGGCGGCAGTCACCGGCAGCACCACGGATGCGGCATTGCTGGACCGGCTTAGCGCGAAATATCCCGCTGAATGGCCCGGCGCGTTAACAGGAACCTTTGATGTCTCCCTGACGTCGTTGTTTCTGGATGCGGTTGAGGTTGAATATCTGTTGGCGCAATATGCCGATTGTGGCCCGCTGACACAGGCGAGTGATCCCGGACCGGTGGGCTATGGCCCGGAAGATGCCATCCTGATTTCCGGGGCATTGGCAGGGACAGCAACGGTTGACGCCTTGCAGGATGCTATTGAGGATATCGCGGAAGATCGGTTTGTCGTCATTGACGCCGAGGTGCTGAATCCGACGCTTTGTCTGGTGGAGAATTATCTGCCGCAAGCCCCCGCAAGCGAGATCGAGATTGTGTTTACCGAAGGGGTCAGCGGTGCCAATGTGCCTGATGGCCGGTTCCTTGTTGGCCAGAACCCGGTGATCGACCTGATGATCCCAGAAAGCCTGACCACCGGGTACATTTCGGCCTCAATTCTGGATGTTTCCGGGGATGTGTTTCATCTGCTGCCCAATACCGGACGGCCGGACAATTCGGTGGAAACACTGCGTCAGGGCCGCAATGGTAAAGTACCGCTGCGCGTGACATTCGACATGGACAATCAGGAACGCAATGAGGGCGAACTGGCCTTCACCATTGACGCTTCGTCATTGGGCAAGAGCAAGATTTTAGTGCTGCATTCCTATGCACCCCTGTTCCGCCAGATGCGCCCGCGACAGGAATCCGCCGTCGGGTTCACCGAAGCGCTTAGCGAACGCTCTGCCGATGATTTGATTGAGTCGCTGGATACGTGGATTTTCACCATCGCGGATAAATAGGCCGGGTTTCGGACTGTTCCTAGATGATGTCGATGACTGCGGTGGTGATGTTGTCACCCCCGCCGCCAGCAAGGGCGATCTGGATCAGATGATCGCAGATCACCTCAATCGGCTGGGTGCTGAGGGCCTGACGCAGCATGTCAAAGGTCGCATATTTGGTCAGCCCGTCCGAACAGATCAGGAAACGATCGCCGGGGGCAATATCGCCTTTGATCTTTTCCAGCTCCAGTTCTTCACCCACACCTACAGCGCGGGTGATTGCATTGGATTGCGGGTGATGTTCGGCTTCGTCCCAACTCAAATGACCAGCCTCCACAAGGGCAGCAACAACCGAATGATCTGTGGTCAGCATCTCGATTTCACCGTCGCGCAGCCGGTAAAGCCTACTGTCCCCCGCCCAGATCGCGGCAAAATGCCCCTCTGCCAGTAGCAGGGCAACAACAGTGGCACCGATCACATCGAACCCCTGTTCCGCGGCTTCTGCACGGATCAGCCGGTGTGCCTCATGCAATGTGTCGCGCAGCGCTTGCAACCTGTCGCCGGGTTCCAGATCCAAGGGAATGCCCGCGGCCATATCTGCAATTAACCGGCTGGCATAATCGCCAGCAGCGTGCCCGCCCATTCCGTCAGAGACCAGCCAGATGTTCAATTCCGGCAGGGCCAGCATCGCGTCTTCATTCACTTTTCGCTTGAGGCCGACATGGGTCTGTACGGAATAGCGGGTTCGCAGGGTCATGTGATCGGCCTCGCTTCGACCCACAAGGGGGCATTCAAGTCAAAAAGGGCGCGCGATTGATGTGCATCGGGCAAACCGTCACAAACCATAGCGCGGCGCGTGCCATCCACAAGGGTGGTCCACAAACAGGGTTTTGCCATGCCCGCACCGATCAGGCCTGCGGCGAACTCCGGTGCGGTGCCCTGAATATCCGCCTGTGTCAGAACCAGCGCATTTCCGGCACGCCGCAGCGGGGCAAATGTATGTGTCGCAGGGGCGGGAATGGCCACCAAGGCTGCCGCCAATCGGTCGCGGTCCATACCGTCATCAAGGCAGGAAAGGGCGAGATCTTCCAAGGTTTCAAAGGTTTTATCCTGAGTCAGGTGATCAAGCGCGGATGGTCCTTCGTGATCGATGGGTGCCATCAGGGCCAAGGGGAACCGCCGCCCGACACGGTCGACTGAGGGCATCAGAATGCCCAGAACCTTTCCGGCCCCTGCGACCCCGGGTGACAGGGTAAAGCGCCAGATCGGGGCAGACATATATTGACCATCCCAAGCCCCGCCACCGGATTGCGCCGCCGTCATCATCGCACCCTGCAACCAGTCATCCCACACCCTGACAAACCCCTGTGGGGCATTAAGGTGAAAGAAATCGCCCAAGGCGGGCATCTTTCCAAAGGCACCGAAACCCTGCCCCATCAGAACGTCTTGGGGCAGCTGAATTTGGTGAGCGCAGGGAGTGCGAATGGGTTGATAACAGATCCTGACTGTAGTTGAAAAATTGCGATGCGGCCCGAAACATTAAAGATTACGCGTTTGCGGTCCGAGACATTTGTGCGCCGGATTTCAGCGGCATCCAAAAGGCGGAACCATGCCCATGGGCCATCTTTGGCCAGTTGGCTTTCACCATTGCTGAGACCCGGTTGAAACACCACGCCCGCCAGCCCAACCGAACCGGGCCATGTAATGGCAACGGGCGTGTTGTTGGGACGTCTGGTTTCAAACAGCACGTTCTGCGAACCGATGGTCAATTGAACCGACTGTGCCTTGGGGTCCAACGCTTCTGGTGTGATCTGGAAATTGACCTGTGGGGTGGGCGCACCGGCAAAAAACGCATCGCGGATTTCGGCGGCATATTGCATCTGCTGCAACACCGCTGGAGAAATCCCAAGATCGACGTCATTGACTTTTTTCCACGCCCATGGCCGCGCGCCAGTATCAACAAATTTGGCCAGATTTTCACCAAAGAAGACATCGATCATACCGCCGGGTGCAAATATCTTTTGAAAGTCTGACATCGACACATCCGCCCGTGCACGGCGGTTAAACGGATAGCGGTTTTCCAATGCTTGTGTACAGAACGGCAGCACCGAGGATTGCCATTTGGCATTGATCGACGACCTGGTGCCATCGGCGGTGATCCCGGTTGAGCTGCTGGTGATCTGGCTTGCCCAGCGTTCCAGCGGGCCGGGAATGCGGCTGGCCATTTGCTGAAACCGCTGTGTCGCCGTGCCACCATCAACCGCGGTGGCCGCAACGCCGCTGAAGGACATCTTGTTCAGCTCCTGATAGACTTCCTGCAATGTGCCGACCAGAAGATCAAGCTGGCTGTCCTGCCCTTCGGGACGTTCCACCAAGGTGTGCAGCCATTCAAAACGGTCCTCGACATAAGACCCCGGCGGCTTTGCCGGAGACCCGTCAGCCTGTGCCTGCGCCGAGTTTTGCAAGGCACTCAGCAGGATTTCGCCCTGAATGCTGAGGTTGGAACGCGCTTCAAGCTGGGCAATCCGCCCGACACCTTCGGCTACCTCATCCCCGCCCAAAATGCCCCCGCGTGGCGCGGTCAGTTTGGTTTCCTTGGATATTTCCGTCAGGATATTCACAATCGGCGAGGTGGGACCCGACAAGACATTGGTCACCTCAACCGCATGGCTGAGGGATTCCAGTGGGATTACGTCAATATCGCCTAGGATCGCGTCATAGCGCGCAATGTAATCGTTATAGTACAGATCCAGCACGTCCCGGCTGAGGGCGGTAAGCGCGGCATCGGTCTGCTCTGCCTCGCCGCGTGGGCCAAGCACCCAGCTGTCACCCTGAATGCGCTTCGCAACACCCAGAGCTTCACCCAGAAAGACGTCGTTGAACCCGTCATAGGTAAAGATCCCCTCGACCCCCTGGTTCAGTGCCTTGCCGGAAGAACGGACCAGAACACGGGTAACCGCTGGACCGCCCGCTTCGGTGATGCGCCATTCGGGCAGGCTGGTGGCGGAGGGACTGTTGATGATGCCATTATACACGCGCTGCGCCAGTGGCATTTCCGACAGGATGCCCTGCACCTGTTCAACCAGCGGACCGTTCAACGCGATTTTCTCCATCGGCTGGGACAGCATGGCATCGAGGTGGAACGCAAGATCATCCCGCAGTCCGGCGCGGTTGGCCCCGGCGTAGGTGATAGACCAGTCGATATCCATCCATTCCTGCACCAGTTCGCTGTTCATTGGCCCCTCAAGACCCAGCATCAGATAGATTTTCAACGCCTCATAAAGCAGATCAGGGTTGTTCACATTGCCGGTAATCTGTTCCTCAAGCCGCAGCAAAAGGCGCGGCAGGAAACGTTGATTGAGGGCAGAACGGTAGGTTTGTGCTGCCTGTGTGCCGATCACTTCGCCCTGATAGAGACCATAGGTCAGCCGTCCTTCGGGGTCGGGATCACCAAGCGCGGGGTTGGTCGGCATGTCACGCAGGATGTTCAGCGCATCGACCACAGGCGGCAGATCAGTGTCACCCAAGGGGCTGCCGGGCAAGGTCGAGCTGACCTGTTGATAGCTGTCCACATAGGTGGACGCCTGTTCGATCAGCTCCTGATTACCCAGATAGCTGCGGGTGAACAGGGTGCCGGTCAGAAGGGCCACAAGAACAGTGGCCGCAATGGCCGCACGTTTGGTCCAGCGGTAGCGGCGCTCTACCTTGTCATCAGCAGAGACAAGACCGGCCTCGGGGAAAATCACCTGTTCAAACAGGCGGGTCAGGAAATAGGAACGCCCCTGTCCCTGCCCTGTACCAATCGCCTGACGACCAATGCCAAAGGTCCGCGCCATGCCCAGCATCAGGCGGTCAATCGGCGTGCCTTCCTGAGTACCGGAGGTGAAGTAGATGCCGCGCAGCATGTGGCGCTGTTCATAGCGGTTGTCCTGAAACACCTCAGACAGAAAATTATGCGCAACCGTGCGCATGGAGGCGACCTGACTAGGAAAGCCGGCAACAAGGGACCGGCGTTGCGGATCAATCTCTGTCTGCATCCGTTCCAGCGATTGCGCGTTAAGCTGACCCAATAACAGACCAAACTCCGCATCAAAGGCGGCAACCGGTGAAACCTCGCCCTTGGAGCTGTCCAGCGGCAGGGTGAAGCCCCAGACCTGTTCGCGGTCTTCCTTGCCCAGATTGTCGTAAAACTCGGAAAAACCGGCGATCAGATCGGCCTTGGTAAACAGAACATAAACCGGGAAACGCACCCCCAGTTTCTCGCGCAGCTCATTCAGACGGCGGCGCACGGCCAAGGCGTGACCGGCCTGTGTGACCTCATCCTGTTGCAAGAGGTCACTTAGGGAAATCGCAATCATCGCCCCGTTAATCGGTTGGCGTTTGCGATATTTCTTGAGCAGGCCGAGAAAGCCGATCCAGCCTGCATTGTCGGTTTCCTGGTCACTTTCCTGCGTCGTATAACGCCCGGCGGTGTCAATCAGCACCGCGTCATTGGTGAACCACCAGTCGCAATTCCGCGTGCCGCCCACACCACCAATGGCGGTTTTGCCCATACTGTCCGCCAGCGGGAATTTCAGGCCGGAATTGACAATCGCCGTTGTTTTACCGGCACCTGGCGGGCCGATCATCACATACCATGGCAATTCGTTCAGATGCTTGCGCCCGTTGCCGGATTTGCGCAATTCCGCCATTGCAGTTTTCAGCTTGTCGCGCAGCTCGCCCAGTTCGGCGGCGGTGACATCATCACCGGCATCGTCCATCTGTTCGGCGATTTCCTCGGTCATCGCCTTTTCCTTGCGTCGACGGCGCAAGAAGATGAACAGGCCAAGGCCAAAGAAGAAGAACCAGATGCCACCTATGAAAATGACCCGCGATTTGACGCTGTCGAAAGGATGCCAGGTTTCGCTGCCGATAAACGGGGCGAGGAACCAGACGGCCAGAGACAAGGCGGCGGCCACGAGGATCAGGATCGTATAGATCGACCTGAACATCATGACAAAGAAGCGGCGGACGTACATTATTGGGTCTCCTGCACAAGCAACACTTCGATGCGGCGGTTTGTGGCCCGCCCTTCACGTGTGCCATTGTCAGCGATGGGTTCTTTTTCGGCGCGCCCCTCTGCGGTCAGCCGGTCCTTGTCTTCGATGGTTTTCGCCATCGAGGCCATCACCGATTTGGCCCGCGCAAGGCTAAGATGCATGTTGGACGGGAACCGCGAGGATTTGATCGGTACATTGTCCGAATGGCCGGTGATGATCACCGGACCCGGTTCATCATTCAGGGCAACCGCCACCCGCGCTATGGGTTCGACAAATTTATCTGTCAGCGTGTCCGACCCCGAGCCAAACATGTTGGACCCGGCGATGCGAATGACCAGCGTGTTGCCTTTTTGAAAGACGTTGACGATGCCTTCGTCGATTTCCTTTTGTAGGAAGGTCACGACCTTTTTCAGCCGAACTTCTTCGGAAGAGGCCGGCGGGGTTGGCGGCGGCGGTGGCGCGCGGCGTTGCAGTTCGGCAACCGGACCACTGTCGATGACCGAAAGCTGCCCAATCAACCGTTCGGTTTGCGTGCCCAGAAGATAGGAAAATCCAGTGAATTGCAGGGCAAGAAGGGCGGCAGTCACACCAAGGGCGATCCAGACCAGGCGCCATGCGGAGAGCACCTTGAACGGTTTGTTCTCGCCTTCCCAATGGGGAGAGAGGTCGCGTTCGACATCACCGCGTTGCCCGCGAATGATCCGCGCCAGCCCTTGCCGGATTTGCAGATGTTTGTCTGATCCGCCCTGCTCAACGCGCAAACGCCCCTCGAAACCCAGTGACAGGCACATGTAGATGAATTCAAGCACATCAAGGTTGCTACCCGGCTCTTTCTCAAGCCGCGCCAACAGGTCGTAAAACCGATCACCCCCCACGGTTTCGCGGTGGAAGGTGCCCACCATGGACTGCAAGCCCCAGCTGGATTGCCCACCCCAAGGGGTGTTCAGCACCACATCATCCAAAGTCGCACAGAGCGAATAACGCGCAATCTTTACCGTTTGCGCAGGCACGCCCGCCTGCAAGGCGCGGTTTTCAAATGCCCGTACCTCTGCAACCACCGAAGAGCGCAGCTTGTCCGGGTCCATATGTTGCGCACGGTTGCGAATCCGGCTGATCAGCGAAAACAGCGGTGCTGCACAGGCGGTCAGCTGGTTCATGCCGGTATGGACCATTTCGGTCTCTTGGGCACCGTCGCGTTTGGTGGCTTGTGGGGCGGCGGCCGCAGCTGGAATCCCCATGGAACCTGTCGGCTGGGCGGGTGCGGCCATCGGTTCGGCCATCACCGCCGCGCTGGCTGGTGGTGTTGCGGCGGTGCGCCGCCCGCCCGGATTGGGACGGATCACCGTCTTGTCTGTATCCTCGGGTTCTGCAAACGGGTCGTCGGATGACATGGCTTGCCCCTTTTCCTAATTCTACGAGTTACGAATCGCCCAAAGTTCCATGTTCAGGCCGGGGTATTGACCTGAAACATGCACAGCGATGCCGCCTGACGTTGTCATTTTGCCCCAATACGGGCTGTCAGCGGCCAGTTCAAAATACACAACACCTGCATGATACGGGATCTGACGCGGCGCGACTGGCATCGGACGCAGCGTGATCCCCGGCAGGGCAGAGTTGACCAATTGGCGGATTTCTTCGACCGGCCCGATCTTGGCCTGCCCCGCGAAATGGCGGCGCACGTCTTCGGCGGGGATCTCTGCCTGAACGGCGAGGACAAAACCCGCGGTGCTGATCAGCTTGCGATCTGAAATAACGCCAACGCTGACGCCATATTTGCGCGCCTCCAGCGGGATCGAAATCGCGGTCTGTTCCAGAACAGAACTGAGGTATTGCCGCAAGGTGCGGATCACCGGCGCAAAGCTGATCGAGAGGTTATCATGTTGATAGGGCGGAAATTCAGGGGGCTGTTTATTGGTGGTCATAAAGACCGACAATTCGCCCGCCAGCGCCACACAATGACGGTAAGCATCTTCGGGGTGCAGATTTTCCAGTGTGGTCAGATGGCGAAACACCGGAATCATCCGGTTGATCACAGTCAGCAGAAGGAAATCAGACACTTCGGCCACAGCTTTTGCCGCCCCCCCTTCGGAGAGGCGCCCGGCAAGGGCGGTCATGCGATGTGACAACAACCCCTCAACTTCGCGAATGAACCCTTCCAGCGGCGGCGCCGCGCGCAGGTCGATACAGCTGGGAATAAAACTTCGGTCCAGAATGATCTCTTTGTCGGGACGCACTTCGATGATCCGCGCAATCGGGATCGCCAGCATGTCGGCCAGTTCGTCCACTGCCAGTGCAAATTGCAAACGCATCTTGCCCACACCGATGGTGACCGGTTTCTGATCATGCCCCATGGTGTCAGTGATCTCCAGCTCGGCAGGGCGCAACCGGCTGACCGATTGTTCCGCGCCGGTCAGATCCACCTCAACGGCGCCTTGGCGGCGCTGCGGCACTGTCAGGTAAACCACGCAATCCTTGATCGTTTCCGGCACTTCCAGCGCGGGCGGGTGATCTTCGGTTTGTGGTACGCGAAAGACCATACCGTCATGGGTCAGACCCGAACAGCCCTTAAGCGCGAACTGCCCGACCTTGAGCACTTCCTCGTCAATCTCAAGCGCATTAACACCCCAGCCATAAGGCCGGATACGACGCGCCAGCCCTGCAATCAGCGCTTCTTTGTGGCGATCTGCCTGTTGGAAATGGTGGGGTTGCAAAAACAACCCCTCCGTCCAAAGCACTTTACTGTCCCAGGACACATAATTCTCCCTGTGCCGTCCGCCTCGTGACGAGGCCGGATTATTTTAACTTTTCGAGCTGGTCTTTATATGCCCGCGCAAATTCGCGGCTGAACAGTTCGTGAAAATCATTCTCGGCCTGATCTGCGATCTGGCCATACATTTTTTCGTAGGTTTCCCAATAGCGCGCCTTCTTGCCCTTCAAAAGTGAGCTAAAGCTGCCACCGGATTCAATTTGCGCCCCCAAGACTTCAGGGTCAAGTTTTGCCAAAATGCCTTTCAGCGCGGCTTCCATCCCGGTGACCATGGCCACCTCATGCGCCTTGATGTCATTCAGCGCCTGTTCGGTTGCCGTCTCAGAGCCAAGGTAACCGCGCGACTTTGGCTTGATCAAAGCCTCAATCGCCTGATCCGCGCTGATCGAGAATTTCAGCGGGTTGTTGCCACCAGAGCTGATCATCGTTTGCTCAATACGAAATTCGGATTTGATTGAGGTACGCGTCATCAGGATCTCGCGCAGGCCGGTGATCATCGTGCGCATCACCCGTCCCATGCGGCCCATCGAGGTGTGCAAATCCTCATCCGGTATCTCAAGCCCCTCCACGTCCAGCGCGTCGAAGAACGCGCGCGCCGCACCCTGATCACCGGCCGCGATGGCCTGTTTTTCGGTTCTTTCGGTGGTCGCGGGGGCGGCTGTTGTCTCGTCCTTGTCCGCAGCCGGGGGTTTTGTCGGATCAGGGGCCGCCTGTTTGGCAGGTTTTGCCGGTGCCTTGGGGGCAATCGGTTTCTGGGTTGTGACCGGCTCTGGTTCCGGCGCGGGCTTCGGTGCGGGTTCCGGCTCCGGCGTGGAGGGTGACAAAAGGTCATCATCCCAATCGTCGGGAATAACCGCAGGGCCGCTGGAATGTGACGGGCGAAAGCTGTCGCTGGCGCTGGCGTTATGCATGGCCTGACTTGGCCCCAGATCGTCGTTCAACCCGTCAGAAGGTTTGGCGAAGAACGGATCTTCCTCCTCTCCCAAAGGCGGCAGAAGATCATCAATGGGATCTGCTGTGTTGATCTGGCTTGGCCCTTTGGGCCCTTCGGGAGACCCCAGCAGGTCATCCAGAAAATCCCCGCCCGGCCCCACATCATCCAACAGGTCCAGAGGGTCGGGTGCGTTATCCGCCTGCCCGTGTGAAACCTGGCTATGCCCGACAGGATCGGGGATCGGTGCGGCAGCTGCCTCGGTGATTTCAACCAGCAGCTCATAGCTGCCCACTGACAGGATATCGCCGTTGTTGATCGGTGTCGGGATGCGCCCCAGCGGCGTTTTGGAATAATTCAGAAAGGTGCCATTGGTGGAAAAATCGACCAGCACAACATTGCCATTGTGATCTTCGATTACACAGTGGCTTTTGGACAGCTGGCGTTCGGGATCAGGCAAGACGATGTCATTGGCCGGACCACGCCCGATGCTAAGCGATCCACCCGTGGGCATCTGCATTGGGCCGACATCACCCGGCATGGTGCCAGAAGACTGGAAAGAAAGTTTAACCGGCATACCTGACGCTAACCTCCGATCAGGACAGTGGGGCAGCACGGTGGTATCATCATGCCCCCGCAAGCGACGTTATCGGTAACCCGCGCCGCCGGCAGAAAATTAATCAGAACGGTTGCTGACCCTTTGACAATAGGATGTGGCACACCAAGCGGCGACATATCCGTCATCCGGGCTGCGGGCAGATAGTTGATCAAGACGCTTGGACAACAGGGCGTTAAAATCGGCATGGGCACACCGGGGGGCGGAACAGGCGGAGCGGGGGGCGGTGCGGGCATCAAGCACAAGTGCATATCGGTCATGCGGGCGGCGGGTAATGTCATTGTGTCGCCTCCTTCATCTTGTCCTTGTTCTCCATCCTGCCGTTTCCGCCACGTGCAATATCAACCGCGCGGTCAATCAGCATTTGGCCATACTCCTCAAACCTATCAGAGTTTTTGTCTAACGCCACGATATTCATAGCAAAGGCACTGGTTTCCGCAGCCCCTGCAGGTGCAGGGTATTCCGCCAGATCCGCAGGCCCCAAGGTGCCATCGGAATAAACAACCGAAAGGGCAATGTTGACCGTGTCATCGTCAATATAGGCCTCGTCCATCGACAGGCGGGCGCGCTCGCGGTTTTCCTCTGTCGGTTTGAACACCCAGTCTTCCGAAGCCGCCAATGATTTCGGATCGTTTTCCGATTTTGGCCCGACATAATCCCGCGCGGCCATACAGGCCCACCAGACCCGTTCGCGCGGTGGCAGCACGATCGACAACAGGCGGATGATGTCGATCATTGCGCCTTTCTCGTCCAGCTCTTCCAGCACCACATCCGGCAGGGCCGCGACAGGGGCGGAAATAGGTGTTTCGAGCCGCGTGTTCGCCATGGACAGCAATTTTGCCGCCGGCTCTTTCGGCACTTTCACCATATTTGTGAATCGATTTCCCATCATACCGCCTTAGTTTATCTTCGTCACTGAGCCCTTCAGGGTCAACATCCCTGAAGCTTGCGCGGTGACCAAGGGTGCTTCCATTTTCGCGGTGCCGGTGCCTTTGATGGTGACCCCCGCCTGCGAAATCTCGATTGAACTGCCCCCGACCTTTAGTGTGATCTTTTGCATTGCCTCCATCGTGATTGTTGTTGCCGCCTTGACATTGATCTTGCCTGCATCGGCATCGACACTGATGTTCCCGGTCTTGACCTGAACGGACTTGTTACCCGTGTTAACCACCTCTGAATAATTGCCGGTGCGCACGGTTTCGGTCATGTCCCCCTCGACAATCAGGTCAAGCGTGCCGGTATCCACCGTCTCCAGCTTGTTCCCTTCCTGAACCATTTCGGTCACATCCTGTTTGACCGTTTGCAACAGGCTGCCAGCGGCTACCGTATGTGCATCAGGGGCGACATTCACACCGTCATCACCAATGGTGATCTGTGCGCTGTCTTTTACAACCATTTGATAGTCTTTTTGTGACTGGAAATGGGTGTATTCCTTGCCCGCGTCGTCTTCGAACACCAGTGCATTATAGTCGGTTTCCCCACCACTTGGCGAGGTGCGTGTCATCAGGCCGGTGCGTGTCGGTTTCTGCGGGTCGACATAGGGAGGCATCTTGTCCTTGTTATACATCATGCCGGTGACGATGGGCCGATCAGGATCACCGTCTTCAAATTGCACGACGACTTCCTGACCGATGCGCGGGATCGACAACAAACCCCAGTTATTGCCCGACCACTGGGTCACAACCCGAATCCAACAAGACGCCGTGTCATCAGGCGGATTAACCCTGTCCCATCTGAAAAGAACCTTGATCCGGCCATACTCGTCGGTATGGATTTCCTTGCCCTCTGGCCCCACGACCTCGCCAATCTGGATGCCCGGAATTTCCGGCCATGGTGTCACAAAAGGTGCGCGATATTGTTTGACCTTGGCCACGGCACCGAAGGTAAAGGAATAGTCGTTCTTGATCTCTTCATCGATGTCGATGTTCTTGGGTTGCAACGCCAGCCAGACTTCCTTGTCGCTTTTCTTCATCTCGTCGGAATCAAGGATGGTATGCTCGGCCTCGGTGATCAGATAGTCGGTGTTATTCGCCTCTTCCGGGTGTTCTGACAGTTTGAACAGAAATCCGGTGGCGAAATGGCGCACGTCCCCGGCACCGCGATACATCAAATGCTGGATCGCATCAGCCTCTACCCGTACCCGCGTGCGCGTGTCACCCAGTTGTTTTTTGCCGCGATAGTGACCGGGCAGATCATAGTATTCCTTTTCCTTATACTGGTGATCGCCCCGCGTCATGCTGGTGGTTTCCATCTGACGCACAGAGGGTTTTTCGAAATCGTAATCCGCAAGGCTGACCTTGCCCCGCGTTACGCTATTGGCCGCGGCCCATTCGCTGATCGTCGGCTGGGTTTTGGTGTCCGCACCGTCACGCGGCTTGAACTTCAGTTCGACATCATCGTCGATCGCCTTATGCGCTGACACGCCGTCGCAGATCACCAGTTTTTCGTTCTTCATATGCGCGTCGGAATGGTCAAAGAAGTAGTACATCCCCTCTTCTTCCATCAGCCGCGACAGAAAGGCGAAATCGGTTTCGCGATATTGCACGCAATATTCGCGTTTCTCATATGTTTCCGAGGTCTTGATCTGGTAGTCCGAAAAGCCGTGTTTGCCCAACACTTCTTCGATGATGTCCTTGACTGACATCTCCTGAAAAACGCGGGTGTTGCGTTCAATGGTCAGCATCCAGAACCACGGGCGGATCTGTGCGACATAGTGGTCGTCGCCGTCGCGCATGCCCATGGCCTCGACCGAAATACAGGTACCGGTGAACATGCGCCCGTTGTCACCGGCGCTGTCCTGCTGAACGTGTACTGTCATGATCTGGCCGACAAAATCGGCCAGTTTTACGTTTGTCTTGCGGGCCAGAAACTCAACTGTGGTTTCCGTCAGCGTCGACAGTTTCTCTTTGACCACGGCCTGTTTCAGCCGCAGCTTCTTTGTTGTGTAAGTCCCCGACATCCATGTCGAAGCGTCGTCTCTTGGTTTGCTAATCGTCATTAAATGTTCCTCAAAAATGGCGCGGCCGTTGCAGGGCGTAATTTCCCTTGCTCAAAGATCGGCCAGCAGCGCAGCCAGTTCGGCATCCATGTCCTCATCATTATCAATGTCTTCGTCATTATCATCCGCATCGAGATCAAAACCTGACAGCAAATCGTCCAGATCGTCGTCATCTCCAGCGGCGTCGTTGTCGTATCCATCCGCGGCTTCAGGTTCGGCCTTGGGTGGTGTTGGTGCAGAGGGTGGCGGCGGTTGAACGCCGCTCCAGGGGCCCAGAATTTCACCTCCCCCCAGCGACTGGAAAGAAGCCAGCCGAATGTCGTCACGTCCCTTGATCGAAACCACAGGCAGATATCCACGCCCCAAAACGGTTTCGACCTTATCCAGCGTCAGGTTCCGTTCTGTGCACGGCAGTGCCACCTGATCGCCATAGCGGTCCAAAACAAAGTGATAGGGCATATCGCCAAGCGACATGATTTCCCCCAACCCCATCGACGGACCATTCTCCTTGAAAGATTTGGCCAGCAAAATAGCAACCAAAACCACAGGGTTCGCCCAGAGCATACCAGACAATCCGGCGCTTTGGGTGAATTCTTCAAAATCAAACTCGCATATAGGTTCTGTTTTGGCACCATATGGCCGCCGCATCAAGAAGCGTGGCGTGGCCAGCGCTAAATGCCGCGCTTCGGGCATGGCGCGCAGGGTGTCCCATTCCTTTGCCACCAGCGGGTGACGGTCCTGTTTGGGTGTCTCGATAAAGCTGGGCGTGATCGCTGCGAAGAAAGGCGCGTCGACATGGGCAGCAACCCGTGCGATGCGGCCCAGAAGCTGCGCGTGAGGTGGTGTTTCTTCAAAGGTGTACATGCCGATCAAGGCAGAATAGGCACCGCGCCCGAATTCCTCATCCATCGGCCCTTCGGTCAGCAACCGCGCAAGGCCGCTGGTGGACAAATCATCTGATTGCGTCAGATCCGCCGCGATCTCTTCGGCAGAAACATCATACAGCATCACCTCAAGCGTATCATCGGTTTCAATGCTGCGCGCGATCAGATCAAGCGCGCGCCACTGGGCTTCGACCGATTGGAATTCAGGGTGGTGCAAGACCATGCGCATCGCACCGGACAAGGCATCATCCACCGCCCCGGCCATTGCGGTGACATCGGGATCGGGCAGTTTGCGGATATGGGGCCCCACCACCCGGGCCATCAGCTCATCCACCGGCGACGGTTGCGCCAGCGTTTTTTCCGTATCCCCAATCAGCTTTTGAAAATCACTTAGCTTAAGATCGGCGCGCACGGTATTGCCGCCAGAGGTCGCACGCGCAGGCGCAACCGCGCGGCCATGCTGTTCGCCCCAGGCGATCAGCGACTTGGCGGCACTCTCCGCCGTGCCACCATTGCCCAGCTGCGATTTCAGGCTTTTCAACGCGGCGAAAAGCTCAACATTCTCATACAGTTCATCGGGGTGCAGATCGTCCAGCCCGCCCAGTTTGACTTCCACCCCAGCCCCGTCTTTGCCGATGGGCAAGACAAGCGTTGTGGCAAAGCCTTCAATCACATCCTCGACCGTGTCGGTGTCCAGCAGGATCGGTTTGCGGGCCGCCAGCGCATCCCCGACCTCGATCAACCCCTGTGCAGAGCGTCCGGTGAAATCACCCAAAAGCGCAATGCGGAACCGTTTACGCTCTAGTCTTTGCGCGTCGGGGCGTTCGCCGCTCATGGCGCCAAAGGCAAACTCCGGTTCTGAGCTGAGGGTCGCCTTGGCCGTTCCGTCCGTTGTATCAGCTGGCATATCACTCTTCCCCTCTTCTACGGCGCTCCCGTCGGTATCTTTGTTGTCAGCGGTATCTGCGTCCAATCCGTCAAGCAGCGCGTCGAGATCATCCTCTGCCGCTGGTGGTGCATTCTGCTCGCTCTCAGGAGCCTGCGCGTCGGAAGCCTCTGTCTCCAGCCCATCAAGCAGGGCATCCATATCATCTGCCGCAGCTTCGGCTGGCGCTTCCTGATCGGTTGCGGCCTCTTCCTCCGCTTCTTCGATGTCGCCCTCCAACCCGGCCAGTAAAGCGTCCAGATCGTCAAGGGCCGCGGGTTCCGGTTCTTCCTCTTCCGGCGAGTCCTCAAGCGCCCCAAGCAGAGCGTCCAAATCATCATCTTCGTCATCCGGCACGTCAGGCTGCAAATCCGCCAACAGCTCTTCCATCTCCCGCGCGGCCTGCTCTTCTTCCTCGGTCAAAGCATCGTCTAGAGGGGCCTCGGTGCCATCAAGCGCGGCGGTATCTTCAGGCGCGGGAGTTTCAGGATCGGGTTCGGGTGTCTCAATGAGGTCCTCGACAGGCGGCGCTGAACCCAACCCATCCAGCACTCCTTCAAACTCATCCTCCTCCGGTACCTCGGCAGCACTCACATCTGCCGACAGGTCCTCAAGATCCTCATCTGCGCCGCTATCCTCCGCCCCAATGTCATCCAACAGCGCTTCAAGATCATCAGCATCGCCATCACTTGTGCTGTCTGCGGGGGCGGGGTCCGCCAGCAGCGCGTCAAGCGCGTCTTCCTCTGACGGTGTTTCCTCTAGATCGGCCAGCACATCTTCAATATCAGCATCTTCTGCTGGCTCTGGTTCCTCATCGGCCAGAACCGGAATATCTTCTACACTTGCCTCATCCGGTGCTTGTAAACCGGCCAATGTCGTGTCCAGCACCTCAGCTTGATCTTCCTCTGATGCAACCCCATCAAGGGAAGAAAGGATGTCATCAATATCCTCTGGACTGTCCTCAACCGGCGCAGCTATGTCCAACCCGGCAAGGACATCTTCCACGCCACCATCGTCCACCTCTGGTGCATCGGGCTGATCCAACCCTGACAGAACCGCGTCAAGATCATCTTCCTCTGCTACGGCTTCTGGGATTTCCAGATCAGAGAGGATTGCATCAAGGTTATCCTCCTCAACCTCTTCGGGTGCTTCCAGCCCAGCCAATGCATCCGTGATATCATCGGTCTGAGGCGTATCCTCCAGGGTTTTGATACTGGCGAGGGCAGCGTCGGAAGTCTCTTCGACCTCAGCCTCTTCAACAGCTTCGATCCCCGCGAGGATATCCTCCGCCCTATCCGCTTGCTCCTCCTCAAGCGGTGCTTCCAGATCAGAGAGGATCGCGTCCAGATCATCGGTTTCTTCAACCTCTTCGGGCGCTTCCAGCCCAGCCAATGTATTCGCGACATCGTCGGTCTGAGGCGTGTCCTCCACGGTTTCGATACTGGCGAGGACAGCATCGGAGGTATTTTCGACCTCAGCCTCTTCAACAGCTTCGATCCCCGCGAGGATATCCTCCGCCCTATCCGCTTGCTCCTCCTCAAGCGGTGCTTCCAGATCAGAGAGGATCACGTCCAGATCATCGGTTTCTTCAACCTCTTCGGGCGCTTCCAGCCCAGCCAATGTATTCGCGACATCGTCGGTCTGCGGGATATCCTCGACCACTTCAATACCGGCCAGAACCGAATCTGAGGTGTCTTGATCCTCTGCAATTTCGATCTCTTCAATCCCGGCGAGGATGGCATCTGTCTGATCTGCAGCCTCTGGCGTGGGAATATCGGCGGCGCGCAAGGCGTCTAGTGCTTCTGCTGCGCTGTCCCCGGCATCCTCATCCACGTCACCAAGATCTACCGCCCGTAGCGCATCCAGTGCAGCACCGCTGTCTTCTGGTGCGGTCTCCGTAAGCTCTTGGTCGCGCAAAGCGTCCAATGTCGCGACACCGTCCTCTTCCTGACTTTCCTGTGCAACCTCCACAGCGCGCAATGCATCCAGCGCGGCCGTGCCATCGTCAGAAGGTGTCTCCGCAATTTCAACGCTGCGCAGCGCATCCAGTGCCGTCGCGCTTTCGTCTACCTCTGGAATGTCGGGGGCGGCGGTCGCCCGCAGGCTTTCCAGGATTGAGCCACTGGTGTCTTCCTCTGGCTCGGGCATTTTCATGGCCCGCAAGGCATCCAATGCACTGGTTTGTTCGTTTACTTCGGGTGCAGCATCCGCTGTAGCACCCTCCAGATAGGTGATCAGATCGCTGAACTCGGCATGCCCCTGCAACAACGGATGCAGGGCGTTGTTGCGCGCCTCAATTGCTGCGTCGGTCATATCCGGTTGTGCCGAAAAACCTTCAACGTTGATTTGGAAAAATCCGGGGTCCTCGATGGAGCGTGCGTCAAGTTGCGCAGGATCGGTCAATTCCCCGAACAGTCCCAGAACAAAGGGCAATTGCACAGGTTTCACAGCACCATAAAGCGCCAGATCGTATTCGGTGTGAATACGGGCCGCCGTTTTGCCAATGATGAATTTCTGCGCCCTGCCCGCCATTGGAGCCCTAGCCCCCCTTCTTGCCGTTAGCCAGTTTCAGTTCTTCCCGCAGGGCTTTGACCTCTTCCATCAAGGCCATAACATTGCGGTCCACCGTGTCGGTCTCATCCCGCACCAGTTGGCGCAGATTGTCGAACTCGGCTTCGGTCTCTTCCTCCACCGCGTCTTGCATGGTGTTGACCAACAGACCGATAAACAGGTTCAGCACCGAAAAGGCGGTGATGATGATGAAAGGGACAAAGAACGCCCAAGCTGATGGAAAAACCTCCATCACCGGGCGCACGATGCCCATGGACCAGCTTTCCAATGTCATGATCTGGAACAGTGAATAAAGCGATCGGCCCAATGTGCCGAACCAATCGGGAAAGGCGGTGCCGTACATCAAGGTCGCCATCACCCCAAAGACGTAAAACACGATAGAGATCATCACGATAACCGCGCCCATGCCTGGTAAAGCATCCAGCAGCGCCTGCACCACGGCCCGCATTTGTGGCACGACGGACAGCAGGCGCATCGCACGGATCACCCGCAATCCGCGCAGCGCTGACAGGCCTTCCTGTTTTGGCATCAACCCCAGACCGACCACCAATAGGTCGAAAATATTCCAGGCACTTTTGAAAAATGCCATCCGGTAGGCGTAGAATTTAAGCAGCAGTTCCGCGACAAAGATGACAAGCACAAGGTTGTCGACAATGGACAAGATGCTCCCGATGCGGTCCATCAGATAGTCGGATGTGGACATGCCAAGGGTGATCGCATTGAAGATGATCACACCCAGAATGGTATTCTTGAACCACTCGCTTTCCACCAGATCATAGACCCGCGCGCGGCTTGCGTTCATTTGGGGTTTGTCGGGTGTTGTCAAAACTCTCTCCGTCGCATCAGATATTGTCGGGGCGGGACAAAACGGGCCGTCCCGGCACCTTTCTCTTAGTTAAAGCCGTAGGTGAAGGTGTTGTCGGCCACGTCAATCGACACTTTCTCGATTGATTTACCTTCCATCATCCGGCGCAGAAACTCTGCGGAAATGTCGGGCAGCATGGTGTTGGTCACAATTGCGTCGATCATGCGGCCACCGCTTTCCAGTTCCTGACAGCGGTCAACAATCAAATCGACCACAGCCTCAGAATATTCGAACGGCACATCATGTGTGCTTTCCACGCGTTTCTTGATCCGGCCCAGCTGCAACTTGGTAATCTCTGCAATCATATGCGGGCTGAGCGGATAATAAGGGATCGTCACCAAACGGCCCAGCAGGGCAGCAGGGAAGATTTTCAACAAGGGTTCGCGCAAGGCTTTGGCGATGCCTTCAGGTTCCGGCAACAGATCTGGGTCGCTGCACAGGTCCATGATCAAATCAGAACCCGCGTTCGAGGTCAGCAGGATCAATGTGTTCTTGAAATCAATCGTGCGCCCCTCGCCGTCTTCCATCACGCCCTTGTCAAAGACCTGAAAGAAAATTTCATGCACATCAGGGTGTGCCTTTTCCACCTCGTCCAACAATACGACAGAGTATGGTTTGCGCCGCACCGCTTCGGTCAGCACGCCGCCCTCGCCATAACCAACATAGCCGGGAGGCGCACCTTTCAGGGAACTGACAGAATGCGCTTCCTGATATTCCGACATGTTGATTGTGATGACGTTCTGCTCGCCGCCATAAAGCACCTCTGCCAGCGCCAGTGCGGTTTCCGTCTTACCCACGCCGGACGTCCCGGCCAGCATGAAGACACCAATAGGTTTGTTAGGATTGTCCAAACCCGCGCGGCTGGTCTGGATGCGTTTGGCGATCATCGCCATGGCGTGATCCTGCCCGATGACGCGTTTGCCCAGATGTTCCTCAAGGCTGAGGACCGTGGCCAGTTCATCCGACACCATCCGGCCAACCGGAATACCGGTCCAATCTCCGACCACGCTGGCGACCGCCTGCTCATCCACAATCGGCAGGATCAGCGGGCTTTCGCCCTGCGCCTTGTGCAGCTTGGCGTTGGCCGCTTTCAGCTTTTCCATCACCTCGGCGCGGGCAGCATCATCCAACGCATCCTCGCCCCCTTCCGGCGCAAGTTCGGAACCCTCTTCAACCGGCGCGCCTCCTGCCCGCAACTGCGCGCGCAGGTCCAGAATTTCGGCGACGATCTCTTTCTCCACGTCCCAAGCCGCTTGCAGCCCGGTCAACCGCTCTTCGACTTCGGCCTTTTGCGCCTCTACCTTGGCGCGGCGTTCATCCACGTCATACCCGGCAGTCTCATCGCGGCCAATGATCTCCAACTCGGTGTTCAGCGATTCAATCTTGCGCTGCGCATCGTCGACCTGTGCGGGCACCGCATGCTGGCTGACGGCGACACGTGCGCAGGCGGTATCAAGCACGCTCACCGATTTATCCGGCAATTGGCGGGCGGGAATGTAACGGGCCGACAGGGCAACTGCGGCCTCGATCCCCTCGTCCAGCACCTGCACCTTATGATGGTTTTCCAACATCGAAGCGATGCCACGCATCATCATGATCGCCTTTGGCACGCTGGGTTCATCGACCTGCACCACCTGAAAGCGCCGCGTCAAGGCGGGGTCTTTTTCAATGTATTTCTTATATTCGGCCCATGTGGTGGCACCGATGGTGCGCAATGTACCGCGCGCCAGCGCAGGCTTCAGCAAGTTGGCCGCATCGCCTGTGCCTGCCGCGCCACCAGCACCGACAAGGGTGTGGGTTTCATCGACAAACATGATGATCGGTGTCGGGCTTGATTGCACCTCGTCGATGACCGAACGCAGGCGGTTTTCAAACTCGCCCTTCATGCTGGCACCTGCCTGCAACAGCCCCACATCCAGCACCAGCAGACGCACGTCCTGCAAGGCGGGTGGCACATCGCCGCGCGAGATACGCAGGGCAAAGCCTTCAACGACCGCGGTTTTGCCAACGCCCGCCTCACCCGTCAGGATCGGGTTATTCTGCCGGCGGCGCATCAATACATCGACAATCTGGCGGATTTCTTCATCACGTCCGACAATCGGGTCAATCTCGCCGTTGCGGGCCTGTTCGGTCAGGTCGGTGCAATATTGCTGAAGTGCCTCGCCCTTGCCCATCTGCGCGGGGGACATGGCATCGGATGCCTCACCCGGAACGGCACCACCGCCAGTGGTTGACCCGTCTTGCGCACCCATGCGTTCCTCAGGAGAACCATCCGTTGCTTCATGAAAATTCTCAGCCAGATCATCATGTTTGATCTTGGCCAGCTCCGGTGAAATGCTGCTGAGGATGTTGCGCAAGGCCGGTGTTTTTAACATGCCCAACAGCAGATGACCGGTGCGCACATTGGAAGAACTGAACAGCAGCGAACCAAAAACCCAGCCACGCTCCATCGCGTCCATCAAATGATCCGACAGATCCGAAATCGCAGAGGCCCCGCGCGGCAGCCCGTCCAGATTGCGGGTCATTTCGGCGGCAATCTTACCCACATCCAGATCATAGTGGTCAACAATGCGATGCAGATCGCTGTCCTGACCCTGTAAAATCTGATGCATCCAATGCACAACTTCGACATAGGGGTTGCCGCGCATTTTACAAAAGACCGTGGCACCTTCCACCGCTTTATATCCAAGGCTGTTCAGCTTCCCAAACAATGCGACCCTGCTGATCTCGCTCATTTTAACGTCCCCCTATCATTCATTTCACGCCACCCGGCCCCGAGGCGTGAGGAAAAGATCCTCTGCATCGGGGCGCGGTGTGTCGTCTTCGCGTTTCATATCTACCCAGGATGTTTGTCCCAGACGGGTGGTTCCGCCCAAGACCGATCTGGGCACCTCATCCCCTTTGAGGATCAGCTGCACATCCCAGTCCAAACTGTCGCCCACATAGCTGCGCACAATCGATTCAAGCCGGTCAAACCCATCCGTACCGGGCATGAAGCGTTCATAACGTTCGCGGCTCAACGGGCCGATGCGGATGCGGAATTTCGACGCGCGGCTCCAGACCTTGCTGCCGACGCTGGTGGTCTGGCCCAGTCCGACCATGCTGCCCAATTCCCAGCAATCATCCGGTTCAAGATGCAGCCATGTGCCGACAAACTGGTCAATCTCTGCCGGTACATCAAAGAAATGACTGATCAAGGAGATTAACCCATCCGGGTTTTTGGGCCCCTGCGACATATATGCGGCAAAATGGCGACGCGCGACATCGGGCATCGCGTCACGTTCCTGAAACCCGTTCCCGCGATATCCGGCAATCGCCGCAACCCGCTGCTCAAAGGCATCATCGCCGCGGTCATAGCTGGGTGCCGGATTGCCGCTGCGCCATGCGCGGTACAGCAGGCTCATCATCCGGTGGGTCAGCATATTGGCAAAGGCAACAATTGTGTTGTCGCGATGGTTGCGTTGCCGGTTGCGAGCGTATTCGGTCAGGTGCAGCGGCAACGGCCCCTGCGGCCCGAACAATCCGAAAAACCGGCTGATCATGGTGCCGGGCACCTTATCGGTGCCGGGTTTGAAACTGCGGATGGTTGAGGGCGGGAAAGACAGTTCGGCCTCTTGACCCAGCCGCACACGATCTTCACGCGGACGGCGCGATTCCCCCAAACGCGGCGCGTCGGGATAGGCGGCATCAATCACACGCATGGCCTGAAAAACATGATGTTCTTCAGGGCTTTCCACCAGCTTGGCGAAATGTCCTAGAGTGTCTGGCCCAGGCCGCTTGTCGGTCGCCATCTGGCGATTTCCCCCCGTCGTTCGGTCTTTAAGACCGTCTCAGTAAAACTATTGATGGTGGTGTATTTGCGGAAAAACCGCTCCATCACGGCGCCCAGCACATAAACGCTGGTGCCTTCAAAAAAAGTCTCGTCAAATTCTATGGTAATTTCTAATCCGCGCACGGCGGTGGACAGCACCTCGTCACTCATCCGGCGCACAATCGGCCGGCTTGAAACATTGGTAATCCCTTCAAGCTGCTTTTCGGTAACGCGGTTGCCAAGAGGCGCGTAAATCCCGATCAATTCGCGCAGCGCCTCGGCAGAGCTGCCATCGGTGGTCTGGGCAATCGACAGGTAATTCAGTGAAAGATGGCTGATCAGACGCCAGGCAGTATCGCCCTGTGCCAGTGTCGGATGCGGCCGTGTCGGTGAAATAGGGGTGCGCACCGTCTTGACCGGCCCCCCCTCCGGCAGGTGGAAAACATTGTCATCTCCCGTGGACAGCAACATCGGAAGATCACGGTTAGTGCAAAGAGCGGTAACGGCCAGTTGGTCCAGTTTGGCGGAATAAGGTGCCTGTTTGCGATCCACCAAAGACAGGTAAACCTCCGACCCCAGATAAGAGGTGCGCACACCGCGCAGCCGTTCCTTTTCACTGCGTTGTCGCATCTTGCGGCTTTGTGTGTAATAGGTCGCGTGCATATCACCGGCAGCGGTAAAATCCGTTGCGGAATAGAAGGGCCGGAATTCGACATCATCGGCACCATCGCCACTGATGCCGGTGACGGATTCGATATTGTAAATCTCGAAATCCAGCCCCGCCGTGCGGTTGGGCACAACATGCTGTTCCGTATCCCGCGCCGTCACATGCAGCCGGTCACAGCGTTTGCGAAACAGATTAACGGCGGGCACGGCGTTCAGACCAAAGGCTTCGGGTGTGATGGCCGGTGCCAGATCCTTGTTGCCATCACCCAGCAGGATGTAAATATCCACCTCGGCCCCTTTGGCCTTGCGCAGGGCCGGTTGCAAACCGCAGAGATTCACAAACATGAACCTTTCGGGCATTGCGAAATACTCCTGCAACAACCGATACCCGTCAAACGTGCGGCGCGGGGTCGGCAATAGCGCCTCTTCCCGTGTCAGGCCAACCTGTTTCAACGCGCCCTTGGGCAGGCCCATTGTCCAATCCGCCCGCCGATCCGCAGACCGCCCTGCAACACCAACCGTCTGGGTGCAGAGCAGTTCATGCAATTGCCAACTGCGCCCGGATTGACGATCCAGATAAAGCGTCAGATCATCCATGCTGAGTTCGGAAATCGGATCGCCGTCCAACCGCTTCAGCCGCAATCGGATGCCCGCGCGCGCCTTGCTGCTGGTCCCGACACCCGCCGCAACCAGACCACCACGGCTGTCGATATATTCTGCCTCGGAAATCTCGATCGGCCAGAGGGTGACTTTATGAGCGGTGCGAAATTCACAAGCTGTTTGTTCTCCGTCCAACAAACGGCTGCGTACGGTTGTATGACGCGGCAGGACATAACCGGTTTTCAAACCCGCATTCGACAGGTCAGGTTTGAATTGCGCAATCATCATCGAGGGTGTGGGTGCCAGATAATGCGGATAGATAATCTCAAGCAGATGCGAGGTGAAAACCGGAAACTGCATTTCCAGTTCCAGCTGCACCCGTGCTGACAGAAACGCGACCCCTTCAAGCAAACGCTCGACATAGGGGTCCATGACCTCGACCCCTTCCATCCCCAGGCGATTGGCAATCTTTGGATAGGCATCTGCAAATTCCGCCCCCATATCGCGCATGAAGGACAGTTCATTTTCATAATGTCTGAGCAGTCGGGTATCCATCGCGCCTACCCCACCCTGTCGAGCGAAATCTCACCCGTTGTCACATCGACCTTGCTGCGCAAATACAGCTCAAGCGGCACGGGCTGGGCCCACATATCGGCGTGAATATCAAACGCAATCTGGGTTTCGCCTTTGGCTTGTTCTGTGCGCAACTCAACTGCGGTGGAGCCCATGATGATGCGCGGCTCATGCACCGAAATAGCATTCAAAATCGACTTGCGGATCAGCTCTGCCCGCACAGAGGTGGAATATTCACCCGCCACTTCACGCACACCGTAGTTCAACACGGATTTCGCGGCATTTGGGTATTTCTCGGAGTCCAACGCTTTGCCAAGGCTGTTGGTGTTCAGCAGCCATGACAGGTCCCTCTTGATGATCTCGCGCAGGCGGGTGATGTCGATGGCGCGATGGGCACGGCTTTCTTGCTTTTGGGTTGGTTCTTCGTCGGTCAGCCGGTCCAGAAGGGACGGCTGCAACCGTTCAGCAAGCATTTTTTCAGCCATCTTGTGCAGCCTCTTCCGGTTCATCCGGGCCGTGATCGATGATCAATTCGCGCACATCAAGCAGCGCAACATCATCCTGATCGGTTGCAAACAGCCGTTGCCCAACACCAACAAAGGTTTCGCCACCCGCGTCTATCCAATTGGTTGCGCGGGATAATTTTTCAGCGTCGCCACCATTCTCAGGCGTGCCGGCATATCTGGTCGGGATCAGGGCCACCACTTCGCCGCCATTGCGCAGGGTCACGGTGGCGGCAGTCCAGACCGCATCGCGCAAATCTGCGGGTTCTTCGATCACAAGTTTCGAAACCTGTGCAAAGGGCAGCCAGAAATACCGCCCGTTGATCACAATCTCCAGCACCGGGCCCATGCGCATATCAGCATCGGCGATCCATTCAAATGCAGTGCCATTTACGGTCCCCGAACTGGTCGGTGCCTGTTCAAAAGCCTGTTCACGCAGGGCGGCGGCCTCTGCAGGTTTGCCTTGGGCCAGCATTTTCTGCGCTTCGATCAATAGGGCAAGCCAGGGGTCAGGCTCACCAAAAATCATCGGTTCCTTTTCGCCCTTAAAGACCTTCTCGCGGTAGACTTCACAGATGATCCCCTCGCGATAAGTCTGGGCCATCATCAGGGCCAAGGGATCCATTTCACCACTAAGCTTCAGTTGATTAATCGCCCGCTTCCAATCGCCCAGAACACACAGCAGCTGGAACAGAAAAATGCGCAGCTTGGCTTCCGCAGGTTCTGCGCGGACCTTGTCCTGCAACGCAGTGAGTGTGGCAGCCAGATCGCCAGATTTAAGATGTTCTTCGGGCGTCATATGACAGCCTCCGCTCGGGTTAGGATGCGAGGAGAAAGGGCGCAAATAGGGAAGGTCGCGCGCGGGTGACCGCGCGCGACGCCATTATCAATCGCCGGAATAGGTTTCCATCTTGCCGGAACGCAGGTTCCAGAGGAATTCGTTCTCTTTGGCCAGAGCACCAGTTGCCTGATCGGTGTGGTGGTATTCCATTTTCACACCAACATAGGCCAGTGACCACGTCTCTTCCGGGATACCATCCGCGCTGGCAGAGATGCTGAACTTGTCAACGATCACGTTCTTGAATGTCCAGATCGCAAATGGTTTCAGACCTTCACCGTCGCCATCACCGGAACGGCACCAGTGCATCGTGACGGAGTCCTTGACCGTGCCGTTGGCAACAGCCAGCGCCAGCAAGTTGGAGGCTTTACCAACCTGTGACGTCAGTTCGATTTTCTGGAAGTTGGTGTTGGCATGTGCACGCTGGTTTGATCCCAGATCGGTCATATCAACCGCACGTTCCAGTTCAAAGGTAGCAGATTCCAGAACGATCCAGTTCTTATGGTTCCCTTCGGTCGCATCACCAGGGATTTTGTCGATTTCCATGAACATATTAGCAGCCATTGTGCTATTCCTTTCAAAAAGATTGTTAAGTTTAAGTTAGGCCGTAATGGCGGACCCCAAGCTAATTCGAGGGATCAGGCGCCTTTTTCAGAAGGGAGCTTGGATACAAGCCGCAATGAAACCGAAAGGCCTTCCAACTGGTAATGTGGGCGCAGGAAGAACTTCGACGTGTAATATCCGGGATTGCCTTCCACCTCTTCGACAACAACTTCTGCTGCTGCGAGCGGCTTCCGCGCCTTCTCGTTTTCCGACGAAATGTCGGCGTTGAAATCAACGTAATTGTTGATCCACTCTTGCAGCCATCTTTCCATATCCTGACGGCTTTTGAAAGACCCGACTTTGTCGCGCACCATGCATTTAAGGTAATGTGCAAAACGGCATGTGGCGAAAAGATAAGGCAGGCGGGCTGCAAGATTTGCGTTGGCCGTCGCGTCCGGGTCGTCATATTCTGCGGGCTTGTGCAGAGACTGAGCACCCATAAATGTTGCAACGTCCGTGTTTTTCCGGTGGATCAGCGGCATCATGCCATTCTTGGCAAGCTCCGCTTCGCGCCGGTCGTCGATGGCGATTTCCGTGGGGCATTTCTGGTCCACGCCACCATCTGTCGTTGGGAAAGTATGCGAAGGCAGGTTTTCCAACGTACCGCCGGATTCCACGCCGCGAATGCGCGAGCACCAGCCGTATTCCTTGAACGAGCGGTTGATATTAACCGCCATACCATAGGCCGCATTGATCCAGCCATATTTGCTGTGATCCGACCCGTCGGTATCTTCTTCAAACGCAAAAGCCTCAACCGGTTCGGTCTTGGCACCATAAGGCAGACGCCCCAGAAAACGCGGCATCGCAAGGCCGACATATTTGGAGTCTTCGCTTTCACGCAGGGATTTCCAGGACGCATATTCCGGTGTCTGGAAAATCTTGGTCAGATCGCGCGGGTTGCTCAGCTCTGACCAGCTGTCCATCTGGAACAGCTCGGGCTTGGCCCCGGTGATCAGCGGTGCGTGACCGGCTGCGGCAATCTTGGCCATCTCGCCCAGCAGCTCAACATCCTGCGGGCTGTGGTCAAAGTGGTAGTCCGCCACCAGAGAGCCATAGGGTTCGCCACCCAGTTGCGAGAACTCTTCTGTATAGAGCTTCTTGAAGATCGGCGATTGATCCCAGGCCGTGCCCTTGAATTTGCGCAGGGTCTTGTGCATCTCTTTCTTGGAAATGCTCATGAACCGGATTTTCAGGTTCTCATCTGATTCAGTGTTGTTGACCAGATAATGCATGCCGCGCCACGCACTTTCCATTTGCTGGAACTCTTCGTGGTGCAGGATCAGATTCACCTGCTCTGTCAGCTTTTTGTCAATCTCGGCAACAATGCCTTCGATAGAGCGCAGCGCATCGTCAGAAATCAGCGCCGTATTGCTCAGCGCCTGTTCCGCCAATGCCTTGACCGCAGATTCAACCGCCGTCTTGGCCTGATCGGACTTTGGACGGAATTCCTTTTGCAGCAGGCTTTCAAACTCGGAGGAGCCAAATGCCGTTTCACCGCCAGCTGCTTCTACTTGGACGTCTTCTTCAGCCATGGGTTATCCCTCCTCTTTCGCGTCAGGTTTTGGCTGTGCCGCCAAGGTCTTAAGCAGCGCCGGGTCCTGCATGATCTTGCTGATCAGATCCTCGGCACCGGATTTACCGTCCATATAGGTCATCAGGTTGCTCAACTGGGTGCGCGCATCCAGCAGCTCGGCCAGCGGCTCAACCTTGGCCGCAATCGCAGCCGGGGAAAAATCATCCATGCTGTTGAAAGTGATATCAACTGCCATGTTGCCTTCACCCGTCAGGGTATTGGGCACGGTAAAGGCGGCGCGCGGCGCAATCGACTTCATCCGGTCATCGAAGTTATCAACGTCAATCTCAAGGAACTTGCGATCAGCAACCGCAGGCTGTTCAACTTCGGATTTACCGGCAAGGTCGCTCATCACACCCATGACAAACGGCAATTGCACCTTTTTCTCGGCACCATAAAGCTCCACATCGTATTCGATCTGGACGCGGGGGGCCCTGTTGCGAGCAATGAATTTTTGGGAACTACCGGCCATGAAGGGCTCCTTGGTCTTGAATAATAAAATGCAGGGGAGGCCCTGCGGTGAAAAACAAATTTGTGTTGGCGGAAAGGTTAATCACCTCTGATCCCCGCAACATTCTTGGCCTGCTCCAGGCCCTGAGGTGCAATTTCCTTCATGATCGTCAGGAAATCAGCACCAACCAGTTTCTTGGCGCGCTCCAGCAGGATCGGCATCGGACTAGAAGGTTCTTGGCGTTCATAATAACTGATGATCCGGTCCAGCGCGTTCGACACATCAGAGGGGGATTGAATCCCGGCAGGAGCGCTTGGCGCAGCCGCCGGTGCCCCACCCGCAGCGGGTGCGTCCCCTGCTGCAACTTCGGCCCCTTCTTCGGGGACAACGGCATCTCCGCCAACCACTTCGGAAAGGCGGCGCACAACTTGGTTCAGAACCTTTTGCACATCTTCCAGATCCGGGCCCTGACCTGGGGTTTTCTCAACAAAAATAGCGTCAATCGCCTTGAGATCCGCCTGTGCGCTCAAGGCCGCGGCAAGGAAATCTGACAGAATTTGCGAATCGGTATCCTGAAAGGCTGCGTTTACCGCCGCGCTATCGGGCACCTCTGTCATGCCAGCCGGGGCCGTCGCGGTCCCTTCGGCAATCTCGATCATCCGCAAGCCCATGTTGCCAAACATTCGGCTTTCGGTCAGCGGTGCCTTACGCAAGGCCCGGATCACCGTGTCGCCGCCGTTCAGCCCCTGAACCGCGTTGATCCGCATGGTGGGATCATTGTCGTCGTCTTCATCCAGTTCCGGGTGGCAGCTGTCCCAGTAGGTCTCAAGGCAGCCACGAACAAAAGCGGTCGCTTCGGCGAACCCGGTCAGCCCTTTGGTATGCAGCGTCGCTTCCGCAAAAAACACAGCGGCGCGAATGTCGTGGCTGCGTTCCAGTACCGCCACAGCTTTTTTAACAACATCGCCAAAGTCCGGGTCTTCGGCTTCAAGAATCTTGTCGCCTTCTTGCTTCTCTTCGCCGGGTTGCGCGGCCAGTTCCATGTCCACAAACCCGGGGTCATACTCAAGATTTTCACCGCTCGGCTCGTCATCCCCATGGGGTTCAAGCAACTTAGCAACGTCCATTTCTAGCCCCCCAAAAGCTGGATTTTATGTGATCGGCAGCAGCGGCGCAGTCCAAGTTTATAGATCACAAAATCACAAACGGTTAAAAACAATAAATAAAATAACACTCTGTCCCCCATCGAAATTGCATGAAGGAAAATGCAAGGTTGACCTGTAGTCAGCCTTATCGTCAATTCTATGTCAATGGCTTTCCACCAAAAAACGAGAGGAATCTAAATTGGCCTATGTCCCGATGAAGACCGAAGAGCTCAAAAAAATGGTGATGATGGGCAAAAAACGCCCGATGAATTTTGCCTATAATCCGGGGCCAAAAGACGAGGATCTGATGATCATCGACCGGATCAAACAACCGGATGTTCTGGGCCGGATCGCGAAGAAGGAAGGCAAAGGCACCAAAGTTGCGGCAGGCACCTTTGAGCTGGAGGGCAAGAAGTTCTCGATAAAGGTGGCCAAGGAATTGCCCGGGCTGGCCAAGAAGCTGCGCAAATACCTCAAGAAGCTGGATTTCTCTTTCAGCATTGAAGTGCTCGATCTTGATGGCGCAGTGCTTGAGGCCGATCTGACGGATGAGGAACAGCAAGAACAGGCGCAAAAGGCCGCCGCACCTGCGCAAGACGCAACACCGGAGCCAAAGCCGGAACAAGCAGCGGCAGATCAGGCCACACCTGAAAACGATGGCCGGTTTACGCAGGTTCAGGATGGCAAGCAGCCCGAAGCAAATATGCCCGACCCAGAACCGGCGGACCAACAGGGCGCAAAGGCTGCGGATGCGCCTGACACCTCTGCCCAACGTGCCGCGCTCAGCGAACGCCTGCGCGCCTTGCAAGCGCCAATCGCGGACTTGGGCAAATCCGGGGCACCGCTTGGCAAGGCGGCGGGTGCGGTCGTGGCCCAGATCAAGGCAGGCTCACTCGATACCGCCGACGCCACCCTGACCAAGATCGAAGCCGGCCTTGCCAAGGCGCAAGCGCGCGCTGCCGCCACGAAGGACGCAGGCAAATCCGACCAGCCTGAACAACAAACGCAGGAAGCAAAGGACACCCCGGACATGTCCAGGGTAACCGCCCGTGCCGCCGCCCTGCGCAGTGCCGTCGATGCGGTACAGGGTGACGAAACTGCGCCCATTAAAAAGACGCTTGTTCAAGCACTTGCAGCGATCAAGGCCCAAGATGCCGCCACTGCTGAGACCCTGTTGAGTGAGGCGGAAACCGCCCTGGAAAACCTGCCCGAAACGCCGGATCAAAAGGCTGCTGAACCTGACGAAAACACACAGGCCGCAGCTGATGAAAACGCGGCCAAAGATGACAACCGGCAGGCCGAAGCGGCAGAGGAATCCGCGCAGGATGACGGCAAGGCAGCCGCCAAATCAAAGAAGAAATGGGAGGCCATGTCAGGGCAGGTACAGACCAGTGTGGACGCCGCGATGCAGGCCAATCGGGGTGACCTGGATGCCATCAACCGCGCGTTCAACTTTGCCAAATCACAGGCTGACGCGGGTGAGTATGAAAGCGCTGTTGCCGCAGCTACCAATACCGTCAAACTGCTTAAGGCGGCCGCCATGTCCCCCGTCAATGCCCGCGCACAAGAAGCGGCAGATGGCGTGCCCGACAATGTCATTGCCTACCGTAAATCCCGCACCGACTGGAGCAAAACCCGCAGCGGGCTTCAGGCGGAACTGACCAAGCTCAAAATGGCAATTGATGCACAGACACGCGGCATCGAGGGGCTGGAGGACATCGCCCAGAATACCGAGGTTTTATTCGACTATATCGAAGAAATTGATGCCTCTCTGGAGGGCACACTTGATGCGCTGCTGGGCACGCCTGACGGCCCCGAGCGGGAAAAACTGAAGGGTGAGGCGATCAAGATCATCGAAACCTATCGCAGCACCCTGGACAATGAGTTCTTCAAATCGGTGGACGACAACGGCTTTACCAATACCGCCATTCGCAACACCGCCTTGACCGCCCTCTTTGGTGTCGAAACCGCCCTTGCTGCCTGACCTTCAAAGGAGGCCCGTGATGTTATCCAACTTCTTCAAAGGCTTATCTCTTGCCCTCGGGTTGCTGTTGCCAATCGTTGCATCTGCTCAAACCAGTGGTCTGACGGTTGAACTGAACAAAGTAGAAGCATCAGACACCGGCGGGTGCAGTGCGTTTTTCCTGTTCCATAACGAGACCAACAACAGCTTTGACGGTTTCGAAATGTCACTGGCCATTCTGGACACCCAGGGTGTGATCGACCGTCTGCTGTCCATTGACGCAGCACCCCTGCCGGTCAGCCGCACAACCCTCAAACTGTTTGAAATCCCGGAAATCGCTTGCGAAGATATTTCTGAAATCCTGCTACATGATCTGACTTCCTGCCGTCCGCAAAACGGCGATGAAATGGATTGCTTTCCCATCCTCACCCTGCACAGCCGCGCCGCCGCGGCACTGGTGAAATAGCGGTGTCATATGATCTGGGATCCTTGGGGGCGGGCGGCATTATCATTTTGGTGTTGGGGCTGCTATCGGCCCTGTCGCTCACACTGATCCTCGTCAAAATTGTGCAACTCCTGCCCGCGCGATCAGGCGCGGCACAGCGGGAACAGGCGATTTCCCTTTGGGCAAAGGGTGAAAAAAATCAGGCGCAAGACGTTGTAAAAAATGGAAAAAGCCCCGCAGATCGGGTGATGATCTATGCAATGAAATCACTGGCAGGCGGGTTTACCGGCGCCACATTGCACAGCGAACTCCTGCGCCGTGGCAATGAAGAATTTGCCAGAATGAACAGTCTGATCCGGGTGCTGGAGCTGATCGCGATGATCAGCCCGCTGCTGGGGCTGCTTGGTACCGTTATGGGAATGATCCAGTCGTTTCAGGCGCTGGAAATGGCCGAAGGTGCGGCCAATGCATCGATCCTTGCCGGCGGTATCTGGCAGGCGCTTCTGACCACCGCTGTTGGGCTGCTTGTTGCAATTCCGGCAGCTGTTGGCGCGACACTGTTGTCAGCCCGTGCAGAAAGTGCCGCACAGATGATCGAAAATTCAGTGGGCCGGTTGATGTTGGTTGAGGAAAACCCGAACGCCGCCTGAACCGGACCGGAGCATGACAATGAGTGACGCCCCTGCCCTGACCCTCAGACGCCCGCGCCCGGCACCTGCGCTGATCTCATTGGTGGCGATGATCGATGTCCTGTTGATATTGCTGGTGTTTTTCATGGTCACCTCTACCTATCTGAACCTCGACATGATCCCTGCGGTTTCACAAGACAGCGGTGCCCGTCAAATCACAGACGGGGAAAGAGCGCAGCCTTTGCTGGTGCGGATTGGTGCGGACGGACAGCCGGTGATCCGGGGAAAACCCGTGTCGCTTGAGCAATTTGATACGCTTATTCGCTCTCGGTTAAATACCGAACCCACCCTGCCGGTGATGATCCTGCCCACCGGCGTGGCGCGGACACAGGCCCTTGTTTCAGTGATGGATACAGCCACCAAAGCGGGTGCGCGGCAGGTGCGGGTAATCCGCCTTGAGGCACGCCCATGAGGTTAACGCGCCCGGCCCAGCGACAAGCCCCCGAAACAATCATCGCCCTGATTGATGTGGTGTTTTTCCTGCTGGTCTTTTTCATGTTGATTGGCCGTATGGACGCAACGGCCCCGTTTGATGTCACCCCCCCCATCGCCGCCACCGGTACGGACATGCCAGCGGGCGGCGTCACCCTGTCGGTCAGTGCAACGGGAGACACGGCGGTTGATGGTGCCCCGACGGATGCGCCGCTGGATCTGCTGTTGCAACGCATCGCCCAAAACCCCGAAACACTGGTGCGGATCAATGCCCATCATGCGGCAGAGCTGCGCCATATCCTGCCGATGATTGCCGCGCTAGAAGCGGCGGGCGCACGGGAGGTGGCCCTTGTTGTGACACCGGCCAACCCATGAGGAGCTCAGCAGGCATATGGGTTTTGGGTGGCACAGCCTCCCTCGCCCTGAACCTTGGCGTTGCGGCGGCGTTGATGGCCGCGATGCAGCCACAACCGATTGCAGATCAACCCGTCCCCGAAAGCCGTCTGAATGTAGAGGCGCAGGCCGTCACGCGCAGCGAAGCGACCGCGCAGGAGCCACAATCGCAAACAGCGACTGAGGGGGCTGCAAAGGGGGCCAAACTGGATAATGGCACAGTTGCGCAATCACAGGCCAAGGCCCAAGCCGCGCCCTCTACTTTCCTTCACGTCCAAGACCCGCAAACCGCCCCCGCCGAAGTTCTGCAAACACCCCTGCCAATGCTTTCTGCCGCGCAACCCGCAGTCCCGCTAACCCCCGCAAAGAACCCGATCTCACAAATCGCAGATGCGGTCCAACCCATTGCTTTCAAAACTAATTCTGCGCCGATCGAAGTTACCAAAACGCCGATAAACGCGCCTCCTGTTTCCACTACCCTGCCACAATCACCAGAAATTTCTCCCCTTGCATCTAGCGCCCCTGTGCTGCTGGCGGGTCTGCCGCAAACCCCCGACAGCATGCCCGCTTCCCAACAGCCCCCTGCCAATATCACGGTACTTCAGCAAGCACCGGATGTGACAACAACCAAAGCCATGCTTGCCTTCCCCACCGCCGGCCCGGTTGATCCGGTTTCCTTTGCTGCCTTCCAAAGTTTTATGCAGCCAAGCGCGGCCTCTGGCGCGGATTTGCGCGACAGCCTTGGTGCCGCGCTTTCCCTGCCCTGCGCGCGCATGCAGGTCACTTTTGACCCGGAAACAACAACGTTGAACGTGACTGGCCATGTGCCAGACGCCAGCCAGCGCGCACCGGTACTTGCCGCCTTGCAGGCACAGATGGGCAGCGACATCGCCGTTGCGGAAAACCTTCTGGTGCTGCCCGCCCCACAATGCGGCGCCCTGACCGGCATTGCCGATGTTGGCCTGCCGCAATCCACTGACCAGATCACCAACCCTTTGATCGTCGGTGCCGACACCCATGCCCGCGCCTTTCGCTATGTCGCGGGTGATCCGCTGGTGATGTCGCTGACCGCACCTGATTATCCGGCCTATGTCTATGTCGATTACTTTGATGCGGATGGAAATGTGATCCACCTGTCGCCAAACGACCGGGCACCCTTGCAAGCGGTTCAGCCGAAATCAGCCCTGCAAATCGGTGCAGAAAACGCCGATGCGCCGGGGTTGTTTGTGACCATCGGCCCGCCTTACGGGCAAGAGATCGCAGCCGCCTTTGCGGCCTCTGCCCCGCTATACGAGGGCACCCGCCCCCTTGTCGAACCGGCCGGTGCCTATCTGGAATGGCTAAAGGAGAAAGTCGCCGCCGCTCGCACGGAACATGCTGATTTCAAAGGGGAATGGGTGTATTTCTTTGTGACAACTGCGGCCAATTAGGGCGTTTCGAAAACCGCTCTAGGCTGCATCTCTCCCCTCGCCCAGATAGAGTTTTTGCATATCGACAAACAGCCCCCGTGTCAGATCGCTGCGCACCGCTGCCCATGCGTCAAGGTTGCCCTCAATCTCTGCCAACAGGGCCTTGTTACACTCGAACGCCTGCAAAATTTCCTCGCTGGCAGTTTCGATCCAGACAAAGCCAAGCGCATCATCGCTCACCGATGTCACCCGCAGCTCCACCCCGGGGCGCAGCGGCGCTTCGGGCAGGCGGCGCAGCAGATCGAGCTTCAGCATCTCAATCACCACATCATCCAGCCCTTCCTTGCGCAGAAACAGCTTTTCACGGGTGGCGGGCCAACCAAAGGTCAGACGCGGCTGTAAATCCGCCCCAACCTCCTGCGCACTTGCTGATGCCGCCGCACCATAGCTTTCGTCAAACAGCATCTGCACCTCATCTTCAAGCGCCAGATATTCGCCAATCTGACGTGGAGGATAGGCCGCCAGCCACAGTCCCAGTTCAACGTCCAGATAATTCACCACCGGCTCCAGCCGCATCATCTCGTTGCATGACGGGCAGGTGACGTTCTGAAAGCTGTTGTCCAGAATCTCCTCACGCAGATCAGGGCGGCGGTCCGCGTTCACACTGCCTGCGGCTTGAAAATCGCTCAGCGTGTCGCACACCGGGCATTGAATAGATGTGGTTTCGAACAGGGACATCAGGCATCTTCCTTCAGGCAAAGTTTCGCAATCTCTTCGCGGTGCGGGTGATTGTCATTCAACCGGTCCGAGGCTACAGCAGCATAGATTTCCGAGAACCATTCCCCCGGTGCGCGGAATTGATAGCCCGAAACCGCATATTTACGCTGGTCCGTGCTGTATCTCGCCCAGTTCCCTTCATAGCTTTCAACATAGGTGTAATTGCCAATTGCACAGGCCGCCGCAACGCTGGCGGATTGCCACGGCTTGTTCCCCTCGCGGGCGCGGTCCACAAAATTGCGGCATTCCTCCATCCGGCGACGCCATTCCTCGCCGTCACAGCCAACAGGGTCCGGCATCGGCATTTTGCGCCCCGCTGATCCCATCATGTATTCAGCCACATAATCAGCATCAAAATTGAACTGATCCGCAATGATCTTGGCCGGTTCCTTGACGTCGGCACCGTAAACCTTCCAACCAGCCAGCCGCGCGCCGTGCTTTTTCATATAGCCCAGCTTGTCATCCACCGCATGGCCCACCTCATGCAAAGTATTCCAGCTGAACCCGGTGCGCGCCTGTCCCGGTTTGGGCAGAGCATCTTCGTCAATTTCGCCAATCTCATGTTCGATCGAAATACCGTAAATGCGTGATTCCGCTTCGTCACCATCGCGCATCAACACTTTTTTCTCTTGGGAATTATACTCCGAACCCAAGCCTTTGCCGCCGACCTGTTCAAAGGTCAGCATGCTGTCATTATCCAACGTATTGCTTTCCGGCAGTTTGGACATCACATCATAGAACCTGCGGATATTGGCCGCTGGCAGTTTCCGCCCATCGCGGTCTACATCCGTAACTGTCCCGGTGTCATCGGCTTCTTTCAGATCCAGCTTGCACCCGAACCGCGCCTCAAACGCAACAGCCATGACGCGGCGCTGCACAGAGTCCTCAAGGTTTTCCACAATACTATCAAGGTTTTCGATTCCGCCGGGCGCATCAAGTATCGCGGCAAAGTCTTCCGGTTTCGGCTTGCGGTTGGTCGCAAGTTTCGCGCGTAGCTTGGCCATATCAACGCGGATCACCGCCTTTTTCAACTCCGCCTCGGCAGAGCTGTGTTTACGATCTGCCGCCCGTGTCGCTGCCGTATCAAGCAATTTGCGCAACTCGGTCATATCCTCGCGGATCAAATGGCGCTGTTTGCTCTTTTCCAGCATTGTCATGGCAAGCTCAATAGGTGCGCGGTTTTTCAGATAGGCTGCATGGGCGTCAATCACCTTGCGCAGGTCCCGCAGGGCGGCAATGGCCTCTTCCACGTCGATCTGGGTTTGGGCGCGGTTTGATTTCGACAATCGCGCGGCGGACATCGCCAGATCCAATGCGACAATCCGCCCGTTGATTTCATCGCGGGCGAAATCCGCCTCGGCACCGCGTTTCAGCAGTTTATCAGCCAGCCCCCGCGCAACCGCTGCGGAGTCGTTCAACTGATCATATTGCGCCAGCAGAATTGTGATTTCTATACAGGCATCCACCACCGCTTCAAGATCCACACGGGCGGCGTCAAAATCGGTTGGGACAAGCGTTTCAGCGTTCTTCAGCTTTGCCTCATTCTCCATGATTTCGCCATGAGCATACATCGCTGACATCTGCCCCTTGAACCCATCCAACGTCTGACGGGCCTTGGCAATTGCCGCCAACAGGCCGTCGGCATCCTCTGTTGGCAGGTCCTTGATATCCGCCGTCATGGCCGCCAATTGATCAACCGCATCGGCCGCGCCCTTGGCACCGTCACACTCTGCATTCAGCTCCTCAAAAAGCGCGATTGCAATCGCAAAATCAAACCCTTGGCCTTTGCGCTCTGCATTGCGCTCCTTGCCCTCCAAACGGGTCAGCAGGGTTTCAATCGTTGGTGATTTCATGCTGCGCACACGGTCCAGCGCCTGCACCGCCTGCGATTGGCGCAACAGATAGCGGTCGTAAATATCCAGAAGTGCCGACGCCGCAGTCACCTCTGCGTCGAACCCGTCAAGCCGTTTCAGCGCCCCGCCAAAGTTTTCCAACTGGTCCTGAACCACCGCCGCGTCAAACCGCGCCCGCAAGGCGAGAACCGCATCATGTCCCGGTCCGGCGGCAACGACTGAACGCGCCTCCAGGTCTTCCAGCTTTTGTTGATGGTCGATTTTCACCGGCAGATAGAGATCAAATGCTTCTGCCTTTTTGCGGGCACCCATCATCACCCAATAGGCCTGTGAAGCAATCTTGTGCGCCGCCCCAAAGCTGCCCTTGTTGATCGCCTCCTGCGCCGAGGCCAGCAAATTGGCCTTCATCGCCTCTTCCTGCGTTGTCGTCGCATGACCCACTTCTGCACCCAATCTTGCAGGCGCAAAATACCACATGACGCCAACCGCCTCTTTGCAGTCCGCGCAGGTTGTCGTGTGAAAACTCGCCAGCTCGACACCCTTGGCCGCTTTCGCCTGTGCATCGGTGAACTTGCGCTGGTCAAAATCCGCGTTCATTTCATCCAGAATCGTCCTGATACGGGCAGCATGGCCGTCAAGATACGGTGTCACATCAGGCGCAGTATAGGCGTTGACTGCCGCGGTCATCTTGCTGCGCGCATCTTCGATCGTGCCGGTGAAAAGCTGCATCGCCCCCAACCCCTTGCGCGCCGCGGCCTGCGCGGTGCCAAGCAGTTTGATCCCAGCGGCATAATCATACGCCGGTGCTTGCACCGCCTTTTCTGCGGCGGCGAAACTGTCTTCGGCCTCTTTCACCTCGGCATCGATAATATTCTGCGCGTTCTCGCTTTTGGCCTGATCAATCACCGTTTTGGCCGATAGTTTTTGCGCCGTATATCCGATTGATTCAGTACAGATTTTGGCAATCCGCCGACAGCTTGCAACCGCATCGTTCAGGGTGTTTTCCGCGCGAGTCAGGTCCTTGCTCATCAATGCCTCGGCAGATTTAGCCGAAGCGTCCGCAGCATCCAGTTTATCCTCGAAAACATCATATTTATCAAGGGATCGCACATGGGTAAGGACCTTGGAAAACGCCGCATAAACTGGCCCGAATTCGGTATCAGAGGTCAAAGTAATCTTGTCCCCACCGCCCTGCGCACCATCAATCAGACTGACCGTTTCAAAGTCATCAAGCGCACGTTTCAATTCCAGATTCGCGTTCTCCAGCAGGTTTGTCCCGGCCAGCCAATTGCCCCTTTCGGTCGCGGCAAAAGCATTGTCTTTCATGTCCCTGGCGTTCTGCTTGGCCTCCATCGCATCGGGCGAGGTTGCGGTTTTCAGTTTGGCCAACGCCGCCTGAAACTTCGCATCTTCCGCGATATAGGCTTTGGCCTGCCCCGCCAGCCTAAGCATGGCGTCATGATCGTCCTTGCCGCGCAGACACATGGCAAGGGCCAGCTTGAAATCTCCGCTCGCCTCGGCGGCCTTGCGTTTGATGTCATCGCCAACAAGACCCTGATGATATCCCTCGATGGCAATACGCCCCTCAGGACCCTTGGTGGCGCGTATGGCACGGGCGCGGGCTTTGAATTCGCTTTTCTCGGTCTGATACTGGGCGATCAGTTGACCCTTCTCGAACAAGCTTTGTTTGGCAAAGGCACAAAGTGCATTCAACGCGGCAGAGGCCTTGCGATAATTGCCCGCCGCCGCATCATCATCGGCCTGCGCTGCAGTTCTCACCGCATATTCCAGATCTGCCGTCAGCAAAGCCTGCGCAGTCGCGGGAACATTGCCTAGCACATGGGCTTGCCAATCTTCCCAGTTCTTCTTCATTTCTTTGTAGTTGGAGGCGAAGCGGTTCGTTTCAAGCAGTTCATCCACCGCCTTGGGAATGCTGTTCAGCAGGGTCAATGCACCGCTCATCTGACCCGCTTTGCGCGCAGCTTCCGCGCGGGGCAACAGCTGGATTGCCGCCGTATGATCCGCCCGCAGCGCCGCCACGGGATAACTTGTGGGGGCAGGTAGGCTGGCCAACAGCGCCTTGCGGGCATTGAAAACAGTGGCGTAATTCGCAAAGTCATCCGCAAAATCAAGCGTGTCTTTCAGATCATTGCGCACAACTGCAATCTGCTGGCTGGCCTGCGTATATTCATGGGTCTTGGCCTTATCCGCCGCGGCGGTATAGGCGGTTGTGATCTCTTCGAACTTGGGTTTCACATATTTATTCTTGGCATAGGGATGCGCCAGCATCACCTGATAGCGCACTTGAAAAGCCGCGTTGTCTTTAACCCATTCCTGCGCTTGAGCGATCAGTTTCTGTGAATCCCGATTCACAACCTGATGCGCCGCCTCGGCATCATCAGCCAGATCCGCCAGATCACCAACATCCGCTTTTGCGGCTTCATCCAGTTTGCTCTGTACAGATTGACACCCCATCCGCAGGGCCAATGGCACAGTATCGGCCCCAAACTGCGCGGCAAGTTTCTGGCGCAAGGCCTCCAGCTGGTTATGGATGTCACTTAACCGGTTGCGTGCCGCCAGCACCTCTGGCGACAACCCTTTTTGTGCAGAAGCCTTCACATTGGCAAGCGCCTCAACCCGTTGTTCAAACGGGTTCTGATCCGCTTTCTCTGCACTCCGCATCATCACTTCAAGACGCCCCATCGCCTTGAGCGCCGCGTCAAGGTCCTTGGGATTATCCGTTGCTGTCCCGCTGGCAAACTTTTCCTCGATAAAAGCCCATGTCAGGGCAATATCACTTTGCCCGTCAAAGGGACCATCCTTTGCCACAGCGGGATTTTCACTCTCCATCCGCGCCATCGCTTTCTCAAGCTGGGCGTGGGCATTTACCGCATCATTCTTCTTGATGTGGGTCAGCAAATCAGCACGCACATCATCAATCTGTTGGTGTCCACCTTCGAAATTCAACGCCTTGGGATCGTTTTCAACAATCGCCTCCGCTGCCCGCAACCGCGCCATGAACACCGCGCGCAGGTCAGGATCCTCGACTCCGGCGATCTCATCACGCAGCAGATCATGCTCTGCATTGAACAGGCGAAACTGCTCTGTCGCCTCGCGCCGTGCCTGCTTTTTCGCCTTGCGGTTAAAAACCTTGGGCACTTTCAAAAAGCGCTCAATGAAATTGCTTTGCTGCTGGGTCAATCCTTCGATTGCCATTGCACTGTCCTCCAAAAGAACGTCGTTAAATAAACGTTTGGCGACCGCCGGAAAAAATAAAATCTGAAAAATTGCGTGGCAGTCTGGGACCAAGTCAAAACCAGCATCCGTCGCATTGCAAGTATTTTCCGAAACGAGGGCAGCGGCAAGAATACTTCAGCTTGAGAGGGCCCTTACGCAATTCCACTGTTTACGGCTCTCTGCCATGAGTGCTAAGTTGACTTAACGGCAATTTTTCGAAACTATTTTTCTAACCCTATTTCATCCGGGAGTTCTGTTGTGTCGGAGCCCATTTTTTCTATGTGCAAAGCGGCCGTCCAAGGGCAGCCATCAAAGCACAGCAAATTGTTTGCCGCATTGATATTGGGCACCGCTGTGTCTCTTGGTGCAGTGCCACAGCTACACGCCCAGACCGCCAGTGATATCACCCCCTCCTCCTTTGCCCCCGATGCACAACGTCTGAAAGGGGCGGTGGTGTTTTCCGGGGCGCGCGGGACAAAACCACCCGCAGGGGCAGAAAAACTGCTGATCAACCTGTCAGGTGTCACCCTGACCGACGGTCTGCCCCAGATGGCAGAGGTCAACGCGGCGACCAAGGCGCGGCTGTCGGGTAAAACCATCACTGTTGCTGAAATATTCAACGCTGCTTCGGATCTTGAAACCGCCTATACCCAAGCCGGTTTTGTGCTGGCCCGTGTGGTTCTTCCGGCACAGGAACTGCGTGACGGCGGGCGGCTTAAGATTGTCGTCATCGACGGGTTTGTCGAAACCGTCGACACGGCCAATGTTCCCGCCCCCGTGCGCAACCGCATCAGCCGCATCACCGATCCCCTTGTCGGCAAGCGCAGTTTGCGCCTGCCCGAAATCGAACGACAGTTGCTTTTGGCCGGGGATACCTATGGCGTATCGCTTGGCTCAGCGCTGGCTGCGGGGGCCACGCCCGGTGGCACTTCTTTGATCCTACAACCCGAATTCCGGCCCGTCACCGGCTTCTTTGCTTTTGACAATGCCAACGCCAGTTCTCTCGGCCCGATCAATCTAAGCGCCGGGGTTGAGGTGAACTCTCCCTTCAATCTGGGTGAAACCTTCTATGCCCGTATTTCCGGTTCACCGGCCAGCGACAATGCCAACGGTCTTGGGGCTTTCTTCGGCAGTGACCCGCGGGTGCGCACGCTTTCAGTTGGGGGTGTGGTGCCCCTGGGATACAAGGGCTTGACCCTCAACATCGAAGCCACCGACAGCCGCACCGCACCTGATCCGCTGCCGCTGCCAACAACCAGCCGTTTTGACCGCACATCGGTGCGCCTGTTCTACCCGTTCATCCGTAGCCGCAACCGCAATATTTCCGGCCAACTCACCTTGGACCGGCAGTCAGATGAACAATTCCTCGTCGGGGCCGGCAATACCCGCACACCGGTGTACAAGGATGAAACCACGGTTCTGCGCGCCGCGCTGGACGGTTTCTGGCTGACCGAAGGCGGCGCTGCCATCGAGGCGGGCGCATCCCTGTCACATGGCATCGACGCTCTGGGCGCGCGTACGCTGGCCGATGTCGGGGGCGGCACACCGCTGTCGCGACAAGGGGCGGATGCCGAATTTACCAAACTGGTCCTTTCCGGGCGTATTCGCCGTCCGATCAATGATAGGTTCAATTTCTCGCTGGCCGGACGCATGCAGACCTCCTTTGGCGACCCCTTGTTGACCGCGGAACAGTTCGGCATTGCCGGCAGTCAGGAATTGTCGGCCTTCGATGCCGGTGCCATCAAAGGGGACAGCGGATTTGTCGCCCGCGCAGAGATTTCCATGCCAAAGCAGGTTAGCTATGGCGATACACCCCTTTTAATAAGCCCATATATTTTCGGGGCCTACGGCGACGTATCGCTGGAAGCACCCACTGCCCAAGAGGTCGCAGACCTGTCTGCCACCTCCGTCGGAATCGGCGTTGAGCTGAACAGTTTAAGCAAATCCAATTTCTCGACCGCCACCGTGCGGATCGAATACGCAAGAGGAACCCGCGATGACAACCTGCCGGACAACAACCGCTTCAGCATCCAAGGCTCCTTCCGCTTCTAAGGGGCAGACGCGCCGCCGGTTTACCCGCAACGCTTTGGCCATTGCCACTGCGCTGACACCGGTTTGGGCCACCGCACAGGACCTGCCAAGCGGCGGGACCGTTGTGCATGGCACCGCCACCATCGCCACTCCCAATACAAATACCATGGTGATCAACCAGGGCAGCGACCGTGCAGTCGTAAACTGGGACGGGTTTTCCGTCGGTGCCGGCAACCGTGTGGATATCAACCAGCCAAACGCAAATTCCGCCATCCTCAACCGGGTGACCGGCGACACCACCAGCCAGATCCATGGTCAGATCAACGCCAATGGCCGGGTCTTTGTGGTCAATCCCAACGGCATTTTCATCGGACCAACAGGGTCAGTGAACACCGGCAGCTTTGTGGCCTCCACGCTGGGCATCCGCACCGATGATTTTGTGACCGGCCAGACGGTGTTTGAGGGCAACGGATCTTCGGCCACGGTTGTCAACGAAGGCAGCATTCAGGTTGTGACCGGCGGTTATGCCGCGCTGATCGGTGGCAAGGTCAAGAACTCCGGTATGATTCAGGCACCTTTGGGTTTTGTCGGCCTTGGCTCTGGTGAACGCATCACACTGGATCTGGCCGGGGATGGTTTCCTGCAGGTCGCGATCCCGACCAATTCAGATGACGACGGGCTGGATGCCCTGATCGAAAACTCAGGCACCATTCAGGCCAATGGCGGCACGGTGCAGATTTCGGCAGCAACCGCCCGCAACGCGGCACGACAGGCCATCAACATGAGCGGCGTCATCGAGGCGCGCAGTGTTTCTGGCCGCAACGGGCGTGTCACCTTGGGCGGCGGCAGCGGCGGACGGGTCAAGGTCACCGGCAAGGTGCGCACCCAATCCCGCCGACCCGCCATTCAGGTCACACAATCCGCGCGCCCTGCCCTGCGTCCTGAACGGGGCGGTGACATCACCATCACCGGTCGCGATATTACCCTTGAAGGGGCCACGCTTGACGCCAGCGGCGCAGCGGGTGGCGGCAATATCCGCATCGGCGGCAATGCACATGGTGCTGCTGGCCTGATGACCGCCGCACAGCTTCGCGGCGATGCGGGCACCACAATCCGCGCTGATGGCGAAACCCAGGGCGACGGCGGGCGCATCGTTTTATGGTCCGACAACCGCACAGAGTTTGCCGGCAATATCTCTGCACAGGGTGGGGCGCAATCCGGCGATGGCGGCTTTGTCGAAGTCTCGGGCAAAGAGGTCCTGCGCTATAGCGGTTTCACCGATACCCGTGCCGCAAATGGCAATTGGGGCAGCCTGCTGCTGGATCCCAACGATATCTTTGTGGTCGCATTTAACACCGGAAATGACGGGGACATCCTCGCCTCGACTGTGCAGGCCAATCTGGCAGGCGGCAATGTTCTGCTCTCCACAGCCGGTGCCGGTCCTGACGATGGCCGGATTGAAATCAATGCACCTATTACATGGTCCAGCGGTACAACACTGGCATTAAACGCCGAAACCGCATTTGGCGCTGTGGTGCCCAATGCCATTGAAATCAACGCACCTATTACCGCCCCCAATGGCGAACTCCGCCTGACCGCAGCCGAAACGCCGGGTGCATCCGGGCCCAGCCCGCAAGTCATCGAAACCGGCGCAAACGGTGACATCAATGTCGCCCAGTTCCACATCGTTGAAGGGGACTGGCTTCAGCTCGGAACGGATTTCCCGGGAAGCGGCCTGCCCTCCTTTACCGCTGACAACTTTGTCCTTGATAATGCCAATTTCCTGCGCGCCATCAGTGGCGACGGCGCAGGCAGCCCTTTCCTGCTGACCGATATTTACGGGCTGCAGGGGGTGCATGGTTCTTTCAACTTTGCTTTGGCCAACGACATCGACGCATCCACGACAACCGGCTGGGAGTCGCTTGACCCTCTGACCAACGGGCTGCGCAATTCCGGCTTTGTGCCACTGTCCTTTTCCGGCAATTTTGAAGGCAACCGTCACGCCATTACCGATCTGTTCATTCGCCAGTATCCCGCAGCGGGCGGTGGTGATACAGGCCTGTTCGGATCACTTGGCGACAACCCGTCAATCACGAATTTCAGCATTCTGAATGCGGATGTTGCAGGCGGGCGCGTTGGCATCCTTGCCGGTAGCAACGGCAGTTTCACACAGGGCGTCCATGTGACCGGCACCGTTGTTTCCTATGGTGAGGCGGGCGGCGGCATCAACGGTTACATGCCCTTCGGCGTTCTGAGGGACAGCTCGGCAAATGTCACCGTAACCGATGCAATCGATCCTTCTGACATCAACGCCAATCCAGCGGGCGTTACCAGCCTGGGTGGGCTGGTCGGGATCAGCGACGGTGACATTCTGAATGCCAGCAGCGCGGGCAGCGTTACCCTGCGCTTTGCCGAGGAAGGTTTTGCTGGCGGGCTGGTCGGTGAAAGTGAAGACATCATTCGCGACGCCTATTCCGAAGCCTCCGTGACTGCGGCCAATACCGCGCCATTTGCCGAGGCAACCATCGGCGGGCTGGTCGGCGAAAACCGTTTTGGCGGCACGATCGAGAACGCGATTGCCACAGGTGCCGTTAGCTTGATCCCGGGATGTTGTGGCGGTTTCGCCCTGACGGGTGGGCTGGTCGGCGCAGATACCACATCCAACGAAAGCATTCTGTCCTCTTTCTGGAACATCGAGACCACCGGCCAAAGCCTCAGCGGCCAGTCGGGTGAAATCACCGGAACCCCCACCGGCTTTGGCCAGTTCGAGGGTGCCTTTGGCGAAACCACCGCCAGCCTGCAGGATGTCGAACTCTTCACCAGTGCAGCCATCTCCGGCGGGTGGGATTTTTCAAACACCTGGGCCATCCCACAGGATAGCGTTGATATGGCGCGGCTGTATTCCATTGATCCGGTCATAACCGCAACAGACCCTACAGAATCGATACCGGAGTTTGAATATAACGGCACCACCACCGGCTTTTCCGCTGAAGCTGGCATCTTTTCCGGTGGGCCTGCTGACTATCTCTTTGGTCCGTTGAATGACACCGGCGACCTGTCCGTGATGGTCGACGAGATTGTCTTGTCCGATGCCAATGTCGGAGATGTCACCTTTACCTTCCCCACCAGCTACACCAGCGATCTGGGACAGGTCTTTGATGTGCGATCTTTCCCGAAAGACGCCACCGTTGTCCCGGCACCTTTGACCCTCACCGTAAACGCAACCAGCAAAACCTATGGCGAAGAGTTGGACCTTGAAGGCGTCGATTTCACCGCAGACACCCTGTTTGGCACCGATGAAATAACCGGCGCGGATATCCTCAGCGACGGGGCAACGGCAACGGCAGATGTGGCGACCTATGATCTGACGGTTGAGAACCTGACCGGAACCGGGTTGAGCAATTACACTCTGACCGTCATCCCCGGCACGCTCGAAGTAACCCCTGCGCCGCTGACCGTGACGGCGGATGATCAAAGCAAATCCTTGGGTGCCGTCTTTACCTTTACCGGCACTGAATTCACCGTCGAAGGATTGGTGAACGACGACACCGTGACCAGCGCAACCTTGTCCAGCGCCGCCGCCGGGGCTGATGCGCCCCTGACCGGGGATGGCCCGGCAGCCGCAATCCTTATCACTGATCCGCAGGGCACCGGACTTGAGAATTACGAAATCACCCTGGTGAATGGCATCTTTATTGTTGCCTCCGGCGATCTGATCATCACCGCTCTGGATCAAACCAAGGTCTACGGCAGTGTCTTTACCTTCAACGGCACAGAATTTTCCGTGACCGGACTGGCCGAAGGGGACAGCGTTGACAGTGTGACATTGACCAGTGCCGGTGCGGATGGCACCGCGCAGGTTGGAGATGGGCCTTTCACCATCACCGCCAGCAACGCCATAGGCACCGGACTTGAGAATTACACGCTGGTCTTCGCCGATGGCAGCTTTACCGTGACCCCTGCCCCTCTGACCGTCACCGCGCTGGATCAGTTCAAACAACCTGATCAGCCTTTCACCTTCAACGGAACAGAGTTCACAACAGCCACCCTGTTCAACGATGACGCCGTGACCAGCGTCACCCTGACCAGCGACGGTGCCAACCCCGACGCCACGGTTGAAGACAGCCCGTTTGTCATCCAGCTTAGCGATGTCACCGGCACAGGTTTGGAAAACTACAATGTCACCACCGAAAACGGCACCTTCTTTGTGCAAAACCTGATTGCACCCCCTGCCGTGACTCCCGGCCCCGGTGGCAGCAGAACCATTTTCAACCCGCGCGACACGATCAACATTTCCTTCCCTGATCGGGGCGCCACCGGCGGCATTCAATCAGCCGGCCGCAACGGCGGGCCTTCACAAACCTTGCAAGACGCGGAAAGAACCGCAGATTTTGTTGATACGATTTCAACAGAGCTTGAATTGCAGGTCCAATCCTGTGGCTCTGCTGATCAGGATTTTGACAATTACATGACCTGTCTCAGCGCCTCGCTGGATACCTATGCCAATGCTTTGGATGAAATCGTGAATGATCTGCCCCAAGGGCTGGAAACCGTATCTGCCACGATCCGCACCGCCGCGGATGAAATCAAAGCCTCAGCCGCCCGCGCCCAGCGTCGTCTGGCCAGCGCCACCACCGATGCACAGCGCCGCGCAATCCGCCGCGAGGCGGTTGGCGAAGCGATCGGCGCAATCAACACGGCCAAATCGGAAATCCGCAAAGCCATTTCGCTGATCCGCGCTGAAGATCCCGAAGTGACCGCCGTACAGCGCAGCACCGGTGCCCGGATCGTACAGGCGTTTGACACGGTAGAGACATCTTTGGTCCGCGCCGTTGAACTGTAACCCCGGGGGCCAAATGCGCAGGATCCTGATCCGCACGATTGCCTTTCTGATGTTTGCAGTGGTCCTGCCCCTGCAGGCACAGGCGCAGGAACGCCGGGTTGCGCTGATCATCGGCAATTCCGACTATCAACAGGTCACGCCGCTGGACAATCCGGGCAATGATGCCACGGATTTACATGTCGCACTTGAGGGGTTGGGATTTGAGGTGCTGCTTGGTCTCGATCTGACCAGCGCGGAAATGTCGGAGCTGGCGAATAAATTTGTCGCCGGCCTCGATACTGCTGATGTGGCGCTATTCTATTATGCCGGACACGGGTTTCAGGTCGGCGGGCAAAACTACTTGGTGCCGGTGGATGCCGAAATCCAGACTCCACAGGATGTGCAGGACCAAACCATCCGGTTGACCGATATCCTGAGCAAGATGGAACAGGCACCGGGCATCAAATTTGTTTTCCTTGATGCCTGCCGCAACGATCCGTTTGAGGGGGCCGTGGCCGCGGTCTCCGAAGGACTGGCGCGGATCGGCAACGCGCGTGACTTTATGATCTCTTTTGCCACCCAGCCTGACAATGTTGCCTATGATGGGTCTGGACGAAACAGCTTTTTTACCTCTGCCCTGCTCAGTCATATCTATACACCCGGACTTGATATCTCGGATTTAATGATCAACGTGCGCAAGGACGTGCTAGCCGCCACCGGCGGGCGTCAAATTCCTTGGGAAAACTCTTCACTGACCCGCCAGTTCCGGTTCGACCCACGCCCCGATGCCGGTTCTGCCGAAACGCTGCTCTGGCAGGTTGCCGCAAACGCCGGCGATCCGCAGCTGATGGAGCTTTACGCCGAACGCTACCCCCAAGGGGCACATGTGGCTGAGGTACTGGCCTTTCTCGATCCCGCCAATCCCGGTGCCACCCTGTCGCGCGATTACTCCCCGCAGGAACGCGATGCCCAGGAGGAACGCCTGTGGCAACTGGCACGGCGCAGCCGGATGCGGCCCTTGGTGGAATTTTACATCGAGAAATATCCGAATGGCACCTATCTGGGCGATGCCAGCCGTTTGATTGCCACCTTGCCTGCCGAAGGGGATGCAGGATCGGGCCGTCTGTGTGAACGGCTTGCCACCCATCCGCGGGACGCAACGGCCAATACCTCCGGTGTTCCGTTCAGCAAGTTGAAAGAGAACGCTTTGTCGGCGATGCAGGCCTGTCTGGCCGCCGCGAAAGAAAACCCTGAACTGCCGCATTATACCGCCCTGCTTGCACGCGCTACTGTGGCGGCAGGAGACATGGAACAGGCGGTCCAGCTTTACCGAGAGGCGGCAACACGCGGTGATCTGCGCGCCATGGTCAGCCTCGCCCTACTCACTGAAACCGGCAACGGCGTGCCCGCCAGCCCGGTCGAGGCCCTGCGGCTTTACCAGCGGGCCGCCAGCCTTGGCAGCCCGGACGCCAAGATCAACCTTGCCGTTGCCCTCTTCGAGGGACAGGGACTTGAGAAAGATGCAGATCGCGCCGTTGAACTCTTGAAAGAAGCCGCCGACCTTGGCTCTGCCATTGCGACTTTCAACCTTGGGGTGCTGGCCCGTGACGGTGCCGCCGGGGATCCTTCGCAGGCGCTGGGATATTTCAAACGGGCGATCACCTCCGGCGAGCCCCGCGCCTATGTGGCCAGCGCCATCCTGTTGGATGAGGGGCGCATCACCCCGCGCAACCCTGACGCCGCCGCCAATATGCTGCTGCGCGGTGCCGCCGAAGATGCCGGCGAAAGCATCCGGCAACTGACCCAGAACACCTCCGACTGGTCACCCGACACCATCAAAGCCGTGCAGGCGCGCCTGAAAGCCGCCGGATATTACACCAGCACCATCGACGGGCAGAGCGGTCCAAATTTCGCCGCAGCCCTTGAAACATGGCGCAATGGCGGTTTTGAACCGGATGTTTTGATCGAATAACACCCTAAAGTGCCGCAAAGGGTTGCCTTGTCAGCCTTAATAGCTACGATATCCTTTAAGGTTAAAACAAAAAGGGGGATCGTATGGCACAGACAGATGAAAACCACCGCGAGGATGTGGCGGGCCGCGCCAATGTCGAGGACACACCGGAGCTGCTGGCCTATTACGACGAACTTGACGGACATCACACCGGTGCCCTGTGGACCGTCGCCAACAAGATCGAACCATGGGAGCCGAAATCAACATCGGTTCCGGTTCTGTGGCGCTACGCCGATCTGCGCGAAAAAGTGCTGCGCTCTGTTGACTTGGTAACACCGGAAAAAGCGGGCCGCCGGGTGATCTACTTCAACAACCCGGGCCGCACCGATGTTTCCGCCGCTGTCGGCTGGATCTATGCCGGGTTGCAGGTCATGCATCCGGGCGAAAAAGCCACCGCGCACCGCCATTCCGCCTCCGCCATCCGCTTTATCATGGAAGGCAGCGGTGCTTATACGGTTGTCGACGGGCACAAGATGACATTGGGCCAGAACGATTTTGTCCTGACCCCCAACGGCACATGGCACGAACATGCGGTTGAGGAAAACGGCACCCCCTGCATCTGGCAGGATGGCCTGGACATCCCTTTCGTCAACGCAATGGAAGCAAATTTTTTCGAGGTCCACCCAGACCTCAGCGAACCCGTTGCCTTCACCGTCGACGACATGACCAAGACATGGGGCAACGCCGGGCTGACACCGGGCGGTGGCGCGTGGGACAAAGGCTATTCCCCGATGTTCAAATACGAATGGGACCGCACCTATGAGGCATTGAACGCCTATGCCAGCGTTTCCGACCCCTCGCCGTTTGACGGCACATTGATGGAATATGTGAACCCCACCACCAACGGACCGGTGATGAAAACGCTGGGTGCCAGCATGCAACGACTGGCCCCGTCCGAACGGACCAAGGCCCACCGCCATACCGGCAGCTACCTCTATCAGGTTGCCAAAGGGTCAGGTCATTCCGTGATCAACGGTCAGCGGTTCGACTGGACCGAGCGCGACATTTTCTGTGTCCCCTCCTGGGCATGGCACGAACATGCCAATGCCTCTGCCAGCGATGATGCTGTTCTCTTTTGCCTTAACGATCTGCCCGTCATCCGTGCCCTTGGCCTCTACCGCGAAGAAGCATTGGGGGAAAACGGCGGGCACCAGCCCACATAAGTCAGGACCAATATGAAACTTGTCACCTATAAAACCGATGTTGAAGCGGCCGCGCGCCTTGGCGTGATCGAAGACGGTATTGTTGTCGATGTCGCAGGCTTTGGCGAGGCATCCGGCCTAGATCTGCCGTCCCGCATGCTGGATTTCATCGACCTTGGCCCGGTTGCCGTGCGCCAGCTGCGCGAGGCCCTGCACATCGCGGATGGCGATTGGGGCAACGCGCTGGCCCTCCCCATTGAAACCGTGACCCTGCTGGCCCCGATCCCGCGTCCACGCAAGAACATCTTTGGCATCGGGCTGAACTATCTCGATCACGTCACAGAAAGCGCAAAGGCGCTGGATACCGATGATGCGCTGCCGAAAGAACCGGTGGTTTTCTCTAAACCGCCCACCTCTGTTGTCGGCCCAGATGACCCAGTGCGCCATGACGCGGATATGACCCAACAACTGGATTGGGAGGTCGAACTGGCCGTGATCATCGGCACCACCGCCAGCCACACAGCGCGTGAAAATGCGTTGGACCATGTGTTTGGCTATTCGGTGATGATCGACATTTCCGCCCGCGACAACCGCCGCGCAGGGCAGTGGATTTTCTCCAAAGGCATGGACACATACGCGCCTTTCGGCCCCTGCATTGTGACCGCTGATGAAATTCCCGATCCACAACGGCTGGACCTCTGGCTGACAGTGAACGGCGTGGAAAAACAAAGCTCGAATACCTCCAAGATGTTGTTCAAAGTGGATGAATTGATTTCTGACCTGTCGCGCGGCATCACCTTGGAACCGGGTGACATCATCGCCTCGGGTACGCCCGAAGGGGTGGGCGCGGGCCGCGATCCGCAGGAATGGCTCTGGCCCGGTGACGTGATCGAGGCCTATGTCGAGGGCATCGGCACGATCCGCCATCCTGTAGTCAATGCGACAAAATTTGCATGAAGTTCCCGCTGGACCCACAGATTGATCACGACTTTAACGCCCGCGAAAGCGTGGCCTCCTTTGACGATGAGTTTGGCAAGCTGATCACGCTCAGTGATCATGCCATGGCAACCCTGCCCCGTCAGGCGGATCTGGTGTTTGACCCCGAAAGCGGCGCGGCGCTTGACCTTTATGGCGTTGAAAAGGGCCGCCCTGTTTTCCTGTGGATTCACGGCGGATACTGGCGGATTGGCAGTAAGGAAGGCAACGCCTTCGCCGCTCCCGGATTGGTGGCAAATGACGTTGCGGTTGCAGTGATGGATTATTCGCTGGCCCCCGCTGCCAGCCTTGAACAAATTGTGCATGAGGTGCGCAGCGCGGTTGCCTGGCTCCATCGCGAAGGGCCAGCACTGGGGCTCGATACCCGCAAAATCCACGTGGGCGGATCCTCCGCCGGTGGGCATCTGACAGGTGCGGTAATCGCGGGCGGGTGGCACGCCAGATATGACCTGCCCGAAGATATCATCGGGGCGGCATTGGCGCTTAGCGGGATTTACGATCTGGAACCGCTGCTGTCGACGCAGGTGAATGCGTGGATGGATATGGACATGGGCACTGTTGCGGCCCTGTCGCCGATCCGGCACATCCCCGAACAGTCACAAACTCAGCTGGTGCTATCCGTTGGCGGGCAGGAGCGGGCAGGTTTTCTGCGCGAGAGCCAGCAATTTCAGGCGGCTTGGGCGGCCAAGGGCCATGCAGTGACACAGGTCGAAATGGCCGATTACAACCATTTCGACATCACCGGCACATTGGCCGACCCGCAGGCAAAACTGGTGCAGGCGACCCTGAATGCGATCAGGGCCTGCCCCTGATTATAAAACCGCCGTCGCCTCGATTTCCAACAGCGCCTCATCCTCAACCAGACCGGCGACAACAACCATGGTCATTGCCGGAAAATGGCGCCCCAACACCTTGCGATACACCGCACCAACCTCGGCCTGGCGCGCAAGGTACTCTTTTTTATCAATGACATACCACGTTAGCCGCACCAGATCCTCGATCTTGCCACCGGCAGCTTCCAACACGGCGACGATGTTGGTCAACGCCTGTTCCATCTGGCCGATGAAATCCTGACTTTCAAACACCTGATCGCCGTTCCAGCCGATTTGCCCACCGATAAACAGCTGGTTATCTGCCGTCTTCATACCGTTGGCATAGCCTTTGGCCTTGGCCCAACCTTCAGGTTGAATCACCTCATGTGCCATTGTCATTCTCCTTTAACATTCCTGCTTAAACACCCAGATACTGGTCGCGCACCTCGGATGTCAGTGTATCCATATTGCCGTGCCACACCGACACGCCACGCTCCAAAATCGAAACCTTATCAGCGACTTGTCTCAATTCACTCAGGGTCTTGTCCACCACAAGAATCGACAGATCACCGGTTTGTTTCAGCCGTGCAATTGCGGTCCAGATCTCTTGACGCACCACAGGGGCCAGCCCTTCGGTCGCCTCGTCCAAAATCAACAAACGCGGGTTTGTCATCAATGCGCGGCCAATCGCCAGCATTTGCTGTTCCCCACCCGACAATGAACCGGCCAGTTGATCACGCCGTTCTGCAAGCCGTGGAAACAGGTCATGCACCGCGTCGAAATCCCAAACACCCTCACGCGCCGAGGCATAGAGGTTTTCATGCACCGTCAGATTGGTGAAACACCGCCGTCCTTCCGGCACCAGACCCAGCCCCAGCCGCGCGGCCTTATGTGCGGGCAGCCCAGTGATATCCTGACCCGCAAACGCCACTTGCCCTTGGGTATTTTTCAACAGGCGGCAGATCACCTTGATGGTGGTGGATTTGCCCATCCCGTTGCGCCCCATCAGCGCCAGAACCTGACCTTCCTCGATGGTCAGATCAACACCAAACAGCGCCTGTGACGCACCATAAGACGCTGTAATACCTTGTAAGTCCAAAAGGTTCATGCCGCGTCCTCCTCGCCCAGATAGGCGATGCGCACCTCCGGGTTTGAACGGATGTCATTCACACTGCCCGTCGCAATGATCTTGCCATAGACCAGCACCGAAATCCGGTCCGCACAGGCAAAAACCGCATCCATGTCATGTTCCACCAACAGGATCGGCGCCTCTTGTTTCAATTCTTGCAAAAAGCCGGTCAGCGCTTTTGACCCTTCCGCCCCCATGCCCGCCATTGGCTCATCCATCAGGAACGCCTTGGGGGCCAATGTCAGCGCCACGGCCACCTCAAGCTGTCGGCGTTGACCATGTGACAACTCCGCTGTGACAACATTCTCCTGCGTTTCCAGCCCGACCCGTGCCAAAGCCGCCCGCGCCCGCGTCAACAACGCCGCATCTTTCATCGCCGGCTTAAAGAACCGAAACACAGACCCGCTTTGCCCTACGGCACCCAACACCACATTTTCCAACACGGTATATTCCATCGCCAGCGCAGAGATTTGAAACGTCCGTCCCAGCCCCAGCCGCGCCCGCTGCGCCGTTGTCATGCCGGTCACGTCCTGTCCCAGAAACTGAACTGTGCCGCTATCCGGTTTCAATCCGCCTGCAATCTGTTTGATCAGCGTCGATTTCCCCGCACCGTTTGGCCCGATCAAGGCGTGAATTTCGCCCGCGCGCAGATCCAGCGATATGCCGTCACTTGCTGCCAACGCGCCAAAGCTTTTTCGAATGTCGTGAATCTTCAGAACGTTATTTTCCATGACCGACCTCCCGTTTCGCCAACTTGCCAATGATGCCACCCTTGGCGAACAGCACCACACCCAGCAGGATCGCACCCAGATAGATGAACCAGTATTCGGACAATCCGCCCAGAAAATGCTCCAGCAGAATATAAAGCGCCGCGCCCACAACAGGGCCAAACAACCGCCCGACACCACCCAGAATGATGAAAATCATGATCTCGCCGGAGATATGCCAAGAGAACATCGTCGGGCTGACAAAGCGGTTCAGATCCGCAAACAGCGCCCCCGCCAAACCGGTGATCGCCCCCGATATGACAAAGGCCACCAGCCGCAAACGATACACATTGATGCCCACAGTCCGGGCGCGTTCCTCATTCTGATGCGCGCCGTTCAGCGCCAGACCAAACGGGGATTTGTTTAACCGGTCCACCAAAAACAACACCGCGCAAAGCAGCACAAAACAGATGCCATAGAACTGAATCGGGTCCAATGTGTTCAATCCCGGAAACTGGTTGCGCACATAGATCGACAGCCCGTCTTCACCGCCGTACGCCGGCCAGGATATTGTGAAGTAATAAAACATTTGCCCGAAGGCGAGCGTCACCATGATGAAGTACACCCCGCTGGTGCGCAGCGACAGCGCCCCGATCAGCAAGGCCAGCAAGGCGCTTGCGATGATCGCAACCAGCCAGATCACCGGCATCGAATTGGTGCCCTCAATCAAAAACGGGCTTTCCAGGATTGGCGTATAATTCTGTGCATGGCTGGCCAGAATACCCATGGCATAGCCACCCATCCCGAAAAATGCGGCATGACCAAAACTGACCAGCCCCCCCTGCCCCAGTGCAAGGTTCAATCCAACACCGGCCAAGGCAAGGATCACCGCGCGGGTGGCCAACGTGATGGTAAACGGCTCGTCCGTGATCAACGCATATGCTGGCACCACAAGAAGCAGCAGCAGCACGATCATATTCACTGTGCGTTCGCGCAACATATCAGGAGCTCCCAAACAGGCCGGTCGGCTTGAAAATCAACACCCCCGCCATCAAAATGTAGATCAGCATGGACGCCAGCGCAGACCCAACCGTCGTCGCGCTAGAGGCATCCATAAAGGTGCCAAAAACCACCGGCAGCATCGTGCGCCCCAAGGTATCCGTCAGCCCGACCAATAGCGCACCGGCCAGCGCGCCTTTGATTGATCCAATCCCGCCGATCACAATCACCACAAAGGCGAGGATCAACACCGGTTCCCCCATGCCCACCTCAACAGACTGGATCGCACCAACCAGTGCGCCGGACAGGCCCGCCAGTGCAGCACCCAGGGCAAACACCAGCGTATAAAGCACCGAAATATCGACCCCCAATGCGCCAATCATCTCGCGGTCGTTTTCGCCAGCGCGAATGCGCATACCGACACGGGTTTTCGAGATCAGCAAAAACAGCCCCACAGCCACGGCCAGACCGATCCCGATGATCGTCAGACGGTAGAGTGAATATTCGATGCCGCCAGGCAAAATCACCGTCCCCTTCAGATATTCGGGGATGTTCAGAAACAGCGGGAACGATCCAAAGATCCACCGGGTCCCTTCCGAGAAAATCAGGATCAGCGCAAAGGTCGCCAGCACCTGTTCCAAATGGTCGCGATCATACAGCCGACGTATCACCGTCAGTTCGATCAAAGCCCCGACCATCGCCGCCGCCGCCATACTGGCAATTAACGCCAGCAGGAAACTGCCGGACCAGCCCGCAACCGCCGCCGCCGCAAAGGCGCCGATCATATAAAGCGACCCATGGGCGAGATTGATCAACCCCATGACGCCGAAAATAAGGGTAAGCCCTGCCGCCATTAAAAACAGCATGACGCCGAATTGCAGCCCGTTCAGGATCTGCTCGATCAGTAACAGCATGTTCATGGAAATTCCTTGCCGAGTGTCTCCGGCGGGAAGACTCCCCGCCGGAAGATCATTACTTTACCACTTCAACGCACATTCAGATGCGTAGACGTCCTGACGATCGGCAATCGCCACTTCAACAGCGGTATTTGTGAAAATGTCACCCTCTTTCACAACCTTGCGCACCCAGAAGTCCTGAATCGGGTGCTGGTTGTTGCCAAAGCGGAACTTGCCACGGGTAGACACGAAATCAGCTTCCCGCAGCGCCGTGCGAAAGGCGTCAGTGTCTTTCACATCCGCCTTGGCTGCCGCAGAGGCGATCAGCAAGGCGGTATCAAAACCCTGCTGGGCATAGATCGACGGAATGCGGCCATATTCTGCCTTAAAGCTCTCGACAAAGGCGCGGCTGGCGTCGTTGTCCAGATCCGGTGCCCATTGCGCGGTGTTCAGCACACCTTCGGCGGCATCTCCGACGGCTGGCAGGATCGTCTGGTCAAAACTGAACGCCGGGCCGACAAGCGGCAGGTCGATCCCGCTGTCCGCATATTGCTTGAGGAAAGAAATTCCCATGCCACCGGGCGCAAAGAAAAAGATGCCATCCGCATCCGATGCACGCATTTGCGCAATCTCGGCGGCGTAATCTGTCTGGCCCAGTTTGGTGAAAAGTTCTGTTTCAATCTCCCCCTCAAACATCCGTTTGAAACCGGTCAGCGCATCCTTGCCCGCAGGGTAGTTCGGGGCAAAGATAAACGCCTTCTTCATCCCCATTTTATTCGCCGTGGCACCAGCTGCCTCATGCGGGCCGTCGTTCTGCCATGCCACGTTGAAATAGTTCTCATGACATCCACGACCGGCAAGCTGCGCCGGGCCGGCATTTGGCGAGATATAGAATTTCCCCTGTGCCGTTGTGGCCGGGGCCACCGCCAGCGCGAGGTTGGAGAAAACCAGCCCGGTCATAACGTCGACTTTTTCAGATTGGATCATCTTGTCGGCCAGCTGTACCGCGATATCCGGCTTGCGCTGATCATCTTCAACGATCACTTCGAGACCGTCATTTTCGGACTGCTTCACCCCCAGCAGGAAACCGTCACGAATGTCGACACCCAATCCGGCACCACCGCCGGTCAGGGTTGTGATCAACCCGATCTTGACCTTGCCACCATGCCCGTCGGCCACTGCCGGCAGGGCCATCCCAAGGGCCACAGCACTTGCGGCACCAAACGCCTTTAGGCTTTCTTTTACATATGTAGAGTTCATTTTATTCTCCCAGTGTGTATCCAGCGCTTTTGCTGCGCATTGTTCGACAGTTTGTGCCGACGCTACGTCAATTGAAATGACTTATTCAAAAAACGCTACTCTGAGGTCATTTTTATTTCAAGCCTAAAATATATTAGCCTAAAGCGGTACTTCCTCGGGTACAGGGCGGATCCGCCAAAAAAGAAACGGCGCTGAAGTTATCAGCGCCGTCCAAAGTGTCTATCATCAGTCGCAGAAACCGCGACAATCAGTTGTCAGCCGCTTTTGGCCCGACGGACACCAGATAGGCCCAGACATTCTTGGCATCTTCCTCATCACGCAGCTTGAATGACATCTTTGACTTGGCCTTTTTGTCATCGTTGTAGGTGCGCAAATAGCCCTTGGGATCCGCAACATAGGCCACAAACTCTGCCTCGTTCCATTCAAGGCCCGCCTCACCAGCTTCAACAAGCGATTTGCCGTACTTCTTACCAAACTCTGCGTTAGCGCCCGCAACGCTGCCGAAAATCCCGTAAAGGTTCGGACCGCTCCGTCCGCCTTTAGCGATCACTTCCCCTTCGGCATCAACAATCCCATGACAGGATTTGCACTTCTTAAAGACGCCTTCACCCGCTGCGGCATCACCGCTTGCGTGACCATCAGCAAATGTTGGCCCGGCCAGCAACGTCAGACCCAATGCGGCCGCTTTCATCATATTCATCTCAGAACTCCCAATGCTCTACTTTACCTGATCCTAACGTAATGTAGTTTCGCCAAAGACAAACCCCGACAAAAGGGCAATCTGGCCAAATCGCTGCGACCAATCGCCCTGCCCCAACCACAATCTTGCATATTTGGCGGGTTTCGTGGCACTACCCCGCGGCAAATGAAACCCTTGAGGGACGGCGCAATGCAGCCCAGCGACATCATGATCCCCGCCTGGGTTGAGGGCACCCTGACCCCGGTTGAGAAACTGGAGGTCCATCACCGCGGCCTACGCCACCTTGCGGTTTCGGTTTTTGTGATCCGTGATGGGATGATCCTGCTCCAGCAACGGGCATTGGGCAAATACCACACGCCGGGCCTTTGGGCCAACACCTGCTGCACCCATCCGACATGGGGCGAGGCTCCGCTGGATTGTGCGCAGCGGCGCCTGACACAGGAGCTGGGCATCACCGGATTGCCCCTGACCCACCGGGGACAGGTCGAATACCGCGCCCCGGTCGGCAAGGACATGATCGAACATGAGGTGGTTGAAGTTTTCCTTGGGCAGGCCGATGCAACGATGCCACTGACCGCAAACCCAGAGGAAGTGATGGCAACCCGCTGGATCACGCCAACAGATCTGGCACAGGAAATTGCAGATGACCCGGCGCAGTTCACCCCATGGTTACGGATCTATCTTGAAAAACATAGCGGCATGATCCTCGGCTCCTGAGAGTATAGAGCCTAACCCGCCTAACAGAGACGAATACGCACCGCTGCATTTTGGGACGCTTTAACCAGGGGCACACATAGCTCCCGGCACATCAAGATAATCTAATTAGCTGATTTTAATAGAAAATATCAAAGTGTCCCCGCGGGGACACCCTGCCCTACTCCGCCAGCGCATCCAGAAACGCCTTGACCGCTGCCTCGATACGTTTGCGTTCGATCCCGCTGAAATCCTGCTCCAGCTTCAACTCGATCCGACCATCCGCCACCGTGCATTTGGCATCCCCTTCGGGACGTGACAGGCGGAAGGTTGTCTTGGCTTGCTGCGGGCCTTTGGTCAATTTGACCTTTTTCTTTGGCCCCTGCCCTGCCTGTGCCGCAAACTCCGCCAGAATGGCTTGCTCCTGCTCTGCGGTGCGCTCGGCATCTTCTGATAGCAAACGATTCAAATTCGCCTGGGCTTCCGGCCCCTCTTCCAGCCGGCGTGCGATGGACAACCCCAAGGCACGCGGCACGCTTTCCACATGTTTTATCCGCCCCTCGGTGGCGGCCAACAGACGCACAAAATGTTTGATGTAGCTGCGCTTTTGCCGACCCGAGGATGCAAACAACAACTCCACGGCGTGGTCATATCCTTCGACCTCTGCGGCCTGCTTGCGATAGCGGATCGCAAGCTGCGCCATTTCCCCAAAGGACACACCGCGCCGCACAAGGTTTTCATCCACCATCTGCCGATAAAGCCGCAGCAGGTTTTCACCCTTTGCGTTGATCCCCGCGGGGATGCGCGCAAAGCGATCATCACCCGTTTCGTCAAACAGCTCCTGATAGGCAGTGAAGCGGCGGAACCCCTGGATCAGTTCAAAGTGATCCCCCACCTGCTCAACACGAATGGGGTTGGACAGGCCAATCTCCTGAATCGACCGCTTCAGCTCGTCAATCTCTGCGTCCCGTCCGGGCGCACGATCACGGGTCAGCTTCTCCGTACGGATTGCGTCCAGCGGGATCAGATCAGTGATCAAACCCGCCTTCTTCATCCGCACATGTTCATGCGCCAAGGCATCATTTTCCTGGCGGATCGCCGCTTCGGCCTGCTGGCGTTCGGTCAGCGCCTCGGCGTTTTCAGAAATCGCCGCCGCCATCGGGCCGCGCCGCTCTGTCCCCGCGGGGACAGGGGCAGGTGATGCCACCTCTGCCTCATCAAAATCGATATCAAAAATACGCTTTTTCTTGCTCATGTCTGTACCCCTACCCTTACAAGGTGTCCCATGCGGTGATCAGATGCCCCTTGAATTCATCATAGGCCTGATCAAAAGACGCCCGTGCGCGGCGCCATGTTTCGCGAGTCATATCCCGGTAGTCGGTTTCGTAAATCGAACTTAGAAACCGTCCGGATTGCTCAACGGCTCGTGTCATCTCAATCGGATGTGCGGCCAGCCTATCGCCGAACACCTTGCCAAAGGCTTGCTGCATCGCGCGGTGCAATTCATTGTTGGATTCAAACCGCGTGATCAGAAACCTCACATCGGCAAACACCTTGGGCAGGGTCAGTGTCCCCGCGGGGACAGAGCCACCAAACCGCTCCAGATCCTCCAACGCTTCGGCCAGCTGTCCGATAAAGGAGGTGGTGGAATCATACTCCCAATAACCGGGACCGGACGGGATATAGAGAACATCAGCTGCAAAAACCGCATTCATCGACTGGTACCCAATGGCGGGCGGGCAATCGAAAATGATCATGTCATAAGCATCATCCGGCAGCGAATCGAGGTAGCGCGACACAGCGGCAAAGAAGGACCATTCCGGGTTCAGATGCCGGTATTGTGCGCTGGCAAATTCAACAAAGGCCGCATTTGCACAAGAGGGCAGGGCGTCGATGGTGGGCCAGTTGGTCGACTTGATAAAATCAGTGACCCGCAGATCGCTAAGCCCCATTTCGGTGATCGCGGAGGGCAGCTTGCGCTGGGGCAGGGCGGCCCCGCTTTCGGCACCGCTGATGGTGGCATTCATCCGCTCTGTCTCGCGGATCAGGTCGCGGGCCATGACACCCCAGACGGTGTATTCCTCGTTCACGTCATTCAATCCCATGGAGTGGCTCAATGTCGCCTGCGGATCAAAATCAACCACCAGCACACGGTAGCCATCAAGGGCGGCGGCATGGGCGAAATGCAGCGCGACCGTCGATTTGCCCGCCCCGCCTTTGAAGTTTGCAATCGCCGCCCGGATCGCCCGTTTGCCCTTGGGCCGTTCCGGCATCAGGGATTTGCGGTTCACCTTAAGACGTCGGCGCAGCTCGTTTATTTCTTCCAGCGTATACCAATGCTGGCGGCCTTCCTCTTCGGTCTGCCCCTGTGGCAAGGAGGGATCAGCGGCCAGACGTCCGCGCAGGGTTGACTGGTTCACCTTGAAAATCAGTTCTGCCACTTCCCAGCTAGAGAAACGGCGCAGGGTCTTTTCATTCTCCGGCGAAAACGTCTGCTGACGGATAAAGCCCTGCATCTTCAGGGACTGCGCTTGCAACCGCGCAAGATCTTGATGGGTGAACATACTGCTATATGCCTCTATTTATTCAATTTTCTTCACATGTCCCCGCGGGGACACTGCATGTCGGGCCGAAACCAGCACCAACAGGACGCTAATTCCATGTGGTTTCTGATTTACGCTGAATTTGCCAAGGATGTAAATCCAGATAATATGCAAAAAAGCCACTCCTATATGGGCCAACTGCGAATCGGTCTGGTCTATGGCCACATGTCACAGCTGCTGGAAATAAGGGGACAGGTTTTCAGCGGTTAAACCCTAATAGGGGACAATGTGAGCCTAATAGGGGACAGCCTGAACGTCCCCCTATACCTATTATACCTAGATTTCTTTTTGAGTTTGAGGGACAAGAGGGCCTGCACCACGGTTTCGCTTGACAGAATCGTCTCTTTGGACGCAAATCAGACGTGGTCGATGAAAAGCGTTGAGTTCGCAGGGCGGCCATCAAACCGGAACATAGATTTCGGATCACGAGGCATAGCACGCCGGCGGCGCTGCGTAATGGACGGGCAAGGACATGCTCCATCAAAAGCTTGCAGGGCCGGGGGCCGCTGCACGGAAATATGATTTGATCACCGCCATGGGTGCGCATGCTTTGTCACTGGGCAAACATGACCAGCGGCTGATCCTGCGACTGATCACCTTGTTAACCGCGCGTTACAACTGGGGCCGGGACGAGCTGTCGATCGGACAACGCGAGATTGCCCGGCTGTGGTCCTGTGACGAACGCACGGTGAAACGCGAGATGGCAAAGCTGCGCGCTTTGGGCTGGTTGGTTGTCAAACGGCAGGGCGCGCGGGGCCGGGTGACCACTTATGGGTTTGACGGCGATGCGGCGATGGCTGCGACCAAGGCCATCTGGCCTGAGATTGGCCCGGATTTTGTCGTGCGTCTGGAAGGGCCTCCCGCCGAAACGGTTGTGCCTTTTCCGGTGAAGGGAGAGGTCGCTGCACCCGATATCACCGATGCCACTGAATGGGGATTGGCCCGTGCCGTTCTGTTTGCCGAGGACGCGGGCCGGTTCGGCGCTTGGGTTCAGGCCTTGCAACGGACGGGCAGGGCGGGGGGGCGTTTGACCCTCAAGGCCCCCAGCCGGTTTCACGCCGCCTATGTGCAGACCCATCTGACAGGCGTGTTGCTGCGCGCCTGTCAATCGGTGGACGGGGATGTCAGTACGATTGAAATTACGGACTAGCCGCCGCGCACCGTGTCGATCATCAGCTGCACGTTTTCAGGATCCGCATCCGGTGTAATGCCATGCCCAAGGTTGAAGATATGCGGCCCGTTGGACAGGGCGTCTACAATGCGCCGGGTCTCTGAAACCAGAGCGTCGCCACCACTTACCATATGTGATGATTTGAGATTGCCCTGCACACAGCCTGCGGTTTGCACATTCTGCGCAGCCCATTCGGCGGTGACACCATCATCAATGGCCACACAATCCGCCCCGATGGCCGCATGCGCCCCGACATAGCGTTCTCCGGCACCACGGGGGAAGGCGATGACCGGCACGTCAGGGTGCAATGCCTTCAGTGCGGCGGTGATCTGTTGCATCGGTTTCAGGGAGTAATCTTCGAAATCAGCGCCTTGCAGTGATCCGGCCCAGCTGTCGAACAGTTTCACCACCTCGGCACCGGCTTTGATCTGTTCAGAGAGGTAAAGAACCGTTGCTTCGGTGATCCGCTTTACCAGCGCGTCAAAGACCGGGCGGTTCTCGGCCTTAAGTGCATGGGCCGGCCCTTGATCCGGCGTGCCCTGTCCGGCAATCATATAGGTCGCAACCGTCCAGGGAGCACCGGCAAAGCCGATGAGGGTGGTTTCATCGGGCAATCCATTGGACAGGATCTTTACCGTTTCGTAAATCGGGCTAAGCGTGTCGTGTATTGCCTCAACCGGTTTCAGGGCGTCCACTTCAGCCTGTGTGGTAATCGTTGACAGCCGCGGCCCCTCGCCGGTGACAAACCACAAATCGGCGCCCAGTGCCTGTGGGATCAGCAGGATATCGGCAAACAGGATCGCCGCATCAAACCCATAGCGGCGGATTGGCTGAAAGGTCACCTCGGCGGCCAGTTCCGGGTTATAGCAAAGTGACAGGAAATCACCGGCCTCGGCCCGTGTGGCCTTGTATTCGGGCAGATACCGCCCGGCCTGCCGCATCATCCAGATCGGTGGGGTGGGCAGGGTTTCACCCGCAAGGGCACGCAGGATGGTTTTGTCTTTGCTCATGTCGGGGGGCTTTCGTTGCTGAATAATGTTGCGCGGATCATGGTTTGGCCTGAAAGGTGATACAGGCGTTGTCACCCGAAGGCCAGAAATGTACCAAGCGGCATGATAGAGAATTTACCAACCCCGCAGAATCCCCTCAAGATTGGCACACGTGGCTCTCCTTTGGCCCTTGCGCAGGCGTATGAAACGCGGGACCGGCTGGCCCGCGCCTTTGATCTGCCGGATCAGGCGTTCGAAATAGTTGTGATCAAAACAACGGGCGACAAGGTGCAGGATCGCCCATTGAAGGAAATCGGTGGTAAAGGCCTGTTCACCCGCGAAATCGAAGATGACATGCTGGCCGGCAAGATCGATATCGCGGTGCATTCGATGAAAGATATGCCAACGCTTCAGCCTGAGGGGCTGTTGCTTGATACCTATCTGCCGCGCGAAGATGTGCGCGACGCCTTTATCTCACCCCGTGTGAACAGTTTCGAGGATTTGCCGCAGGGCGCGGTTGTTGGCACCTCCAGCTTGCGGCGCAAGGCCCAGCTAAAGCTGCGCCGCCCGGATCTGCAGGTGGTCGAATTTCGTGGCAACCTGCAAACCCGGCTGCGCAAGCTGGAGGAGGGGGTGGCAGAGGCGACTTTTCTGGCGATGGCCGGTTTGAACCGCCTGTCGATGGATCAGGTACCGCAAACGCCGATTGAGGTCGAAACCATGCTGCCCGCCGTGGCGCAGGGGGCGATTGGGATCGAACGGCGCGCCGATGATATGCGCATGGCTGCCATGCTGGAAGCCATCCATGATCTGCCTACGGGCAAACGGCTGGCCGCTGAACGTGCGTTTCTGGCGGCATTGGACGGCTCTTGCGAGACGCCGATTGCAGGGCTGGCCGTATTGGAAGGGGACACGATCCATCTGCGTGGTGAGGTGTTGCGGCCGGACGGGTCACAGGCGTTGAACGATGCGTTGCGCTGTCCCGTGGAAGATGGGGCGAAAGCAGGCCGTGAGATGGCACAAAACCTGTTACAGCAGGCGGGCGATGGGTTTTTCGACTGGCGGTGATGCCAGCCGAAAACCACACTATTCAATTTTTTCAATGGTTTGACTCTGTCAGCCTGCATGTCTCGCTTAAGGGATGCAGGCTGTCAGAGGTTTGGTTTCTCCAAGGAGGGCCTGAGCAACTAGGCTTGGAATTTTTCCGGCAATAGATCATCCGGGATATTCTGGTAGCAGACAGGACGCAGGAAGCGCCGGATTGACAGTGTGCCGACCGAGGTTGCGCCAAAGTTTGTTGATGCGGGGTAGGGGCCACCGTGCACCATGGCGTCGCTGACCTCGACACCGGTCGGGAAACCGTTGCGCAAGATGCGTCCGGCCTTGCGTTCCAGAACACGCATCATGGTTTGGGCGGCTGCCATGTCGCCTTCCTCCATAAACAGGGTGCAGGTCAATTGCCCCTGCAGGGCATGGGCCAGCTGCTGCATCTGTGTCAGATCATCTGCCAAAACGATCAGACCAAGCGGGCCAAACACCTCCTCGCCCAATGTTTCATTGGACAGCCATTCCGTTGCGGTTGTCTGATAGAGATGCGGTGTTGCCTCGCGTTGGTTGCAGGATGCGGTAAACAGTTCTTGCACCCCGTCAGCTGTGGCTATGCGATGTTGCCCGTCGCGATAGGCCGCAGCAATGCCATCGGTCAGCATTGTTTGTGCATGGGTTTTTTCCAATTCTGCGATAGCAGCCTTTGAAAAATCGCCAGCCTGATCTTTCAGGATTACCACAATGCCGGGATTGGTGCAGAACTGGCCCGCACCCATTGTCAGTGAGCCCGCCCAGCCGGCCCCGATTTCACCAGCACGTTGCGCTGCGGCCTCGGGCAGGATGAACACGGGATTGACGGACCCCAATTCGCCAAAAAATGGAATAGGTTCAGGGCGTTGCGCACATAGGTCAAACAGTGCGCGACCCCCGCCAAGCGACCCGGTAAAGCCCACCGCCCTGATCAGCGGATGTTGCACCAGACTGTGCCCGACATCGTACTTGCCGTCATGGACCAATGAAAACACACCCGGATGCATGTCACATGTCTTGATGGCTGCATGGATCGCCTCTGCGATGATTTCGCTGGTACCGGGGTGGGCGGCGTGTCCTTTCACCACCACAGGACATCCGGCGGCCAAGGCGGCAGCGGTGTCACCCCCTGCTGTTGAAAATGCCAGTGGAAAGTTTGAGGCCCCAAAGACGGCTACAGGGCCAATCGGGCGCTGGATCATCTTCATATCCGGGCGCGGCAGGGGGGCACGCTCCGGCATTGCGGCATCGTGACGTTGATCAAGGTAGGTTCCGGCCAGAATATGCGAGGCAAACAGACGCAGCTGGCCCACCGTGCGCCCGCGTTCACCCTGCAAGCGGGCTTCTGGCAGGCCGGATTCCTGCGTGCCGATTTCGGTGATCTCTGCGCTGCGGGCCTCGATCTGATCGGCAATTGCATTCAGGAAAGCGGCACGCTGATCGCGGCTGGAATATCCGAAGGACCAAAAGGCCTGTTCTGCGGCTTGTACGGCGGCATCAATATGCGCCGGTGTCCCGACCGAGAAGCTATGCGCGGCACCATGGGCCGGGTCGGATGAAAAGCTGGTTTCGCCTGCGACCCAAGTGCCTGCAATCAGGTGTTTTCCGTGTGGTTGAAATGTCATTCTTAATTTTCCCAATGGGTGACCATGTCACATGCAATGTCAAAAGCGGCGCGGGTTGCGCCCACGTCGGCGCGGCCCTGTCCGGCAATGTCAAAGGCGGTGCCATGGGCCGGTGTCGCAACCGGGATCGGCAGCCCACCTTGCACGGTAACACCGCGGTCGAACCCCAGAAGTTTCAGTGCGATCTGTCCCTGATCGTGGTACATGGTGACGACAGCGTCGATTTCCTTGGCCACGGCTTTCAGGAACACGGTGTCCGAGGGCCAGGGCCCGTCAACCGACATCTGCCCCTCGGCAAGTTTGCGCACCGTGGGTTCAAGCACGTCGATTTCCTCGGTGCCAAAATTTCCACCGTCCCCCGCATGGGGGTTCAGCGCGGCAACGGAAATGCGGGGGCGTTCAAGGCCCGCACGGCGCAGGACGTTATGGATAAGATGCACCGCTTCTGTCAGCCGTTCCTCGTCGATTGCGTCCGCCACCTCGCGCAGGGCAATATGGCTGGTGACACGGCTGGTCCAGATGCCGTCCAACGTGTTGAGTTCTGAGATATACCCATCCACCCCCAGCTTTTCAGCCATGTAATGCAATTCGTCATCATGGCCCAGACCGGCCAGATGCATGGCGGCCTTGTTGAACGGGCCAAAAACAATGGCGTCGATCACGCCCTCCTGTGCAAAGGCCAGCGCTTGATCAAGGCTGCGCAGGACAGAGCTGCCACCCGCCTCTGTCACTTTCGCCACCTGAATATCAGCGGGTTCGATTGTGTTCATTGTGTGCAGCGCAAAACCGTCAACACCCTGCCATTCCCCCGCGCTGGCATCCAGCGGGCGCATGTCAAAGCGGGCCTTGGCAACAGATTGCCCCGCCTCAAACACATGCGCATCGCCAATCAAAAGAATGTCTGCGGCTTCGGCGACCCCTTCTGAGGTCAGCAGACGCGCGATCAATTCTGGGCCGATGCCGCTGGGATCGCCGGGAATAATGCCAATTTTCGGTTTCATGTCCTGTCCTTAGGTTCTGTGCCATCGCGCTGTTTGCAGATATGGGCGATGTTCGTGATGGTACTTTGCAAATGTTCGCGAAGGGCGCGGCGCGTGGCCATGGCATCGCGTTCGGTCAATGCCGCAATGATGTTGCCATGCTCTGCCTTGGTGTTGTCGCGGCGGTCTTCCTGTTGGGAGGACAGGAACCGCGCCCGCCACAAACGGGCATTGTATTGCGCGTGGGTTTCGATCAGCGGTTCGTTCCGGCTGGCTTCGACAATTGCGGCATGAAACTGCATATCAAGCCGGAAAAATTCAAGCGGTTCGAGGGTGTTCGACCCCTCTGCCATCTCTGTGCCCAAACGAACGATTTCGGCGATTTCGGCCATGGTTGCTTCGCCACAGGCGGTTTCACCGGCCAGGGCCTCAAGCGCTCCCAGAACTGAAATGTATTGCGTCAACTCATGCAGGGACGGATCAGCCACATGCGGGCGCCGGGTGGCGGAGTATTCCACCAGACCTTCCACCTCCAACAGCCTGAGCGCTTCGCGCAGAGGGGTCCGCGAAACGCCAAGAGCTTCGGCCAGATCACGTTCAGGGATGGCGGTACCGGGCTCAAGTTTTCCCAGCAGGATAAATTCGCGCAGATTGTCCGCCGCCTCTTCTGCAAGCGTCCGGCGTGGCCGGACCCCGCCGCTTTGTTTCAAGGTTTCAAGCCAACCACTGCTCATGTCATTTTCCCCAGTTCAGCACCAAAGGATCCAGAGGCCGCAGAAGGTCCATCAGACCGGACCTTATTTCTGGATGCAAAGGATCAATCGGATGGCGGCAGAAGTCGGATTTGATAACCCCGCCCTCAACCATTGCTGCTTTGGCGGATCGGAAACCACAAAGGCGGTTCTCGTGATTGATTGCGGGCAACACCCGCGCATAGGCCGCGGTTGCGCCTTCGCGATCACCGGCCAGATGTTTCTCAATGACCGGTTTGATCTGATCCGGGATCATTGCAGAGGTCATACCACCGGTTGCACCAGCATCCAGATCCGCCAGCAGGGTGATCCCTTCCTCGCCGTCAAACGGGCCCTCAATGGCGTCACCGCCAGCGGCAATCAGGGCGCGCAGTTTGGGCGCGACACCGGCGCATTCAATTTTAAACAGTTTCACCATCTCGATTTCCTGCGCCATCTGGACCAGCAGGGGGACTGGCAGCTCGACACCTGACAGGGGGGCGTCCTGTACCATGATTGGCAGGCCGACATCGCCAACCGCTTTGAATTGTTCGAAGGTCTGCTTTGGTGTGCCTTTCATCAGGGCACCGTAATAGGGGGCCATCATCATGACCATGGCAGCACCAAGGTCTTTGACAAATTGCGCCCGTTGCACGGCGATCTCTGTGGCGAAATGGCTGATGGTGACAATCACGGGCACACGGCCTGCGACATGTTCGATGCAGAGCCGCGACAGGGTTTCACGTTCCGCATCCGAAATCAGGAACTGTTCGGAAAAGTTCGCAAGAATGCAGATGCCATCGCTGCCCTGATCAATCATGCAATCCAGAACCCGCTTCATGCCTTCAAGGTCCAGCGTGCCATCCAGGTTGAACGGTGTCGGGGCAACGGGCCAGATGCCAGAATAGGGGCGGTTCATTCTGTCACCTCGAATTCATTGATATATTTGTCGGAAATCTCGATTCCGAGCCCCGGTTTATTGTCGTCCAGATCAAGAAACCCGTCTAGGGCATCGGGGTCGCCTTCGAAGATGTAATAAAACAGCTCATTGCCCACTTCGACATCGAACACGGGGAAGTATTCGCTGATCGGGCAGTTCACATTGGCCATTGTCAGGTGATAGTTATGCATTTGGCCAGCATGGGGAATGACCGGCACCTGATGCGCCTCTGCCAATGCGTTGATCTTTTGCGCTGCAGTGATGCCGCCCACACGATTGGTGTCATACTGGATGACGGAAACCGCCTTGGCATCAAGTAACTGTCTGAACCCCATCAAGGAAAATTCGTGTTCGCCACCCGAGATCGGGATCGGACCCTTGTTGAGTTCCGCATACCCGTGAATGTCGTCTGCGATCACCGGTTCTTCCAGCCAGCGGGGTTCGTATTTCTCAAGCTTGGGCAGCATGCGTTTGGTGTAGTCAAGGTTCCAACCCATGTAGCATTCCAGCATCAGATCAACGTCATAGCCGACCACCTCGCGCACCGCCTCAACCCGTTTGAGGTTTTCGCGCATGCCCTTCATGCCGTCCTTGGGACCATAGCCGAACCGGGTCTTGTAGCCCTGATAGCCGTTTTTCATGGCCTCTTCGGCTTCGGCCTGCATCTCCTCGACGCTGGCGGCATAGAGTTTGGAATAATAAACGGGGATTTTCTCTTTGGTGCGCCCGCCAAGCAGTTTGAAAACCGGTTTGCCGGTCAGCTTGCCCATGAGGTCCCAGATCGCAATATCCACTGCGGAAATTGCGGTCATGCCGATGCCCTTGCGGCCCCAAGCATGGGTTCGGCGGTACATTTTTTCCCACAGATAGGCGTAGTCGAACGGGTCTTCGCCGATCACCATCGGCGCGTAATATTCGTCAATCGCAGCTTTGACCAGATTTGGCGCAAGGGCTGCGTTGCCGATGCCGATGGTCCCGTCCTCGGTTTCTATTTCGCAGGTCAGCCATTGGTGAAACCGAAAGCTGTGCATCGCATCACCGCGATCATAGAGCGCATCACTGGCGTTGGTGCAGAAATTGCCGGTTGGCGGGACGGTTTTGCCTTTCCAGTTCCAGACACGGGTGCGGACAGATTTTATTTTGCTCATTTTATGTTCCGTTCGAATAGTCGTGGGTGGGTATGATCCGTTTGAGGTTCATGAGGGGACGGGGTCAGCGGCGTGATTTGATGTGTCGCAGGACCATCGGCCCAAACAGGCTGATGACGGACAAGACAATGAAAAGCAGTGCCAGCGGTTGGGTTAGGATCAACCACCATTGCCCGTCAAACATCTTGAGAGAGTTTTGCAGATTGGTTTCAACCATATGCCCAAGGATCAGGCCAATCGCGACAGGGGCGACGGCAAACCCGAAACGCCGCATCGCAAAGCCGATGACGCCGAAGATCAGGACCAGCCAGACATCCAGTAGGGACTGGTTCAACGAATAGGCCCCGATCACAGCCAGAGAGAAGACCACAGGCCACAGCAGCGGCACCGGGATCAGTGAGATACGGGCAAACTGCTTGGCGGCAAACATGCCGATAAACAGGAACATGATATTGGCCAGCAGCATGGCACCAAAGATCGAATAGACGGTATCAACCTGTTCGGTGAACAGATAGGGGCCGGGGCGCAGCCCATGCACCAGTAGACCGACAAGGATCACCGCCGTTGTGCCGCTGCCGGGAATACCCAACACCATGGTGGGGACCATCGCCCCGCCGGTGGCGGCGTTATTGGCGGCCTCTGCCCCTGCGATCCCTTCGATGGCGCCTTTGCCGAATTCATCTTTGTTCTTTGACCAGCGCCGCGCCTCTGAATAGCCGATCATTGATGCGACGGTGGCACCTTCGGCGGGCAGGATGCCGATAAAGGTGCCGATGCCGCTGGAACGCAGAACGGTTTTCCAGATCTTTTTGAAATCGGCCATGGTGGGCAGGCTGACTGCCTTGATTCTTGTAGCCTGCGCGATAAATTTCAGCCGACCTGACTGCACCAGCAGTTCGGACATGGCGAAGAGGCCGATCATGACCGGAATAAAGTTCAGGCCCTCGTAAAGTTCGTATTGGCCGAACATGAAACGTTCGATGGATGTGGAGTGATCCGCGCCAATTGTCGCAAGCCAGACCCCGAACAGACCGCCGATCAGGTTTTTGACGGCGCCGCCATCGCTGATTGTGGCAAGCATGGACAGACCAAAGAGGGTCAGTGCAAAATATTCGGGGGGGCGAAATTCATAGGCGACATTGGCCAGCAACGGTGCCGCAATGGCCAGCGCGATCACTGAAAAGATGCCGCCGAAAGTGGAAGAGACAACCGCGATCCCAAGGGCACGGCCCGCCTCGCCGCGTTGCGCCAATGGATAGCCATCAAGGCAGGTGGCCGCCGCCGCTGGTGTTCCGGGGGTGTTGATCAGGATCGCGGTGATCGATCCTGCAAAGGTTGCGGAGACATAGATTGTGGTCAACACGGTGATTGCGTGGACCGGCTCCATGGTCAAAGTGAAAGACAACAACAGCGCGGCACCGGTTGTGGCACCAAGGCCGGGCAGGGCGCCGATGATGACACCGATGACGGTGGTGACGGCGATCAGTCCAATGAGATAGGGGTCCAGAAAGACAGACCCCATTGCTGCCAGTGCTTCGGTCATTTGGTCATGCCTCACTTATAGTAGAGATTGGTGATCCAGCCGCGCGGAAAGCGCACTTCAAGCACAAGATCGAAGAACAGGAGAATGGTGGTCGGGGTCACAACGGCCAAAAGCAGGGCCAGCCAGATGCGGCGTTCACCCCAAAGCAGGGCCATGGAAAAGATAATGACCATGAGCGCCAAAATCATATCTGCATAGGTTGTGATCAGAAAGAACAGCACCATCAGGGCCATGGTGAGCCAGGTCTGATAGGGCACAGCGTTCCGTTTTTCGGGCGGGTTCCGAAAGGTCTGACGCAGAAGGATTGTGTTCAGGATGGCAACCAGGACCATCAGGAAAAGTGGGAAAGAGCGCGGTTGCATCCCTTTCCCGACAAAGATGTCAGGGGCTTTTTCAAAGGTCATCGCCAATAGGGAAATGACAATGCAAAACGCATATATGAGGCCGGGCAATATGATGTCCGAAAGATTGGGACGGGTTGTTTGCGGCGTCACGTTTTGCCGACCCCCGGAAGGGTCGACAGCGTTTTTATCAGGTCCGGCATTTGACATTGGCAAGGATACCTTTGGTTCTGGAATTTACTTGATGCCCAACTCTTCAAGAGCGGGGCCCATTTCACTGACCATCGACGTGATCTGTGCGCCCCATTCCTCGGCACCGACAACTGACGTGCTGTCGAGACCGACGGATTCCAGATAGGCCTGATAAACGGTGTGGTTCATCGCCTCGACAAGACCGTTTTCCAGAATGGCCGCTTTCTCGTCGCTGACAGAGGCAGGCACGACAAAGCCACGAATGGTCGAGAACACGGCGTCTACACCCAGTTCAACAGATGTACGCGCCTCAGGAATAACCGGCATGCGGTTGTTGCTGAGGATGATCATGGGGCAGATCTGTCCGGCATCAATCTGTGCAGAGGCTTCGGACAGGTTCAAGACACCAACGTCGACCGATCCGGCGACAAGCTGTGTCGCGACTTCGCCACCGCCAGAGAAGGGAATGATGCTGGGCTGTACCAGCCCGCCCTTTTTGGCGAAGACATAGGTGGAAATCTGATCAATATCGCCAAGGTTTGCCGTGCCGAATTTGATCTGCGTGGTCTTCATACCATCCAGCAGTTCCTGCGGAGTGCTGTAGGCGCTTTTTTCGCAGTTCACCATAAAGATCTGCGGATCATCCGTACCCCGCGCAATCGGGCGCATGTCTTCGAGTGTCAGATCCGTTTTGCCAGCTGCCATCTGAATGGCATGACCGCTGGTGAAGGTCATGATCATGTGGTCGTCATCAAGGTTCTGTTTGAAGTGATTCATGGCAACAACACCTGCGCCACCTTTTTTGTTCACAACAACCATATCGGCCTTCAGAACACGGCGGCTGCGCAGCATCATCATGCGAGAGGTTACATCGGTGCCCCCGCCTGCGCCGGCATGGGTCACCACTTCAATGGTTCTGGCCGGATAATCTTCGGCCATGGCAGGTGACACGCTCAAGGTTGCCGCCAGTATCGCTACAAACTTCTTCATCTTTCTTTCCTCCAGGATATGCCAGCTCAGCAACTGTCTGTCTGACCATAGGTTGCGCCGGGATATGACCAGTCTCTGCCGGGCCCCGACTTTTCATTGCGCGCTCTTCTTGTTGTTCGGCGCGTTTGATTACGGTTTGATCGTGTTTGCGCCGAAGGCTGCAAAGTTCGGAATTTTCATCTGTTTCAAGGTCATCCATCAGGATATGTGCGCCAGCAGCAACTGTGCGGCACAGGCGTTTGTTTGCGGCCAGATAGAAGGGGGCCGGTGACGAGCCGCTGAGCGGTTCCGCATCCAGCAGATCAGCCTCAACATTTTCTATCGTGTGATGATGGCCGCCCATTTCAAGAACATGACCGGCGGGAAGCTCTGCGGTTGCTCTGGCGACCAGTTCAACGCTTTGCATCGGTATTGATGCACCGCTGCTTTCGTTCAGCAGGGCGGCGTCCAGAATTGTTGTTGCCGCTTCCAGCCCAAGCAGGTGGCGCGGGATGCTAAGCATCGCGGCGGAGCCCTGGGCATTTACGATGTGACCTTTTTCGGCCAACATGTCCCAGACGCCGGCGTCATGGCACCGCACGATCACAAAGACACCTCCCGCAAGGCTGACCTCATCGGGGCGGCGCAGGCAATGAAACACATCCAACACCTTGCCGGAGCTGAACAACCCGCCATTGTCGACAGTTTCAAACATTGCCGGAACTTCGGGAATGCGTGCGATTGGGGCATGCAGGTCGGGTCGGTCAAATCCGAACCCCGTTGCATTGGCCACAAGACCCATTTCGCACAGGTCCGGCACAGCGCGTTGTCGGAAGGCTGATGCGGCGGCACTGCGCGCAGCGGCAAGATCCGCCATTTGCCTGTCCTCCGCATCCATCAGCTTGGCCATGTCGGGGCAGTGATGGCCAATGCCATTGCAGGACAGGATATTGGTCGCGGCATCAAAGACAAAATCATATTCGCTGGATTTACCGGCGGAAATAATGTCGAGCCCCAGAATCTGCGCCCAAGTAATCAACCCGATCAGCAGACTGGGCTGATCCCCATCCACTGGTGTTACCACCACACCGCGCGCATTGGCCTCGTGGGCCAGCCCCGCACCGACCACACTATCCACTTCTTTGGAGACCAGCGCCACATGATGCCCAGCCTCGACGGCCAGACGCGCGTGGCGGGCGCCGGCCTCCGGGTGGCCAGTCGCCTCGATCAAAACTGAAAAGGGCAGGTCGACAACATGGGCGACATCGTCGGACACCACATATTGGCCCGCAAGCCAGGCGGTCCATGCTTCCTTGGCCGAGGTGCAGATTGCGATGTCCCGACAGGGCACATTGAGATGACCGAGCAGGGCGATCGTCTTGTCACAGTCACGATCGACCAGAACCCTCACGTTGATAAGCGGCATGAACCTGCTCTGCGAGGCAAAGCTCTGCCCAAAGCCACCCGTTCCGACAAGACAGGTCTCTACGATTTCGGGGTCTGAATACCGATGATGATAGTTCAATGGTGCCTCCAAGTCTTCGCAGCAATTCCTAGCAGCGAATCTTTTTGCATGCAATAGTGAAGATTATGGCCTGATATTCTTCATATATCCGGTGTTTTAGGATTTGATCGAATGCAATATACCAAATACCTAATATCCGGATGGTTATTGCCAAGCCTTTGTCAGATCAGTATCAATTTCTCATGACCGAGATTTCCCCCCCATCAAAACCGCGCTCTTATGAGCATGCCCATAGCCCCCGGGGGCGGTCCTCTGCACATGTTGCGGATTATCTAAGAGACATGATTGTCCTGGGTGATTTGAAAGCTGGTGCGCGAATCGACGAGCTGGCGATGACGGAAAACCTGCAAGTGTCACGCACACCACTGCGCGAGGCTTTCAAGATCTTGCAGGTTGAGGGGTTGGTTGAAATTCGCCCGAACCGCGGGGCATGGGTGGTCAGCCTTTCGGTTCAGGATGTCGCTGACATCATCAAGGTCCTTACCGCACTTGAGGGGTTGGCGATTGAGGATGCCTGCAAGAACGCGACCGAAACGGATTTGGCAGAGCTCGACAGTCTACACGCGGATATGGTGATGGCCTATCAGGGTGGCGATTTGATGGGTTACTTTGCCTTGAATCAGAGTATTCATCTGAAGATCGTCGAATGTGCCGGTAATCCGGCCCTGACGCGGATCTATCAGACTGAATCTGCCCGGGTGCGCAGATTTCGCTTTGCCGGGAACGAGGTTCCCACACGTTGGGCGGATGCGGTTGAAGAACATGCATTGATCCTGTCGGTTCTGCGCCGACGCGAGGCGGGTCTGTTGCGGGAATTGCTGAAGTCACATCACCAGCGCGGATGGCAGGTTGCAAAAGCGGTGCTGGAAAACGAACGCGCACAGGAAAGCTGATCAGGTGTCTGTGGATTTCAACGGCACAGATGTCGGGGCGATGCTCCCTTTGGGGTTCATGATGTCGGACAACATTAGCTTTGCTTTCACCTGACGGTGACAGAGTAAAAGGAGACCTTCTATGACGCTTTTACTGGGCGCGATCGCGGATGATTTCACCGGGGCGACGGATCTGTGCAATACGCTGGTGAATGAAGGGATGCGTGCGGTGCAGATCATTGGCGTTCCTGATGAAACGACGGATTTCGGAGATGCCGATGCGGTGGTGATTGCGTTAAAAACGCGCACCGCACCAGTGCAGGAAGCGGTCTCACAATCGCTTGCCGCTTATGACTGGCTGGTTGCCAGAGGCGCGGCGGTGGTAGTGGAAAAATTCTGTTCTACTTTCGATTCCACCCCAGAGGGCAATATTGGCGCGATCACCGATGCGCTGATGGAACGTGCGCAACGGGACGTGATCGTCCTCTGCCCTGCCTTTCCTGAAAACGGCCGCACGATATATCAGGGGCATTTGTTTGTCGGGCCGGATCTGTTGTCTGACAGCTCTATGAAAGATCACCCGCTGACGCCGATGCGGGATGCCAGCATTGTCCGCCTGATGGAGGCGCAAAGCAAAGGGCGTGGCGGCGTGGTGCCCTTGCAAATCGTTCAGCAAGGGCCGGATGCGATCCGAGGGGCAATTGATGATCTTGCGGCACAGGGCGTGCGCTACGTCATTGCCGATGCAATCACCCGTGCTGATCTTCGGATCCTCGGGGCGGCGCTCGCGGATCATACGCTTGTTGGTGGTGGTTCGGGCATCGCCCTTGGCCTGCCGGAAAACCTGCGTCAGTCGGGCCAGCTTGGGGAGTTCAGAAACCCCGAATTGCCCCGCGCAACGGGCAGGCGGTTGGTTCTGGCCGGAAGCTGTTCTGCCGCCACCCGTGGTCAGATCGCGCATGTGCGCGACCAGTACGCCAATCGCAAGATCAACATTGATGATATCGTCGCGGGCAAGGGTGTGGTGGCCGCGTTGACCGACTGGGCCATCGCGCAACCCGATGGGATGCCGGTGATGATCTATGCCTCTGCGGATCCACAAGAGGTTAAGGCAACCCAGCAGAAATACGGTGTGCAGAGGGCAGGGGAGGTGTTGGAGCAAACGCTGGGCCAGCTTGCGATCCACCTGACCGCTGCGGGATTTGACAGGCTTATCGTTGCCGGTGGTGAAACCTCGGGTGCAGTTGTGTCGGCACTTGGGGTTCAGGGATTGCGGATCGGGCCGGAGATCGCCCCCGGTGTGCCTTGGACAGAAACCCTGTCGCCGCACCCGGTGGCGCTTGCCTTGAAATCCGGCAACTTCGGTGCCGAGACTTTCTTTGATGATGCTTTTGGAATGCTGACATGAGGGAAACCCAGCATCGCGACGAAATCGCACGGCTTGCCAGATCATTGTTTGATCGCGGGCTGACTCCCGGTGCCAGCGGCAATATCTCGGTGAGGCTTGAAGATGGTTGGCTGATGACACCCACCGGAACAAGCATGGGCAATATCGACCCGGCCCGCATTTCAAAGCTGGACCTGAATGGTGCTTTGCTCAGCGGTGACAAACCCACCAAAGAGAGTTTTCTGCATACCGCTATGTATGCCAAGCGTCCGAATGCCGGCGCCATCGTGCATTTGCATTCCGGCCATGCCGTTGCGGTTTCCTGCATGCATGATGTGGACCCCAAAAACGTGCTGCCGCCGCTGACCGCCTATTATGTGATGAAGATCGGTGTTTTGCCGCTTGTGCCCTATTTTGCACCGGGTGACATTAATCTGGCCAAGGCGGTTGGCGAGATGGCCAGTGATCATCACGCGGTGCTGCTTGCCAATCATGGACCGGTTGTTGCCGGTGCTTCGCTTGAGGATGCGGTCTATGCGGTTGAGGAACTGGAAGAAACCGCGCGCCTGTACCTTGCCCTTCAGGGAATGCGCACCCGTCCTTTAACAGAGGAACAGGTTGCAGAGATCCATCAGCGTTTTCCGAACCTGTGTTGAGGCTTCTTGATAGAATAGGGATCGATGGATCACACCATGCCAGAAGGGACTGTCTGGCGCGGCGTTGCCGGCGGTTTGCGCACTATATATATACAAGTAAAAAATCACGCTCCTGAAACCGGGGTTTTGGGCGGGGAATCGCAGGTGGTCTGCCGCATTGTTGCCCCCCGTACAGTGAAAGAGGTCGGGAATCGCAGGGGTCTGTCGTGCCAGCCTTGCGAAATGTGATGAATCGCATGTGTCATTTGGCATTTCGCAAAGAGGATTTGCGCCGATCTGAGTGAATCGCTGATTGAGGTTAGGTGAATCGGGGCATTTCGTCTTTGAATCGCGTGAATCTGTTTGAGATTGTGTGGGGGAAGGGTGTGAGTCTTGATGTGTCTTGTTGGTAAGTCTGTGGATAACCCCAGATGTTGTGGGGTGTGTTGTTTGGTTGCCGTTTGGTCAGGGCAAGA
>Ga0189291_100116_pt1 | contig 82355 bp, 71 predicted proteins | sample UW1redminimetaG_FD_130331 | JGI IMG/M metagenome (GOLD analysis project Ga0189291, IMG submission 130331) | Marine microbial communities from the Costa Rica Dome - UW179B-red mini metaG | ecosystem: Environmental > Aquatic > Marine > Oceanic > Photic zone | place: Costa Rica: the Eastern Pacific...
GATTTCCTGCGCAGCAATGACGCGGCGCAAAAAGCCATGGCCGAAAATTACGTGGGGTTGCCCTACTGATGTCTGACACAAAGATCCCCCAAGGCGGCTATGCCGCCCGCCAACCCGGCCATCATCCCGTGGCGCTGTATCCGCCTTACCGCACCTCCGTCAAACGCAGCCCGCAGGCCGCGCCGCTGTCCTTTCCCACCAGCATTGGTGAGGAAAGCGGACCGGTCTTTGGGCATGACCTGCTTGGCCCGCTGGATGCGGATTTGCTGCACAATTTTGCCCAAGATGGCGCCTCGGCCATCGGACCGCGCATTATTGTGCATGGCAAGGTGCGCGACCAGTTTGACCGCCCCGTTGCCGGTGCATTGATCGAGGTTTGGCAGGCCAATGCAGGCGGCCGGTATCGCCACAAGAAAGAAGGCTATATTGCCCCGCTTGACCCAAATTTTGGCGGATGCGGGCGCACCATCACCCGCGAAGACGGGTCTTATGAGTTTCGCACCGTGCTGCCCGGCCCCTACCCCTGGCCCAATGGCCCGAACGATTGGCGACCGGCGCATATCCACTTTAGCCTGTTTGGCGCGGGATTTGCCCAGCGGTTGATCACGCAGATGTATTTCGAGGGTGATCCTCTGATCTGGCGCTGTCCGATTGTTGGTTCCATCGGGGATAAATCCGCCGTTGAGCGACTGATCGCACCTCTGGATATGAACCGGACCGTGCCGATGGATGCCCGCGCCTATGAGTTCAACATCACCCTGCGCGGACGGCGGCAAACCATGTTTGAAAACCGGATGGAGGGTCTGTGATGGGCGATCTGCCAGAAACCGCAAGCCAGACCGCTGGCCCCTATGTTCATATCGGCTGCACCCCAAATTTTGCGGGGATCACAGGGGTTTATGACGAAGACCTTGGCGCACGGATGATCACTGGCGATGTTGCCGGGGAACGGATCACCCTAACTGGCCAGATCTTTGATGGCACCGGCACACCGCTGCGCGATGCAATGGTTGAGGCCTGGCAGGCGGATGCGGGCGGGCGCTATGCGGGGCAAGACGGGGCCGATCCGCATTTTACCGGATTTGGCCGATGTGCCTGCGATCAGGCGACCGGCGCGTTTGCTTTTGAGACGGTGAAACCGGGGGAAACTCCATGGCCACAAGGCGGGACGCAAGCGCCACATATCACCTTGTGGATCGTGGCGCGGGGAATCAATCTCGGGCTACACACGCGAGTCTATTTTCCGGGTGATCCGGCGTTAGAAACTGATCCGGTTTTGGGCCGGATCGAACATCGCGTGCGGGTTCAAACCTTGATCGCCGAGGCGGAAAAGGATGGGGTGTATCGATTCAACATCCACCTGCAAGGCGCTGACGAGACAGTGTTTTTCGACGTTTAGACCAAATCGGCTTAGACCAAGCACGCGGAACAATGCCCGCCGCGCCGGACCCCGAGGGGCAGGAAAACTGCCCCTCGGGCCCAATCACGTCACGCGGCTGCGGACCTTGTATTTGTCATCATCCCACAGATCATTGGCCATCACATCACGGATGATCTCAACCGCCGCAGTGACATCGCCCGCGTCCAGATAGAGCGGCGTAAAACCAAAGCGCATGATGTCTGGCGCACGGAAATCGCCAATCACACCGCGATCAATCACCGCCTGCATCGCAGCATAGCCATGTTCGAACCGGAACGAGACCTGCGAACCGCGGATTTTTGCATCGCGCGGGCTGGCCAGTTCAAGCTGTGGCACCTGCGCCTCAACCTCTTGGATGAATTGTTCCTGCAAGGCCACCGACGCCGCCCGCAGATCCCCCATATCAACACCGTCCCAGACCTTCATCGCCTCTTCGAGGGCCGCCATCTGGAGGATCGGCGGCGTGCCAACGCGCATCCGCTCGATACCCTTGGCTGGCGTATAGTTCAGATCAAAATCAAAGGGTTGCCGGTGACCAAGCCAACCACTCAGCGCAGGTTCGACCGTATCTGCCAGATCAGGCCGCACATAGATGAACGCAGGCGCACCCGGCCCGCCATTGAGGTATTTGTAGGTGCAGCCAACCGCAAATTCACAGTCCGACCCGGCCAAATCAACCGGGATCGCCCCCGCCGAATGCGCCAGATCCCAAACCATCACCGCCCCCGCCGCGTGGGCGAGCTTGGTTATTGCCTTCATGTCATGCATCCGGCCAGAGCGGTAATCGACCTCTGTCAGCATTACCACGGCAATATCATCGCCAATCGCTTCGGCCACCTCTTCGGGGGCCACTGTGCGCAGCTCGTAGCCCTGCTCCAACAAGCCAACCAGACCTTCGGCCATGTAGAGGTCCGATGGGAAATTGCCGGTGTCACTCAGGATCACCCGCCGTTCCGGGCGCAGTTTCACCGCCGAAGCCAGCGCCTGAAACACCTTCACCGACAGGGTATCGCCCATCACAACCGATCCCGCAGCTGCGCCCACCAGCGCGCCGACCTGATCACCCACCCGTTCGGGCATCGCCATCCAACCGGCCTTGTTCCAGCCGCCGATCAACATCTGCGCCCATTCGCCCGTCATCACCTCTGACACGCGGGCCGGCACGGTTTTGGGCATCGGGCCCAGCGAATTGCCATCCAGATAGATCACGCCTTCGGGAAGGATAAACTGGTCTTTTCTCAATACATCAGCCACTTAAAGCGCTCCTCTGACGTGCCACAATTCCGGAAACAGCTCTACTTCGAGCATTTTGCGCAGGTAGGCCACCCCGGATGTGCCGCCCGTCCCCCGTTTGAACCCGATCACCCGCTCCACCGTGGTGACATGGTTGAACCGCCAACGGCGGAAGTAATCCTCAAGATCCACCAGTTTTTCGGCCAGCTCGTAAAGCTCCCAATGGGTCTGGGGATCCTCGTAGACCTTCTGCCACAGATCCTGCACCTCAGGCTTGGCCTCCCAGGCGGTGCCTTCTGCCTCTCCTGCCAGGGATGGAACGCCCAGACGGTCGCACAACAGATCGATCGCCACCTGATAGAGGCTGATCTTGCCCAATTCATCGGTCAGCGCGGCATGAGGCTTGGGCGTGTGTTCATGCAGTTTGGTCAAGGCGCGGTTGCGATTGCCCAACAGGTATTCGATCAGGCGGTATTGATAGGACTGAAACCCCGACGATGCCCCCAGATAGGGCCGAAACGCGGTATATTCGCTGGGCGTCATGGTCCGCAGCACATCCCAGGCTGAATTGAGCTGTTCAAAGATCCGCGCCACGCGGCTGAGCATCTTGAACGCAGGCTGCAATTGCCCGTCTGCGATGCAACGGCGTGCTTCTGTCAACTCATGAATGGCCAGCTTCATCCACAATTCGGAGGTCTGGTGCTGAATGATGAACAACAAACCGTCATGGGCCATATCCAGCGGGTTTTCCACGGTCAGGATTTTGTCCAGCCCCAGATAATCGCCATAGGACTTGTCCTTGGCGAAGTCCATTTTGGCCCCTTTTGCGGCCTCGTCAAACGTGCTCATTGGTCTTCTCTCAGTGCAAATCTTTGAATTTTCCCGGTCGCCGTCTTGGGCAAGGCGTCAATGAAACGGACGTCGCGGGGGTATTTGTAGGGAGCAATGGTTGCCTTCACATGGTCTTGCAATTCCTTGACCAGGGCCGCATCCCCTACGGCCCCTTCAATCAAGACCACATGGGCCTGAACAATCGCACCGCGTGCCTCGTCCGGGGCACCAACAACGCCGCATTCACTGACCTTTGGATGGCTCAGCAAGGCCGCTTCGACCTCCGGTCCGGCAATGTTGTAGCCCGCCGAGATGATCATATCGTCGTTGCGGGCGGCAAAATGCAGATAGCCGTCATCGTCCATCATGAAGCTGTCGCCGGTGATGTTCCAACCGTCCCGCACATAGGTCTTCTGCCGATCATCCGCCAGATACCGGCACCCCGTTGGCCCGCGCACCGCCAGTTTGCCAACCTCACCGCGCGGTACGTCATCGCCGTTGTCGTCGATAATCCGAACCTCATAACCGCCAACAGGTTTGCCCGTACAGGCCGCCTTGTGATCATCAAACCGGTTGGAGATGAAGATATGCAGCATCTCGGTTGCGCCAATTCCGTCCAACATCGGCTTGCCGGTCTTTTCCATCCAGTCGTGATAGACGGGCGCGGGCAATGTCTCGCCTGCGCTGACCGCTGCGCGGAGCGAGGACAGGTCGGCGCCCTCCTCCATCGCCTGAAGCATCGCGCGATAGGCCGTGGGCGCAGTGAAACAGACGGTTGCTTTGAACTTTTCAATGATTTCAATCATGTTCGGCGGGCTTGCGGTTTCCAGCAAAGTTGCCGCCGCACCAAAACGCAAGGGAAAGATCGCCAATCCGCCAAGACCAAAGGTAAAGGCCAGTGGCGGCGATCCAACAAAGACGTCCTCCGGTGTGACCTGCAGCACCTCCTTGGCGTAACCATCCGCAATGATGAGCAAATCCCGGTGGAAATGCATCGTCGCCTTGGGATCGCCCGTGGTGCCCGAGGTAAAGCCAAGCAGCGCCACATCGTCCTGCGCGGTTGGCACGGCATCAAAATGTACCGGCTTTTCCAGCGCCAGACGGTCCAGCTCTGCGTCATGGTTGCTGGTCCCGTCAAAACCAACCACGGTCTTGAGGAACCTCGACGCCTTGGCACATCCAGCCATCTCGTCCATCAGCCGGGTATCGCAGAGCGCATGGCTGATCTCGGCCTTGTCGACAATCGCGCCCAACTCCCCGGCCCGCAGCATCGGCATGGTGTTGACCACCACCGCACCTGCCTTGGTCGCGGCCAGCCAACAGGCCACCATCGCGGGATTGTTGGCGGACCGGATCAAAACCCGATTGCCCGGCTTGAGGCCCAGATCCTCGACCAAAGCGCGGGCCAGCTTGTTGGTCCAGTCGCTGAGTTCCTTGTAGGTACGGCGGCGGCCATTGCCGATCAACGCCGTATGATCGCCAAAGCCTTTGGCGACCATTGCATCGGTCAGCTCGACACCGACGTTCAGCCTGTCCGGGTAATCAACCCCATCCAGCAGCAAATCCGGCCAAAGCGCCTGATCCGGCAGGTTGTCGCGGCAATAGCTGTCGCTGTGTCCGGTTGGCCCAAGCATCTTAACGTCCTCCCAAGGTCTGGCGGGCGATCACCACCCGCTGCACATCGGATGCGCCCTCATAGATCCGCAAGGCGCGGATTTCACGGTATAGCCGCTCAACCGTTTCGCCGTGGCGCACCCCGTCGCCACCGTGCAGTTGTACCGCCTTGTCAATGACTTGCTGTGCATGATCTGTCGCAAACAGCTTTGCCATCGCGGCCTCGCGTGTGACCCGTGCCGCGCCGCTGTCCTTGGCCCAGGCGGCCCGGTAAATCAGCAAGGCCGAGGCATCCACATCCACCGCCATATCCGCGATATGGCCCTGCACCAGCTGCAAATCGGCCAAAGGCGCGCCCTGAACATGGCGGGTGCTGACCCGCTCCATCGCCTCATCCAGCGCCCGCCGCGCAAATCCCAGCGCCGCCGCCGCAACGGTCGAGCGGAACACATCCAGAACCGACATCGCAATGGCAAAGCCTTTGCCGCGCTCGCCCAACAGGGCCGATCCGGGCAGTTTCACATCGTCAAAATGCAAGGTCGCCAAGGGATGCGGCGCCATCACCTCAAGCCGCGCCTCTACCTTTAGACCGGGCGTATCGGCAGGCACCACAAAGGCTGACAGCCCTTTGGCCCCCGGCGCCTCCCCGGTGCGGGCAAAGACGGTGTAGACATCGGCAATCCCGCCGTTGGAAATCCAGGTCTTGCGCCCGTTCAGGACAAAGCCGTTGCCATCCGCCTGCGCCGTCATGGTGGAATTGGCCACGTCCGATCCGGATTGCGGCTCGGTCAAGGCAAATGCCGATATGGCCGCGCCGCTGCGGGTCTTTGGCAGCCATTCCGCCTGCTGTTCGGCATTGCCAAACAGAGAAATCGCACCGGTGCCAAGCCCCTGCATGGCAAAGGAAAAATCGGCCAGCCCGTCATAACGCGCCAAAGTTTCGCGGATCAGGCAAAGCGAACGCACATCAAGGCTTTCGCCGGCCTCGGCCCCCGAATGGCGCAACCATCCACCCTGCCCCAGCATTGTCACCAGATCACGGCAGGCCGCATCGGTGTCCCCGTGGTCCACAGCGTCAAGGTTCTGCGCCGCCCATGCGTCCAGCGCCCCGGCCAGTTCCCGATGGTGATCCTCAAAAAACGGCCATGTCAGAAAACTCCGATCCGGCATTGCGCTCCTCCCTCTTCCCTTTTTGGCCCCAAATACCTCCGGGGGTTTGGGGGCTGGCCCCCAATGTGGTCTCCGTTTGGGGGCTGACCCCCAAGTCCGTTGTCAATCCGGGCTCAATCGCCCTCAAACACGGGCCGTTCCTTGGCAACAAAAGCCTTGTAGGCCCGCTCAAAATCGCCGGTCTGCATGCAGATCGCCTGCGCTTGCGCCTCGGCCTCGATGGCCTGCTCGATCGACATTGACCATTCCTGCGCCAGCATCGTCTTGGTCATCATATGGGCAAAGTTTGGTCCCGCCTGGATCTTCTTGGCAAAGGCCAGTGCCTCGGCGTCCAGATCGGGCCCGTCCACCAGACGGTTGAAAAAGCCCCAGCGCTCGCCTTCTTCCGCCGACATCGACCGCCCTGTATAGAGAAGCTCAGCCGCGCGGGTCTGGCCGATGATCCGGGGCAGGATCGCACAAGCCCCCATGTCACAGCCCGCAAGGCCCACGCGGGAAAACAGGAATGCTGTTTTGGCCTCAGGCGTGGCAAGCCGCAGGTCAGAGGCCATCGCGATGATCGCGCCGGCCCCCACACAGATCCCGTCCACTGCTGCAATCACCGGCTTGCCACAGTTTACAATCGCCTTGACCAGATCGCCGGTCATACGGGTAAATTGCAGCAGTTCTTTCATGTTCATGCGGGTCAAAGGCCCAATGATATCATGCACATCTCCGCCAGAGCTAAAGTTGCCGCCATTGGAGGCAAAGATGACAATGTCCACATCGTCAGCATAGACCAGATCGCGGAACCAGTCGCGCAATTCGGCGTAGCTGTCAAAGGTCAACGGGTTCTTGCGGTCAGGTCGGTCGAGCCGCACCATGGCGATGCCGTCTTTGATCTCGCAAAGAAAATGTTTCACATCACTGCGCATTCTCAGGTTCCTTTTTGTTCATTTCCATATCTGCCCGGTCTGCCGCATCGGCAAAGGCTTGCAGCCGCGCGGCCATGGCGCGGGCGTCTTCGGGGGTCACATCTGCCAGCATCAGATCCACCCATTTCTCATGGGACAGCGCTTGGCGGGCAAACTCCGCCTCCCCCGCGCGGGTCAGGCGCAGGCGGGTGGCGCGGCGGTCTCCGGGCACGGCGATGCGTTCGACAAAGCCCTCATCGCTGAGCCGGTCGGCGATGCCGGTGACATTGCCGTTGGAGACCCGCAGCACGCCCGATAGCTGGCTCATCTTGAGCCCTTCGGGATGGCGCGACAGCGCCGACATCACGTCAAAGCGCGGCAGCGTTGTGTTGTAGTCCCGGCGCAGGTTGTCGCGCAATTGATGTTCGATCCCGCGCACCACTTTCAGCAGCCGCAGCCAGAGGCGCACGCGATCCTTGGCAGCGGTCATATTTCCCCGCCCGAAACACTCAGCGCGTGACCATTGACCATCGAGGCCTCGGGGGAGGCCAGAAATTGCACCGCTGCGACGACTTCATCCGTTCGGATCATCCGGCGCATCGGGTTGCCGCCCACCACCATCTTTTCGGCTTTCTCACGGGGGATATTCATGCGCTCCATTACCCCGGTCACGGCCGCTTGGCCCATGTCGGTATCGACAAAGCCGGGGCAAACCGCATTGCAGGTGATGCCCTCGCGGGCCAGCTCCACCGCCAGTGATCGGACCAGCCCCAGCACACCATGTTTGGCGGCGGAATATGCGGCGATATTCGCGCCGCCTTTCAGGCTTGCGGTTGATGCGATGGCAATAAGCCGCCCGCCTGCTGTCATGCCCTTAAGTGCCTCGCGGAAGGTCAGGAAAACCCCGGTGAGGTTCACTGAAAGCGTGCCTTGCCAGACCTCGAGCGGCATATCAGCCACGCGCATGGCCTTGCCGGAACCGGCATTGGCGATCACCACATCATAAGGCGCATCAAACAGCGCCTTGACCGAGGCCTCCTCCGTCACGTCCAGATGTTTGCAAGTCATCCCGCGCCCGCCGTTGGTCTCTTCAAGTGCGTCCATACGGCGCCCTGCGATGGTCACGTCATCCCCCTGATCGGCGTAATGATGTGCAATTGCGCGGCCAATGCCTGATCCGCCGCCCGTGATTAAGATGCGTCTCATACTTTCTCCATCTCTGCGGCGCGGTCTGCCAGTCGCCACGCCTGATCCCGGCCCGCCTCATAAGGCAGCGGCCATTTGGCATGACGATCGCCAATTTCAGTGGCGGCGTGCAAGGTCCAATAGGGATCGGCCAGATGTGGCCGCGCCAGGCAAACCAGATCGGCACGGCCTGCCATCAGAATGGAATTGACGTGATCAGGCCCATAAATATTGCCCACGGCCATGGTTTTGATCCCGCCATCGTTGCGGATGCGGTCCGAGAACGGCGTCTGGAACATCCGGCCATAGACGGGCTGACCCTCCTTGCTGGTCTGGCCTGCGGAGACATCAATGATGTCCGCGCCAGCGGCCTCAAACATCTTGGCAATCTCAACGGCTTCTTCCGGGGTCACGCCATCATCACCAGCCCAATCGCTAGCTGAAATACGCACCGACATCGGCTTGCTCTCTGGCCAGACCGTGCGCATCGCATTGAACACCTCAAGCGGATAACGCATCCGGTTTTCCAGAGGGCCGCCATATTCATCGGTCCGGGTGTTGGATAAGGGCGAGATGAAGGACGAGATCAGATAGCCGTGCGCGGCATGCAGTTCGATCATGTCAAAGCCTGCCCGGTCCGCCATCTCGGCGGCGCTGACGAATTCATCGCGGATCTGGTCCATATCGGCGCGGGTCGCGGCGCGGGGTGTTGCGTTTTCATCCGACCACGGGATTGCGGAGGCGGACACCAGTTCCCAGTTGCCGGATACCAGCGGCTTGTCCATGCCTTCCCAGCCGATCCGGGTAGAGCCTTTGCGCCCCGCGTGACCGATCTGACAACAGATTTTGGCATCGGTTTCGGAATGGGTGAAATCCACCAACCGTTTCCAAGCGGCCTCATGCTCTGGCGCATAAAGGCCCGGACAGCCCGGCGTGATGCGCCCCTCGGGCGAGACACAGGTCATCTCTGTGTAGACCAGCCCTGCGCCGCCCTTGGCCCGCTCACCATAATGGATCAGATGCCAATCGGTCGGGCAGCCGTCCACCGCCTTGTATTGAGCCATGGGCGAGACCACGACACGGTTCTCCAGCTTCATATCGCGCAGCTGGAACGGGGCAAACATCGGTGCACGCACCGGGCCATTGGCCCCTGCGCCGGCTTGCTCCATGAACCAACGCTCAGCCCCTTCGAGCCATTTTGCATCCCGTTCGCGCAGGTTCTCATGGCTGATCCGCTGACTTCGGGTGAGCATGGAATAGTTGAGCTGTACCGGATCAAGATCGAGATAGCGCTCCACATCCTCAAACCATTCCAATGAGTTACGCGCAGCCGATTGCAAGCGCAACACCTCAAGGCGGCGGGCGTCTTCGTATTTCTGGAAGGCCACTTCGATATCGCTCTCTGCGGTCACGTGATCGGCCAGCGAGATGGCCGATTCCATCGCCAGTTTGCTGCCTGACCCGATGGAGAAATGCGCGGTAGCTGAAGCATCGCCCAGCAAAACCACGTTTTTGTGGCTCCATTTTTCGCACAGAACGCGGGGAAATTGGATCCAGGCGGACCCGCGAATATGTTTGGCGTTGGTCATCAGGGCATGACCGCCCAGATGGTCCTTGAAGATCTCTTCGCAGATGGCGATGGTCTCTTCCTGGGTTTTTTCGCCGAACCCATAGGCGTCAAAAGTATCCTGATTGCACTCCACAATGAAAGTCGCGGTTTCATCGTCGAATTGATAGGCGTGGACCCAGATCCAGCCCTTGTCCGTCTTTTCAAAGATAAATGTGAAGGCGTCGTCGAATTTCTGATGCGTGCCGAGCCAGATGAACTGGCACTTGCGCACATCAATGTCCGGCTGAAAGGTTTCCTGAAACTCCAAACGTGTTTTGGAATTGAGCCCGTCACAGGCAACCACCAGATCGTAGTCATCCATGTAATGCGAGGCGGCATGCACTTCGGTCTCGAACTGCAGGTTCACGCCCAGTTCCCGCGCCCGTTCCTGCAAGATCAGCAATAGCCGCATCCGCCCAATGCCGCAGAACCCGTGGCCGGAGCTGACGGTTTTCTGGCCCTTGTAGACCAGCGCGACATCATCCCAATAGGCAAAATGACTGCGGATCGTCGCCGCCGACACCGGGTCATTGATCTCAAGATTATCAAGCGTTTCGTCCGACAGAACCACGCCCCAGCCAAAGGTATCATCGGGTTTGTTGCGTTCCAGCACGGTCACATCGGCGTCCGGCTGGCGCAGTTTTAACGAGATCGCGAAATAGAGCCCCGCAGGCCCGCCGCCCAAACAGATCGCACGCATCAGCCTCTCCCTCAGATGTCCATTTGCAGGCAGGGTATGGTGAGTCGTGATTTGCTTCAAGTGAAAATATTTTAGATATAAAATAATATTCACGGTCAATCTTTCAGCGCCAAAATCCGCCGCTTTGATGATGAAAGCGACCTGAAATGTCGGGAAACCTGCGCGACAGGGGTTCTTTCAAAATGCAACGGTCTGCGAAAATGAAAGGACAACAGATGAGCCTCCGCAAAGGTCGCCGCGCCCGTCAGGCCCCAGACACAACCACCCCGCCCCGCAGTCACGCCTACCGGCAAATGCGCCACCCCTTTGAACCCCAACGAATTTTTTCGGATGATGCCATTGCCAACATGCACCAGATGGCGCTCAAGGCGCTGTCCGAACTGGGCATGAAGGTCTTGCTTCCCGAAGCGCGCAAATTGTTTGCTCAGGCCGGCGCCCTTGTGGATGACAGCACCGAAATGGTGCGGATCGGGCCGGAACTGGTGGCAGCAGCGCTTGAGACCGCGCCGCGGTCCATCCGGCTGCGGGCGCCCAATCCCGACCGCGAACAGCGGTTTGAGCCCGGCGCGATGCTCTTTTCCGCAGGGGCCGGTTGCCCCAACTCGATTGATGCGCTGCGCGGGCGACAACCAGGGCGCCTTGAGACCTTCGAAGAGAGTCTCAAGCTTGTCCAAAGCTTCGACGCGATCCACATCCTCGGCCCCTCGGTGGAACCGCAGGACGTGCCATCACACCTGCGGCACTACGCGATGATGGAAGCCCAGCTGAGCCTGAGCGATAAACCCGCCTTCATTTTTGCCCGTGGCAAAGCGCAGATCTCGCAAAGCCTCGAAATGATCGCGCTGGGGCATGGGTTGTCAGATGACGAGCTGCGCAATGGGTCGTGGTCCTATTCGATCATCAACACCAATTCGCCCCGGCAGATCGACGTGCCGATGGCCGAAGGCATCATCGAGATGGCCCGTGCCGGCCAGATGACCATCATCACGCCCTTCTGTCTGGCAGGCGCGATGGCACCAATCACCGTGGCCGGTGCGCTGGTCCTGCAACACACCGAAGCCTTGGCCGCGATCACCCTCGCACAGCTCACCGCACCCGGTGCGCCGGTGACCTATGGCGGCTTTGCCTCCAATGTAGACATGAAATCCGGCTCCCCCGCTTTCGGCACGCCATCGCATATGAAACTGACCATTGGCTCGGGGCAATTGGCGCGGCACATCGGCCTGCCCTGGCGATCCGCTGCAGGCGCGGCTTCAAACATCTCGGATGCGCAGGGCGCGGGTGAAAACCACATGGGGCTTTGGGCGGCGCTGCAAGCGAACGCAACGCTAACGGTGCATTCCGCAGGCTGGCTCGAAGGCGGGCTCAGCTTTGGATTTGAGAAATTCATCAACGACATGGAAGCGGTGCAACAGCTTGCCGAAATGGCGATGCCAACCCCCGAAGATGACGCCAGCCTCGGCTGGGATGCCTTGGTGGATGTGGACCCCGGCGGGCATTTCTTTGCCACGCAACACACCATGGACCGCTACCGCGACGCCTTTTATACACCGTTGGTTGCGGATCTCAGCAATCACGGCGCATGGGTCGAAGCGGGATCAAAAACCTCAACCGATCGCGCCGTGGACGTCTGGCAAGGGCTGCTGCGCGACTTCATCCCGCCCCCAAGTACCGCCGGTATGGCCGACAAATTGAAAGCGTTTGTAGATGCGGGCACCAAGGCGGGCGGCGCCCCGCCCACCGAAGGTTAAGACCGCCCGCAGGCATAAGGGGGCCAGCCCCGCCGCCGCTGCGCGGTGCTCCCCCCGGAGGTTTTTCCGGCCAAATGAAGACAAGAGCGCCTTTTATCTTGATTTGGCCTGAAACCACTTGGGTCCGGGGCAACGCCCCGCGTGTTTGCGAAGCGCGGTGATCGTGCCGGAGGTTTAGGGCGTGATCAGTGACACGCCCGGAATGCGCTGAATGGCCAGCACGTCTTCGTCGTAGAGATCGGTCATTTCCTCGACCAGATCTTCGGTCCAGCCATCCATGTCCAGTTCCTCTTCGATCTCGTCTTCGAGCGCGAATTTGTCGAGGAAGGCGGCAATCACCCGGCGCTTCTGGATTTCGGTCAGGTCCGGATGGCCATCCAGATAGGCGCGGAACCTTTGCATGCCTTCCTTGCTCATGATCGAAGCCAGCAGATCAAACCCACCCGCGACCTTTTCATGCGGCTCGAACCCGGCCATCTCGCGAATGATTTGCGACCAGATCAGCGGCATGTCCTCGTTGCACCAGATGGTAATCGGCACATGCGGCACCGCTTCCTTGATGTCTTCGATTGTCTCGGACCAGCGCACATCCAGCGGGTCATGCGGCCCCCAGAAAGCATCCGGATCTTTCTTGTCCGCCTTCCCATGCAAGATCGGCAAAAGCGCCGCCGGATTTCGGATCGCCAGAAAAATCTCAAGATCGTCATCAGGGAACAGTTCGGCCATGAACCGCATGCGCCGCGCGGCTGCGGGGTAAAGCTGGCCTTTGCGCACCGCCGTTGCTGGGGTGCGGAAAAAGTTGGGATCCGAAAGGATCACCCTATCGGCCTTGCTGCCATCAAGGATGACATCCAGCAGCACCTCACGCGCCTCGGCGGAGGCCGGAGTGCGGTGCATGGCGTTCAAAGTGTCGCGGATCAACCCGCGGTAACTGTTCGGTCCGGGCACAGCGATCCCGCGTTGACCAAATTCACCCTTGTTGCGCAGCAACGATTTCATCAACCGCTCTTGTTCTGTGAAATGCGCACCTGTGTGCAAGATCAATTGCATGATCAACCGCTCGATTTTATTGCTATGGCACGTTGAATACAGCGTTGAAGCGCTTGTGTAAAATGCCAATCCGCCGCTGCCTGCAGGGCATTGCAAACCCAAGTTGAGCGCTGGCCAAAGACACGCCAAATGGGCGAAGTGAAATTTCCTGACTTTTGCCCAAGAGAATGTCTTGCATCCCCCCAAATCATCTTTTAAAGAACGCCCACGCTAGGCGGTGACACGCACCGGACAGCACTGACATCTTCGATGTCTGCCCCTATAGCTCAGCTGGTAGAGCAATTGATTTGTAATCAATAGGTCCGCGGTTCGAGTCCGTGTGGGGGCACCATTTCAATCAATCAACGCGTTGTTTCTACTGGAAAGATCCAGATTTCTGGCCTTAGCGATGTAGTCGACGGCCCGGCCCGCTGATGCCCCTCGGGCCACTCAGCGCGGCAATCAGGCCCCAGCCGCACAGTTTTTGCACAGCGGTGCATAAAGAACGGCGTTTAGCCGTGCCTCGGAAATCGGCTCTTCACATTTCTTGCAGATGCCAAAGCTACCGTCTTTGATGCGCTTCATTGCAAGGTCAAGAAGCGCGATTTCCTTTTGGGCCGCCATCCCAAGCCCCTCAAGCACCTCGTCATCTTCAAGATCGATCGACTGGTCGTTCATATCGGAAGACTTGGGTTCGCCAAGCTCGTGATCGACATCGTGAATGCGGTCATCCAGTTCTTTCATGCGGGCGGAAATCAGTTCTGCGTAGTGGGTCAGGTCAATCATGTCTGTTCCTCGTTGGTTTGCCCGAACATTATGACCGGAATTACATTTCTGCGTATTGACTGGGATCAAGCGCAGGATTTTTTCTCCGAAAAAACAACGGTGCGCACTGCCCACCGAACACCGTGCCGGGCAGCGATTTTGCCGTCCTGCGCCAATCAGCCCGTGCAACGGCGGAACACGCCAGACCTGCATGTGCGGGACTGTGATTTGGCAGGTCAAAACCTGGCGCATTTGACATGGCTCAATGGCAAGCAGGCGGGGTTGAGCGATGATAGGCTCATGAAACAGGAACATGGACATAGCCGCAAGGAAATCGCTGACCGTCTGTCGGCGGGCCATCGGCACAGCAACCTCAAAGACATGATCTATGGCGGGATTGATGGCGCGGTTACGACCTTTGCCATTGTTGCAGGGGTCGAAGGCGCGGGATTGTCGCACAGTATCATTGTGGCCCTTGGCCTTGCCAATATTCTGGCGGATGGATTTTCGATGGCAGCGAGCAACTATTCAGGCACCAAGGCAGAACTGGATGATCGCAAACGCATTATCCAAATCGAAGAACGCCATATTGCAGAGCACCCAGAAGGCGAATTGGAAGAGCTGCGGCAGATATTGCAGATGCGCGGCCTTTCCGGTGACGTGCTTGTTCAAGCGACAAGTGCCATTGCCCGCAGCCGCGACAAATGGATCGGGATGATGCTGACGGATGAATACGGGCTGGCGCCCAATGATCCCGAACCCATGCGCGCCGCCCTTGCGACGTTTATGGCATTCATGATCGCGGGATCTGTGCCTTTGATACCCTTCTTGTTTGGGCTGGCAGATGCGTTTCCCATTGCCATCGTTTCGACCTTGCTCACCTTCTTTTTCATTGGCGCTGCCAAAAGCCGCTGGTCACTAGCCAAATGGTGGCGCTCAGGCCTTGAAACATTGCTGATCGGGGGCACGGCCGCATTGTTGGCTTATGCTGTTGGTGGATTGTTCCATCCGTAAGCGCAGGCATTGAGGGGCATCAATTCGGGCACGCCAGAACGTGTCGAACGAGAAGCAATGGCGGTGGCTCCTCGTTCCCAGATGCCACAGGAAAATTCTTCCGAAAGGGATGCGATATTGTGGTGAAGCCAGGGTGATTAGTCACCCGGACCGCCGAAACCGCTCAGGCACCGCTCAATTTCCACCTTTGGCGGGGCGCGTAGCGTTTGCAGGATGACGCAGCTTCGTTCGGCAGCGTTAATCAGGGCGTTCAGATGCGGCTCCGGCAAATCACACTCTGTTCTCAGATCGACCTTCATATGTGCGCTTTGAAATCCGACGGGCACGCCCTCCCCTGTCATGAGCGCCCCGCGCACGTCTGCACCAAGTCTGACCTGCACTTCGAGGTGGCTCAACTTGATCTCCTTGAGATTGGCAATCATGCGGATCGCCGTGTCAAGGCAACTTGCCAAGGCGGCGGCGAGAAGTTCGCCCGGGCAGGGAAAATCGCTTTCTCCTCCGACGGCTTTGTGGACAGATACCGGGATATCCAAAGGGATGCCTTCGCCGCAGACAACATGCCCATGGATCGGGTGATCGGCGGGCACTTGGGCATCAACAGTCCTTGCGTGATCATGCACCAATGCAGCCTCCGGTGTGTCATGATAGCGCTTGCGCAGGGGCAATTGACGGTCAGAGATACTGCTCAGCGGTCTCTGTGCGAAGGATTGAATGTGACTCAGATGATTGGAATCCAGTGCCATTTTATCGCCCCCGTCCAAGTCCGGGCACAAACGCGGGAACCTCACGCTGATAGGCGCGGTAGTCCTCACCGATTTGGGCAACCAAGTCCCTCTCTTCGAGATGGAGCACAGCGATGACGATGTATCCCGTGGTCACCACTGCAAACAGCAGATGCCCGACTGACATGGTTGGCGTTGCCCAAAAGGCAATGAGAAACCCGGTCATGATGGGATGGCGCACCACTTTGTACAGGCCAAATTTGATGAACCCAGGTTGCGTCGCCGTGCGCCTTTTCAAATTTGCATAGATTTGCTTGAGGCCGAACAGATCAAAGTGATCAATCATGAAAGTTGAGGCCAGAACAACCAGCCAGCCGACCCAGAACAATGTGGTCAGCACCGCTGCGATGATCGGAGTGTTGATATGCCATACAGGCGCCGGCAGCGGCTGCCAGAACACAAAGATCAGGATCATCGCAACGCAGGTCATCATGATATAGGTGCTGCGTTCGGCGGCTTTGGGGATAACTTTTGTCCAGATGCGTTTGAAAGCGGGACGCGCCATGACGCTATGTTGCAGGGCAAAGACAGACAGCAGCGCCAGATTGATTATCAGCGATCTTGCAACCGGCCCCTGCACCCCGGAATCAATGGATTTGGGCACCAGAATGTTTCCAACAAAACCAATGGAGTACAGGAACGTTACTAAAAAGATGACGTAGGCGGCGACGCCATAAATGAATGTCAGTGATCGGCCCATGGCAGGTTCCTTGCATTGCGGCACCACCCGTGAATTCGGGCTTGCTTCAAGGATGGGCGCTGGAGAGGGTTGGAGATACTCCGGATTATGTACCAAACGACTATTGAATCCGTAGTAGCCAGCCCCCCACGCGCACTATAGGCATAATGGATGGATAAAAAATCTAAGAACCTATCAGGCAGCCTCTGCCCGGCAATGGCATCGGCAGATCTATTGGGCGACAAATGGACCCTCTTGTTGCTGCGCGAGATGTTCTTGGGAACCACAAGGTTCAGCCGGTTTCAAAAGGCCATCCCCAGAATGTCCCCATCGATCCTGAGCAAACGGCTCAAGACACTTGAAGCGGCAGAGATCATCATTCGAAAGGCAGCGCCATCTGGTCAGGCGACCGAATACAAGCTGACCCGCTCTGGCCGGGAACTGGGGCCGATAGTGGAAAACATGGCTGTCTGGGGTATGAGGTGGCGCAAACGCAGCATCGCGGCGCAAGATTGCGATGTTGGCGGTTTCATGTGGGATTTCCACCGAACGCTGAACACCTCTGGCCTGCCTGACGGAGAAACCGTGATCCTCGTGCAGATTTCCGACCGCACGGATCTAAACACTTGGTGGGTGATTGTAAGCGACGATGATGTTGACCTTTGCACCGATGATCCGGGGCATGATGTTGATGTTTATCTGACAGCACCGCTTGCAAATCTTATCGCACTCTGGCTGGGCGATGTCGGTGTGCAGCCTGCCGTTGATGACCAAACCATCTATTTGGACGGGCCAAGGCATCTTATGAACACAGCGCAGGATTGGATGGCCCTGTCGCCCCTTGTCGGGGTGCGGCCTGCTGCTTCTGCGCGGTGACATTTCAGGCCTCGTAATGCTTGGGGACTTTTCGCCATGCGCAGCATCGCAGAAACCTGCAATGTAATCCCCGATCAGCCATTCCTTGCCGCCTGCAGAAAGGGCCAGAACGATCATCTCAAATCTACTGTCCGAACGCATGATGCCCGACCGCCATTGACAGGCAATTCCAGCACGCACGTTGCAGCGCTGTATGCGCAGTCGCCTCACTTCCCGATCAGGGCACCTGGCGTTTATCGTAGCTGCGCGGATGTGTTGACCCAAATCAATGTGGGCCATGCGATTAACCCTAAGATGAAAGCGATTGCGGGCAAAGCTCGGTCTTGGGGGTGCGACGATGGATAAGACATCTCGAAAAGCGGTACATCTCAAGCGATCCATAGGCCTGCCCGGACTTGTTCTGTATGGCCTTGGCGTCACAATTGGTGCTGGCATCTACGTTTTGGTTGGTGAAACGATTGTGCGTGCGGGCTCATATGCACCTGCCGCATTTTTGCTTTCCGCCATCGTAATGGGATTTACGGCGGCCTCCTTTGCCGAATTGTCCGGGCGGGTTCCACAGGCCGCGGGCGAAGCGGTCTATGTCGAACGGTCATTTGGTCTTCCCTGGCTGACAATACTGGTCGGCCTTGCTGTTCTGGTCGAAGCGATGGTCGCAGCTTCGGCGATCGCGGTGGGGGCTGCAGGCTATGTCGGAGAGTTGATACATCTGCCAGAGGAACTGCTGGTGGTCTCCATCGTCCTTTCGATGGCCACGATCGCAGCATGGGGCATACGGGAATCCGTGGCCATAGCGGGTGCGATGACATTGGTGGAGGTTATAGGCCTCGTGGTCATTATCGTCTTTGGGCTTGTTGGCGATCCGGGCAGCATAAGCGCGTTGCCATCTTCACTTATGCCCCCGGCATCGGATGGTGCGGCCCTTTCTGGCGTGTTGGCCGCGAGCATGATCGCATTCTTTGCATTCATTGGCTTTGACGATGTCGTCAATCTTGTCGAGGAAGCCAAGAACCCATCCAAGATCATGCCATGGGCCATTGGTATCACGCTTTTCGTGGTAACTGTGCTCTATATTTTGGTATCGTTTGTCGCAACGCAGACTGTTTCTGCCGAGGGTTTCGCGGGCACATCTGCACCTATCAGCTTGCTCTTTGAAAGCCTGACCGGACTGCCCCCGCTTGCCATTACCCTGATCGCAATTGTCGCGACCATGAACGGTGTTGTGATCATCCTTATCATGGCCGCGCGAGTGGCATACGGCATGGCACAGGAGGGTCGGCTTCCAGCTTGGATCGGCGTTGTATCCCCGCGCACGCAAACCCCTCTCAGAGCAACAATACTGGTCGCAACAGTGGTGTTGGTTATGGCAACAATGATCCCGCTGGATAAACTGGTGGAAACATCGTCCGAAGTGCTTTTGGCGATTTTTGTATTGATCAACCTGGCACTGGTGTGGATGAAGCTCCGGCGTGCCCCTGCACCGGCAGGTACGTTCAAGGTGCCTATCCTATTGCCCATTGTCGGTGCGATACTTTGCCTGGGACTATTGATCGGTGCGTCCCTCGTCGGAAGCGAGATCTGAAAGATGCAACAGGTCCGGCCGCTGGGCGCTACTTTTGCTTGGGGAACCAGTGCCGCGCGGCACTCAAAGGCTCAAGGCGAGAATTGAACCCATGCGGATTTGGAGACACCGGGTTGCGCCGTTTCTCATTGTTCTGAACACATCGCGAACGCTGGCCTGCTGTTCTAAGGCCAGCCTGGTCTGCCTCGGCCCCTCTGGCCAAGGCAAATGGTTCAAGATGGGCAGGTGATCAACCTTTGAGGCGCTCAACAATGCTTTGCGCGGTAACGGTGCCGACGGTGCCTGTGGTGTCCGTGACGTTCAGAGCGGTCTGTGCGCCGCTGAGTTGATCAATCAGGTCGGCCACGGGCGTTTCGGCCGGAACTTCGGCGGATGCGGAACCGGTCTGCGCCCCCATAACATCCCGTGCGGTCAGAACGCCAAGCGGGTTCATATTCGCCACAAAATCCGCCACATATTCTGACGCGGGGTTTGAGAAAATCTCTCGCGGGGTGCCCAGCTGCACGATGCGCCCCCCTTCCATGATCGCGATGCGGCCGCCCAGCTTGAAGGCCTCGTCCAGATCGTGGCTGACAAAAATGATCGTCCGTTTCAGATCGCGTTGCAGGTCCAGCAATTCGTCCTGAAGCCGGGTGCGGATCAGCGGATCAAGGGCCGAGAACGGCTCATCCATCAACAGGATCGGCGCTTCGGTGACAAAAGCGCGGGCGAGGCCCACGCGTTGTTGCATACCGCCCGACAATTCGCCCACTTTGCGGTCAGCCCAATCAGACAGGCCCACAAGGGCCAGTTGTTTGTCTGCACGCTCAAGGCGTTCTTTTTTGGGCACATCCGACAATTCCAGCGCCAGTGCCACGTTGTCGCGCACGCTGCGCCAGGGCAGCAGGCCAAACTGCTGAAACACCATGGATACGCATTCGCGGCGCACCCGGCGCAGATCCGCAGGGGAGCAGCCCTGCACATCGCAGGACCACGCCCCATCGTTCACGGTGACATTGCCGCGCACGACGGGGTTCAGCCCGTTGACCGCCCGCAGCAGCGTCGATTTGCCCGACCCCGAAAGCCCCATCAACACGAGGATCTCGCCCTCTTCGACCTCGAAGGAACAATTGTGCACGCCCAGCACCTGCCCCGTGGCGGCTTCGATCTCTGCACGGCTTTGGCCGGCGTCCATCAGCGGCAGGGCTTTGCCCGGCTTTTCGCCAAAGACGATGGAAACGTTATTAAATTCAACAGCTTTGGTCATTTTCCGCCCACCCGCAACATTCGATCCAGCATGATTGCGACCACGACAATGATCAGCCCGCTTTCAAAGCCAAGGCCGGTGTTCACTTGATTGAGCGCGCGCACAACCGGCACGCCGAGCCCGTCCGCACCCACCAGCGCGGCAATCACCACCATTGACAGCGACAGCATGATCGTCTGGTTCAGCCCGGTCATGATCTGCGGCAGCGCATAGGGCAGCTCGATCTTCCAAAGGGTCTGGCTTGGCTTGGCGCCAAAGGCTTCAGCGGCCTCAAGCAGCGCCTTGGGCGTAGAGGAAATGCCCAATTGCGTCAGGCGGATCGGGGCGGGCAAAACAAAGATCACCGTGGCGATCAGACCCGGCACCATGCCAATGCCAAAGAACACGATCGCGGGGATCAGGTAGACAAAGGTCGGCAGGGTTTGCATCAGGTCCAGCACCGGACGCATGAAACGGTACAGCTTGGGCCGGTGCGCCGCCGCGATGCCGATGGGCACGCCCACACCCATACAGACCACACAGGCCGAAAGCACCAGCGTCAGGCTTTCGGTGGTCTCCTCCCAGTAGTCCTGATTGAGAATGAACAGAAAGCCCAGCACAACAAAGACCACGGTTTTCCAATTGCGTTGGATCACCCATGTGAGCGCGGCAAACAGCGCAATGATGATCAGCGGATGCGGGGTTTGCAGCACCCAAAGGATCGCGTCGATCAATTGTTCCATCAGCAAGGCCAGCCCGTCAAAGAACCACGCGCCATTGATCTGCAGCCACTCGAACATCGCCTCTGCGACGTCGTCGATTGGCACTTTGTTTTCTGTCAGCCAGTCCATTGCGTCCCCCGCCAAACTGTTGTGCATTCAAAAAAGATGCCCGTCCTATGGCTAAGAACGGGCATCTTTCGATTGTGGGCTGATCTTACTTCAGCGCGTCCTTGGCGGCCATCATCGCGTCGCCGCCGTCCTTGGTGGTGACCCCTGCCAGCCAGCCATCGAGCACCGATGCATTGGCCTTGAGCCAATCTGTGGCGGCCTCTTCTGGATCTTTGCCATCATCCAGAATGGCACCCATGATTTCGTTTTCCATGGCCAGCGTGAATTCCATGTTGCCCAGCAGTTTACCAACGTTGGGGCATTCCGCGGCATAGCCGGCGCGGGTGTTTGTATAAACGGTCGCGCCGCCCAGATCGGGACCAAAGAAATCATCGCCGCCCTCAAGGTAGGTCAGCTCAAAGTTGGCGTTCATCGGGTGTGGTTCCCAGCCGAGAAATACAACCGGATCGCCCTTGCGGTTGGCGCGGGCCACTTGTGCCAGCATCCCCTGTTCGGAAGATTCCACCACTTCAAAGTCTTTGAGACCAAAGGCGTTGTCGTCGATCATCGACTGGATCAAACGGTTGCCGTCATTTCCTGCCTCGATACCATAGATCTTGCCGTCCAGCGCTTCGCCTTTGGCGGCGATGGCGTCAAAGGAGGTGATGCCCATGTCGGCGGCAGCCTTGTTCACGGCCAATGTGTATTTGGCCCCCTGAAGGTTGGCGCGGACAGTGTCGACTGTGCCAGCCTCGCGGTAAGGGGCAATGTCCGCTTCCATTGTGGGCATCCAGTTGCCAAGGAAGACGTCGATGTCGCCTGCTGCCATGGAGGTATAGGTCACAGGCACCGACAGGATCTTGGTTTCGGTGTCATAACCCAGTGCATCCAGGACGACGCTGGCGGCGGCGGTGGTGGCTGTGATGTCGGTCCAGCCAACATCGGAGAAGGTGACTTTGTCGCAAGAGGCGGCGGCTACAGATGTGCCGATGGTCAGCGCCAATGCGGTTGTCGCAAGCAAGGTTTTCATGGTTCAGGTGACTCCCAGATGATTTTTATTGATTGATGAGCCAATAAAAAAGCAACTGACCTGACAATGCAACATGATTTATCCCCCGGCGCGGGGGGCAGCGGCAAATAGCACCGCGCTTGCGCCCTGCCCGTCCCAGATCATAGACTGTGAGATATTGACGCAGTTTTTTGATCAAGGACACTCCATTGAGCAATGCCCCCTCTCGCCCGGCGCAGCGCACCACCCTGCGCAACTTGCGCATGTTCAGCGGCCTTTACCTGCTGGCCTATGTGACCTGTCATTTGCTGAACCTGTGCCTTGGCATTCTGTCGGTGGATGCGATGGATGCTGCGCGCCCCTATCTTTCGGGTGTCTGGACCAATGGCGCGGCCTCCTATGTCACGCTGACGATGCTGCTATTGCATTATTTCGTCGGGCTGTGGTCGATTTACCAAAGGCCAAGTATCTCCGGCACTGCCCAGGATCTGGTGCAAGCCTTGTCGGGGCTTACGGTTCTGCCCTTACTCGCCACCCATGCGATTGGCGTGTCGATGTTGCAGCAATCGGGCGTTTTGGTGGACTACGTCCTGATCAACCGGATTTTCTGGCTCAGCAATCCGGGCATCGGATTGACGCAGGTGGTTCTGTTGTCGGTCGTTTGGGTACATGGCTGTGCGGGCCTGTTCATGTGGCTGCGCGCCAAGCGGGCGGCAGCGGGGTATTTGCCCTGGCTTTACCCAATGGCCGTGGCAGTGCCGGTTCTGGCGTTGATCGGGTTTGCGCAGGCCGGGCGGATCGTGCTGGCCGAGGGCGCGGGGCCGGAATTGATCCGCGATCCGGCTTTTGTGGCGCCGATTCCCTTCGGCCTGATCAAGACTGTCACAAACTGGGTGATCTGGGTGTCTGCTGGGCTGGCTGCGCTGGTGCTGGCGGGGCGCGGTTTGCGCAACTGGCTGGCGCAGAATGTGCGGGTGACAGTGACCACCCAAGATATCGGGCGGATTGCCCCCTTGACGGGTCAAAGCCTTCTGGACGGGTTTCGCCGCGCCGATCAGCCCCATGCCAACCTGTGTTCCGGGCGCGGGCGCTGCGGCACCTGTGCGGTGCGCATTCTCGATGTGGCAGGCAATCCGCCGCCACCGCCCACCCCGCTGGAGCAGATGACGCTGGACCGTATCAACAAGGGCGATAACGTGCGGCTGGCCTGCCAACTGCCGCTTGAGCATGGCACCGAATTGACCGTCGCACGGGTGTTTCCGCCGGATTTCAGTTTTGACAGCCCCCGCGTGGCAGAACCGGCGCGGCATACCGATGAGGTGCCTGCATGATGATCCGCCTGATCCGCGCCGTTTCGCTGTGTTTGGGCCTGTCCTTGGCGGCCGTCCCCGCCACTGCGCAAGACACCAGTGCTGCGCCCGTTGACGCCCCTTCCGCCAATGATCTGCACGAATTCACCCGACTGCTGGCCGATCCGCGCATTCAAGGATGGCTGACCGCTCAGGCGGACACCGCCGAAGTGATCGCCGAGGACAACGGCGCAACCTTTCGCGAAGAGGCCGAGGCTGTTCTGACCGGCATACGGGCGCGGATTGGCGATCTGGGGCAGGCATGGCGCGCTTTCCCATCTGCCCCGGCCTATATTCTTGAGCGCTGGCAAACCAAGGTCACCCCCGCACAACAGGTGCGCGGCCTGACCTTTGTGATGATCTTTCTGTTTGTGGGCGCGGGGCTGGAATGGCTTTACCGGCAATACACCAACCCGGTGAAACTGCGCATTGAGCTGCAACACGTCAGCACCGTGCGCGAACGGGTGACGGCGGCAACCTTGCGGTCGTTGATCACCTTGACCGGTTTGGCGATCTTTGCGGTTGGCAGCATTGGCACCTTTGCCGCCTTTTCATGGCCGCCGACATTGGAAACCTTGGTGCTTAACCTCTTGGTTGTGGTGTTTGGCGTGCGGGCAATCCGGGCGGTACTGGTGTTGTTTCTGGCCCCCTCGGTCGAGGAGTTGCGGTTGCTGCCGCTGTCCAATCCGGTGGCCAAATTCCTGTCCAAACTGCTCCTTTGTCTGGCCGGGTTCTTCGTGCTCGCCGCGTCTATGGCAGATGTCTTTGGGCGCATCACCGGCAGCGGCGGACAGACGCCGCAAGCCTTGGGCGTGAGCCTTGCGCTGGCTACTTTGGCGCTGGTTCTGACCCTGGCCGCGGTGATCTATGGTTTTCACAAGATCGGGGCAATCCTCGCCCTGCCCCGCAGCCGCACTCAGCGGCTTTGGCGGGTCTATCTGTGCGTGCTGGCGGTTCTGGTCTACGCCGCGCTTTTGCTTGATCTGCCCCCCTTGATGTGGAGCTTTGCACTGCTTGGTCTTTTGGTGCCCGGTCTGCGTTTGCTGCGGCTTTGGGTGGATGACAGTTTTGACCGCGCCAAAGCTGAGGTGATCCGCATCGAAGCGCCCGACCCTGATGCCGCGCCGCAAGACACAGGCGATCTGGCTGAACCCGCCCAGGAAGAACCGGCCGAAGAGACAGACGCGCCCCTGCCCGATCATCCTTACGAAAGCTATCGCCCGCTGGCGCAGCGGTTGGTGCGTTCTGTGGCGCTGTTTGCGGTCGGGATCATTCTGGCGTTGGTCTGGGACTTGCGGGTCTTTGAACGTGCGGCAACGCCGACATTCTCGGGCCGTGCCCTGCGGGTGCTGATCGACAGCGCGGTGGCGCTCTTGCTGGCGGATCTGGTCTGGGTCTGGGCCAGTTCGGCCATTGACCGCAGGTTGGCCGCCTACCGCCCGCCCGAACCGGGAACAGCGCCGGGGCCAGAGGCGCGGATGGCCACCTTGCTGCCGTTGCTGCGGGTCACATTGATGGTCACGTTGCTGGTGATGGTGGCGATGTCTGTGCTGTCCTCGCTGGGCGTTAACATCGCGCCGATCCTCGCAGGTGCGGGCGTGTTGGGCATCGCCATCGGATTTGGTGCGCAGTCACTGGTCAAGGATGTGGTCTCGGGGATCTTTTTCCTTGTCGATGATGCGTTCCGGGTTGGCGAATATGTCGAAATTGACCAGCTCCGCGGCACGGTGGAGAAAATCTCGATCCGGTCCCTGCAGATCCGCCACCACAGAGGCGCGGTTCATACCCTGCCCTTTGGCGAATTGCGTCATCTGACCAACCATTCGCGTGATTGGGTGATCATGAAGCTGGAATTCCGCGTGCCCTTCGAGACCGACCTGAAGCTGGTCAAGAAGCTGATCAAAAAGATTGGCGCGGAGATGCTCGAGAACGAATTCTACGGTCACAGCATTATCGAAACGCTCAAGTCCCAAGGTGTGCGGCGGATGGAAGAGTTTAACATGGTTGTTGGCGTCAAGTTCATGACCCGCCCTGGCGAGCAATGGCTGGTGCGGCGCGATGCCTACCAGATGGTGCGCGATGCCTTTGAAGCCAACGGCATCCGCATGGCCGAGCGAAACGTCAAGGTCGAAGTGGCCGGATCTGACAACATGACCGAAGAGGAACGCACGGCGGTCGCAGCCGCCGCACAGCAAGCCACTGAAACCCAACTTGGCCCCAAGGCGCCGATCCCGGATGAGCCGTGATCGCCCTGTGGTGCCAGCTCCCTTTGTGATGAGGGCGAGAATGACGCACCGATGAGGCTTTGCTTGTGGCTGTCTTGATGTTAGAACTATTAGACTTTTAGCGAACGAAAGACCTCCTTATGACTCTGGCGCAATCCAGCTCGGATTTCATGGCCTGTTCAGATTGCAACATTCGCAATCGTGCTGTTTGCGCGACCTGCGAGCCGCATGAGTTAAGCCGGCTTGAAGATATCAAGTATTACCGGACCTTTGATGCGGGCCAGTCGATCATGTTTGAGGGCGACGAGATGCATTTCGTCGCATCCGTTGTGTCAGGTGCGGCAACGCTTTCTCGTACCCTGCCGGATGGGCGTATCCAAATGGTTGGTTTGCTGTTGCCCTCCGATTTCATTGGCCGTCCGGGACGGGATGCCGTGGCCTATGACGTGGTCGCGATCCAAAAGGTGACCCTGTGCTGTTTCCGGCGCAAACCTTTTGAAAACATGATCAAAGATACGCCGCATATCGGACAGCGCCTGCTGGCGATGACGCTGGATGAATTGGAAGTTGCCCGCGAGTGGATGATGCTTTTGGGCCGCAAGACCGCGCGGGAAAAGATCACCTGTCTGCTGTCCTTGATTGGCCGGCGCACCGCGTCGTTGCATATGCAGAAACTTCAAGATGGCCTGTCGTTTGAAATGCCGATGTCGCGTGAGGCAATGGCAAATTATCTGGGCCTGACCATCGAAACCGTCAGCCGCCAAATGACTGCGCTGCGCAAGGATGGCATTATCGAGCTGGGCGGCACCCGCACCATCACCATCCCCGATCTGGCTAGTTTGATGGCCGAAACCGGGGACGATACCGATGGGATGATGCTGACCTGATACGTCAGTGCGCGAGGAACACCGGCAAAGCCGCGCTTTCCAGCATATGCCGTGTCGTGCCGCCAAACAGCGCCTGCCGCAGCCGTGAGTGGCCGTAGGCGCCCATCACCACCAGTTCACAGCCCAACTCCTGCGCACGGCGTTCGATGGTCTGCGAAACCGTGTCATCGGTGCGCGACAACACCATCACCTCGCATTTGACATCATGGCGGGCCAGAAACTGAGCAAAGGCGCCACCGGGGTCTGACCGGTCTGGCGAATCCTTGGCTGGATCGACAATGGCGACATAAACACTGCTGGCGCGGCGCAGCAGCGGCAGCGCCAGACGCGCGGCCCGCAGTGCGGCTGCGCTTTCGTCCCATGCGACCATGACCTTTTTCGCGGGGGACAGCATTTCATGCTTTTCGGGCAGCAGCAAAAGCGGGCAATCCCCGTCAAACAGAACCGTTTCCGCCGTTTGCGCCACATGGGCCGCCGCAACCCTGTCAGAGGACCGTTGCTGAATCACCAGATCGCTGAACCGGATATGCCGGGTGATGTCATTGCTGCGCGACGAGGTCAGCGACGACACCTCATCCACATCCCAGCGGATATCTTCCTTTGCCAGCTCTTGCTGGGCAACCTCGGCCAGTTCTCTGGCCCGGAGCATCCCGTCTTCGAGGCTGGCCGAGATCGGCACCGCGTCCAAGGCCCCCTGCACCACACCGGGCTGATCCAGACCTGTGCCCAATGCCAGAACCTGAAGATGCGCATCACAGGTACGGGCAAAACTTGCCGCGGCCTCGATCTGCGATACGGCTGTTTCCTTGTCAGTCAGAACAGTGGTGACAGTCTGAATGGACATGCTGTTTCTCCTTTTATTTCCCAAGCAGCCTGCATGTCGCATTGACCCCTGTCTTTGATATCGCCCAAAAAGAAAACGAGCGGCATTTGACACAGATCAAAGAACATCTGCGGGCCAAGATGCAAATGCTGCTCTACGACGCAAACCGCGCCTTCCCGCTCCTCGGGGTTGGTGGCGGACAGAGGGGACAGAAAATGACGTCTGATTATTTCAAACTTATCATATTGGGGCTGATTACGATCTTTGCAGCCCTTGCAGCCGATTGGGGCCGCGATCTGGCTTATCAGATCCATGCGCTGATCATCATGGTTGTGGCCGCCGGGATGTTCATCTGGGTGCTTCGGCGCACAGACGAGCCAAACAATGGCGGTATCGACGCAAACGGATACATGGACGACGTGGTGCGGGCCGGGGTTATTGCCACCGGCTTTTGGGGCGTTGTCGGGTTTCTTGCCGGGACGTTCATCGCGTTTCAGCTGGCCTTTCCAGCGCTGAACTTCGAATGGGCACAGCCCTATGCGAACTTCGGGCGTCTGCGTCCCCTTCACACATCAGCGGTGATTTTCGCCTTTGGCGGCAACGCGCTGATCATGTCGTCGTTCTACATTGTGCAGCGCACCTGCGGCACGCGGCTTTGGGGCGGGAACCTGCGTTGGTTCGTGTTCTGGGGCTATCAGCTGTTTATTGTGCTGGCCGCGACCGGCTATCTGCTGGGTGCCACACAATCCAAAGAATATGCAGAACCTGAATGGTATGTGGATATCTGGCTGACCCTGGTTTGGGTGGCGTTCCTGTTCATCTACATGGGCACGCTGATCAAGCGTAAGGAAAAGCACATCTATGTGGCCAACTGGTTCTTGCTGAGCTTTATCATCACCGTGGCGATGCTGCATCTGGTCAACAACCTGTCCGTTCCCGTCAGCATCTGGGGCTCGCGCTCTATTCAGGTATTCTCGGGTGTGCAGGATGCCATGACCCAGTGGTGGTATGGCCACAACGCCGTTGGGTTCTTCCTGACTGCGGGTTTCCTGGGCATGATGTACTACTTCGTGCCAAAACAGGCCGGCCGTCCGGTGTTCAGCTACAAACTGTCGATCATCCATTTCTGGGCGCTGATCTTCTTGTATATCTGGGCCGGTCCACACCACCTGCATTACACCGCTTTGCCTGACTGGGCCTCGACCCTTGGCATGGTGTTCTCCATCATCCTGTGGATGCCCAGCTGGGGCGGGATGATCAACGGTCTGATGACGCTGAACGGCGCCTGGGACAAGCTGCGCACCGATCCGATCATCCGGATGTTCGTGATCAGCCTTGCGTTCTACGGCATGTCCACATTCGAGGGACCAATGATGTCGATCCGCGCGGTGAACTCTCTGAGCCACTACACCGACTGGACCATCGGTCACGTACACTCCGGCGCACTTGGCTGGAACGGTATGATCACCTTTGCGGCGCTCTACTTCCTGACGCCAAAGCTTTGGGGCCGTGCGCAGATGTACTCCATGTCTGCAATCAACTGGCACTTCTGGCTCGCGACCATCGGTATCGTCCTTTATGCGGCATCCATGTGGGTGACCGGCATCATGGAAGGCCTGATGTGGCGTGAAGTGGATGCACAGGGCTTCCTCGTGAACTCCTTTGCCGACACCGTTGCTGCGAAGTTCCCAATGTACATCGTGCGGGGTCTGGGCGGGGTTCTCTACCTCACCGGTGCGCTGATCATGGTGTGGAACATGTGGATGACCATCCGCGGAGGACAGAAAGTCACTGCCCCCGTTGGTGTGCCAGCTGAGTAAGGAACAAAAACATGTCTGATAATCAAAACACTGCGCCCAAAAAGGGCTTCCTTGCCCGCCATGCAATGATCGAAAGATCGGCCACCTTGCTGATGGTTCTGTCTCTGGCCGTTGTGACCATCGGCGGGATCGTGGAAATCGCACCGCTGTTCTACCTCGAAAACACCATCGAAGAGGTAGACGGGATGCGCCCCTACACCCCGCTGGAGCTGACCGGTCGGGAGATCTATGTCCGCGAAGGCTGTTATGTGTGCCACAGCCAGATGATCCGCCCGATGCGGGACGAAGTGGACCGTTACGGCCATTACTCCCTCGCAGCAGAAAGCATGTATGACCACCCGCACCAGTGGGGGTCCAAGCGAACCGGCCCTGATGTGGCACGGGTCGGCGGCCGTTACTCCGACGGCTGGCATGTGGATCACCTGATGGACCCCCAGTCCGTGGTGCCTGAATCGATCATGCCCAAGTATGCGTTTCTTGCGCGTACCCCGATTGATGCGAAATACATCGAAGACCTGATCCGCACCCAACGTTTCGTCGGCGTCCCCTACACCGACGAGATGGTTGAGAATGCGGCGGCGGACTTCCTCGCTCAGGCCGATCCCGACAGCGATTACGACGGTCTGCAGGAGCGCTATCCCAACGCACAGGTCCGCAACTTTGACGGCCAGCCCGGCCTGACGGAGATGGACGCGATGGTGGCGTATTTGCAAATGCTTGGCACGCTGGTCGATTTCTCGACCTTCACGCCTGACGCAAGCCGTTAAGAAAGGAGACCACGATGGAAACCTATTCTTGGATGCGGGAATTCGCGGACAGCTGGATGCTTTTGGCAATGACGCTGTTCTTCCTCGGCGTGATAGTCTGGGCCTTCCGGCCCGGCAGCCGGAAGACCCACCTGGAAACCGCCAACATTCCCTTTCGCAATGACACGACCGGATCTCTGGACGGTGCCGATGGCACCGACCCAAAGGGCGGACACTATCAGATCGGAGACGCGAAATGAGCGCGCAGAACACGAAGAGCGGCAAGAACGATAACGTTGACGACGTCACCGGTATCGAAACCACGGGTCACACATGGGACGGGATCGAGGAGCTGAACAACCCTCTGCCGCGTTGGTGGCTGTGGTGCTTCTATCTGACCATCATCTGGGGCATCGGCTATTCCGTGGCCTATCCGGCATGGCCATTGATCAACGGTGCGACCGAGGGCTTGCTGGGCTATTCCACACGCAGCGAAGTGGCCCGGGATATTGACGGGTTCCGCGAAGCCTCTGCCGCGCGGGACGCTCAACTGGCCAGCGCCGATCTGGACACCCTGCGCGAGAACGAAGATCTGTTCCGCTATGCCGTGTCTTCGGGCGCCTCTGTCTTCCGCAACAATTGTTCGCAGTGCCACGGCTCTGGGGCGGCGGGTGCCAAGGGCTACCCCAACCTGCTGGATGACGACTGGCTCTGGGGCGGCTCGATGGAAGATATCGCCTACACTGTCCGCCACGGTATTCGCAACGATGTGGATGATGATGCCCGCTATTCCGAGATGCCCGCCTTTGGTGAGCTGCTGGAAAAAGAGGAAATCACCGCATTGGTCGAACATGTTCGGTCCTTGTCGGGCGAAGAATTTGACGCGGCTGTCGCGGCACCGGGGGCCGAGCTTTACGCGGACAATTGTGCCTCTTGCCACGGCGACGCTGGCCTTGGCGACCGTGATCAGGGTGCGCCAAATCTGGCGGATGCGATCTGGCTTTATGGCGGTGACCGCGAGGCACTGACAGACACCATCACAAATGCCCGGTTCGGCGTGATGCCCCCTTGGGGTTCGCGTTTGACAGAGGCACAGGTGCAGGCTGTTTCGGCCTATGTTCACCAGCTTGGCGGCGGCGAAGAACCCGCCAACTGAGACCAAGCCACAAGAGACTTTGCGCTTGCGGTTCTGTTCGCACCAAACCGCGCGCAAAGGAAGGGGTGCCTGAGGAGGGGCACCCCTTTTTTTATGTTCGTCCGGTAATGTCGGTGTTGTGCTCTGCGGCCAGCATCGTCCTGAATTGCATCACGGCCTCTGCAGCCAGACCTGCCGCACGAAACACCTCGGCGGCAAAGCTGACCGGCGCTGTACCGGGGGCGGTGATCACGCTGGCGTCGCTTACGGCCGCGGGTTGCGTCAGATAGTGGCCCTGCCCTGAGTAACTTGGTGCATTGTCTGTCAGGAACGCCGGTGCATTGGACGTGTGGGCACAATTGTCCAATAGCCCTGCCCGCGCCAGTGCCAAGGTACCGCCACAGATCCCGGCCACCGTGCCGCCATCTTGATGATGATGGCGCAGCAGCTCTGAGATTTCTGGCGCGTGGTCCGTTTCCCAGATTGTGCCACCGATCACAGCAATCACACGGGGCCGCAATCGCGCCAGATCAGCCAGGCTATTGTCCACCTCAACCTTCATTCCGCCTTGCGAGGTCAGATAGGCCCCGCCCAGTGTGACATATTGTATCTCAAGCCCGTAGAATGGCCCCCCCGTGCCCCCGATCAAAGCATATTCCCAATCGGCAAATCCATCGCAAAGCAGTACCGCAACCTTGTGCATTATTTCGTCCTTTCAATGCGTTAATTGATTTGGGTGTGACAGCCCGATGGATCTGCGTCCAGTAAAGAACCTGCCGTTTCGGCCCCCGACTGCGGTCTGCTGACGCAGGCTGTCAGGACACTTGACCCAGATCAAAGCAAAGATCACGCTGCGGCTGCATAACTCCGGTGCGAACAGACCCTTATTTGGACCGATTCAAATGACAGATTCCCCTCAGCCGCTTTATACCCCCCGTGAACCCATCTTTCCGCGCCGTGTGTCAGGTTTCTTTCGCACGATGAAATGGTGGATCATGGGCATCACCCTTGGCATCTACTATCTGCTGCCGTGGGTGCGTTGGGATCGCGGGCCAAACATGCCCGATCAGGCGGTGCTGGCGGATCTGGCCAACCGGCGGTTCTTTTTCTTCTGGATCGAGATCTGGCCGCATGAGTTCTATTTCGTCGCGGGCTTGCTGATCATGGCGGGGTTGGGGCTTTTCCTGTTCACCTCGGCGCTTGGCCGGGTCTGGTGCGGCTATACCTGCCCGCAGACCGTCTGGACCGATCTGTTCCTGCTGGTCGAACGCTGGATTGAGGGGGACCGCAATGCGCGGATCAGATTGCTCAAGGCGAAATGGGATTTCCGCAAATGGCGGCTTCGGGTCAGCAAATGGATCGTCTGGCTGCTGATCTCTATCGCCACGGGCGGGGCTTGGGTGTTCTATTTCACCGATGCGCCGACACTGGCAGTGAACCTCTTCACATTGGACGCGCCCTATGTCGCCTATGCCTCCATCGCGGTGCTGACCGCAACCACCTTTATCTTTGGCGGTTTCATGCGCGAACAGGTCTGCATCTACATGTGCCCATGGCCGCGCATCCAGGCCGCGATGATGGACGAGGGCACGCTGACCGTGGGTTATCGCGATTGGCGTGGTGAGCCGCGTGGCAAGCACCGCAAAGGCGCCCGCGCCGCCGCTGCCGCCCGCACCACAACGGCTTATGCCGAAACCGAAGTGCCCGAAGTGGAAGTCGCGCAGGGCGATTGCATCGACTGCATGGCCTGCGTCAACGTTTGCCCCATGGGTATCGACATCCGCGATGGCCAGCAGATGGAATGTATCACCTGCGCCCTGTGCATTGATGCCTGTGACGAGATCATGGACAAGATCGGCAAGCCGCGCGGCTTGATCGATTATCTCGCGCTCGAAGATGTGCCCCCCGCCAAGGAAGAGCCCGAATACCAAAGCTGGAAGCCCAAGCCGGTGTGGCAGCACGTGTTCCGCACCCGCACTATCCTTTACACCACGCTGTGGTCGATTGTCGGTCTGGGTCTGCTTTTTGCGCTGTTCATCAGGTCGGACATTGAACTGACAGTGTCGCCAGTGCGCAACCCGACCTATGTGACCCAATCGGACGGGTCGATCCGCAATATCTATGACGTGCGCTTGCGCAACAAATCTGGCGATGACCGCCTGTTCCATTTGTCGCTGACCTCGGAGGAGACCCTGCGCATCAACCTTGAAGGCAGCGAGACCCTCAGTGTAGAAGTACCCGCAGACAGCACGATGTTGCAGCGCGTGTACGTCACTGCGCGGCGGCAAGATCCGGCGGCCAGCAGCGACCGCACCGACTTGCGGATCTGGGTTGAAGATCTGGACACACAAACCCGCGCCAGCACGGCAACAATCTTTAACGGGAAAGGCTCATGATCATGAAGCGTACAATGAACGGCTGGCATGTCTTCGGCATTTTTGCAGGGTGTTTTGCCGTGATCATCGGGGTGAACCTGACCCTGGCCTTTCAGGCGGTTTCCACCTTTCCGGGGCTTGTCACCAAAAATTCCTACGTGGCCAGTCAAAAGTTTGACGCCGACCGCGCCGCACAAAATGCATTGGCATGGGATGTCTCTGCCGAGATCACCGATCAGCAATTGAGACTGACCGTGCTGGACCGCGACGGCGTCGCCTTTCAACCGGCCGAGGTCAAAGCCACACTGGGCCGCGCAACCCATGTGGCAGAGGATGTGACCCCGGCCTTTGTCTGGGATGGCACGGCGCTGGTGGCTGATGTGGATGTGCCAGCAGGCTATTGGACGCTGTGGCTGAACATGACGGCCGAGGACGGCACTGAATTCCGCCGCCGCATCCCGATCACGGCGCGATAGGAAACGCTCATGTCACTGGCCGAAACCCCTCATTTGGCTGCCTGTCCGGGTTGCGTGGCAGGCCCCCTGCCCGCTGCCGCGCAAAGTGATGCGGCGGGTGATACCTTTCATCTTTCGCTGCCTTCGATCCATTGTGCGGCCTGTATCTCCACCGTGGAACGCGGGCTCTTGGGCCGCGCCGATGTGCATGCAGCGCGGGTCAATCTGAACCGCAAACAGGTTGAGATCACCGCCGAGACCGGCACGATGCCCGAAGATCTGATTGATCATCTCACCGGGCTGGGGATCGAGGCACGCATCCTTGATGTGGATGCCCTGGGGCAAGATGGCGACCGCGAGGGCCGCGCCTTACTCATCCGCATCGCCATCGCGGGCTTTGCCATGATGAACGTCATGTTGATGTCGGTCGCGGTTTGGTCGGGTGCCACCGATGCCACGCGCACATTGTTTCATTGGCTGTCCGCCGCGATCTCGCTGCCTGCCCTGGGATATGCCGCACAGCCGTTTTTCCGTCATGCCTGGACGGCCCTGCGTGTCGGGCGGCTCAACATGGATGTGCCGATCTCGCTGGCGCTGATCCTGACGGCTGCGATGTCACTTTATGAGACAGCCGCTGGCGGACATACCGCCTATTTTGATGCGACCCTGTCGCTGACCTGTTTTCTGCTGATTGGCCGTTACCTTGACCATCGCTGCCGCGCCACGGCGCGATCTGCGGCCAAGGAACTGGCTGCGCTCGAAGTGCCGCGCATCCTGCGCAAAACCGCAGAGGGGCGTGAAACCATCAACCTCAGCCAAGCGCAGGTGGGTGATCCGATCATCGTTTTGCCCGGCGCACGGGTGCCTGTGGACGGCGAAGTGATCGAAGGGATCAGCAACATCGACCGCGCCCTGCTGACCGGGGAAAGCCTGCCTGTGGCCGCCAATGTCGGTGCGCAGGTCAGTGCGGGCGAAGTGAACCTGAGCGGGCCATTGACGATCCGCGCCACGGCTGTGGGCGCCGACACCAGCCTGCGCCGCATGGTCACGATGATCGACGCGGCGGAATCGGCCCGCAACCGCTATACCGCATTGGCCGACCGCGCCGCCGCGATATATGCCCCGGCTGTGCATTTGCTGGCGCTTGTTACTTTTGCAGGCTGGATCACCTACACCGGGGACTTCCGTCATTCGCTTAATATCGCGGTGGCGGTTCTGATCATCACCTGCCCCTGTGCCTTGGGACTTGCGGTCCCTGCGGTGTCCACCGCGGCGGCAAGCCGGTTGTTCCGTTCCGGTCTGCTGGTCAAGAACGGCACCGCCATGGAACGGATCGCGGAAACGGATGTGGTGGTCTTTGACAAGACCGGCACCTTGACCGAAGGCCAGCTTGAGGTTGGCGCGGTTGAGACATTGCCACAATCCACCCGCGCCATCGCGCTGGGTCTTGCGCAATCCTCGACCCATCCGATTTCCCGCGCCCTGGCTTTGGGCCTTGAATCCCTTGGCACCGCAGCAGCCTCTCTGACCGACGTGACCGAACACCCTGGCAAGGGTGTTTCCGCCCGGTTCAAAGGTCAACTGGTCAATCTGGGTGCCGATCATTTTGTCGGTGCCAAAGCTGAGGGTGGACATGGTGCATGGGTGCAAATCGGTGACGCGGCGCCGGTGTTCCTGCCCCTGCAGGCCACCCTGCGCAAAGGGGCCGAAGACATGGTGGCAGAACTGCGCAAAACCGGCACCGAGATGCACCTGATCTCTGGTGACACCGCCGCCGCGACACAGGCTGTGGCACAGGCGCTTGGTATCAGCCATGTGCATGCGGGGCAAAGCCCGGCAGATAAAATCGCCTATCTGAACGGATTGGCGGCAACCGGCAGCAAGGTCTTGATGGTCGGCGATGGTCTGAACGATACGGGCGCATTGGCGGCGGCCTATGCCTCCGTCGCGCCGGCGGCGGCGGCGGATGCGGCGCGGGCGGCCTCGGATGTGGTAATGCTGGGCGATACGCTGTCCGCCCTTCCCGAATTGATCACAACATCGCGCAGCGCCAAGCGGCGCATTCTGGAAAACTTCGGCATCGCGGCAGCTTACAACGCCTTGGTGATCCCCTTCGCCATGGCCGGATTTGTCACGCCGCTGCTGGCAGCCATCGCCATGTCCAGCTCATCCATCGTGGTCTTGCTCAACGCGATGCGGCTGCAACGGAGGCGCAAGGCATGAATATCCTGTCCATCCTGATCCCGGTTTCGCTGGGCCTTGGCGGGCTAGGCTTGCTCGCCTTTGTCTGGAGCCTGCGGGCCGATCAATACGACGATCTGGACGGTGCGGCATGGCGTGTCCTTTTGGATGACGAAACCGCGCCAGTTGATCTTGATCAAAGACAGCCCGAGGAAAGCGATTCAAAAAAGTCCTCATGATGGATTTTGACACACTCAAGGCCCGTGGCCTTTTTGACCAGCGCCTGCCCCGATACACCAGCTATCCGCCGGCCCCTGCTTTTCATGACGGCATCGGCGCCGATTTTCAGGCCAAGGCGCTTGCCGCGCTGGACCCGGATGAGCCGATTTCGCTTTATTTGCATATCCCGTTCTGCGAACGCCTGTGCTGGTTCTGCGCCTGCCGTACGCAAGGGGTCAGCAGTCTCGCCCCCGTTCAGCACTATATCGCCACGCTTGAGGCCGAACTGGCCGTGGTGGCCAAGCATCTGAAGGGCAAACAGCGGATCAAACAGATGCATTGGGGCGGCGGCACACCGACGATCCTGCCGCCGGAGTTGATCAAACGGCTGGTTACGGCGATTGATGGCGTGTTCCAACGTGATGAAAACACGGAATTTTCGGTCGAGATTGACCCGACATTGGTGGATGCTGACAAGATCACCGCGCTGCGATCCGCAGGCATGTCACGGGCCAGCATCGGGGTGCAGGATTTCGCAACTCAAGTGCAGGAATCCATTGGCCGGCTGCAAAGTTATGACCAGACCAAGACCGCCGTGGATCTGTTGCGACAGGCTGGCATTGCCTCGCTGAACATTGATCTGGTTTATGGTTTGCCGTTTCAGTCCGTCGAAGGGTTCGGGCGCACGCTGGATCAGGTTATGTCGCTGGACCCGGACCGGATCGCGCTTTTTGGCTATGCCCATGTGCCGCATATGGCCAAACGCCAGCAGTTGATCCCCGAACAGGCGCTGCCGGATGACCGCGCCCGCTTTGCCTTGTTCAATCACGCCACGGATGTTCTGACCGGATCGGGCATGACCGCCATCGGGATCGACCATTTTGCCAAGCCCACAGACAGTATGGCCATCGCGGCGGCACAGGGCAAACTGCGGCGCAATTTCCAGGGCTATACAGTCGATGGCTGCGGCACATTGCTCGGTCTGGGTGCCTCGTCCATTTCGCGCTTTGAGACCGGGTTTAGCCAGAACACACCGCAGACCGGCCCCTATTCCAAGATCGTGCGCGGTGAGGAACTGGCCACTGCACGCGGGTACGAGCTGACCCCGGAAGACAAGCTGCGCAGCCGGATCATCGAAATGCTGATGTGCGATTATGCCATTGATTATAAAGAGTTGTCGCTGAGCGATGCACAGCAGGCGATGCTGGCGCCGGCCTTTATGGCGCTGCGGGCGGAATGTGCAGGCCTTTATACCGAAGACGCCGATCGCCTGTCATTGTCGGACGAGGCGCGGCCCTTGGTGCGCCGTTTGGCACATTTCTTTGACACGTTCACCATGGGCAACGTGGGTTATTCGCGGGTCTCCTGAGAGACCCGCCTGCTTGCGCGGGATGGGTTCGGCTCAGGCCGCAAAAGGATCATCCAGAACGCCAATCAGTGGCATCAGGAAATCCCCGTTTGCGGCATCCAGCGCATCCGCAAAGAATGCGTCAATCGCGTCGGTGGAGGCCTCAATGCCCGCCGCCGTGCCATCAAAGAGCGCCATCGCTTCGGCGGCGTCTTCCACGTCGGACATGCCTTTGTGCACGGCGAAATAGGCGCCGATGTCGGTTTTGACCTCCAGGTATTGTTGGTCCGCCGCCTGTTGCGTGATGAATTCGGCGCTGGCGTCATCCGGGGCGTCGGCCCGTGCGCCGCGCAGCACCTCAAGAATGAAATCCGCCCGCTGGACCGACCCATCATCCAGAAGTCCAACCCAGAAGTTGAGCCCTGCCACATCCGGTGTACGGCCCAGCACGTTGTTGTAGACGGTTTCGGCAAATTCCAGATTTGATGTGCCGTCCGGATAGGCCGCGCGGGTTTCATCCTGATCAATGAACAGTTTTGCCATGTCATCAAGGGTCGTTCCATTGTCAAAGGCGGTGGCCCAAAAGAACAGCCCAACCGCATCCGGAGCGCGGTTGAAATAGGCGATGTAAAGCTCGATCACGCTTTCCATCTGGTCTTCGCTCAGGGCGGCGGGACCGGCAAAGGCCCGCAGATCCATATCCCCGCCGTTAAACAAGGCTATGGTGCTGTCAAAGCTGAGAAATTCGATGTCTTGCAGCGTATCGGTGCCATTTCCATCCGCTCGGCGGTCGGCAATGACCATACCACTGCGGCTGATGGTGAGCGTGTGACTTTGCTGTGGGCCGGCAAACTGCGCGGTGTCCACCCCTGCGCCGCCGTTCAGATCATCATCACCCTGCCCGCCGTTCAACGTGTCGTCGCCATCGCCGCCGGATACGTCATCAGGGCCGGTGCTTCCGGTCAGGGTATCATCCGTTGGGCCGCCTTCGACCCGGTCTTTGACAAGCGGTCCGATAGGGCCAAAGCTGGAGCTGGTCAGGGTTTCCTCGGTGCCGTGGCCGTCAGTATAGGCAATCCGCGCTTCGATAAAGGCGTCCAGATCAGCGGGCGTGAGCGTGTATTCGCCTGCCTCGGCACCGGCGATCACCGCACCGTCGCGCAGCCAGACATAGGCGAAGGCCCCCAATCCGTCTGCGTCAGCCACAGCGCTTGTATCCACGCTGATCGTTTTGCCCACTTCGGCGGTGCCGGTCACGACCAGTGCCCCGGTGGGCAGGTCGTTTCTGTTTTCCACCACGCCACTGGCGGCCGAGGTCAGGGTTTCCAATGTGCCAAACCCGTCTTCGTAACTGATTTGCACGTGAATTTCCGCGCCGATATCTTCTGCACCCAGATCATAATTGGCAGTCACGGCATCAGGCTGCACCAGCCCATCACGGAACCAGACAAAGCTGAACGCGCCGGTCCCGTCAGGATCACTGATCCCGGAGGTATCTGCAAATAGTGTGCTGCCTTCTTTGGCCATGCCGGTCAATGTAATCGCGCCTTCGGGGGCATCATTCACGTTCTCGACGGGCGCTGTGGCGGCTGATGTAAGGGTCTCAACCGTGCCATGGCCGTCGGTAAAGCTGACCTGGACCTCGATCGTTTTGCCAATATCGGCGGCTGTCAAAGCATAGCTTGGACCGGTCTGCCCCGGCACCGGATCGCCGTCGCGCAGCCAGACATAGGCAAATGGGCCGAGGCCGTCGAGATCCGCGATGCCGTCCGTTTGGGCGGTCAATATGCTGCCCTCTTGCAAGGAGCCGACCACTTGCGGTTCACCTGTTGCTGGATCGTTCACGTTTTCGATCAGGGCCGTTGTACCGGAGGTCGCTGCCTCGGCATTGCCGAACTGATCATTGAAAGACACCCTCACAGAAATGGCACTGCCGATGTCCGCGGCGGTCAGGACATATTCGTCCTGTGTCGCACCGGCCACGGCTTCGCCATCGCGCAGCCATTGATAGTGGAACGGGCCAAGACCATCCGGATCGGTAAGTCCGCTGGGATCTGCGGTCAATCTCGCACCTTCCTTGGCCTCACCGTAGATGTTGACCGTGCCCGAAACCGGATCGTTTGTATTGGTCACAGGGCCGGTTGGGCCGGACAGCAGAACCTCGCTTGCGCCAAAACTGTCGGTAAAGGCCAGGCGGGCGGCAAAGACCTTGCCAATGTCGGCGGAGGTCAACGCATAGGTTGTGCCGGTCACGCCTGTGTCCTGACCATCGGCGAGCCAGGTGATTGTGTATGGTTCCAAACCATCCTCATCGGCCAGATCGCTGACCGAAGCGGTCAATGTACCGCCCTCGGTCACATTTCCGCCAATGGTGAGCGTGCCACTGGCGGGATCGTTCTGGTTCTCCACGATGGCGGTTGCGCCGCTGATCAGGGTTTCAAGGCTGCCCTGCCCGTCAGTATAGGACAAACGCACTTGCAGTGAGGTGCCAACATCCGCCTGCACGGGCGTGTACTGCGCCGCCGTTGCGCCCGCAATTTCGGTACCGCCGCGCAGCCACTGATAGGAAAACGCGCCCAATCCGTCGGGGTCTGCAATGGTGCCGGTGGCAGCCGTCAAAGATCTTCCCTGCTTTGCCAAGCCGGTGATCTGAACTGTGCCCTGAGGCGCATCGTTGACGTTCTGCACGGGGCCGCTTGGGCCGCTGGTCACGGCCTCGCTGGTGCCTTGCCCGTCAATGTAGGAGACCCGCACCGACATCTGGGCATCCACGTCCTGTTGCCCCAGTTCGTAGGTTTCTGCAGTCGCGCCAGCGACGCTTTGACCGTCCCGCAGCCATTGGTAGGAGAATGCGCCGAGGCCATCCCCGTCTGTCACTGCCGACGCATTTACGCCCAGCGTTTCGCCTTGCGCCGCGATACCGGTCAGGGTGACGCTGCCTTGGGGTGCTGTGTTGGTGTTTTCGACCGCGGCTGTTGCGGTGCTGGTCACGGCTTCTATCGTGCCTTGCCCGTCTGTATAGATGATCCGTAGGGAGATTGTCGCGCCAACGTCGTCTTGTTGCAATTGATAGCTACTGCCGGTTGCGCCGGCGATATCACTGCCGCCCCGCTGCCACTGGTAGGAAAACGCGCCGAGGCCATCTGCATCGGACAGAGCATTTGTATTTGCGCTCAGCGTTGCACCTTCCTGTGGCTGGCCATTGATCTGCACGGTGCCTTGCGGTGCATCGTTGATGTTCTGCACTGCCGCGCTGGCACCGCTGGTCAGGGTTTCCAATGTGCCTTGCCCGTCGACAAAGCTGACCCGCACCGAGATCTGTGTATCCACATCTTGCTGGGACAGTTGATAGCTAACCGATGTAGCACCGGATATTTGCGCGCCATCGCGCAGCCACTGGTAGGAAAAGCCGCCCAACCCGTCGCTGTCAGTGATAGCAGATGTGTCCGCCACGAGGGTCGCGCCCTGCAAGGCCGTTCCCGTGATATCTACCACGCCTTGCGGTGCATCATTCAGGTTCTGTACAGGACTGGTCGCCGCGCTTGTTACGGTCTCAAGTGTGCCTTGCTGATCGGTGTAGCGGACCCGCAGCGCGATGTCGTGGCCAACGTCGGATTGCGTCAGGGCAAAGCTGCTGCCTGTTGCGCCATTGATTACGCCGCCATCACGCAGCCATTGATAGGACAACGCCCCCAGCCCATCGGCATCGGTCAAGGCATTGGTGCGCGCAGAAAGCACGCTGCCTTCTTGCGCGGTGCCGTCGATCTGCACGCCGCCTTGGGGCGCGTCATTGACGTTTTGCACGGTGGCAGTGGCGGCGCTGTTGATGTGTTCGGTTGTGCCTTGCTGGTCGGTGTAGGACACGCGCAGGCTGATGGTTTCGTCCACATCTGATTGGGTCAGGCGGTAACTGCTGCCCGTCGCGCCAGAAATAGCCGCGCCGTCCCGCAGCCATGTATAGTTGAACAGACCAAGGCCATCTGCATCCGACAAGCCAGAGGTCTGCGCGGTCAGCAACACGCCCTGCCGTGCGGTGCCATTGATCGAAATCCCGCCTTCCGGCGCGTCGTTGACGTTTTGCACGGTGGCCGTCAAGGCGCTGGTCAAGGCTTCGTCATAACCGGCCTGGTCTTCGAAGCTGACGCGCAGTGAAATCCGCTCGCCCACATCGGCCTGGCCCAAGGTATAGCTGCTTCCGGTTGCGCCGCTGATCGCGCTGCCATCACGCAGCCATTGATAGGAAAACGCCCCCAGACCGTCGGCATCGGCAATCCCGCTGGTATTCGCCGTCAGGGTCTGGTCTTCGCGGGCGGTGCCGCTGATGGTGACAGATCCGGTTGCCGCGGAATTGCCCGCGGGCACATCGCCTTGCAGTTCGATGTTGGCGGCGGTCAGGGGTGTCCCGCTTTGCGAGCCGTGAAAAATGTCGATGTAGGTGCCGTCAGACAATGTGAGCCGCGAGACATTGGAGAAAGGTTTGGTGATCGAGGCAATCGCCGCATCCGCCGTGGCAAAGCCGCTGTCAATCAGCCGGATCACCTCGGTGCCAAGATCAAAGTCATAGACCGTGTTCTCGCCATCCCCAAGGCCGACGACAAAGGTGTCGGTTCCGCCTTGGCCGAACATCACATCCTCCCCCGCGCCGCCGCGCAGGGTGTCATTGCCTATGCCGCCCTGAAGCTGATCATTTCCGGCATCGCCAAACAATTCATCCGCGCCGGTCTGGCCAAACAATGTGTCTTGCCCGCCGCCGCCGTGTAACGTGTCATCGCCCAGATCACCCTGGATCTGATCGTTGCCGCCCAGACCGTCGATGAGATCACCGATGATGGTGCCAAAAATCGTTTCGCCCCCGCCAGTGGCGATGTCAGGTTGAGATCCCTGCGCGGTGTAGCCTGTGACCTCGTAACCGATATCGGCAAGGATGGCTTTATCCACTTCGCTCAGCAGTACGCGTGTACCCGTGGTCAGCATCGGATCGAGCGATACGGTATCACCGTCAAATCCTTCTTCGACGTGGCTGTGATCATCGTGCAGAGGCACAGCTGCGCCGCCGTTCACCGAACGGGCATTGGTTCCGGTAAAGGTTTCGCCCGATACCAGCGCATCAAACGCACCAGAGGTGCCAATGCCAAGGATATGGCCGATCTCATGCACCGCGACCGACAGGAAATCGTTCTGCCCCGCAGAGGGTGCGCCAAGGCCAAAGTTCCAGTTCGTGCCGGTGTCAAATGTCAGCGTGCCTGCCCAGGGCTCAAAGTCGCTGACCGCACCTTGGCCGCGAAAATCATCGCTGATCCGCGCTGAAAAGATATCGCCGGATGCCGAATACCCCGATGGTCCCGCGTATCCCAAGGTGGAGCCGCCAAGCGAGGCCGCGCCCACGAACACAATCAGGTCATCAACGGCCTCGGTCAGGGTGATGGTTTCCTGGGTCACGCCATTTGTTGGATTGGTGATGTCGAAAGAGATACCCGCCTGCACGTCGTCAAAGTCGTCACCGATGACGCTTTCCCAAAGACGGGCCGCTTCCTCGAGGGTGGCACGGCGGCTGGCGTCCGAGAAAAACCCATTCGTGTCAAAGCGATAGTCAAACTTGATCTCAAACGACATGTCGTAAACCCTTAATCATCAATCCGGCGCCTTTGCGCCCAGGTGCACCCGCGCAACCGGCCCCGTCTTGCATCACACATTCGCAAAACCGGCCCGCAAAAACGCCCAAGCGTCTGTGACCATGATCGAAAAAGTTGACGAAAAGATGTTCCAAATCGTGCTTGGGCACAGAAAATAGATAAACGTGACCACAACGCCAGTGCAGCCTGCGCCGTCGGCGAATATCGGCATAGTGGAGATGTCCCTCGGCAAATTGCCGCTGTCGAAATCCTTGGAGGCGGTCAGTCCAGAACCACCGCCACCAGCCCGACGAAATCACCCATTTTAACCAGCCCCGGCACATGACGTGCCGCCAGAATGCCGCTGCGCCCTGCAGTGCAAATCTGTGGCGCAACGCCGGTACGGTCTGCCGGCCAGATGCGGGCAATCGGTTGCCCCTCAGTCACTGAATCCCCCATGTCCCGAAGGTATTCGATCATCCCCGCAGTTTCCGCAAAGTGAAAACAACTGGCATCCGGCATGTCGATATTGATGGTTGGATCCTGCGTCATCTCACCTTGCAAAATACCACTGTGGATCAACAGGTTGCGGATTCCCTTGCGGGCGATGGCGACACTTCGGGCGGTGGATGTGCCCGCGCCGCCCAATTCGGTTGTGACAAAGACCTTGCCCTGGTTTTCGACCTCGGTGTCAAACATGCCAACGTTGTCGATCTCCAGCATTCGCGCCGAATAGGGCGCGTTGAACGCCTGCATCGCGGCCATGCAAGCCGCCTCCTGGGTTTTGTCCTCCAGCACGTGCGCCGCCGCGAAGGGCAGAAAATCCAGCGTGCTGCCGCCTGAATGGAAATCCAGCACCACATCGGCCAGCGGCACCAGCCGGGTTGCGATAAAATCGCAGATCTTGGCGGTGGCGTTGCCATCGGGCTGGCCCGGAAAGCTGCGGTTCATATTGGCCCCGTCAATGGGCGAGCACCGCTTGCCCGCCGCAAAGGCAGGCATGTTCATCATCGGCAGGATGATCACCCGGCCGGTGATCTGATCGGGGGTCAGCGTCACCGCCAGATCCTGAAGCGCAATGGGCCCTTCGTATTCATCGCCGTGATTGGCCCCGGTCAACAGCGCGGTTGGCCCCGTCCCATTGGCAATCACCGTGATCGGGATCATCACAGAGCCCCAGGCGCTGTCATCGCGGCTGTAGGGCAGCTTGAGAAAACCATGATGCACGCCCTGCGCATCCAGCGGGATTGTGGCGCTGATCGGATTGGCCGTCATCGTTTCACCCACAACTCACGCGGGGTGTTGCACAGGCATTCATGGCCCGTTTCAGTGATCAGGATCGGCTCCGTGATTTCCAGCCCGCCATCATCAAGCCAGAGCGCGGGCATAAAGTGGAAGGTCATCCCCGGCTCCAGCACAGTGGTGTCGCCGCGCCGGAACGAGATGGTACGTTCGCCCCAATCGGGGGGATAGCTTATTCCGATGGCATAACCGCAGCGGCTGTCTTTCTCAAAACCCGCCTTGTTGAGCGTGGCATTGAATGCGTTGGCAATGTCCTGGGCCTGATTGCCCGGCTTTGCCTGTTCCAACCCAGCCTCAATGGCATCGAGAACCGCGCTTTCCGCATCACGGTATTTCTGCGGCACATCGCCAAGGAACAGCGTGCGCGATTGCGGACATTGATAGCGCCGGTGAGCGCCTGCGATTTCAAAAAAAGTCGCCTCGCCCTTCTGCATCGGGCGGTCATCCCACGTCAGATGCGGCGCTGTGGCATCAAGGCCCGACGGCGCCATTGGCACAATCGCCGGATAATCCCCCCAATGCCCTTCAGCCCCGCGAATGGCAGTTGCGTAGATCTCTGCGATCAGATCGTTCTTGCGCAATCCCGGTTCGGCCAATTCGAGGACACGTTCATGCATGACTTCGACAATACGCGCAGCGCGGCGCATGTATTCAATCTCAGTCTGGGATTTGACCGCCCGTTGCCAATTGACCAAACCTGTCGCATCGGCGAACCGCGCCTCCGGCAATGCACCGGTCAGTGTCATATGCGCCTTGGCGGAATAGTAATAGTTGTCCATCTCAACGCCAATTCGCGCATTTGACAGCCCAAGTTCGTTCAGCAAGCCCGCCAGATCGGACATTGGATGTTTGTCGGGATTTTGCACATAGGTGTCATCGTAGCCGCGAATGTGGTCCGCGCCGTCCATGAATACCGTGCGCCCCGCGCCCACCGCATCCATCGCCCTGCCCCACCAGACCGGATCGCCCGATTGTGTCAGGACCACACCCTGATAAACGTAGAAGGACCACCCGTCATAGCCCGTCAGCCAAGACATATTGGATGGATCGCAGACCACAATGGCCTCAAGTCCGGCGGCGTCCATCGCGGTGCGGGTTTTGGCAATGCGGCGGCGATATTCATCATCAGAGAAGTTTTTATCAAATGTTGTCATGGGCTTGTTCCGGTCAAATCCGCGCGGGCCTGTCCCGCCTCCCGATTAGATTTTCCTGATTTGTTGCAATTGACAAGCGCCCATGTTGCACCGACATGATCACCCTCATGAAATCACCGCGCCTTGATAAGACCGATATCGCCATTCTAGCCCTGCTGTCGCGCAATGGCCGGATCAGCAAAAGCGATCTGGCCCGCAAGGTCGGGCTTCGGCCCACGGCGTGCTGGGAGCGGATGCAGCGGCTTGAAGAAAACGGCGTCATCACAGGCTACCGCGCAGAGTTCCATTTGCGCGCCATCGGCCCGTCTATCACGGTCTTTGTCACGGTTGAGCTGGGCGCGCATCGTGCTGAAAATTTTGACAAATTTGAACGCGAGGTGGCCCGCCATGATGAGATCACAGGCTGCTGGGCCTTGGGCGGCGGCTTTGATTATCTGTTGCAGGTCGTGAGCCCCGATATCGACAGTTACCAGCGCCTGATAGACACGCTTTTGGATCAACGTGCGGGGGTGACGCGCTACTTTACCTATATCGTGACCAAGCCTGTCAAAGACGGCCCGCCACCCTTTGATCTGCTCAGCGGGGGCTGAGCGCAATCCGATGATTTTTTGGGATCAGAACCGATTTGCCGAAAAATCATCGCCGCGCCGCAGGCTAGGTCAAACCCAATGAGGCAACACATCTGCCAAGACAAAGACCAAAGGACCGGCCATGACAGACACACGCAGCAACGACCAGCTTAGCCAGTGGGACCACGATCACTTTTTCCACCCTTCGACCCATCTGGGCCAGTTTGCCCGCCGCGAAATGGGCAACCGGATCATCACCGGGGCCGAGGGGGTTCATATCACGGACCGCGAGGGCAACCGGTCGCTGGATGCATTTGCCGGACTTTATTGTGTGAACGTCGGATATGGCCGCACCGAGATCGCCGAGGCCATTGCCAAACAGGCGCATGAACTGGCCTATTACCATTCCTATGTGGGGCACGGTACCGAGGCCTCCATCACCCTGTCACGGATGATTGCAGAGCGTGCGCCCGAAGGGATGAACCACGTCTATTACGGGCAAAGCGGATCTGATGCCAATGAGACCAACATCAAATTGGTCTGGTACTACAACAACATCCTTGGCCGCCCGCAGAAGAAAAAGATCATCTCGCGCTGGCGCGGTTATCACGGCTCGGGGCTGATGACCGGCTCTCTGACCGGATTGGGATTGTTCCACAACAAGTTTGATCTGCCGCTGTCGCAAGTGGTGCACACCGAAGCCCCCTATTACTATCGCCGCGATGATCTGTCCCAGACCGAAGCACAGTTCACCGCCCATTGCGCGGCAGAACTTGAGGCGTTGATTGAGCGTGAGGGGCCAGACACCATCGGCGCCTTTATCGGCGAGCCGGTTTTGGGCACAGGCGGCATTGTTCCGCCCCCTGCCGGATACTGGGAAGCGATTCAAGATGTATTGAACAAACACGATATCCTGTTGATCTCGGACGAGGTCGTGACCGGCTTTGGCCGTTTGGGCACCATGATGGGATCGGATCACTACGGGATGAAGCCTGATCTGATCACCATCGCCAAAGGTCTGACCTCGGCCTATGCACCGCTGTCCGGCTCCATCGTGTCGGACAAGATGTGGAAGGTGCTGGAGCAAGGCACCGATGAAATCGGCCCCATTGGCCATGGCTGGACCTATTCGGCGCATCCCATCGGCGCAGCAGCGGGGGTGGCCAACCTCGAATTGCTGGACCGGCTGGATCTGGTGGCCAACGCGGGCAGCACCGGCGCGCACCTGAACGCCGCGATGGCGGCGGCACTGGGCACCCACGCCCATGTGGGCGAGATCCGCGGCGAAGGGATGCTTTGTGCGGTCGAGCTGGTGAAGGATCGTGATGACCGGATCTATTTCGATGCCGCTGAGAAAGTCGCACCACGGATCGTGGCAAGGATGCTGGAACTGGGCGTGATTGCCCGCGCCATGCCGCAGGGCGACATCATCGGCTTTGCCCCGCCGTTCTGCCTCACCCGATCCGAAGCGGACCACGTTGTCGGCGTGACCCACCGGGCCATCACTGACATTCTGGGCTAAACAACCAGCGGGCGGCGATCAATCGCCGTCCGCCACCCCTGCGGCCCGTGCCCGCGCCCGCCGTGCACGATAGCTGGGCAGCACCACGAGGATCGCGGCAATCACCAAAAGGCCAAGCGTCATGGGCCGTTCCCAGATAAACCCGATACCGTCATAAAGCTGCATGGAGCGGGCGAAGTTGTTCTCAAGCATGCCGCCCAGAATGAACCCGATCAGCAGCGGAGCCAGCGGATAATCGGCAAACTTCAGCGCCGTGGCACAGATGCCAAACCCGACCAGCAAAAGCAGCTCTGTTGCATTGTTCTGGCCGATGTAGGCCCCCATCAGTGTAAAGAACAAAATGAACGGGATCAGATAGTTGCGCGGGATCGACAGCACCTTGGCGATATAGGGGATCAAGGGCAGGTTCAGGATCAACAACACCAGATTGCCAATGAACATCGACATGATCACCGCCCAGAAAATCTGCGGCTCGTCGATCATCAGGCGCGGCCCCGGCGAGACATTGAGCGCGATCAGAGCCCCCAGCAGGATCGCCGTGGTACCAGAGCCGGGAATGCCCAACGTCAGCAGCGGCACGAAAGATCCGGTACAGGCGGCGTTGTTGGCGGTTTCGGGCGCGGCGAGGCCTTTGATCGACCCTTTGCCAAATTCCTCTTGCTCTTCCTTGGTGGCGATATTGCGTTCCACAGCGTAACCTAGAAAGCTGGCGATTGTGGCGCCTGCACCGGGCAGAACCCCGATGAAGAACCCCTGCAAAGATTGCCGACCGATCACCGGCGCGATGGCGCGGGCCTCGCTGCGGGTGATGCGCAGGTCTTTGATCTTGCCGTCGCCGCCACCTTGGGTGGTTTTGGGCTTCAGCACCAGAAACAGCGCCTCTGGCAGGGCGAACATCGCCATCGCCAGCGTGATAAAGCCAAAGCCCGATTGCAGGTCCATCACCCCCATGGTGAAGCGCGGCAGGTTAAAGAGCGCCCCTTCGCCCACGGTCGCCATGATCAGGCCCAGCACGGTCATCATCATCGCCTTGGCCACCTGCCCCGTGCCCGCAAAGGCCGCGATGGCCGACAGACCCACCACCATCAGGGCGAAATACTCCGCCGAATGGAAAAGCAGCGCCACCGAGGACAGCATCGGCGCAAAGACCATCAGCAGCAATGCACCGATTGTACCACCGGCAAAGCTGGCGATGGCGGCAATGGTCAGGGCCTTGCCGGCCTTGCCCTGTTTCGCCATCGGATAGCCATCAAAGCTGGAGGCCACGGTGCCCGCCACCCCCGGCGCATTCAGCAGGATCGAAGAGGTCGAACCGCCAAAGATCGCGCCGTAATAAACTCCGGCCAGCAGGATCAGCGCCGCGGAAGGATCACCCATTGAAATTGCCACCGGGATCATAATCGCGATGATCGACATCGGGCCAAGGCCGGGCAGCATGCCGATGAATGTCCCGATCAGACAACCACCGATGACCATCAACAGGTTTTGCAGGGAAAGGGCCGTTTGCAGGCCAATCAGAAGTCCTTCGAGCATGTCATCACCCTCCGAAAAAGCCGGGCAAGGGGCGCATGTAGATGCCCAAGACCTGTTGCACCAGATACCAGACCACCACAGCCGTCAGCACCGAAACCGGCACCATCACATGCCATTTGCGTTCGCCAAGAATGAACGATCCCAGAATGAGAAATGCACCGGTGGAGAACAGAAACCCAAGCGGCCGCAGGCACAGCGCATAGGCCACCATCAGCGCCAGCAGCAAGATCGCCTGACCCAAATGGTAATCCCCCAAGCGGCGGTAATCGATCTCACCGACTTGGGTTTCGCTTTTCTCCAGCCCCAGCAGGATAATCAGCGAGGCAAGAATGCCCAGCACCGACAGAACTTTGGGAAAGGTGCTTGGCCAGATTGGGTTGCGCTTCATAAAGGGGGCAAGGCTGCCGTCCATTGTGAACCATGCGGTGTACCCATAAGTCAGGCAAATTCCGAGCAATATCAGTGCGATCCAGCGATCAAGCGCCATCGTCCCATCCCCCCTTTGGTGATGCAGGGCGGCGTACCGCCCTGCCATGTTCAGCCTTTGTTAAAGAAAGCCGAGCTTTTTCATCAGATCACCGATGACCTTTTCCTGATCTTCTAGGAAAGCGCGGAAATCATCGCCGGAGTTGTGGATGTTGACCCAACCGTTGCGGGCGCGCACGGCCTCCCATTCAGGTGTGTCATACATTTTGGCCAGCGCATCTTGGTACATCGCCACTTTGTCTGCAGGCAGACCCGGCGCACCAAAGAACCCGCGCCAGTTCACAAAGCTGGTGTCGATGCCCTGCTCTTTCATAGTCATTGCATCCGCTGCGGCAGCCACACGTTCATCGGCTGTCACACCGATAATCTTGACCTCGCCCGCCTTGGCCAGATCCACCGCTTCGGAAAAGCCGGTCGAAAGCGCGGCAATCTCGCCTGACAGCAGCGCCGCCATGGCCTTGCCGCCCGCGTCATAGGGGATGTATTTGACGCCAAGCGCGTCTTTGCCCGCCGCTTCCATCACCATGGCCGCAACCAAATGGTCCATGCCGCCGGGAACAGAGCCGCCGCCGATAGTCGTGGCAGAAGGATCCGCGTCATAGGCCGCCAGCAGATCCGCCATGGAATTGATCGGGCTGTCCTTGCCCACAACAATCGCCGCGTAGTCACCGATGGTGCCCGCCACCAAGGTCAGATCGCGGAAGTTATGCGGGAACACGCCCGTCAGCGAGCGGATCACGATGGGTGTGGAGTTGACCATCAGCGTGCCGTGGTTGCTTTCGGCGTTCTCGATCAGATAGCCGATGGCCTTGCCGCCGCCGCCACCTGACATGTTTTCGTAAGACGCGGTGCCCACAAGGCCCGCGCCGGTCAGTGCCTCGCCGGTACCACGTGCGGTGCCATCCCAGCCGCCGCCAGCACCGCCGGGGATCAAGAAGTGAATGCTGTCGAGCACCTTGTGGCCATCCGCCATCGCAGGTGCGCCAAAGCTAAGCGCGGCAACGGCAGCGCCAATCAGGGCGCGGCGGCCCAGTTTCAATGTGGTCATGTTGTCCTCCCATTTGACATCTGGCCGCAGCACGGCTCAGTTGAAGGAAGACTAGAACGCCAACCTGACACAAACCTGACACGTCACAAGAAGGCCGCGCCGCGCCATGAAATTTCTGTTGGTCGAAGACAATGCCGAGCTGGCCAAGGCGATTTCGTCGCGGATGAAGTTCGACGGCCATGTTGTTGATCACGCGGACAAACTGGGCGATGCCATCGCCTTTTCCGAGACCGGTGAATATGATCTTATCCTGCTCGATATCATGTTGCCGGATGGCGACGGGCGCAGCTTTCTCAAACAACACAGATCGGGGGGACAGGACACGCCGGTGATCGTTTTGACCGCCCGCAGTCAGGTGTCCGACAGAATCAGCATGCTCGATCTTGGGGCCGACGATTATGTGACCAAGCCGTTTGACCACGCCGAATTGCAGGCCCGGTGCCGCGCAGTGCTGCGCCGCAAGGCGGGCAAGGGCAAGACAGAGATTGAGCTGGGCGGCGCGGTGTTTGATCCGGTGGCCGGCACCCTCCAGATCGGCGGCGCAGCGATTGGTCTGCGCAATCGCGAATTGCGTCTGCTTGAATTGTTCATGAATGCACCGGGGCAGATTTTCTCCAAACAAAAGCTTTTTGATCGGCTGTTTTCCATTGATGACGACGCCAGCGAGAACGCGATTGAGGTCTATGTCGGGCGTCTGCGCAAACATCTTGAAGGCAGCGATCTGCGCATCACCACGTTGCGCGGGCTGGGCTACAGGCTTGACCATGGTTGAGGCGGTGCCTGTCTCCGGATCGCTGCGCGGACGGCTTATGATCACCCTTATTGGCGGCGCGGCGGTGCTGGCGCTGCTGCTGTTTCTGGCCCTGCGCAGCTATGCCGCGCAGGTCGCACAGGAGGGTCAGGACAGCATTCTGCGCGCCTCTGTCGCTTCTATTCTGGATGCCGCCGTGCTGCGACGCGGACAGGTGGAGATCGACATTCCCTATGCGTCCTTTTCCATGCTCAGCACCGCCTCTGATGATCGGGTGTTCTACGCGGTACATCAGGACCAGTCCTTGGTTTCAGGCTATGAGGGGCTCTTGCCCAAAGCAGACAGCCAAACAGCGCAAGACGGTTTTCAAACCGTTGAATTCCTGAACACGTCCCTGCGTCTTGCAACCGCATCGCGCATGCTGGTGGGGGAAAGCGAACGCACGCAGATCACAGTCTCCGTGGGCCAGACCCAAGACGCGCTGGCCGGAACGCTCAACCGGATTTCGCGCAATGCGGCCTATTTTGGCGCGGGGTTCTTTGCGCTGGCTGTTGTGCTGTCGCTCTGGGCGACCTCCGCCACCATTGGCCAGCTCAAACGCCTGACCACCTCCGTGGCGCGGCGCGGCCCGCAAGACCTCAGCCCGTTTGCCAAGCCGGTGCCGTCAGAGATGCTGCCGCTGGTGCAGTCCCTCAATTCACTGATGGGGCGGTTGGATCATTCGCTCAAGCAATCGGAGGATTTCATCGCCGAAGCCGCGCACCGCGTGCGCACCCCCCTTGCCACCGTGCGGTCCTATGCCGAGGCGACGCTGCAACGGGTCAACCGTGGTGAGAACCGCGAGGCATTGCGGTCGATGATCCGCGCGATTGATGAGAGTTCGCGCGCCGCGGGGCAGTTGCTGGATCATGCGATGATCACCTTTCGCGCCGATCATCTGGACCGGCAGGACATTGATTTGGTTGAATTGGTGCAGGATCTGGTCCTGCGCCTGACACCCGTTGCGGATATGCGCGATGTCGATCTGCGGGTCCATGGCGCGGCGCAACTGCCCTATTCAGGTGATCCGATCCTGCTGCAGAACGCCATCCGCAACGTGATCGACAACGCGCTGAAATATGCCCCGACAGAAAGCGCGGTGGACATCACACTGACCGGCGATCCGGTAAAGCAGATCCAGGTTTGCGACCAGGGTCCGGGGTTTCCCCCTGCGGAAATCGATACGCTGGCTGCCCGGTTCAAACGCGGTAACAACGCGGAGGGGATCATTGGATCCGGACTGGGCCTGACCATTGCGCAGGACGTGGCCTTGGCCCATGGCGGCACATTGAACCTGTCAAACCGGGTGGAGGGCGGCGCATGCGTATCCTTGCAGTTCTAGTTCTGTTGCTTTGGCCCGTGGTAGGATTGGCACAAGACTGGGAAGATCAGCAGCTATTTGAAGGCAGCGTCGCAAGCCAGACACTGCGGGTGTTGTCCAGCACCGACACCTCATTTTTTGCACCCATCATCCAGCGGTTCTTGCGTGAACAGCCGGGATGGGCCATCGAATACTTCGTGCATAGTACTGCCGAGATTGACCGGCGTTTCCGCGAAAACCCCGATGGCTATGATTTGGTGATCTCAAGCGCGATGGATTTGCAGCTTAAACTGGCCAATGATGGATATGCCCTGCAGATCAATGACATAAGCCACCCCGATTGGGCGCAATGGCGGCAGAGCCTGTTTGCCTTTACCACGGAACCGGCAGCGATCGTGATCAACCGAACCGCCTTTGCCGGACATGAGATGCCCCAGACCCGCCAAGATCTGATCCGGGCGTTGCGGGCGCGGCCGGAGCAGTTTCGCGGACGTTTGGGCACTTATGATGTGCGCGAGTCTGCGCTTGGCTATCTGTTTGCCACGCAGGACGCCCGCGCATCCGAAACGTTCTGGCGGCTGATGGAGGTGATGGGCGGACTTGATATCCGGCTTTATTGCTGTTCGGGCGAGATGATTGACGATCTTTATTCCGGCAAGATTGCTGTCGCCTACAATGTATTGGGCAGCTATGCGCTGGCGCGGCGTGACACCCATGATGCGCTTGAGATCATCTTGCCGTCTGATTTTCCGACCACGATGATGCGCACGGCCTTTGTGCCCAGCCGTGCCAGCCATCCGCAAATGGGCGCTGAGTTCATCCGCTATCTCATTGCGCTGCAGTCGGCCGGGACGCCCCAGGATTTCCCCCTGCCCCCGCTCAACTTGGAACAAGGCAGCATTGCACAATCCACCATCGCACTGGAGCCTGCGTTGATGACCTATCTTGACCGGCTCAAGCGGCGCACGTTTCTCAAGGAATGGCAAAGCGCGATCATTCAGGACCGCTGAAAACCTGCCTCAGGATTTGCCGCCAAAGCCGGGCACGCGGCCGGTAAACAACGACCACAAGACAACGACCATATAGGCAAGGCACAGCACCACGAGGGTGGTCCAGACATAGGTCAGCACCGCCGCCGCCACGACCGCCACGCCAACAAGGTAGTATTTGACATTGTGGCGCGAGACCTTGGTGGTCTTGAACGACCATGTCGGCACCCGGCTGATCAGCAGCAGACCAATCACCACCATATAGGCACAGATCACCAGCTCCGGCAGGACCAGCGTATTGGGAAAGGCAAAGGTCGCGAACATCGGCAGCAGGACCAAAAGCGCGCCTGCGGGGGACGGCACGCCCGTGAAATGCGGACTGGGAGGCTGGTCGGTTTCGGCCTTGCTGGACACGTTGAACCGCGCCAGTCGCACCACGCAGCAGACCGCAAAGACCAGAACCGAAAACCATGCGGCACTGTTCATGTCTTGCAGCGCCCAGAAATACAGGATCAGCGGCGGCGCAACCCCGAAGTTCAGAAAATCGGCCAGTGAATCGAGTTCCGCACCCATGGCGCTGTCGCTGCCCAAAAGCCGCGCCATGCGGCCATCAAGACCGTCCAGAACACCGGCCACTACAATCAGCTGCACCGCAAAAACGAAATTGCCCTGAACCCCATAACGAATGGCCGACAGACCGGCGCAAATCGCCGCAATGGTGAGCATATTCGGGATCAGCTGGACCAGCGAAAACTCACCCTTGGTCTTTTCAGGAAGATCGCCCATCCGTTTGCTCATGCGCCCTCTTCGGTCGCGGCGGGCAGTTCGGCCAACACCGTTTCGCCCGCGATCATGGTTTGGCCAATGCGGACCATCGGCTCGACCCCTTTGGGCAAATAGACATCCAGCCGCGAGCCAAAGCGGATCAGGCCAAAGCGTTCACCGCGCTGCAAGGTTGCGCCGGGTTCGACAAAACAGACGATGCGCCGGGCCACCAGGCCGGCGATCTGTACCACGGCCAGTTCCTGCCCGTTGTCCATCTTGACGCAAAGGCTGTTGCGTTCGTTGTCCACGCTGGCCTTGTCCAGCGAGGCATTGAAAAACTTGCCGGGGCGATAGCTGACCGCGCGGATTTCGCCGGAAACCGGCGTGCGGTTCACGTGGCAATTGAACACGTTCATGAATACGCTCACACGGGTCAGCGCCTCATCCGGCATGCCCAGTTCCGCGGGCGGCACCGCAGGTTCAATCAGGGAAATCACGCCATCGGCAGGGCTGATGATCAGTCCCGGACGGTCCGGCGTGACCCGTTCAGGATCGCGGAAAAAGTAATAGCACCACACCGTCAAGCCAACGCCGATCCAACCCAGAAAGGTCGAAAACACGAACATGACAAACGTGACAGCCGCAAATATGGCAACAAATTTGGTGCCTTCAGGGTGCATTGGTTTGATGAAGGTGCCCATCATTTGCATGGCGTCTTTTCCTTGTGGCAGGTACCGCATCCCTCATAAGGCGATTGGGCAAGAGTGCAAGGGTATTCACACCGGCCTCAGGTCAACCACCTTGGCCGCGCCGCAGCGTCAGGCAGGTGGACCAGATGTGTCAGCCCCGCATTGAGCCGTCCCCAATTCCCACCATCCCGCAGCAGCGCCGCTGGCCATGATGTGGTTCGCGCCATTGCCGTTTCAAGGCTGTCACCGGCTTGTTCCGTCAAAACCGCGATGGCGCGGGTCAAATCCAGATGCGCCCCGGCCAAGGTGCCATCCGCCAGCGTCAGCCGGTCACCGCAACGTCGGATTTCGCGGCCATTGAGGGCAAAGCTGTGCACGTCGCTGCCAGCTGTGGCCATGGCATCTGTCACGGCAAATATCCGATCCTTGCGCCCCTTGGCCCGCAGCGCCAGACGCATGGTTGCGGGATGCACGTGAATGCCGTCGGCGATCACCCCGGCAAAGACATCGTCCTGATCCAGCACGGCCCCTACCAGACCGGGGGCGCGGTTGGTCAGCTGGCTCATGGCGTTGAACAGATGCGTTGCGCCTTTCGCGCCCGCATCAAAAGCGGCCATGCAGGTCTCGTAATCCGCATCGGTATGACCAAGGAAAACAACAACGCCAGCGTCTGACAGGGTTTTGATCTGCGCCAAGCTGGCGTTTTCAGGGGCCAGCGTGACCTTGAGGGTGGCAATGCGATCAGCTGCCCGCAGCAGCATCTGCAAATCCTCGTCCTCCATAGGCCGGATCAGCGCCCCGTCATGCGCGCCCTTGCGGGAAGCCGCCAGATGGGGCCCTTCGAGATGCAGGCCGACGATACCCGGCAATCTGGTCGCTTGCGCCTCGATCACGGCGGCAATTGCCGCCTCCGTCCGGGCACGGTTGTCCGTGATCAGCGTGGGCAACAAGGCGGCTGTGCCCAGCGCGGCATGGGCCGCTGCCATCTGCTGTAGGGTTTCCACCTTGGGCGCGTCATTGAACATCACGCCGCCGCCACCGTTGACTTGCAAGTCCACATATCCCGGCATGATCGTTCCACCTGCCAGATCGGTCGCAACGCAGCCTTCCGGCAATGGTCCTTCGGGCACCGCCGCCACCTGCCCCGCTGCATCTGCAATCAACATATGCCCCCGGTGCAAGGTTTCTCCGTCATGGATGTTTGCGCCCAAAAAGGCCTGGCTGGGTTTCAACATCGTTGGCCGGTATCCTTGCGGCGATCTGCATCACTTTGGATCTAGCACATCCAGTGCCGAGCCTGCCAGTGGCCCGATGCCAAATCCACAGGGTCAGGCCGTTTGTGCGCGGGCGATAATCTGCCTCATATGAACGACATAGCTTTCGGGCAGGTCCAGTTCGTCCAGCCCCTTGAGGATCGGGCGCACATAGTCGTCACTGGGTGCAATCATGCGGGTCAATCCGGGTATTTCATAGGTCACCGAGGGCACCTCATTGCCATCTGCATCAATGAGCGTGATCTCTTTGCGGGCCCACATATCCTCTGACACGGCGGCTTGATCCAGCTTTTCCATGTCATCTTGGCTCAACTCATATTGGATCCCGTACATGACATCATCGGGAGCCACATCCAGCGTGCATCCGGTCACGCCATCGCGTTTGCACGCTCCAAAGCCCATCCGGTATCCCTTGAGTTTCATAATCCCCAAAGGTTTGGCGGAGGGGGCAAACTTTTGCATGCCTTCGACATCCAGAAGTGTCCCGTAGGCAAAGTAATTCATGTGTTGTTCCTTTCGTTCATCTTATTCAACCGTTTAAAAACTTGTTTAATGGCCACATCGTGCCGCACCCGGACCGCGCCCATTTCTGCGCGGGGGGCGGCGAAACCGGTTCACCCAAGCGCCGAGGCAACGCTCCATTTTTCTGGGCGGGCGGCCTGCACGCGAATATTTTCGATGTCGGCAATTCGGTGACAGGCCGCGCGATGCCCTTCCGCGACCTGCTGCATTTGCGGGAAGGTCTGGTGGCATTGATCTTGCGAAAACGGGCATCGCGGCGCAAAGCGGCAGCCCCTGGGTGGATCCACCAGATCAGGCGGCGTGCCGGGGATGGCAATCGGCTCTGCCTCGCTGTCCAGATCAGGAAGGGAGTTTTTCAGCCCCAAGGTATAGGGATGAAACGGCGTGTTCACGACTTGGGCTGTTGGCCCCTCTTCGACGATGACACCGCCATACATCACCGCCATGCGGTCACAGTTTTCGATCACCAGCGCCAGATCATGTGTGACCAGCAGGATGGAAAAGCCGAACTGGGTTTGCAGATCACGGATGCGGCGGAAGATCTGGTCCTGGACAATGACGTCAAGCGAGGTTGTCGGCTCATCCGCCAGGACAACAGAAGGGTTCAGAACCAATGCCATCGCAATGATCGCCCGTTGCCGCATGCCGCCCGAAAACTGATGCGGGAATTCGCGAAAGCGTTTGGGGTCGACACCGACAAGTTCGAACAAGTCTTTGGCGCGTGCCGTTGCCTCACGGCGTGAGACATTCTCGTGCGCCTTGATGGCATCAATGATCTGATCGCCCACCCGATGCACGGGATCAAGCGCATTCAAAGCACTTTGGGTGATCATCGACATGTCTTTCCAGCGCCGCTGACGGCGGCGTTCCGGGGTGGCGGCAATCATGTCCTCCCCGTTCAGACAGACCGCTCCGGACAGGATCTCTGCGTTGCCAGGCAGAACCCCCATGACCGATTTCAAGAAGGTACTTTTGCCGCAGCCGGATTCGCCGACCAGACCAAGGTTTTCACCAGCCTCAAGGGTAAGGTGCACCCCCTGCAAGGCGGCGGCAGGGCCGCGGTCAGTGCGATAACGAACGGACAGATCAGTGACGGACAGGCGCGGGTTTGCCATGATCAAAGCCCCCGCAGGCGCGGATTGACCGCTTCTTCATAGGCGCGTCCGATGAAATAGACGGAACTGACCAACACCATGATCGCGGCCCCCGGAGGGATCACCCACCATGGGGCGCGGTACATCATCTGGCTGGCGAAGGCCTGATAGATCACCGATCCCCAGCTGACGACTTCGGGATCGCTGTAGCCCAGAAATCCGATGCTGGCCTCGGTGATGATGGCCCATGCCAGCGCAAAGGCGATGTTCACCAATGCCAATGGCAGGATGTTGGGGGCAATTTCGCGGTAAATGATGGTCCAATCACTGGCACCGGACACACGGGCGGCGGCAATAAACGGCATCTCCTTGAGCGACAGCACCTGCGCCCGGATCACCCGCGCGGTGGACCGCCACATCACAAGGGTCATGGCAAAGATAATGGTCCAGATGCTGCGCCCCGAAATCGAGAGCACCACAATGATGAAGGGCAAGAAGGGCAAGCCCAGAAATACGTCTGTTATGCGCATCAGGATGGCGTCGGTCTTGCCGCCGAAATAGCCGGAAATCAGTCCGACGTTGACGCCGATGACCACGACGCCCAGCGCTGTCAGCACTCCCACCAGCATCGCGGGCCTTGCGCCCCACAAGATCTGGCTGAACACATCCCGGCCCAGCGCCGTGGTGCCAAGCCAATGATCCAGCGATGGCGGGGCCAATCGCACCAGTTTGCCCGCCGCGTCATAGTTACGCTCCATCGGGTCAAAGGGCGCGATGAGCGGCCCAAAGATCGCCATCAGGGCGCAGAAAACAAAGATCCAGAAAGCGATCTTGCCAGACCAGGTCTGATGCACGGTGCGCAAGAAGTGCCGGGCAAAGGCAACCGGCCCTTTTTCAAAACGCGCCTCGCTGGCCGCCATCTGTGTTGCGGCGATATCGGCGGTGATCTCAGTCATAAACAATCCTCGGATCCAAAAGCCCATAAAGAAGATCAGCCGCAAAGGTGCCCAGCACCGTCAATACGGCAATCAGGAAGAAAGCGGCCTGCACCACCGGATAATCCGATGTCTCGACGCCCTGGATCATCAGCAATCCCAGCCCTGGCCATGAAAACACGGTTTCGATCACGACAGAGCCTGCGACAGCCCAGCCAAGGATCATCGGGATCGTGGTCGCCACTGGCAGCATGGAATTGCGCGCCGCGTGGTGAAACAGGATGCGGCGTTCCTTCAGCCCTTTCATACGGGCCAGTTCGATAAAATCCTCGCCGATCGTGCCCAGCATGCTGGAGCGCATCAGCAGCAGAGGGAAACAGATCTGATAGGCGGTATTGACCATGAAGGGCAGTGCCAGATGGTGCAGGAAATCCTTGGAAAAATACATCGCCAGCGTCGGGTCCGGGAATGCACCGGGGGTAACGATATGGCCCGCTGGAAACCAGTCCAGCCAAAGTGAGAACACCAAGATCGCCAGCATCGCGACCCAGAACACTGGTGCCGATTGAAAGGCCGTGGCCGCAAACACCACAGAGAACTCTGCCTTGCCGCCACGCCACCATGCCATCACCGCGCCGATGATCATGCCCAACCCATAGGCCGCTATGAGCGACGGCAGGATCAGCATGATGGTGTTCATCAGCCGTCCCTCGATCAATTCCGCAACCGACCTATTGGTCCGGAAAGACACACCAAAGTCGAACTGGGCGTAATTCTTGAGGTAGATCACGAATTGCTGGTGCAGTGGTTTGTCGAGGCCGAATTGCTCCATCATGGCGGCTTGGGCCTTGGGATAAAGCGCGTCACTGATCACCATGGCCGTAGGATCACCCGGCATCAGCCGGAACAAAAAGAACATCAGCACCAGCATCGCCAGCAGGGTCAGCACCATATGGACGAGACGCGTGACAAGATACTTACCCATGGGCGGCGTCCTTCCCTGTGTTGGCCAGATGACAGGCCACCATCTGTTTGCCCGTTGAGGCCAATGGCGGCGCCTGTATTGCGCAATCAGCAATCGCCACCGGGCAACGGTCGCGAAACAGGCAACCCTCCTGCGGCCGGATCGCATCGGGCAAAGCCCCTTCGATCTGCGCGGCGGGCCTCTCCGCCCCCGGCACATGGCTGGGAATCGAGGCTATCAGCGCCTTGGTGTAGGGATGGCTGGGGTTTCTCAGGATTTCCCGAACAGGGCCGATCTCGACAATCTTGCCCAGATACATGATCGCCACATCGTCACAGATCGTCGGAACGGTCGCCAGATCATGTGTGATGTAAACCAGCGACAGATCGCGTTCCCGCACCAACTGGCGTAGCAGGCGGATGATGTCCCATTTGATCGACACGTCCAGCATCGAGATGGGTTCATCCGCGACCAGAAACGCGGGGTCCAGAACAATCGCCCGTGCGATGCACAAGCGCTGCCGCTGCCCCCCGCTCAGAAGATGCGGATGTTTGCTGAGGAACAATTCGGGCGGGTTTAGTCCCACCTGTTCCATCGCTTTGAGAACAGCAGTGCGGATCTTGGCTGTATCGGTCTCCCCCTGGTAGACCAGCGGGCGCGAAACGATCTGCAACACATCATGGCTGGGGTTGATGGAGCCGTAAGGATCTTGAAACACCATCTGCATCTGCCGGTGAAAGGCATGGCGATCGCGGATGCGCATCTCACCCAGATCGTCCTTGTTTATGAGGATGCTGCCAGCTGTGGGGCTTTCCAGCCCCACAAGCATCTTGGCCGTGGTGGATTTGCCACATCCGCTTTCGCCGACGATGCCCAGCACCTTGCCTGCATCAACCTTGAAACTGATCCCGTCTACAGCGCGGACCACCTTGTGCCGGTCCGCGGAAAAAAGAGACCTCAGCCCGGTCACCACCGGATAATGACGAACGAGATTGTTTGCTTCAATCATTGGGGTGACCTGTTGTCGATTGCGGGCTGAGGTATGGTTTAGTCTGTGCGGATCACTTGGGCGGAAAGTGCAGCCGTCCGTCGTCATCCCAGGTGAACCCGGCGTCCTTCAGCATCTGCCGGGCCAGATCGAGATCAAAGACCGGAGGCTTCAGTGCGGGATTGTGCCAATAGGCGTTGACCGGCACGATCGAACTGCCCGAGGCCGCCGCGAGACCACCAAAGATGTCATTGATGATGGCATCATAAGGCACGGCATGGGCCAAGGCGCGGCGCAGGTCCTTGTTCCAGAACACCGGCCCTGTAACCTTGTAGCGCACAGAGTTGTAGCCGTTCGACTTCGCCTCATAGAGCTTGATGTTGTCGAGACCGCGGTATTCATCAATGGTGATCGGAACAACCGGCTGGAAAGAGGCGTCAATCTCGCCCTTGCGCAGTGATTGCATCACCACCTCGGCAGAGCCGTAGACAATACTCAGGATATCAGACTGCGGTTCGCCATAGTGGTCCTTGCGCGCAGACAGGTACATCTCCTGCCCCTCCTTGCGGTATTTCACGGTGTAGGGGCCGCTGCCGATTGGGCGATCATTGGCAAAATCCTGTGGCTTTTCGATGCCCAGATCCTCTACCAGCGTGCCCCAGACATGCTGCGGCAAGACATAGACCTGCCCCAGCGTGTTCATCACAAAGGGCGCATAGGGTTGGTTGAGTGTGAAACGGACTGTGTCATCACCAACAACGTTCACCGAGGCCACTTTTTCAAGATATTTGGTGAAGTAAGCGGATTCCCACTTTTTCATATACTCAAAGGTGAACTTCACGTCCTCCGGTGTCACCGGCTGTCCGTCAGAGAACGTGTGACCTGTGCGCATTTTAACATCCACGGTCAGGTCATCGACCACCTCAATGGACTCCGCCAACCACATGCGTGGCGATCCGTCGGGTGCAAGCACAACGAGCTTGTCATAGATCAGGGCCAGATTGGTCAGATCTTCATTGGTGCTGGCCACCAGCGGGTTGAGCGTGGTGTAATCCACCGTCCAGCCGATGCGCACGGGACCACCATGTTTGGACTTCATCCGCATGATATTGTCGTTGGCGCGGATGCCCTCGGGCGAGGCTTCAAAACCGTCGATTTCCATGTTGTCGCTGTTGATCGCATGGGTGCTGATGGCATAGGTCACGATGGCCTCGGGCGGATCGTTGTACAGCTCCTCCTGCAAGGCATAGATCACTTCGCGGCGTTCTTCGGGGTCGTAGATGCCCAGCTGCTTTTCGCCCAGTTTGTCCACCATGGGGTTGCTGTATTCCCCCACGTTCCAGTTGCCGGGGGCGGAATTTGCCGAGTTGAACTGAGAATTGGTGAAAAAGTCCGGCTCAAGCCGCAGCGGATTGCCCGAGAGCGAGGACAAGACCGCGTCAAACTTATGCTCCTTGAACCACAAAGACAGCATCGGATTGGGGAAGGCGACGGGATTGATATTGACCTTAAGCCCCAGCTTCTCCCACTGCTCTGCCACGTAGTTTGAGCTTTCTGCGTAGTGCGAATATTTCGCGGCGGGCCAGGTCAGGAAATCAACCTCTGGCACAATCTCGCCGTCTTGGGCCAAGGCGCTGATTGGCAAAGCCATCAGCGCAGAGGCGGCCATTAAATTCCGAAACATCATACATCCTCCCCGATGTGAAAGTCAGAAACAGGATCACCCCAATCACGACATCTGCCTTTGCAAAGCATATTTGCCCGAAAAACGGACCAGATTGCGGGTTTGGAGTTGCCCAATGTGAATTTGTTCCTCTAGTTTGGAGAAATGCCAAAACATGTAAAATGAAGATTTCGCCGCTCTATCAGTCCAAAATGGAATGACAAAACACCCGATATGAGGGACATCCGATGAGACGCACATTGCCACCAACCAGTTCTTTGGCCTGCTTTGAATCGACCGTTCGCCTGGGCAGCGTCACCTTGGCCGCGGAGGAGCTGAACCTGACGCAAAGCGCTGTAAGCAAACGGCTTTCGGGGCTTGAAGATTTGTTGGGGCGTAAATTGTTCACCCGCGAGCAGCGACAGCTCACCCCGACACCGGCAGCGCGTGAATATGCAAAAGAAGTCAGCGAGATTATCAACCGATTGGAAATTTCAACCGCGCGGCTGATCTCTCAGGGCCGGCATGGCGGTGTGCTGACCGTTGCCATTCTGCCGACCTTTGGCACCAGATGGCTGGTGCCGCGCCTGAGTGAGTTTCTGTCAGAACACCCCTTGATTGAGCTGAACTTGATCTCGAAGATCAGCCCCTTTGATTTTGAAAACGAAGTCACGGATCTGGCCATCCACTTTGGCCTGCCTGAATGGGACAAGGCCCATTGTGAATACCTGATGGACGAGGCCGTCGTGGCCGTTTGCGCCCCTTCCGTGCTTGAACTGGACCAACCCATGATGCAGGCCAACGAGATAGCCTCAAATACGTTGATCCAGCACACCACGCGCCCCTATCTTTGGAATGATTGGCTGAAAAGTTGCGGCACCCGGCCAGTGGGCGCAACAGTTGGCCCGCGGTTTGAATTCTACGCCCATGTGATCGAGGCCGCGCTGGCCGGCATCGGCGTTGCGGTTCTGCCAGAGTTCCTGATCCAGAACGAGTTGGAGCGCGGCATGCTCAGGCTCGCCCATGAGCATCGCTTGGTCTGCAAGGAACGGTATTATGCGGTGTATCCGGCAAAAAATTCGCACAATTCCAACGTTGTGGACTTTGTGAACTGGCTCAAGATCAAATGCGAGGAACAGACACAATTGTCGCAACGCGCAGAACTTTGAACCGCCCGGTCAGTGTGCTGGCCTGCGCCGGCCTTGCCCTTCCCTCTTTTGCGGTGCATCCCTTGATCATCACACAAGGCCGGAGACACAGTGGAAGCGGAATTTGCCATCATCGGAGGCGGGATTGTCGGGCTGTCGCTTGCCTATGGCCTGCTCAAGCGTGGCAAATCGGTTTGCATCTGGGATGAAGGTGACAGCGCCTTTCGCGCCTCTCGGGGCAATTTCGGGCTGGTCTGGGTACAAAGCAAGGGATTGCACCAACCGGCCTATGCGCAATGGACAAGGGCCTCTGCCCGCGCCTACCGGAGCTTTGCCGATGAGATCGAAACTGTCTCTGGCCTGCCACTGAACCTGCAACAGGATGGCGGCTATATCATCCACATGAGCGAAGACAGCCTTGATGCCGACCGCAAGCTTTACGAAGGGTTGCGCAACCGTCTGGGGGGCGATTATCCGTTCGAGGTGATGGGCCACAACGCGCTCAAGACAGAAGAGCCCAACATCGGACCCAAGGTGGCGGGCGCGCTCTATTGCCGTGAGGACGGGCATGTGAACCCTTTGCGGCTGTTGCGCGGGCTGACCATCGCGGTGCGCCAGTTGGGCGGCATGGTGCGGACCCGCCACAGGGTGACAGACGTCCAGCCGCAATCGGCGGGGTTCACCATTACCGACCAGAACAACACAACTGTGGTTGCAGAAAAGGTTGTGCTGGCCGCCGGGTTGGGCGCGATGACGCTGGGGCCGCAGCTGGGGTTCACTGCCCCCATCCGGCCGCAGCAGGGGCAGATCATCATCACTGAAAAGCTGCCCAAACTGATGAACCGGCCCAATGTCGAGGTCCGGCAGGTCGACGAAGGCGGCATCCAGATCGGTGCCAGCAGCGCCGAGGTTGGTCTCAATGATCGCGAGGATGTGGCAACGGTGGCCGGACTGGCGGTGCATGCAGTGGATATGTTTCCCAAACTGGCCCGCGCCAGAATGCTGCGCAGCTGGGCCGCGTTGCGGATCATGTCACCCGATGGACTGCCGATCTACCAGCGGTCGGTGCAGCATCCCGGCGCTTTTTTTGTGACCTGCCACAGCGGCATCACGCTGGCGGCGGCACATGCAGGGGTATTGGGTGATTGGTTGACCGACAGCGCGGAGCAGCCTGATCTGACAGCTTTTGGTGAGGACCGGTTTGATGTTTGAACGGATGGACAAGGGCCAGCGCGACAGCCTGCGCTTCACCTTCAACGGCGCAGAGGTCACTGGCCAATCCGGCGATACCATCGCCGCGGCATTGCTGGCAAAGGGCCATAGGGTGTTTCGCCAGACCCCGACAACCGCCGCGCCCCGCGGGCCTTTTTGCATGATGGGCAGTTGTTTTGAGTGTCTTGTGGTGGTGGATGGCGAAACGGTGCAAGCCTGCCAGACCGCAGCGCAGGACGGTCTGACCGTTACATCGCCGCCCGCTATAAAGGACATCCCATGACCCGCTCCGACTTGATTGTCATCGGTGCAGGTCCAGCTGGCATGGCCGCCGCCACGCTGGCCGCGCAGCAGGGCATGTCTGTGCTGGTGCTGGATGAAAACCCCGCGCCGGGCGGCCAGATTTACCGCAATCTGCCAACATCCACGGCGACACAAAGGGCCGTTATGGGTCCGGACTATGCCGCAGGCCTGCCGCTGATTGATGGCTTGGCTGCGGCCCCCCTCACGGTGATCTCAAGCGCGGTGGTTTGGGATGTGGATCAAGATTGCACCGTCACCTATTCCAAAGACGGCCAGGCCTATCGCGCCAAGGCAGATCAACTGCTGCTTTGCACGGGCGCAACGGAACGGCCTGTGCCGCTGCCCGGTTGGACCTTGCCAGGGGTGATGACTGCAGGCGCGGCGCAGATCTTGATGAAGACCAGCGGATTATTGTGCAAGGACGCCGTTCTGGCGGGGTCGGGTCCACTGCTTTATCTGGTCGCAGTGCAGATGGTGCAGTCAGGCACGCCGCCCAAGGCGTTGGTCGAGACCCAGACACCCGCCCACTACCGCGCCGCGTTGCGCCATGCGGTCGGCGCGTTGCGCGGCTGGAAGACCTTGGCGAAAGGGGCGCGGATGCTGCGCGATCTGCGCCGCGCCGCTGTGCCGCGTTACACGGCTGCCAGCGATCTGGCCATCACGGGCGATACTGCCACCAGCGGGCTACAGTTCACGGCTCAGGGTCAGGCACATCATCTGGAATGCACGACCGTGCTGTTGCATCAAGGGCTCGTGCCAAACACACAGATCACCCGCGCCTTGCGCCTGGATCATCGCTGGCACGCGGGGCAACGCTGTTTCCACCCGTCTGTTTCCGAATGGGGGCAAAGCAGCCATCCACAGATTTACATCGCCGGTGATGGCGCGGCAATCGGCGGGGCCAGAGCGGCAGAGCACGCCGGTCAATGCGCCGCTGCCGATATCTTGCGCAGCGCTGGCCGGATCACCACCGCCCAGCGTGATGTCCTCGCGGCCTCCGCCAAACGAAACCTCGCCCGCGAACGGGCGCTGCGCCCGTTTCTGGATGCGCTTTATGCCCCGCCCGCCGGGATCTTGCAGCCCCCTGATGAGGTGATCGTCTGTCGCTGCGAAGACGTGACCGCAGGTGACATTCGGGCCTATGCCCGCCTTGGCTGCAAAGGGCCAAGCCAGACCAAGGCCTTTGGCCGCGCGGGGATGGGCCCCTGTCAGGGGCGCTCTTGCGGGCTCACGGTGACCGAACTATTGGCGCAAGCCACGGGGCAAAACCATCAAGACACCGGATATTTCCGGATCCGTGCCCCGCTGAAACCCGTCACATTGGGCGAAGTTGCCGCCCTGCACAGCCCCGCCCCATCACAGCCCGAAGGACAAGACCCATGATCACCCGCAGCCACACCGCACAGCGCATGAGCAAGATCACGATCCACAAGGAAACCGTCTATCTTTGCAGTCAGGTTGGCGGGGCCGAGGGCGATGTCACCGATCAGACCCGCGAATGCCTGTGCCGGATCGAAACGTTGCTGGCCGAAGCCGGATCAAGCCCTGCGCATATCCTTCAAGCGGTGATCTGGCTGGCAGATATGTCGGACTTTGCGGCGATGAATGCGGTTTGGGACAGTTGGGTGCCCGAGGGCGCGGCCCCCGCCCGTGCCTGCGGCGAGGCAGCCTTGGCCCGGCCAGAGCTGAAGGTCGAGATCATTAACACAGCGGCATTGGCCTAGCGCCCGACACCTCGTCAACCCGCGTCGCCGTTGGGGATCAACACGCAAAGCTGCGCAATCCTGTCCTCAGTGGTTTGAAAATCCTGTGCCGCATTGGCAATTCCCTGACTGGCCGAGAGCAACAGCGCAGCCAGTTCCCCGGGATTGCGGGAGACCTGCGACAAGGCCTTTGCAATCGCGTTTTCGATAACACTGTCGGTTTCCACAAACTGAACCGACCGCAAACGGGTCTTTGCGGCAAAGAGCTCAGCGGCATGCGGCGATTGCCGCACCAGATCATGCACAATCCGGTGTTTGTCCGTCAGGGCCGCCCTCACCCGCTGTTGGACCGTCGCCGCGTCCGAGGCCAGCGCCGCCTCCACCGCATTGATCAAACGGAACGCCACATGATCGGCCACCGCGACAAAGACCGCATCCTTGTCAGGAAAATAGCTATAGAGTGTCGCCTTGGAGACTCCCGCCGCTTGCGCCAGTCCCTCCATCGAGGTGGCGCGAAAACCCGATTGCACAAATGCCTGTTGGGCCAATGAAACGATACGGTCACGGCGGCTGGACCGGAGGGGGCTGAGGGCATCTGTCATAAAAGCTGTTCCATTTTTAAAACTATACACTATGATCATTATTCGTTCAATTCGTTTTGATTCTCCCTGTTCAAAAAATGGAACTGCGTCATGAAAATCATCAAGTGGGCCCTTCTCGCCCTTCTCGGAACAGTGATCGCCACCTTGCTGGCGATCAAGCTGATCTATGGGATGGGCAAGCCCTACCCTGATGTTTCAACGCCGCCTCTGCGCAGCGATGCGGCGCCCGCAATCACGCTGCCCTTGCCGCCGGGTATGGTTGCCGCAGGGCCGCAAGGGCGGATCTTTTTCACCTATCACCCGTTTCATCGCCCGCAGGACCATACAGAACATCTGATCTTTGAATGGACCCCTGGCGGCGCAGTGCCGCTGGCGCCTGAAATTGCCGCACAATTGCACGGTGTGTTCGGCATCACCGTGGACCGCCAAAACCGGCTTTGGGTCGTGCGCCCCGGCGCCATGGAAGGCCGCCCGACGCAGGTGTTGGCTATCGACATCGACAACGGCCAGATTGCCTTTGAACATACATTCCCCGATGGCATGGGCGGTTTTGCGCAGGATCTGCGGGTCTCGGCTGATGGCCGGTATGTCTATCTGGCCGACACCGGATTGCTGCGGTTCACCGATGCGGCGCTGCTGGTACTCGACACCCAAACCAAAGAGGTCCGCAAGGTGCTGGAGGGCCATGAAACGATCGCGCCGCAAAATTGGGTCATGCGGCGCACCGATGGCAGTGCCTATCGTCTGGGCTATGGTTTGGTCAGTTTTCAGGTGGGCGTGGACGGATTGGAATTGTCTGAAGATGGCGATTGGCTGATCTATGCGGCGATGAGCCATGACAGTGTTTACCGAGTGCCAACCGCTCTTTTGACCAATTTCGACAGCCGCCCTGAAGACATCGAGAACGCCATCGAAAAACTCGGCCCTGCCCCGATGAGCGATGGCATCGCGCTGACCCCGGCGGGGGCAGTGATCCTGACGGATGTGGAAAATGGCGGACTGGCGGTCCTTGAGGATGGCAGATTGCAAACGCTTGTGGCCTTGGACGGCGTTGATTGGGCCGACAGCGTGACGGTGGCTCCGAATGGCGACATCTGGTTTACCGACAGCCGCTTGACCGATCTGCTTGATCCATTTGGCAATCCCGCCTCGGCCGAGGTCATGAAGCAATCGGCGCCCTATGCCATCTACCGCATTCCGGCGGGCAACACCGCAGAGTGACGACGGCCAGCGGGGAAACACCGCCGTCGTGACATCGGGGAACTAAACCGAGGTGGCATTTGCTAAGACCGGACCGTGCCGCGTGCATAGCTTAACGGAACGTTTTACTTTGCAGGCGGCTCCGCCGATGGCTTGATTGCATCAACGCTCAGGCGGGGCTGCATTTCAAACAGGCACTGTCAAGGCGTTGCAGCTTTGCTCGCTCACCCAAAACTTGCCATTTGCAAAGTCCGGGCCGCGTTTCGTGTTGAAAAACGGGGCTTTCATCTCTTTCAGAAAGAAAAACATATCGCGAGTAAATTTTTTGATAACAATGTAAAACTTTATCACCTAACATGCGACTGACCACAAATGAGGGGGCGCCGCAATGTCCGACACCAAGATCAAGAATATGGAAGAGTTTGCCCAGATCAGCGGGCTGTCCCGACCAACGGTGTCCAAGTATTTTCACGACCCCAATAGCGTTCGGGCCAGCACCCGCCAGCGGATCGAGGAGGCGCTTGAGGCCCATGACTACCGGCCAAACATCTATGCGATGAACCAGAACCGCAAGTTGACCAAGAACATCGGTATCGTGGTGCCCTATCTGGCCGATCCGTTTTTTGCTGAGATCGCCCGAAACATCGAAACCCGCTGCATTGATGCTGGCTATTCCCCGACGTTGTTCAGTTCTCACGGTGATCCTGATCTCGAACGGCAAATCCTTGATAACCTGCGCCTTCTCAAACCCGCAGGCGTGCTGCTGGCCCCGCTTGGCCGCGCCTCGGACCGCAGCATTATCGAAGCCTTTTGCAATGAGGTGTTCACTGTTCTGTTCGACAGCAATCTTGATGGCCTGGGAGAGGCCTTTGTCGGATCTGACAACGCGAGCTTTGTCTCCCAGACCGTTGATTATCTTTGCAGAACGGGTGAACCGCCCTGTTTCTTCGAGATGCGCAATCCGGCCAACCCCAACGCGAACAAGCGCAGGGCCGCCTTTATCCAGAACATGGAAGCACGCGGGCATGAGCCGCATGTGATCCGTGTCGAAGGCACCGGCTGGCATTTCGAAGAGATTGGCAAGCAAGGCGGGCTGCGGGTGCTGGAGGACAACAGCCTGCCCAGCAGCACGATCCTGTGCAGCAATGACCGTTTGGCGATCGGGTTTCTTTCGGCCTGCTATGAAAAGGGCCTGCGGGTCGGGCGCGGCTCCGGCTGTGCGCTGCGCGTGGCCTCGCATGATGATCACCCGTTCTCGCGTTTCACCTGCCCCTCCCTCACCACGGCCGGGCACGATTACGACGGCGTGGCCAAGGGCAGCGTTGAGCGTCTCTTGAAGCTGATCGAAACCGGAGAGCGGTTTGCCGAACGCACCGATACCCTATGCGCCGCAAAACTGGTGCTGAGGGCGTCGGCATAAATCATCATAAAATTTACGCGCGTAAATTTTTGATTGACGCCCGTCGCCTCTCTCGCTTAGTCTGCGGCCATATAACATCCAGCTTAGGGAGGATTCGGATGTCTTTGAGAAACGCATTTCGTGCGGCAACTGCGGTCACTTTGATCACCGCCGGTGGCGCATTCGCCGACACCATCACCATCGCTACAGTGAATAACGGCGACATGATCCGCATGCAGGGTCTGACCGATGACTTCACCGCCAAAACCGGCCACGAGGTAGAGTGGGTTACGCTGGAAGAAAACGTGCTGCGCCAGCGTGTGACAACCGATATCACCACTAAGGGTGGTTCCTTCGACATCATGACAATCGGCATGTACGAAACGCCGATCTGGGGCGCAAACGGCTGGCTGGTGCCACTGGACAATCTGTCTGAAGAATACGACGTCGATGACATCCTGCCAGCGATGGCTGGCGGTCTGAGCCATGATGGCACGCTGTATGCGGCACCGTTCTATGGCGAAAGTTCCATGATCATGTATCGCACCGACCTGATGGAAGCGGCTGGCCTAGAAATGCCAAAAGCGCCTACATGGGACTTTATCGCCGAGGCCGCAGCCGCGATGACCGACCGCGACAATGACATCAACGGCATCTGCCTGCGCGGCAAGGCCGGTTGGGGTGAAGGTGGCGCGTTCATCACCGCGATGTCCAACTCCTTTGGCGCACGCTGGTTCGACATGGACTGGAACGCCCAGTTCGACACGCAGCCATGGGCAGACACGCTCAACTTCTTCAAGAACATGATGGATGCCTCCGGCCCCGCCGGTTATGCAACCAACGGCTTCAACGAGAACCTGTCGCTGTTCAATCAGGGCAAATGCGGCATGTGGATCGACGCCACGGTCGCGGCCTCTTTCGTGACGGGCAAGGATTCCACCGTTGCAGATCACGTCGGCTTTGCGCTGGCACCGGACAACGGTTTGGGCAAACGCTCCAACTGGCTCTGGGCTTGGGCGCTGGCCATTCCTGCCGGCACTCAGAAGCAGGACGCCGCACTGCAGTTCATCGAATGGGCCACCAGCAAAGACTACATCGAACTGGTCGCGGGCAAAGAAGGCTGGGCCAACGTTCCTCCGGGCGCACGTACTTCCCTGTATGAAAACCCCAACTACCAGGCCGTGCCTTTCGCGCAGATGACGCTGGATTCTATCCTGTCAGCCGATCCTAACAACTCCACCGTCGAGCCAAGCCCATATGTGGGTGTGCAGTTCGCGGCGATCCCGGAGTTTGCAGGTATCGCAACAGACGTGAGCCAGGAGTTCTCAGCGGCTTATGCCGGTCAACAGACCGTCGAAGAAGCGCTGGCCAAGGCGCAGGCCTTGACCAACGACGCCATGGAAGCGGCTGGCTATAAATAAGCCGCGCTGACATCCAGTAAGGGCGGCGGCCCGGTCGCCGCCCTTCACCCAGACGACCTTTTCATTCACTCTGATCTTATTCTGGCGGCAAGTCCGCCCCCGAGGAAGGTGTATCCAAAATGGCCACCAAAGCATCCAGATCCGCCGCCCGCGTTATGATGGCCCCTGCTGTGATCCTGCTTTTGGGTTGGATGTTGGTGCCCCTGACCATGACGCTTTGGTTCTCGTTCCGCAAATACCTGCCCCTGCGCGGCGGTGATCTGGGATGGGCCGGGTTTGACAATTACACCCGTTTCGTAAGCTCCAGCGCCTTTTGGCCCAGTGTACAGGCCACCCTCATCATCGTGGGTTCTGTTCTGGTGATCACCGTTTGCCTTGGCGTGTTGCTGGCGATGTTGCTGGACCAGCCGATGTGGGGGCAAGGCGTTGTCCGTATCCTCGTGATTGCACCGTTCTTCGTGATGCCCACCGTATCTGCGCTGGTGTGGAAGAACATCTTTATGGACCCCACCAACGGTCTGTTTGCGCATCTTTGGAAGTTTTTCGGGGCCGATCCGGTCTCGTGGCTGTCGCAGGCCTCCCTGCCCTCGATCGTCCTGATCGTCAGCTGGCAATGGCTGCCTTTCGCGACGCTGATCCTGCTCACCGCGATTCAATCGCTGGACAGTGAACAGTTGGAAGCCGCCGAAATGGACGGCGCACCGCATCTCAAGCGGTTCTGGTTCATCATCCTGCCGCATCTGGCGCGTGCAATCACCATTGTCGTGCTGATCCAGACGATTTTCCTTCTGTCGATATTCGCCGAGATTTTTGTGACCACCGGCGGTGCCTTCGGATCAAAAACCCTGACCTACCTGATCTTCCAGCGGGTGCTGGAGAGCCAGAACGTTGGCCTGGGATCGGCAGGCGGTGTCTATGCGATCATCCTCGCCAATATCGTCGCTATCTTCTTGATGCGGATTGTGGGGAAGAACCTCGATGCTTGATCCACACCGCACCCCCGCCCGTTACGGCACCTCGCCCCGCAGCTTTTTCAACCAAAGGACTGTCTGATGGCCCGCTCTGTCACCTCACAACGCAAGGCGATCAACACTGCAGTGGCTTGGGCCGTTGGTTTGCTGATCTTCTTTCCGATCCTCTGGACCATTCTGACCAGCTTCAAGACCGAGGCGCAGGCGATCAACGACCCGCCGCTGTTCCTGTTCTTTGACTGGACGCTTGAGAATTACACCGTGGTGCAGGAACGCTCCAACTACATGCGGTTCTTGTGGAACTCTGTGTTCATCGCCGGCGGGTCCACCATTCTGGGCGTGATGATTGCCATTCCCGCCGCGTGGTCGATGGCCTTTGTGCCCTCCAAGCGGACCAAGGATATCCTGCTGTGGATGCTCTCCACCAAGATGTTGCCGGCGGTTGGGGTTTTGTATCCGATCTACCTGATCTTCATCCAGTTTGGCCTGCTCGACAGCCGTCTGGGTCTGGTGATTGTACTGATGCTGATCAACCTGCCGATCATCGTCTGGATGCTTTACACCTATTTCCGCGAAATTCCGGGCGAGATTCTTGAGGCGGCCCGCATGGACGGTGCCACACTGCGCGAAGAGATCCTCTATGTGCTGACGCCCATGGCCATCCCCGGCATTGCGTCAACCTTGCTGCTGAACTTCATTCTGGCCTGGAACGAGGCGTTCTGGACACTCAACCTGACCGCCGCGAAGGCCGCACCGCTGACCGCGTTTATCGCCAGCTACTCCAGCCCTGAAGGGCTTTTCTACGCCAAACTCTCCGCCGCATCGACAATGGCGATCGCACCCATCCTTGTTCTGGGCTGGTTCAGCCAAAAACAACTGGTGCGCGGTCTGACCTTCGGCGCCGTGAAATAAGACAGGAACCAAAGATTATGGGACGTATCACACTGGACAAAGTCACAAAAAGCTTTGGCGATGTCGAAGTTATTCCACCCTTGGACCTGACCATCGAAGACGGCGAGTTTACCGTTTTTGTCGGCCCGTCCGGTTGCGGAAAATCCACCTTGCTGCGACTGATCGCAGGACTTGAGGATATCACCTCGGGGCAGATCCGGATTGACGGCACCGATGCCACCAACGTGCCGCCGTCCAAGCGCGGTCTTGCGATGGTGTTTCAGTCCTATGCGCTCTATCCGCATATGTCGGTGCGCAAGAACATCGCCTTTCCGCTGCGCATGGCCAAGCTGGACAGGGCCGAACAGGACCGCCGCGTCGAACAGGCGGCAGCGGTTCTGAACCTCGCCGATTATCTGGATCGCAAGCCCGGCCAGTTGTCCGGTGGCCAGCGTCAGCGTGTTGCCATCGGCCGCGCCATTGTGCGCGAACCTTCGGCGTTTCTGTTTGATGAGCCTTTGTCCAACCTTGACGCGGCCCTTCGGGTCGGGATGCGCATGGAAATCTCCGAGCTGCACAAAAAACTTGCCACCACGATGGTTTACGTGACCCACGATCAGGTCGAAGCGATGACCATGGCGGACAAGATCGTGGTGCTGCGGGCAGGCCATATCGAACAGGTCGGCAGCCCGCTTGAGCTGTATCACAATCCCCGCAACCTCTTTGTGGCAGGCTTTATCGGCTCGCCCACCATGAACCTGATCAGCGGACCGGAGGCAGCCAAGCGTGATGCCACAACCGTCGGTATTCGCCCCGAACATATCACGGTCTCCGACAAGGAAGGTGCTTGGAAAGGTGTTGTGGGCGTGTCCGAACATTTGGGCTCTGACACGTTCTTTCATATCCATGACACAGGTCTGGCCGAAACCATCACGGTGCGTGCGGGCGGCGAGGTCGGGTTTCGCCATGGGGATACCGTACATCTGACCCCGCGCGAAGATGTGATGCACCGCTTTGACGCGCAGGGGTTGCGCATCGCATGACACGGCTGGCCGGTAAGAACGCCCTGATCACGGGTGCGGCACGCGGGATCGGTCTGGCCTTTGCCAAGGCTTACGTGGCTGAAGGGGCGCGTGTGGCCATTGCGGACATCGACATTGACCGCGCCCAGACCGCCGCCACCGCATTGGGCGATGCGGCGATTGCGGTACAGATGGATGTGACCGATCAGGCCAGCATCGACAGCGCCGTGGCACAGGTCACCGATGACTTTGGGCAGATCGACATTCTGATCAACAACGCCGCGCTCTTTACCGCAGCACCCGTAGTCGAAATTGACCGCGCCGATTATGCGCGGGTTTTCGAAATCAACGTGGGTGGCACGCTGTTTACGCTACAGGCCGTGGCCCGCCACATGATCGAATGTGGCACCAAGGGCCGGATCATCAACATGGCCAGTCAGGCCGGGCGCCGCGGAGAGCCACTGGTCGCAATCTACTGCGCGACCAAGGCTGCGGTGATCAGTCTGACGCAGTCGGCAGGGCTCGATCTGATCAAACACGGCATCAACGTCAATGCCATCGCTCCCGGTGTGGTGGACGGCGAACATTGGGACGGGGTCGATGCGTTCTTTGCCAAATACGAGGGCAAGGCACCGGGCCAGAAGAAACAAGAGGTCGCGGCAAGCGTGCCATACGGCCGGATGGGCCGCGCAGAGGATTTGACAGGTATGGCGGTCTTTTTGGCCAGTGACGAGGCGGAGTACGTGGTGGCGCAGTGCTACAACGTCGATGGCGGTCAATGGATGAGCTGATGGCAGATGGTGCAAACGGCAATGGTCTGGTCCGGCTGAGCGATCAGACCCTCAGCGTGCTGCCCGGCGGCGTTGCGCGACCAACCTACAACCGCCAAGCCCTCACCGCAGGTATTGTGCATATCGGTCTGGGCAATTTCCACCGCGCCCATCAGGCGTGGTATCTGCATCGGTTGATGCAAATGGGAAAAGCGCAGGATTGGGCCATCATCGGTGCAGGTGTGCGGGCGGCCGACAGCGCCCAGCGCAGCCGCCTGTTGGGGCAGGATTGCCTGACCACGTTGATTGAACTGGACCCCGCGGGCATGTCCGCAGAGGTGTCGGGCGCGATGATAGATTTTCTGCCTGTGGCCGCGGACAACGCGCCGTTGATCGCACAGATGGCCGATCCGGAAATCCGCATTGTGTCGCTCACCGTGACCGAGGGGGGCTATTATGTCGATCCGGCGTCTGGCGGCTTCGACGCGGGCCATGCCGACATCACGCATGACGCCGCCCATCCCGGCAGCCCGCGCACCGCCTTTGGCGCGATCATCGCCGCGCTTGGCCTGCGCCGCGTCCAAGGGACCGGCCCCTTCACGGTGATGAGCTGCGACAATCTGCAAAGCAACGGCGATGTGCTGCGCCAGACGGTGCTGTCCCTGGCGCGGATGTCCGATCCGGCGCTGGCAGACTGGATCGCGGCAGAGTGCAGTTTCCCCAATTCTATGGTCGATTGCATCGTTCCGGCCACCGGCACAGCCGAACGGGCGCTGGCCAACCGTTTTGGCATAGACGATGCCGCGCCAGTGACCCATGAGAACTTTCGCCAATGGGTGATTGAGGATGATTTCTGCGCCGGGCGTCCGCCACTCGAAGAGGCCGGCGCGACCTTTTGCGACGACGTACACCAGTTTGAAGCGATGAAGCTGCGCATACTTAATGGTGGGCATCAGATCATCGCCGCCGCTGGAGATCTGCTGGGCATCGAAACCATCGCCCAGACGATGGATCATCCGCTGATCCGTCAAACCCTGCGCAAGATCATTCAGCAAGAGATCGCGCCGCATGTGGCTGATGTGCCCGGCATGAGCCCCCTCGCCTATCTCGATCTGATCGACCGCCGCTTTGCCAATCCCGAGATCCGCGACACCACGCGGCGGGTGGCCTATGACGGGTCAAGCCGCCAGCCGGGGTTTATTCTGCCATCGGCACGCGACGGTCTGGCCGCAGGCACGCCGGTGTCCGGTCTGGCACTGGTTTCGGCCATCTGGGCGCGGTATTGCCTTGGAACCCGCGAGGATGGGACATTGATCGAAGCCAATGATCCCAATTGGCAGGCGCTGACCGAGCTGGCCAAGCAGGCGGCTGTCGAACCGGACCTTTGGTTGGCGCAAAGGCAGATCTATGGTGATCTGTCGTCAGCCACGGCTTTTGCAGCAGCCTTCTCCGGCTGGATGAAGCTGCTGCATTCAGACGGTGTTGAGGCAACCTTGACCCAATATCTGGACCTTTGAGCGATGATACTGTGTTGCGGCGAAGCCCTGATCGACATGATCCCGACACCCACCGCATCGGGCGGCATGGCCTACGCCCCGCATACGGGCGGCGCGATCTTTAACACGGCCATCGCACTGGGCCGCCTTGGCGCAGATGCAGCACTGCTCAGCGGGGTGTCCACTGACGGATTTGGTGAGATGTTGGTTGCCTCGCTGCGGGCCAATAACGTCAAGACGGATCACCTGATCCGCTCGGATCGACTGACCACTTTGGCGATTGTGCACCTGACAGAGGGCAAGGCGGTTTATTCCTTCTATGATGAGAACTCTGCCGGTTCCGCATTTGCAGCGGCGGACATGCCTGCCCTGCCGGACGATCTCACCGCCCTGTATTTTGGCGGGATCAGCTTGGTCGCGGAACCTGCGGCCACCGCCTATGAGGCGCTGATGGCGCAGGCGGCAGGCCGCAACACCATTGTGCTTGATCCCAATATCCGTCCGGGATTCATCACAGATGAACCGGCCTTTCGTGCGCGGCTGGCGCGAATGATCGCAAAAAGCGACATCGTCAAGGTGTCCGACGAAGATCTGGACTGGATCGACCAAGGTGGCGGATCGCTCGCGGATCGCGCCCGCCGGTTGTGCGAGGCCGGACCGCAGTTTGTCGTGGTTACCAAAGGCGACAAGGGCGCTACTGTGGTGAGCCGCACCGCCCAGTTGGACAGCCCGGCATTATCCGCGCAAGTGGTCGACACCGTTGGTGCGGGCGATACCTTCAACGCCGGTTTGATGCTGGGTCTGGACCGTTTGGGCCTGTTGAACAAGGCCAGCCTGGCTGCAGCACAGGTTCCACAATTGCGCCCCGCCCTCACGCTGGGCGCACGGGCGGCGGCTGTGACGGTCTCGCGGGCCGGTGCAAATCCGCCTTGGGCATCGGAACTGGATCTTTCGGAGTGACCCAGCCGCATGTCACGCAACTGGCAGGCCAAATCGCGGCGCTCAGTGATGGCAAGACACGCCGCATGATCGCAATCGCCGGTGCGCCGGGGTCAGGCAAATCCACCATCGTTGCGGAACTGGCCAAGCGGATACCGGGCAGTGCGATCGTTCCGATGGATGGGTTTCATCAGGACAATGACACCCTTACGGCGCGCGGCCGCCTGCACCGCAAGGGGGCGCCAGACACCTTTGACACAGGCGCGATGCTGCGGGTGTTGCAAAAGGTCGCGCGTGGCGGCGCGGTGTCGGTTCCGATATTTGACCGCGGTGCCGATGCCGTGGTGCCAGATGGCGCGTTGATTCCGGCCACAGCCGATATCATCCTTGTGGAAGGCAATTATCTGTTGTTGGACACGCCCGGTTGGCGCGAGATGCACGAAATGTGGGATCTGACGGTGCTTTTGGATGTTCCGCCAGATGAATTGCGCAGGCGGCTGGTGCGCCGCTGGACAGCCCATGACCTGACCCCGCAACAGGCGCAAGATCGCGCCGCATCAAATGATCTGCCCAATGCTCAAACGGTCATGACGCAATCGATTGTTCCCGATATCCGCCTTAAATCGGCTTAAGGACGCATTTACGGCGATTGATTCGGCCCATTTGCGGATTCATCCGGTGATTGAATCGAAACAATTGCGAATATCTCTGATCATTGTCCCCCAAGGGCGCATGGCGTCCGCCTTATTTAGCCCTTGTTTGGCGGAGGGCACTTTTACAAACCTCAAACTAACGCATTGCTTTAAATGTATTTAATCCAATATAGCGCTGTTCTCAGGCGTTGCCAGGTGGCCATTTTTACGGGCATTCTCTGCCTTGTTTAGGACCAAATAGAACTGTGAGACAACCCGATGCCTCTTTCAAACGCGGCGGGCGCAACACTATCCATTGTCGCTCATATTGATGACGATCTGCTGTTTCAGAACCCCGATATCCAGAACAGTATTTCTGCGGGTGGTGGGCATACGACAGTCTACCTGACAGCCGGTGATGCCGGTCAGGACGCCGCCTATTGGGAAGGGCGCGAAATGGGTGCGAAGGCGGCCTATGGCCATATGGCGGGCGCGGATGATTGGGTCGACACTCTCACAACCTTTCACAACGGCACCGATGATTTTGAGGTCCGCGCCTCCTATTTGGAAAGCGACCCAGACATCCGGCTCTATTTCCTGCGGCTGCCCGACGGCAATCCAAACGGGTCCGGCTATGCCAGTACGGACCAGCAAAGCCTTGAACAGCTCTGGGATGGCGATATTGCCTTGATTGACAGTGTGGATGGGGCCAATACCCTGTCTGCGGATGATGTCTCCGGTCTTCTGCTCGGGATCATGGAACATCATCAGCCGGACGCCATTCTCATTCAGGATCACAGCTCCGAACATGCGGGCGGCAACCATTCGGACCATGTGAATTCCTCACAATTTGCCTATGAGGCACAGCAATTCTACAGCAGCGATCATGAGCTGATTTCCTATGTCGAATATGCCACTGCCGATCTCGGCGCGAACCTGTCGGATGAAGATGCGGCGCAAAACCTTGACACCTTTTACGAATACGCTGCCCATGACCCGCATGTCGCCAATGGCACGGACGCGGAGGGCAATCCGATCATTTCAGACACCTACCGCGCATGGACCGAAGCCAGCTATGAGGTCGGCAACCTGCCCGATCCCCATGCGCATCCCGAAAACTGGACGGATCAATTTGCCAGTGGCGCAGGCGGCTGGGACAATGGCGAACACATCCGCACATTGGCCGATGTGAACGGTGACGGTCTGGCCGATATCGTTGGATTTGGCGACAGCAGCGTCGACATCGCCCACTCGGACGGCACCCAGTTTGAGGCTGCAACCTCGGCGATCAATGACTTTACCCAGAACGCAGGTGGCTGGCGCATCGATACCCATGACCGCACCATCGCCGATGTGAACGGCGACGGCATGGCTGACATTGTCGGCTTTGGCGGCAGCAACGTCATTGTGGCGTTGTCCGATGGAACCGATTTCGACGCCATCGAGCTGTGGTCAAACGGCTTTGACAGCGACGCCGGATGGGACAGCAGCCGACATGAGCGTGAGGTTGCGGATGTGGACGGCGACGGGCTGGCCGATGTGGTGGCCTTTGGCGAGAACCGCGTGACCGTGGCCTTGTCCAACGGAACGGAATTTGAGGCGGGCCAAGGATGGTCAACCGATTTTGGCTATAACGACGGCTGGCGCATGGATGCCCATGTGCGGGTGCTGGATGATGTGAACGGTGACGGGCTGGCCGATATTGTCGGATTTGGCAGTGATGGCGTATCCGTCGCCACCTCCAACGGCAATGGCTTTGACGAGACCGAGCTTTGGCTGGATGAGGCTGCGGCGGGCAGTGACTGGAACGCAGCGGATCACACCCGCAAAGTTGCAGATGTTGATGGCGATGGGCGGGCCGATATCGTGTCCTTCGGTGCGGATGGTGTCTATGTCGCAACCGCAACCGGCACCGGGTTTAACGATGCAACGCTCTGGACCACGCTCATGGGCACATCCGATGGCTGGACCAATGCGGATGACGCACGCAGCGTCGGTGATGTGAATGGCGATGGCCTGGCAGATCTGGTCGGCTTTGGCGCAGAGGGGGTGCAGGTCGCCCTTTCTACAGGCACCGGATTTGAGCAGGTTGATGGCGCGCCGCTGGTGCAGGATTTTGAAACGGCAGCTTATGTTTCCGACAGCAACCCGCCGGAGGAAGAGCCTGACGCAGGCCAAGGCACCGAAGGGGACGACACTCTGGTTGGCACCACCGGCGATGACACGATCCTTGCCCTTGGCGGTGACGATTCCGTCGAAGGGGATACGGGCGACGATCTGATCGATGGCGGCGATGGCGCAGATACGCTGCGCGGAGGTCATGGGGCCGATACGATCAACGGCGGTGATGGCGATGACCAGATCGAGGGGCTTTATGGCGACGACGTGATCACCGCCGGTGCCGGCAACGATCACGTGTTTGCCCGCGACGAAGACGATATCGTCTATGGCAATGACGGAAATGACACATTGATCGGCGGGCGCGGCACCGACACGATATATGGCGGCGCAGGCGATGACCTGATTGCGGGCAGCCAGCTTGATGACGAAATCCACGGCGGCGACGGCAATGATCTGGTGTTTATCGGCACGCCTGAAGGATCCGACCGGATTTTTCTGGATGATGGCAATGACATACTGGATGGCGGCAGCGCCGGGTCCGGCTTTTATGCCGAGGGCGGCAATGGCAATGATCTGATGAATTCCGGCGTTGGCAATGACACGTTGCTGGGTGGTGCTGGGAATGACCAGATCAACAGCGGCGCTGGCGATGATCTGCTGTATGCAGGTGGCGGCAGCGATATTGTGACCGGCGGCGATGGCGATGACGTGTTCTTTTTGCAAGACCTTCCCGGCAGCGTGCGCATCACCGATTTTGGTGCCAATGGCGCGGTAGACCAGATCGACCTCTCCGAGATTGCAGGTTTTGATAGGGTAGAAGACCTTTCAACGGCCCTGTCTTGGGTGAATGGCGAAATGACCATAACCCTGCCCGTGACCGACGGTGTCTTGACAGTCACTGTTCTGTCCGATGCGCCGCTGAGCGCCGGTGATTTTGGTCTCACCGGTGATCTGGTACTGCCTGAGGTCGTTGAAGACACCGTTGATGATGGCAGCGGCGATGACACTGTCGATGGCGGCAATGGTGATGACACCGTCAATGGCGGCAATGGAGATGATACCGTCGATGGCGGTACGGGCGATGGTCCGTACTATTCCCTGGACGGGCCGGACGCAGGCCATTTTGACATTGATGCCGTCACAGGCGAGGTCAGCAACAAGGATTGGTTCACACCGAACTACGCGCAGGTTTGGGACACCAATGGCGATCACATCTATGAAGCCTCAGTCGTGGAACATGATGCCACCGGAACCGAAATTGGCCGCAGCGATCTGCAATTGGTGGTGACCCCAACAGAGGCGATCTGGCGCGATGCGATTGATCTGTCGGGTGGTGACGACACGGTCGATGATGGCAATGGTGATGACACAGTCGATGGCGGCAGTGGCGATGATACCGTCGATGGCGGCAGTGGCGATGATACCGTCGATGGCGGCAGTGGCGATGACACCGTCGATGGCGGCAGTGGCGATGACACCGTCGATGGCGGCAGTGGCGATGACACCGTCGATGGCGGCAGTGGCGATGACACCGTCGATGGCGGC